>Ga0302326_10013320_pt1 | contig 17444 bp, 13 predicted proteins | sample Palsa_T0_3_FD_202264 | JGI IMG/M metagenome (GOLD analysis project Ga0302326, IMG submission 202264) | Peat permafrost microbial communities from Stordalen Mire near Abisko, Sweden - Palsa_T0_3 | ecosystem: Environmental > Terrestrial > Soil > Palsa > Peat permafrost | place: Sweden: Abisko... | reverse complement strand
GAGAACCAGTAGGCCGTTATCCCCCCCCCGGACATCAGCATCACCCGCATTTCCGGTCTGGTCGCTCTTAGCGTATCGCTCAGTTGCAGACCTGACATCAGTGGCATGTCCACATCGGAAAGAAGCATATGAATCGTCCCGTTTGTTTGGTTCGCGGCCGCGATGCAGTCCGCCCCGCTGTGAGCAGATAGAACCCGGAAGTTTGCACGTTCGAGAATTGCCACTACCATCTCTAGGACGGTTTCGTCGTCATCGACAACCATAATGGTTTCGAGCGTTCCCTTGAGCGCGCCGCGAGTAGGTTCCACTTAGTTCTGCCTCTACGCTACTTTGGGGCAGGGATCTTTGGCACTGTCGAATTCGTCGCCAAGTTGTGAGCGATCTGGCGCGTGCAGCACTCCTGTTATCATACTAACCAACTTCGTCGCGACAACTTTCTTCTGAATATAGGCCCAGCCGTAATTAAGCACTAGCAGGTTCCCATTTTCTTGACCGGACATCAGCATCACATGAATGTCCGGTCTCTTCTTTTTCAATGTTTTTCCCAAATCCGGACCGGACATCTGGGGCAGCTCCACCTCGGAAAGTAGCAGGTGAATCGGCTCTTCCGTCGCTTCCGACAGCGTTATAGCCTTAGTTCCGCTGTCGGCTGCAAACACGCGGAAGTTTGCGTCTTCAAGTAAGTGTACTACGGTCTTAAGAACTTCTTCATCACTATCGACAACGAGAATGGTTTCGAGCGTCCCGTTGATTGAGCCGGGCATGATTTGACCTTCGACTGGCAGAACCCGTCTCGCGAACTCCAGAGAATACTACCTCGCATGATTGCGGTGATTGCAGCTCCCGGAGCGGAGACGAGTTATAGACAGAATTCATTGTACCGGTTCTAAATCCAATAAGCTGACCACTTTTGACCGCACCGTGCTAAGCCGGCTCGGCCACCGTCCTGGCCTTATTGGTGAGCGTTAGCAACCGCTTGCGGAGTTGATCTTCAATCGTCCCTGCCCGATCTGATGGTGACGAAAGCCAAGCAGACCGTCGCGACCGTAACGTCTATTGAAGACGCGGCATTGCTCGAATCGAATCGACGATGTCGGCCCGTTCCTATCTCCGCTGGCGCCGTGGGCTGCCGGGATAAGGGCTGTAGACGCAGGGCGGCGGGAAAAACCAGATCGAGTTTATCGCGGTTCACCGGCGAGGGCGGCTCGGTCCCGAGCGGCGCCCAACACTGCGCGAACCTTCCGGGCCAGATCCTCCGGACTGAACGGTTTCTGGATGAACTCTACGCCCCGATCGAGAACGCCGTGGCGCTCGATGATGTTGTCGGTGTACCCGGACATGAACAGCACCTTGATGCCGGGCTGGAGCGTTTCCAGCCGGTCGGCCAGTTCGCGGCCACTCACATTCGGCATCACGACGTCAGTCAGGACCAAGTCGATACGGCCGCGATCCTGCCCACAGGCCAGCAGCGCCTGGCTGGCGTTTTCCGCCTGGATCACACGGTAGCCGTATTCGTTGAGTAAGCCGGAGATGTACTTGCGGACCTCGGCCTGGTCCTCCACCACCAGCACGGTCTCATTGCCCGTCAACGCCGCAACGGCGGCCGGTCCCTCGTCATCGGCGGCCGCGTCGGCCAGCGCGGGCAGGTAGATGCGGAACGCCGACCCCCGGCCCGGTGCGCTGTGGACCTCAATCGAGCCGCCGCTCTGCGCCACGATCCCCTGTACCATCGACAGCCCCAGTCCGGTCCCCTTGCCAACGCCCTTGGTGGTGAAAAACGGCTCGAAGATATGATTCTTCGTCTCCTCGTCCATGCCCGCCCCGCTGTCGGTCACGGCCAACATGATGCAGGCGCCCGCGCGCGCGTCCGGATGCGATGGGCTGCCGCCCCAAGCGCGATCCACGCAGGCCGTTTCGATCAGCAGCCTACCGCCGCCCGGCATGGCGTCCCGGGCGTTCACCGCCAGGTTCATGATTACCTGCTCCAATTGATGCGGATCGGCGTGCACCATCCCGCGCTCGGCGCGGAGCGCGACGCACAACTCTACGTCCTCTCCAACCAGCCGCTCAAGCATCGGCCGCATCCCCTCTACCAGGCGGCTCACATCCAACCGGCGCAATAGCAATACCTGCTTGCGGCTGAAAGCTAACAGTTGCCGCGTCAAACCCGCGGCGCGTCCCCCGGCCTCGTGAATTTCCGTCAGGCTGGCGCGGAGCGGATCGCCCGCGCTCAGGCGGCGCAGCAACATGGAGCTGTAGCCGTTGATCACCGTGAGCAGGTTGTTGAAGTCGTGCGCCACGCCGGCCGCCAGCCGCCCGATGGATTCCATCTTGCGCGCCTGCTGGAGCTCGGCTTCGAGTTTGACCTTCTCCGCCTGCTCCCGCTTGCGTTCCGTGATGTCGCTCATCACAACGCGGCTCACCACCGCGCCGCTGGCATCCTGCACGGTGGTGGCATCGAGGCGCGCCCAAAATAGGGTTCTGTCGGCTCTCAGCATCCGCCATTCGCACCCATACGGCTCACCGGTCCTAAAGAGCTGCTTCTGGCGCAAGTAGTAGCTATCCTGGTCCTCCCTGACGATGAACCGGCTGAGAGGATGCCCGACCAGCGCGCCTCTCGCGACGCCCAGCAAAAGGGCGGCGGTGAGATTGGCCTCGATGAATAGTCCCTGTTGGCTGAGGGTGCAATAGCCTACGGGGGCCAGGTCGTAGAGGTCGAAGTAGCGCGCCCGCGCGACGTCGAGTTCCACCTGTACCCGGCGCAGTTCCTCGTTCTGGATCTCAAGCTCGATTTGATGCACCCGCAGTTCGTGCAGCGTCCTGCGGATCTCTTCGGGCGACAGGGAATCGAAGTCTTCCGGCGCCTGCGCGGCTGCTTCCCGGACTCTTTCCTCGGCCTGCACCCGCAGTTTGCCTGGAGTGATATTTTTGCCGGCCATTATGAAACCACCCTAGGGTCAATCACCCGTTCCGTCGTCGCAATCCCATACACTTGCCCATCCTTATTCAGCAGGGCCGTGGAGACCATCGAGACCTCCCGGACAGTACCGTCCTTGGCGATCCGTTGCGTGAGATACGGCTCCAGAATCCGCGCACGGCTGAGCTGATCCACTTTAGCCAGCGCTTCGTTACGCAGCCCGACGGGGATCCGGTCGCGGACGTTCATGGTCAGCGCCTCGGCTTCGCTCCAGCCATACAACCTTGCCGCCTCTTGGTTCCAAGCCAGGATACGGCCATCCAGACCCTGCACGGTGATGGCGTCACTGGCGTCGCGCACAACCACCGCCAAACGGGCGAGGTCGTTATTGGCTTTCCGCAGCTCTTCCCGCGTTCGCACAGCCTCGGTAATCTCAACAAACGTGATCACCGCGCCTTCGATCACGTTCTCCAGCGTGCGGTAAGGCATGATGCGCATGGCGTATGACTTCTCCTCCCTGGTTCGGACTTCTACTTCTTTCTTAACCAGAGTGTCCAGCACGGTTTGCAAGTCCTCGGTGAGGCGGTCGTAGCCGACCAGGTTGGTGACGACGTGATTCAGGGGCCGCCCGGTGTCGCTCAGGATCAGATTGATCATCGCGCTGGCGGCGGGGGTGAAGCGCAGGATGCGCAGTTGATGATCCACAAAGACGGTGCCGATGCCCGTGCCGGCCAGCAGGTTATTCATATCGTTGTTGGCCCGCGCGAGATCGACCAGCTTCGTCTGCAGTTCGGCGTTGATGGTCGCCAGTTCCTCGTTGACCGATTGCAGCTCCTCCTTGGAGGTCTCGAGCTCCTCATTGGTGGACTGCAATTCCTCGTTGACCGACTGCATTTCCTCATTGGAAGATTTGAGTTCTTCGATGGATGTCTGTAGCTCTTCGTTGGCGGTCTGGAGAGAATCCTCCTTGGCCCGTAATTCCCGCTTGAGCGCCGCAACGCCCTCAACCTCCGCGCCGGGCCTGCCCGCGTCGGCAATGGCATGGGCGCCGGAAGGCTCCGCCTGTGCGGGAACGGAGGGCGGGACAATCTCGAGGATCACCAGGTATAGCGGGGCCTCGGGCGCGTCAGGAATCGCGGCGAAGCCCCTCGCCACCGGACGGACGGTCAGGTTGACGGTACTAAAGCCGCCGTTGGTTTTGACGCGCAGGCCCGGGCAGAGCACCGTCTCTTTGGTGGATACGGCGCCGTGCAGGGCCGAGGCCAACTCGCGCCGCAACCCTTCGCGGGCCATCTTCAGGATATTGTTGATTCCTGCATCGCCCGGCTCCGGTTCCAGGTAGAGGCCGGTGCGGCCGTGGAGGTAGAGGATGTCGCCCCGGCTGTTGACGAGCGCGCCAGAGGGGGCGAGTTGCTGCAAGAGCGCTTGTTCGGTCAAATCGCGCAACGAATCTCTTCCCGCGCCGGCTGTCTTTGCGGCGGCCGGCGGCAGCGACGCCTCCATGGCCGTCAGGGGATGCAGAAACCGGCTCAAGGCCATGCGCCGGTCGCTGGGTACTTCCTTGCGCCGATACAGCTTCAATTGGCGGTCCAGCACGACAAAAAGATCACTGAACTCGCCCACGGTCTCAGACGTGCCGAGGAAGAGAAAACCTCCCGCATTCAGCGCGTAGTGGAACAGGGGAATGAGCTTTTTCTGCAGCTCGGCGCCCATATAGATCATGAGGTTGCGGCAGCAGACCAGGTCGAGTTTGGAAAACGGCGGGTCTTTGATGGCGTCCTGCTCGGAAAAGACCAGCGTGTCGCGGATGCTTTTGTGGACGCGATAGCCGTCGGTCTCGAGCCTGAAAAACCGCGCCAGCCGTTCCGGCGAGACATCGGCGGCGATGCTGGGCGGATAAAGGCCGGCACGGGCCGTGGCAATCGCCTGGCTATCGATATCGGTGGCGAAAATCTGCACCGGGACATTCTGCGTCGCCGCCGCCTGGTATTCGGCGAGCAAGATGGCGACGGAATAGGCCTCCTCGCCGGTCGAGCAGCCCAGCGACCAGACGCGAACCGGGCTGCCCCCGTGCTTGTCGGCAAAGAGTTTCGGGATGACCTCTACTTCGATCGCCTTAAATGCCTCCGGATCGCGAAAAAAACTCGTCACGCCGATTAATAGGTCGCGAAAGAGCGCTTCTACCTCGAGCGGCGTCGATTGGGCATAACTGACATAATCGCGGATCGACCCGATCTGGTGGAGCGCCATGCGCCGTTCGATGCGGCGATGAATCGTGGCCGGCTTATAGAGCGAAAAGTCGTGGCCGGTCTTGGCGCGCAACAGGACGAAGATTTTCTTCATCGCGCTCTCGGTCCTAGGCGCCGGTGTAGCGGCGGACACGGGCGGCTTGGCGAAGGCGTGGGCCGCGTATGCGATGAGCTGCTCGGCCATCTCGGCCGGCGGCAGTTCATAGTCCACCAAGCCGGTGGCCATGGCGCTACGCGGCATGCCGTCGAATTCGGTTGAGGCTGGGTTCTGCACCATCACCATGCCGCCCTCGCCCTTGATGGCCCGCACGCCCAAAGTACCGTCGCTGCCGGTGCCCGAGAGGACGATGCAAATGGAGCGATCGTGCATGTCCTGAGCTAGAGAGCGGAAAAAGAAATCAATCGGCAGACGCCGCCCGCGCGGGGCGAGGGGTTCCAGCAGATGGAGCGCGCCGTTCATAAAGGCCATATCGCAGTTGGGCGGGATGATGTAAGCGCAGTTAGGCTGCACTACCATCCCGTCCTCGACATCGAAGACCTGCATGCGCGTATAGCGGCGGATAAGATCGGAGAGAATGCTCTTGTGGTCGGGCGCCAGATGCTGTACGAGGATAAATGCCATGCCGGGATCGGTCTTGGCCGGCATTCCGGAGAAGAACGCCTCAAACGCCGCCAGGCCGCCCGCCGAGGCGCCGATGCCAACCACGGGAAAATGGTCCGCGGCAGGCGGGGCGGGCAGATCCACCGGTCCCGGATCGGGAGCGCGCTCGGGCCGGTTTATTTCGCGTTTGATTCTTTTGGACAATTCAGGTACATAGTAATATATTTATTAGAGAAACGCATCATTAATACTAACAATAGCTACAATATCTTAAAACTAGTAGTTATATAGCGGTTTGCCTTTTGAGCTACCGCAGGGCAAGCAATGGCGCCCGCCAGAAGCTTGATGTCAGGCTTGCGCGCTACTGCCAGGCTCCGCTCTATCTTGGCCGGCGATCCAAGTAACGGCCAAGCCGTCGATCGAAAAGGTGGCGATCAACGGCGCAACGAATGCAGCGCCGCTAAGCATCCGGCGCGCGAAATCGCGACGACTGGGATCGACCTGCTCAAGGAGCTTGTTCTTGCCGTCCGGTTTATCCATGGGCCTACGCTAGAGTTCTCAGGTTATATGCCTTCGAGATCCTCCGTCAAGTATTGGTTAGCCCCTCCGGGGGCGCCCTGCGGCGAACCGCCGAGGGCGAGCTAAAGCGTTTCCCCCATCACCTATAATTACGGTTTGACTTCATTCGGGATGCGTCACTCTATGACTGATTTGCCTGGCGGCGATTGCGATCGAACCGCCGCAGGATTGCTCGCCATCAGTGCTGCGCCGCAGAACCCGGACATGAACATAGAATCGCTGCTGCGACCGTTCCTTGAGCAGTCGGCTACGACAAGGTCGATCGTCGCAGTTGGGTTGCCTGAAGCCGCTCTGCTTCGGCTGGTTACGGACGAACACGGCTGCCCGGCTATCGCCGGGCGAGAAACCATCCAGGCCGCCGGCGGCAGCCGCGGCGGGGAAGGCGTATATACGCTGCACAGCCTCGAGCAACAGGCGCGCGAGCTTTCCGGGTCCGTATCAGGCCATGACTTGCTGCTGTTGCCCGCGCCCATACTGTATGAGATGATGACGCCGCTCGCCGGTGGTTTCAGCTTTCGAGCGGTCGCTGTTCTCTTGCCGCAAGAGCCCGGTCAGCCGAGCGACGGAACTGCGTGGAAACTGCGGCGCAGTCTTTTCGATCGCGGTCTTCTCTGCATCGGTTCGGCGAGTGTTGCAGGCTGCCAGGCGCTTTGTTTCCTCGCGAGCGATGCCGTTCGAAGCTTGCGTCACCTTGACGCCGAGTCGCGCGGGAACGTCGCCATGTCAACCCTTGAAGAGGGTGGCCGTTTCGCAAACCAACTGTTTCGATATGCCTACGTAAAGCTTTATGCCCTAAGACAGGGTTTGAGTGCAGCGTTTCCGGAGTGGGAGGGCAAGCGGATATTCGGCCTCGAAGACCCATCCTGCGCGGACCTCGCCCTCGAGAAATTGACTTTCGCCGGTTTCAGCGACGAGGACCGCCAGTTGTGGGAGGTTGACGACCCTCCCATCAATATCGATCTGGACGGTTATTTCCAAGAGCTTCCCGAGTGCTGGCAAAGACATCGGCCACTACTGAGATGCCTGTTCCAGTTGCCGCCTGAGCAAAGCCGCGCCATCGATGTCTGGCGGCAAGACGTCACGCACGGCGGCCGGCGAACCCTGGTGGCTATCCATGTCCGGCGCAGCGACTACCGCATCCTGCAGCTCAAGAAAGCGCCATGGTTTCGGATCGTGCCGGAAGAATGGTACCTCGACTGGATGCGGAAGATCTGGCCGACGCTGCGCAAACCGCTCTTATTCGTGGCGACCGACGAACCTGACTGGATATTGCCGGTGTTCCAGGAGTTCGAAACGATTGCGGCGCCGTCCGGCTCGATAGCCGGGGCATTACCCGGCCATGTTCTGGATTTCGAAATTCTGCGGCGGGCGGACTACCTGGCGATTTGCAATAGCAGCTTTTCCCGCATGGCCGCTATCCTGGCGCCCTCCACTCAAAAATGCTTTCTTCCCTCGTTCGAGACGCAGACCTTTGAGCCCTATGCCCCGTGGATGGATCGAGCATTTTGGATAAAATTCGCCGATTCCTGGCGCCACCCGGATCTGCACAGCAAGCGTCAAGGTCAGGCCGCCCTCACGATGAGCAGCGAGAATGCTATAGATGCGCCGGCGGATCCGGCGGCAATCTTCATTGATTTATCCGATCTGCTGCACTACCTGCTCTATCACACTACGCTTTCCGGTATTCAGCGAGTCCAATGCGAGATTCTGCACAATCTGGTCGAGATTCCCCATCCCCTGCCAATTCGTTTTGTGATTCTGAAGCAGGGCGCGGGCGTCGGCACGATCGAAATATCCGCGTTGATGGACATCCTCGAGGATGTCCGCTCCGAGGCCACGTCGAGGACCGAGATCGAATCCAAGCTGAACGCGCTGCTCAACAGCGCGGTCCCGTGCACGATTCGGCCGCGGGATATTTTTATCACCCTCGGCGCTTTCTGGAACGTGAGGGGCATGGGCCTATTGCTGCAGGAATTGAAGAATTCCGGAGTGATAATCGGCGCATTCATTCACGATATCCTACCGATTACATCCTCCGAGTATTTTCAGGCTCGCGAAGCCAGGGTGTTCGTCAAAGGCGTCATCGAGGTTCTAACCTTCGCCGACTTGATCCTCACCAGCTCCGAATTTAACAAGGCATCCCTGGTGGAGCACCTGACCTCCCGGAACTCGGAGCTGTTACCGGTCCATGTCGTCCCATTGGGCCACGCGCTTTCGTTTTCGGCGCCAATCGAACCCAAGATTTCGAGCGTCGCCGCCGGCATAACCGAAACCGACTATGTGCTCTGCGTCGGCACGATCGAGGCCCGGAAAAACCCGACATATCTTTTCAATATTTGGAAGATGCTGGTGAGGTCCGGGAGGCCGAACATTCCCAATCTTGTGTTCGCCGGCCGAAAGGGCTGGCTGGTTCAGGACTTCATGGATCAGCTGAAGGCATGCAACTATCTCGGCGGCAAGATCGTGGTTGCGCACAATGTGACCGACGTCGAACTCGACTTGCTCTATCGAAAATGCATGCTCACGATGTTTCCCAGCCTCGTCGAAGGATGGGGGCTGCCGGTCGGAGAAAGCCTTGCCCATGGAAAGATCTGCATATGTTCCTCCACGGGGGGCGTTCCGGAAGCCGGCGGCGATCTGGCGGATTATATAGACCCCTACAACGCGTGCGACGGACTCGCAAAGTTGTCCCGGTACCTCGATGACCCCGAACTGCGCCGCAGCCGCGAGCGCGAGATCGCCGGCCATTTCGATCCGCGATCCTGGCGGAAAGCGACAGACGACTTGCTGAGATCGATTCAGGCTCTGGCGCGCCAGGTGCGCCCGTTCGACGGGGTGGCGGCGATCCAATTGCCGCCGGACCGGTATCTGCCCATCAGCAGCGATGCGGCAGCCCTCGTGATGGACGCAATGGACGGAAAGCTATCCGCGGAGGTGATCTGCGTTTCCGGATGGCATCCGCCCGATAACTCAGGCGCGCGGGCGGCCGAGCCTGCAACCACGCTCCGATTTCGCGCCGGCGCGGTGGCTGGGACTAGAATCAATTTAGTCATGCGATTAACCGCGTACGGCCGCGGCTTCCGCATCCGGATCCGCTCCGGCTACGGAGCCGAAACCGAAGCGATTCTTGCAGGCGGCTCCGAGAGATTGGCGGTTTTGTCTTGCGAGGTCGAGCCGGGCAATTTAGTCACGGCGCATCTCTCCTTAGTGGGGGCGGCGGCCGGCGAGGACAAGATTTCCGGCGAATCGTACTGGACTCTCAAGGGAATTCTATACTTCGATCCCGAGCGCCTCGCAGCCGACGCGTTGAATCAATTGAAGGAGGGGCCTCAGTCTCCCGCGACAGGGCCGCCACCAGCCGTGGAGCGACTGGAAAGACCGGAAAACGGATCGCGCGGAGACCGTATTCCGCTCCGTTGGGCCTCGATGGACGATAGCCGGCGCGCGGCTTCGTTCGGCGCATTCCTGCAAACGGGCTATTGCTTCTGGCCGTCATCTTTCACGAGCGATCACGGCGAGCCGATATTTGCGGATCACGCAGACAGACGCGCATTTTATTCGGGTTGCGGCAACAGCGCAAATGTCCCCCGGGTGGGTAGAATCACCAATAGCATCAAGCTGGTCAAGCGCTCCGATCAGTTTGTCTCGATGTCGAGATTCTCAGAAGGCTCGGTGTTCGACCGCTCAGGCGTGTGGAAGGCCTTGGGGTATCTTCAGACTTCTCCCCCGGCCATGACGCCCTGGCTGTCATATGAGACAAATGGCATTTGGACCACCGAAGAGCGGCTAGCCATGGCGCCTTGTTACGAACAGTCCTATCTCATTTTTTATAACGGCAATCTTCACAATTACTATCACTGGCTGGTTGAAGCATTGCTGCCTCTGGACGTTTTATCGCGAACGCTTGGGATCGATTCCAACCTGAGGATTCTATTGCCGAAGTCGATGGATATCCATGCGGTACTCGACCATCGCGAGACGCTTCGGGCAGTCGGCCTCGGCGGATACGGTATCGAAGAGACCGCGGCAAATCTCGTCAAGGTGCGGGAGGCAATTTGGGTTGACAGCGATCTCGTCCAATCCATGCCTGCGGCGCATCTCAAGGACTTTCAGCAAAGAATCGCCGCCCTCTACGCGGGTCTACGCGGCCCGCGAAACCGGCGGCTGCTGGTCGCGCGGAAAATACATGCAAGGAGAATTCATAATATCGGGCAAGTGGAGGCTTTTCTCGCGCGATATGATTTCGAAACCGTCTATCTTGAGGGAATGAGCTTTGTGGACCAGATCTTGGCGTTCCAAAGCGCGGAGTTCATCATCGGCGCGCACGGCGCCGGGCTGGCCAATCTTCTTTTTTGCGAACCTGGAACCAAGGTTATCGAGCTGATTCCTTCGGCCGAACTGCGGCCATTCTTCTGGCTGATTTCAGAGAAGCTGGACCTGGTGCATGGCTTGCAATTCTGCGACACCGTCCCAGGCCATGACTTTCAGGGTGACATTACCGTCGATATCGGCAAGCTGCAGGCGCTCATCCGCATGCTCGATGCGCATTTGTAAGTCTTACCAGCTTTCTGTCGCAGCGCCAGGCTACCGGAGCAGGCCCTCGGCCTTCATTTTCGCCAGTGTTTCCCCGACCGCCTCCGCCGGGTTCTCCTCCAGGCCATACCCTTCCCCGATCAGACCGATAATCTCCCGCTCGGAGTTGTTCCCATTGCATAGCTCGAGAATCAGAGCGGCCGCCGAGTTCAGAAAATGCATGCGGTCAAGCTCCGGCTGGTAAATCATGTAGCCGTCTTCGGCGGGACTGATGTCGAGACCATCTGCGCGTTTGGGATTGGCTGGTGCAGGCGGGGGGGCAGGATCAGGCGTGGGCGCGCGCGCGCGCCGGTCTTCTTCCGCGGAACTCCGGCTGGCGAGTTGGCGTTCGAGATCCTGGATGCGCAGGAGATTGCGGCCGTTCTGCATCAGGCACACGTAAAACAACCAGCACACGACGGCCAGTAATGCGCCCAACAGCAAGACCAGCCATGGCAGAACCGACATCTCGCGATCGACCCTCCTTGCGAAGCTATTGTATCCACTCTTGCGCTTAGGCTCGCGGCTTGCGCGCCGGTTCATTTCAATCGATCACGAAGATCAGGCCTTCCCGCGCCTGCTCCTTCGATTCTGCCCACATCCTCCCCAGTTGTTCCACCGCCGCGCTATCCCGCCCGAGCATGAACACATCCATGTGCTCGTCCTTGCGCTGGACGTATACGAACCCGCGACGCTTCTGCATCAACGCTTGCATCTCCTCCTCATCGCCGCCGAAATGGATCTGGCCATAGGGCAGCATCAGTATTCCGTCGAGGCGAGAAAACCGGCTCCAATCCTTCTGGGTGGTCGCCGTCGTACAGCGTCTTGTGCTTCTCCAGGGCGGTGCGCAGCAGTGGCAGGACGGCTTTGCCCAGGCGCGGAATGTACAGGTCGGTATAGGGATCGTCGAGCGTTTTCCCGTTCCGTTCAACCAACAGCATTTCCACGGCGGTCGCCATGGCCTCGTTCAAGTATAGGTAGAACGGTTGCGCCGACGGGTCTCCCGACTCGACGAACTGCCGCATCAGCGCGTCCTTCCGATCCTGTGGCGCCTGCTCGTAGAGTGAATGCGTGAGCTCGTGCACCACGATCCATCCCAAATCTTCTGCCTTGATGCGGTGGGTCACCTCCAGGCAGAACTGGTTCAACACCGCCGTGCCGTCGCCTTCGTCGCCTTCGTATTCCGGGCTCGGAACCACGTGCAGGTAGTAGTCGCGAGAGTTGGGCTGCGTCTCCAGGAATGCGGCAACCTCGGCAGCCATTGCCGGCGCGCCCTGCACTCGAAGTAGCCGCTCGATCCTCGTAAACCGCCTCTTCAAGATCGGCTGGCCGGTGGCTACCCACCACGGATGCAGCCTCTGTTGGAAATAGGCCAGGATGGCCGCCAGTTTGGCCGCTTGTTCGGGTTGCGCAAACGCCTCAGCCCGTTTTCGGAATTCCGCCGGGGATTTCGACCCCAACGCCGCCGCCACCAAATGTTTCCTGATATTCAGTCCCGGTGGATACGAGAAGTCGTTGGGGAGAAACGGGGTTGGATTCCCCGGCTCGGCGACCGACTCCAGCTCGTCGAGAATAGTCCCGAACTCATTGAAGCGCGCCTGGTCCTCCTGGGTGGCGTGATATTTCTCCTCCCAGAACCGCTCGTAAATGGCCCGGCTGCAAACGATTCGCCCGGTGACGCAGGCCGTGTGATACACCGCGTCGGCAAACTCGGTCGCGTCCAAGTGGAAATGGAGCGGAACCGCGGCCGCGAGCGCGATAAAGAACACCATCCCGTTTGATTTTACTCGACCCAAATGCGCTAACGAATCCTGCCGTTCCGCAACTCAGACAGCGAACGGGTCGACGACGCGCACGCCGGCGCTCGCGAAATCAGCGCGGTTTCGCGTAGCTACAGCCAGACCCTGGACGATCGCCGTGGCCGCGATGAGGCTGTCCTTGATCGGCATGGCTTTCCCGTTGGCGCGAAGCTGCGCCAACAGCTCCGCCCATCTCAATCCCGTGTCCGCGTCCCAGGGCAGACAGTGGAGACGCTCGGCTCCGGCGTCGAACCAGCGTTCCAGTGCGGTCCGCTTCCGTCCTTTGGGAAGAATGAGAATCCCGAACCGAAGTTCGCCGAGAATGACTGGGTCCACGGCGATTTCCGGCTCATGTGCGCGGAGCCACGCCACGACCCGCGGATCGGGAGCCGGCTTCGTCGGCTCGCTCAAGACGTTGGCGTCAACCAGGTACTTCACAGCGCATCCGTCGATTCAGAGCCGATGGGCGCGAAGAAGTTCTTTTGCGGACAGGCGAGCAGCCAGTCGATTACGCCTTCGTTCCGCGGAACCGCGCGCCGGACGAGGCGGTAATCTCCGCGATCGAGACGCTCGACTTCGAACTCCTGACCCGGTTCGATACGGTCCATCCGGCGGAACTCTGCCGGCAGAACGATTTGGCCCTTGGAGGAGACGGTGGTCTTCATGCAGGTAAGATATCGTCTTACCTGCGCCGTGTCAAACGCGGCGCCCGACAGTTTCGTGGTATTCATCGCTGGGGACTTGTGCGGTTCCGTGAGCTGTCATCCGGCCAGCTTTCTGATCGCCGGAACCCGCCCGCCTTCCCATCGATACTCAAAATACCCTCCAATCCGCACATTTTCAACCAGCCGCGGACGAAAGCACGCAATGCACTCACCGCCTGCGCGGCGGACGCTGCGATAGATCACGCCGTTCGAACCTGCCGTCAGCAACTCGCGCGCAAACGCCTGGGACGCCGTATAACTGGCTGGGTGGCGCAGCGGAACGTGCGCTGGAATCTCCGCTCGCAAATCGTGAAAAGCGCAATCGAATCCGGCGAGATATAGGCGCATCTCCAATCGTGTTTCAAAAACGCCGATCTCGGCCAGCTCCGCCGTGCGATGATACGCCACTTCGGCGTGCGCCGTCTCGATGTCGCGGGCGGCGTACCATGCGCCGCGGTCCGGTCCGTTGAACCGTCCGCCGCCGGGGCGCGGATGGCAAAACGCGGCCATCACCACGCTCGCCATGGGGCGGCCGGCGATCCATTCCTCGCGCGGGATGCGGCGCAGCAGGCCAACCTCGGTCGAGATGCGGTCGTTGGTCCAACTTTCCAACTCGAACAGAATAGGCAGATCTTCAGGCGCGGCTATTTGGTCCAGAATACCCTTGGAAGGGTAGCGGCTCGGAACCAGCCGGCAGGTATTCCTGGCGCGCACGCGCGTGACGGCGGACGTCAATTCCATCCGCCGCGGCGGGCGTCCAGCAGACGGCGCACCTGGTAGAGGCCATCCATGCCGCCTTCGGTCATCAGCCGCAGCGCAGGCGCGCCGCCAAATAACGGATTGCTATTGGGAAGCTTTACCCAGCGCTCAGCCAGGTCCGCTCCGGGATAAAGGATGTGCAGGTCTTTATATATTCCCAGCGTCAGCGAAATGCGCGTCAGCATGTCGAAAGGGAGCGTAGCAACCGCGCCGGCTTTGTACTTATAGAAGGTGGATTCAGCCGGCCAGCCGAGCAGCGCGCGCTGCTCTTCGTTGGTCAAATGCCAGGCTTCGGCGATGCGGAAGAACGCGCGCATGGCCGGTTCCGACATCTGCCGGCGCACTTTGGGGTCGCGCCGCTGGTCCGGTGGAATATGGAGGGCGGCCGGATACGCTTTACGTTCGAGAGTCTCCATATCTAGAGTATATCCTACATTTCGAGACTCCTTGACCGTCCACTGTTTTTCCTTACGGAGATCTCAGCCACGCGCGGCGGGAATCGTGCGCGCTGGTGGATGCCGAGGATTGCAGGTACAATGGCCGCCGCCAGGGTCCATCGATGTGCCTGTCGGATCGTTGGGGATTTGTGCGGTTCGCGGGCGGATGGGGTTATAGACGTTTCTTGAGCAGCCGCTTCATGTTGCGTCGCCCGTGCAAGACCGCGAGAACTTCGACAGGCGCCTTCCGATACACGATCAGGTATTCATACAGGGTGCAGAAAAGCACGTCATGGTTTGTCAGTTCGGCCCGTCTGTGGCCTTTTCCGGGTGTCTTCGCCAAGCCGCGAATTCCGCGAGAATTTCATTCTCAACCCGGTTGGCAACGGAAAGCCCCGCTTCACGGAACAGATGGCGCCAGATCTGAAAACATCGTCTTCGGCCTCGGGTGAAACAACGAATTGACTCACTCATGCCCATTTTCGGCTAGAAACGCGGCTTTACGCGCTTCCAGCCGGGCGTGTAATTGATCGCCAGGAATCCCCTCGCCACGGTCAATTTGCGCCATCGCCAGCTCGATTTTTTCATTGATGGCTTCTTTGTTGTGCTGAAGCCAGTCTTCCCGCTCATCCTGTGCTTCCAAAGCGCGAAAGATGATCTCTTCGACGCTCTTGAATGCTCCGCTTTGAAGCCGTTTTTGAATCAGAGCTTCCAGGTCAGGCCGACTGATTTCAATGTTCATGGTTCCATTCTCGCTGAAACGGCGGTGGGTGTCACCTCCGCCGTCATCCCGTGTTGTCCTGTCATCATTCTGTCCCCGGGGTCCGTTGGGGGACAGCGCTTATAGACGTTATTGAGGGATCTTTGTGGTTCGGCTAGGGACGGGAGCGTTTGCACATGGCCCGAGTCAACGTCGATTGCCGTTGTTGTATTCGTCCGTTCCCCACTGCTGGAGTGTCGAGGAAAAATACAATTTACTGCCGTCATCGGTTGTAGCCAGATCCTGAGTCTGCGCCCACATGGACACGGCGCCGAGGCAAATTAGGCCCAGTATGCCTGCACGCCGAACATACGGGATTAAATGAAATCGGGCGCTTTCGCACTCCATTGCCAGAGCAGCGGCATGTCAATGGCCACAGCCGTCGGAAAGTTTAAACAAGTCTAGCGTGATCATTCTTTTCGAAAGCTTCTTGACGGCTCCCGTCGTTTCTGTAAAAATCAAGTACTGGCGAACAAAAGGCGAACAAATGGCCGGAGCGCTTCTCAAGCAACAGTTCGAATCGGAGTTGGGCGGTCTTCTCGATTGGCAATCGCGGCCAGCGCCGGATACTGTCCCAACAGGCATCGCTGCAGTGGATAGCGCCATCGGCGGATTGCCGCGTGGCAGCCTTACGGAGATCTTCGGTCCGGCTTCCTCGGGACGCACCAGCTTGCTGATTTCGATGCTGGCTTCAGCCACCGCGCGGCAGGAATCGTGCGCGCTGGTAGATGCCGAGGATGCGTTCGACCCGGCATCCGCCGACACGGCCGGCGTGCATCTCGACCGCGTGCTCTGGATCCGCTGCGGCCATAATGCCGAGCATGCGCTCAAGGCGGCCGATCTGCTAATCCAGGGCGGCGGATTCGGCCTGGTGGCGCTGGACTTGGGCGATATGCCGGCGGCTGCCGCGCGCCGCATCTCGATGGTTTCCTGGTTCCGTCTGCGGCGTGCAGTGGAATATACGCCCACGGTGCTGATCTCGCTGGCGCGCCAATCGAACGCGAAGACCTGCGCCTCGCTGATGCTCGAATGCGCGCGCGAGCGGGTAGCGTGGAGCGGAGCGCCGCACTGCTCGCGGTTGCTGCGCGGCATAGGCATACGAGTGGCGCGGCGGAAACCTTCCGCAACGGGAGTGGCGCATGTATTGCTGCCTCTGTGGTAAAGGCGATCTAGTTGCCCTGGCGTTTGAGTTTTCGCCGACAGTGGAAAGGTGCGCCGGCCATGGGCCCGCGCCACTTTGCGTCACATTCGACGCATCCGGCCTCGACCGGTTATTCGGATTGCCGCAGGACGTCGCCGCCGCAGTGTCTCGCCGCGCGGCCGAAACGCGGGTGAAGACCAACATCGCCATGGCATCGAACCCCGATGCCGCTATCTGCGCGGCGCGCGGATTTTCCGGCGTCAGCATGATTCCGTACGGCGATGAGGCCAAGTTTTTGGGCGAGCTGCCGCTGGGGTTGCTGGCGCCATCGGCGGAATTGCAGGAGACGCTGGAACGGTGGGGCATCCGTCGCTTCCGCGAATTGGCCGCGCTGCCGCCGTTGGGCCTCGCGGAGCGCCTGGGCCCCGAGGGATTGCGGTTGCGCGAGCTGGCGCGCGGCGAGAGAGAGCGCAAGCTGCTGCCGCTGGAAGACGCAGTGCGATTCGAGGATGAAATCGATCTGGAGTATCCGGTGGAGTTGCTCGAGCCGCTGGCGTTTCTGCTGGCGCGGCTGCTCAACGGATTGACCACGCGCCTGGCCACGCGCGCGCTCGCCACCAACGAACTGCGTTTGCGGCTGGGTTTGGAAAACCACACCGAAAACGGTACGGCGCACGAGCGCACGCTGCGGCTGCCCGTGCCGTCGCTCGACGCCAAGGCGTTTTTGAAATTGATGCAACTCGATCTGGAGGCGCATCCGCCGCCGGCGCCCATTGTGCATGTGTGGATGGGCGCGATCCCGGTGAAGCCGCAGGCGGCGCAGAGCGGTCTGTTTATTCCAGCGGCGCCGGAGCCGGTGAAGCTGGAACTGACGCTGGCGCGGATTAAAGCGATCGTGGGAGAAGATCGCGCGGGGCTGGCGGAGA
>Ga0302326_10013319_pt1 | contig 17444 bp, 15 predicted proteins | sample Palsa_T0_3_FD_202264 | JGI IMG/M metagenome (GOLD analysis project Ga0302326, IMG submission 202264) | Peat permafrost microbial communities from Stordalen Mire near Abisko, Sweden - Palsa_T0_3 | ecosystem: Environmental > Terrestrial > Soil > Palsa > Peat permafrost | place: Sweden: Abisko... | reverse complement strand
GGCGGCGCGGCGCGCAACAGCTCGGAAACCTGGGCAAAAAAGGCGCTGCGGGCCAGAACCCGGTCGCACCCGGCGGCCGAGGCGGCGGCCAGGCGTTCCCGGTCGTCGTGGCGGCCGAAACCGATGGTCGGCGCGGCAATGGCCGGGAGCACATCGAGCACCCCGGCCCGGCTGAGGTCGACCACGACCAGGGTCGCGCCCTGCGCCGCCGCCGGGAGGTCGGCGGGGTGGGAGACGAAGGTGACCGGTCCGGTGGCCGAGACCTTGGAACGGTCCATCAGATCGGGCACGTAGGCCACGGTTCGGCTCATCGTTTTCCTTCCGCCGTCGTCGGCTTGTGCCGGCGCTTGTGCTCGAACGCCTTGGCCGCGCCCCACCGTAACCCCACGTCGGCCAACTCGGGATCGAGATCGGTGAACGACGCGGGGACCAGGTCGTACACGTCGTCGGGGAACAGTTCATCGGCCGCCCGGTCCCGCACCACCTCGGGGACCCCGGCCTGGGCCAAGACATCGGTGGGATAGCGGACTGCGGCGGCGCGCAGGATGGCCAGCGGCGTGGTGCGCTGTTCATCGATGTCAGCCGCCAGCAGCGCCCGCACCCGGGGCGCAACCGCGGTGGCCGCCTCGCGCCCCGCCGACTGCGCGGCCGACGCCACCTCGGGCGGCACCGATCCGGCCCACGCCATCATGATCTGGGCCACACAACGCTCCACCCAACCGGGCAATGCCGCCTCGATGCCGTCGGCCAGGGCTGTGGCGTAGTCCGCCACCAGTTCGCTCACTGCAACGCTTGGTTGAGATTGCCCGATCGGAACCCCTGCAGGTCCAGCGTCACGTAGCGGTAACCGGCTGCCTGCACCGCCGCCACCAGTTCGTGGCGCCGGCCGACGGCTGCCACCAAGTCGGCTTCTGCCAACTCGATCCGCGCCAGGTCGCCGTAGTGGCGAACCCGTAGCTGGCGGAAACCCAGCGCCCGCAGCCCCTCTTCCGCCATCGCCACCGATGACAGCCGCTGCAGCGTCACCGGTGTGCCGTAGGGCAGCCGCGACGCCAAGCAGGCGCCGGCCGGCTTGTCCCAGGTGCGCAAGCCGAGGCGGCGCGACGCGTCGCGCACGTCGCTCTTGGTGAAGCCGCTCTCGACCAGGGGGAAGCGGGCGCCTCGTTCCGCCGCCGCCGTCTGCCCGGGCCGGTGGTCGCCCAGGTCGTCCAGGTTGACGCCCAGGACCACGGTGGCGCCCAAATCGGCCGCGATGGGGGCCAAGGTGTCAAGCAACTCCGCCTTGCAGTGGTAGCAGCGATCGCCTCCGTTGGCCACGTACTCGGGCCGGTCCATCTCCTGGGTCTCGACCGGCAGCCACTGCATGCCCCATTCCCGGGCCAGCAACTCGCAGTCGGCTAGCTCGCTGGGCGCCAGCGAGGGCGACACGGCGGTGGCCGCCACCACCCGGTCGGCCCCCAGCGTGTCCGATGCCACCCAGGCCAGGAAGGCCGAGTCGGCGCCGCCGCTGAACCCCGCCACCACCCGATCCATCTCGGCCAAGCTGCGCCGCAACGCCGTCAGGTCCCCCATCAGGCGACCGAGGGTTGAGGTGCGATACATCTTCGGTGTGTACACACCGAAGATGTATCGCACCTGGCGTGAGTAACAGGCATCAGCCCGATGCCAGGCCGACCTGGGCCAGGACTTCCTCGATCTGGCCCACGATGCCGGTGAAGAACGGGCCGAACTCGGCGAAATGGGCCGACGCCTCGTCGAAGCGCATGGTGTAGACGACGTCCTTCAGGTCGTCGGGCGTGGTGGCGAACAGCGACACGCCCCACTCGTAGTCGTCCAGCCCGGTGGACCCGGTGATCAGTTGCAACACCCGGCCGGCGAAGGTCCGGCCCACCTTGCCATGGCCGAGCATGAGCTCCTTGCGGTCGTCGAATCCCATGGCATACCAGTTGTGCTCCTCGCCCCGCCGCTTCGACATGGGGTAGAAGCAAAACGCCCGCTTGCCCGCCGGCGGCAGCACCGGGTACAGGCGCATTCGCCGCATCTCTTCCGGCATGCCCTTGGCGTACTCCGACACTTCGGTGAGCGACACGTAGGAGTGGACCACCTGGAGCCCCGCCCCTTCGATTCCCGTTTGCAGCAGGCGCAGGATGACCCAGTCCGGACCCAGCGCCATCACCCCCATGTCGGCCTTGTGCCCGAAAATGGAGAAGCAGACCACCTGGTGATCGGCCGCCTGGGCCGCCTTCACTGCGGCCATCACGGCGTCGGCATCGGCCGACGGCCCCACCTTGCAGAACAGGTGCAGGACGCCCCAGCCCTCGCCCGGTATCAACGGTTCACTCACAATGCCCGATTCTAGGTGGCCACTTTTAACTCCAGAAGGACGCGAAGAAGGGACGCCCGCGACGGGCGTCCCTTCCCCAAGAATCTCCGTTGGAGATTTAGTAATCGTCCATGCCCCCGGGGCTGATCCCGCTGGGCTTGTCCTCCGGCTTGTCCACGATGACGGCTTCGGTGGTGAGGAACAGGGCGGCGATCGACGCCGCGTTCTGCAACGCCGAGCGGGTGACCTTTGCCGCGTCGATGACACCGGCCTTGAAGAGGTCCTCGTACTCGCCTGTAGCGGCATTGAGGCCGAAGGCGCCTTCCAGGTTGCGCACCTTCTCCACGATGACCCCGCCTTCGAGACCGGCATTGACCGCGATCTGCTTCAGCGGCTCCTCGACCGCCTTGGCCACGATGCGAGCACCGGTGGCCTCGTCACCCTCGAGCTTCTCGGCCCGGTCCAGGATGCGAGCCTGGGCCCGGAGCAGGGCGACCCCGCCGCCGGGAACCACGCCCTCTTCTACCGCTGCCTTGGTGGTGGAAACGGCGTCCTCGATGCGGTGCTTCTTTTCCTTCAGCTCCACCTCGGTGGCCGCCCCAACCTTGATCACGGCGACACCGCCGGACAGCTTGGCCAGGCGCTCCTGCAGCTTCTCCAGGTCGTAGTCGGAGTCGGTGTGGTCCATCTCGGCCTTGATCTGGTTGATCCGGCCCTTGATGTCCACCTCGTTGCCGCCGCCCTCGACGATGGTCGTCTCGTCCTTGGTGACCACGACCTTGCGGGCCCGGCCCAGCAGGTCGAGCGTCACGTTCTCCAGCTTGAGGCCGACCTCTTCGCTGATGACCTGGCCACCGGTCAGGATGGCCATGTCGGTGAGCATGGCCTTGCGGCGCTCACCGAAACCCGGCGCCTTAACCGCGGCGGACTTGAACGTGCCCCGGATCTTGTTGACAACCAGTGTCGCCAGGGCCTCACCCTCGATGTCCTCGGAGATGATGAACAACGGCCGGCCCGCCTGCATGACCTTCTCCAGGATCGGGAGCAGGTCGCGCACAGCGGTGATCTTGGACGAGGCGAAGAGGATGTAGGGATCCTCCATGACCGCTTCCATGCGGTCGGCATCGGTCACGAAGTACGGGGAGATGTAGCCCTTGTCGAAGCGCATGCCCTCGACCAGTTCCATCTCCATGCCGAAGGTCTGCGACTCCTCGACGGTGATGACGCCGTCCTTGCCCACCTTGTCGATGGCCTCGGAGATCATCCCGCCGATCTCGGGGTCGGCGGCGGAAATAGAGGCGACCTGGGCGATCTGCTCCTTGGTCTCGGTCTCCCGGGAGATGTCCTTCAAGCTGGCCACGGCGGCCTCGACGGCCTCCTCGATGCCCCGCTTGAGGCCCATCGGGTTGGCCCCGGCGGCCACGTTGCGCAGGCCCTCACGGACCATGGCCCAGGCCAGCACGGTGGCGGTGGTGGTGCCGTCACCGGCCACGTCGTCGGTCTTCTTGGCGACTTCCTTGACCAGCTCGGCGCCGATCTTCTCGTACGGATCCTCGAGGTCGATCTCCTTGGCGATGGAAACGCCGTCGTTGGTGATCGTGGGCGAACCCCACTTGCGCTCCAGGACCACGTTGCGGCCCTTGGGGCCGAGGGTTACTCGCACCGCGTCGGCGAGTTGGTTCATCCCCCGCTCCAACGCCCGGCGTGCGGTCTCGTCATATGCAATCAGCTTGGCCATGCTGTCTTGTTCCCTCCGTAAGCGAACGATTAGCACTCTCGATGTCTGAGTGCTAACAGTTAACCGCCTCAGGCCGCCGAACGCAACCAGCCCCGGCTTGAGTTGGCCCAAGTGCGATACCTATTGGCTGTCCCAACGTCCAATAGGTATCGCACTTAGCCTCCGGCGACCGCCGGGACGATCGAGACCGTGATGCCGTCGGCCACCGGCGTGGCCAGGCCCTGGAGGAAGCGGACGTCCTCGTCGGCCACGAACACGTTGACGAACCGGCGCAGGGCGCCGGAGTCGTCGAACAACCGGTCCTTGAAGCCGGGGTGGGCCGAGTCGAGCGCGGCCAGGACCTCGGCCACGGTGCCGCCGTCGACGCCGACCACGCTGTCACCGCCGGACAGGGTCCGCAGCTGGGTGGGGATGCGCACCTTGACGCTCACCGGGCCTCCGCCTGCGCCAGGCTCGCATGCGACCGGGAGGACCGGGGGGACCGGGTACGGGGATTGGGCGGTGCCGGGCTCATCGGGCCAGCCCGTCCAGGTCCCCGACGCCCGACGCCACAAACGCGTCCAGGGTGGGGGGGATGGTGACGGTGGGCGAGCAACCGGGAGCGACTGCATCGAGGGTCTTCAGGCCGTTACCCGTCACGTAGGCCACCACTACCTCGTCGGGGCGGATGACGCCCGATCGCGCTAGTTTGGCCAGCACGGCGATGGTGGCGCCGGCCGCCGTCTCGGCGAAGATGCCCTCGGTGCGGGCCAGGAGCCGTATTGCCTCGACGATCTCGGCGTCGCTGGCCGAGGCCACGGCGCCCCCCGACTGCCGGACCACGTCCAGCGCGTAGATCCCGTCGGCCGGGTTGCCGATGGCAATGGACTTGGCAATGGTCGAGGGCTTGACCGGCCGCACGTGGTCGGCACCGGCGCTGAACGCGGTTGCGACGGGTGAGCATCCGTCGGCCTGGGCACCCGAAAGCCGCACCCGAGCCGGGCCCCCGGGGACACCGGCGACCGGGAGCAGGCCCACTTTCCCCAGCTCCTCAAAGCCTTTGGCGATCTTGCACAGCTGGCTCCCCGAACCCACGGGAACGACTACGTGGTCGGGCGCTCGCCACCCCAGTTGCTCCGCCACCTCGTATGCCAGGGTCTTGGAGCCCTCGGCGTAGTACGCCCGAATGTTGATGTTGACGAAGGCCCAGTCCTGGTAGTCGCTGGCCAGTTCGGCGCACAGCCGGTTGACGTCGTCGTAGCTGCCCTCGACGGCCACCACCTGCGCGCCGAACACCGACGTCATGACCACCTTGGCCGGCTCCAGGTTCGAGGGTATGAACACCACCGAGCTCATCCCCGCCCGCGCCGCATGCGCCGCCACCGAGTTGGCCAGGTTGCCGGTGGAGGCGCACGAGGCCACCTTGAAGCCCAGCTCGCGGGCCTTGGTCAACGCCACCGACACCACCCGGTCCTTGAACGAGCCGGTGGGGTTGACGGTGTCGTTCTTGATCCACAACTCGCCCAGGCCCAACTCGGCGGCTAGGCGGTCGGCCCGTACCAGGGGGGTGAACCCGGCGCCCAGGTCGACCGCGCCCACGGGCGAGACGGGGAGCAGGTCGGCGTAGCGCCAGATGGTGTGGGGGCCCGCGGCGATGCGCTCAGGGGTGATCACCGCCGCGATGGCGTCGTAGTCGTACGCCACCTCGAGTGGGCCGAAGCACCATTCGCACACGTGCAGCGCCTCGGCCGGGTATGTGCGCGCGCACTCCCGACAGCGCAGTCCTTGAACAAACGTCAACTGATCCTCCTCATCGAACCGGGCATTGGCACCTGGCACCCGAGGACTCTTCGTTGTGAGAGCTTCCCGATGCTGGTTGCCGCGGCGTCGTCGGGCCCGAACCCTCGACCGCTCTGGATGAATGGCAACCCCCATGTTGGCGCATGTGAGGCGCTCACGTCAACGCAGAAACTGCGAGGCGGAAATCGCGAGGGCGGGGACGTGGCAAGCTGCCCCCCGGTGCTGCGTTCCTTCCATCATCGCGATTTCCCACGAGAGCGACTGGTCGAGGCCAAACGGGGTAGGCGGATTTCGGTGTGCCTGCCGGCCCGGGACGAAGAGGCCACGGTGGGCGACGTGGTGGCGACCATCCGGGGTGACCTGATGGGCGCGGGTGCCTTGGTCGACCAATTGTTGGTGGTGGACGACGGGTCGAGCGACGACACCGCGGCGCTCTCCCGGACGGCCGGGGCCGAGGTGGTGACCGTGGCGGCGGGGGCCGGGGGCAAGGGCCAGGCCATGTGGACGGCGGTGGCGGCGACCGACGGTGATCTGATCGTCTTTTGCGATGCCGATGTCCGGGGCTTCGAGTCGCACTTCGTCACCGGCCTGCTGGGACCGCTGCTGGTGCGAGACGACGTCATGTTCGTGAAGGGCTTCTACGACCGACCGCTGGACGGGCGCTCGGGCGAAGGCGGGCGGGTGACCGAACTGGTGGCCCGGCCACTCATCGCCGCCTTGTTTCCCCAGCTGGCGGCGCTGGCCCAGCCCCTGGCGGGCGAGTGTGCGGCACGGCGCGAGGTGTTGGAGCAGGTCCCCTTCGTGGACGGTTACGGCGTCGACCTGGGCCTGGTGATCGATGTGGCCGAAGGCTGGGGCATCGCCGCCCTGGCCCAGTGCGACCTGGGTGAGCGCATCCACCGCAACCGGCCGCTGTCCGAGTTGGGGCCGCAGGCGCTGGCCATTGTCCAGGTCGCCCTCAGCCGAGCCGGATTGGCGCCGGGCGACACGCCCACGCTGGATGACCTGGCGTCAGCCTCGTGGCAGTCGCGGCTGGTCCGGCCGGGCGAGGAGACCATCGTGGTGTCGCTGTCGCAGCGCCCCGCCCTGGCCGCGGTGGCCGAGGCGGCGGCGGCCGGGCGACGGACCGCCTGAGCGCGCAGCGGCACCGCTCAGCTGCAACGCTCAGCTGCAACGCTCGGCCAGATGTTCGGCCACTACCTGGCTCACGCACGCCAGGGTGTCGCCCAGGGCGCGGTCGCGGCCGAAGCGTTCCACCAGCGACACACAGGGCGCGGGAAGAGCCCCCACTCCCTCCCAATCGATGTCGCCGGCCACGATGAACACCGGCACCCCCAGTTCCTGCGCCAGGTCGACCACGCCCCCCACCGCCTTGCCGTGGAACGACTGCTCATCCAGCAGGCCCTCGCCGGTCACGATCAGGTCGGCGCCCTCGGTCCGCTCGGCCAGGTCGACGGCGTCGGCCACCACGTCGAAGCCGGGGACCAGTGCCGCCCCGATGGCCGCCAAACCCCCCGCCAGGCCACCTGCCGCGCCGCCGCCGGGCAGCGGACGCACGTCCACCCCATACTGCTCCTGGTACAGCGACGCCAACCGCTCGAGCCGCCGGGACAGCAACGCCACTTGGGTCGGGGTGGCACCCTTCTGGGGGGAAAAAACGGCCGCCGCGTCGAGAAACCGGGTTTGCACGTCGCACGCCACGATGAGGTGCACGCCATGCAGCCGGCTGTGCGGCTCCAGGGCGCGCAATGCCGCCAGGCCCCCGTCGGTCGTGGCGGAACCACCGACCCCGATGACGATGCGTCGCGCCCCTTCCTTGACCGCGGCGGCGATCACCTGGCCCGTGCCTGCGGTGTCGGCAGCCACGGGGTCGTTGGCCTCGGCCCCGCCCACCAGGGTCAGGCCCGATGCACGGGCCATCTCGACCACCGCCGTGGTGCCGTCGAGCTTCCACGCCGCGCTGACCGGACGACCGAGTGGATCCTTGACCACGGCGGAGCGGAGACGCCCGGACATGACGTCGAGCAGCCCTTCTCCCCCGTCGGCAATTGGGGCTTGGTCGCACGTCCAGCCCGCCACCATGGCGGTCGCCGCTACGGCGCGGGCGACCTCACGGGCGGTCGCGGTGCCCCGGAACTTGTCCGGCGCGGCGACGACATGGAGCATGGCCCACATCGTGCCGTCTCTGGGCACGGTTTAGGGCCCGGCCCGGGCTGTTACGCGGTGCTGTCCGGGCCGGGAGCGACTGGTGTTACTTGGCCTTGAGCTTCAGCTTGAGGTTGCCCTGCGAGGTGGCCTGGGCACAGCCGAACGGACCACAGTCGAAGATCTCGGCCTGGGCGAAGGCGGTGCCAACGACGAACGGCTTGTTGACCGGGGTGACGGCGAGGCTGACGGTCTGGATGCCGCCCGTGCACACCGGGTTGACGCCGGCATCACCCTGGGCAATGGCGTTGCCGGACCGCTCGGTGATCTCGATGCTGACGTTGGGCTCATCGCCCGCCGGGCAGGCGATCAAAACCGATTCGAACACCACGGCCCCCCGGTCGGCGACCAGGCCGGGCGCTTTCAGCTTGATGCCGGCCACGGGGACCGACGCCTGGCCGACCGCGGGCAGGATTCCTACGGCCAAGGTCATGCCGGCCACGCCCATGAGCGCAGCGGCAAACTTGACACCTGTCTTGAACATCATGGGGTCTCCTCCTGGAGCTTGGGGGTGGGCGCGGGTATTGCTTGATGGGAACTGGTGAGTCCGATAGCGACTGCGGCCACCAGGGCCACGGCGGGGATATGCCACAGGAAGTCGAAGCCGCTGTGCACGGCCAGCGCGAGCAGCGCGGCCACGGCTCCGGCCTGCATGGCTCGGGCCAGCGGGTCGTCGCGGCTGCCCCGGCGCCCCCGACGGGCACCTTCCGCGATGGTCAGCACCAGGGCACACAGGAGGGCGAGGCCGATCAGCCCCTGCTCGGCCGCCAGTTGCAGGTACTCGTCGTGGGCGTAGCGGTCGACCACCAGCCGCTGTCCTGAGTCCGACCAGACAAACACCGCCGCGCCGGGCCCCACACCGGTCAGGAGGTGGTGGCGCACCACGGCCAAGGCGGCGTGGGTTTCGCCCCCGCGGTCGGGTGAGGCGAGGGTGACGCGATTGGTGCGCAACGACCCCAGGTCGACGTGCACCACGCCCATCAGCAGGAGCGAGCCCACCGCCAGGGCCGCCACTCCGGCGCCCGCCGCCACGACGACCGAGGCGGTGGGCCCACGACGTTGGTACCCAGCAGCAGGGTGCTGTCGACGGGACCGATCAGCCACGGGCGGGGCGGCCACGGCCAGGCCCAAGAGCAGCGCGGCGAACGCCCACAGCGGGCGGGGATGCGAGCCGACCGGCATGCTGGGAAGCACCCCGGCCACGGCGATGGCGGCGCCCACCAGGATGCGGGCGGTGGTGGCAACCATGCGGCGTGGGCCGAGCAGCCCCGCCAGCAGGCAGAAGCCGGCCACGAAGGCGGCGATACCGGCCCGACTCAGCGTTGTCCCCAGGCCGACCAGCACCACGAAGGCGCCGATTCGAAGCAGTGTCGAGGACCGCGCCGTGAGCCGGACCGCGAGCTGGACCGCGATCTGAGACAAGGCCAGCAGCGCCACTGCGGCCAACAGGGCGGCCGCGCCGTTAGCATAGGTGATCGTCGTGGCGGCCCGCCACAACCCGCCATCGGGATGGGCCCACGGCTGGGCCCGCAACACCACGCCCAGCCATCCCGTTGCCGCCGCCCCAGCTCCGAGGAGCACCAGGGCATGAACGACCTCTTGGCGTTGGGCCTGGGTCGCTCGCCGGACCACGGCGATGGTGGCGGTGACCCCCGCCACCAGGGCCACGGTGGGAAGGGCATCCGCCACATGTCCGTCCACCGCGCCGGCCACGATCGTCCACAACGCCATGGCGGACAGGGCGACGGTGACGGGTTGGACGGGGCGGCGGCCCTTCGACGGCGGGTGGAGGCGGACCATCGCACCAACCGCGCCGGCCAGCAGCACCCCGACGATCAGGGCGTCGTTGCGGTAGAAACCGCCCTGACCGGCGACGGCCGCGCCCAGGGCAACCAAGACGAGGATGTGGGGGGCGGGCAGCTTCGGTAGCCGTGCCGGGCGTGGGGCCGGGGCCGTGGGGCTGGGATCGACATCAGTCGGAGCCGACGGAGGTGGAGCTGTGGTGATTGCCATACGGAACCTCCCGCCCAGAGCGCACCTGCGTCCTCTGTGGGCAGGTTGACAGGTCACCCCGGAGGCGTCGATGGTGATTATCCGAAAGGACGGACTCCGTATCCTTTTGCATAGACCGCTTATCTCGTAACAAAGCGTCGCAAGCGACGTGTGCTGACAATCGGACGGGCTGGGTAGGGTCTCTGCGCATGCCTCCTTCCGGCACGACCCCGCTGGCGGTCCTGTCCAACCGCGGGCCGGTGTCGTTCGCTCGCGACGGCGACGGCAAGCTGGTGTCCAAACGGGCCAGCGGGGGCATGGTGGCGGTGTTGGGGCCGGGCGTGGTCGAGCACAACGCGCTGTGGTTGGACACCGCCCTGAGCGACGCTGACCGGGAGGCCACGGCGGGCGGCGAGGTGTCGGCCGAGGGCTACCGGATGCGTTCGTTGCCCATCGAAGCGCTGCGCTTCCGCCAGTACTACGACGTCATCGCCAACCAAACGCTGTGGTTCCTCCATCACGGACTGTGGGACTTGCCCCGCCGGCCCCGCTTCGACCGTCACTGGCGGGAGGCGTGGGGCGCCTTCGTGTCGGTCAACCAGCAATTCGCCGAGGCGGCGGCCGACACGCTGGCACCGGGCGCCACGGTGCTCATCCACGACTATCAGCTGTCGTTGGTGGGCGCCCAGCTGCGCCGGCTCCGGCCTGACGTCCGCAGCTGTGCCTTTTTTCATATCCCGTTCTGCCACCCCGGTGAGCTGGATGTGCTGCCCGACGCGGTGGCCAACGAGATGCTGTTGGGCCTGGCGGGTGCCGGAGCGTGCGGTTTTCATTCCCACCGCTGGGCCGACGCGTTCGAGGCATGCTGCGCCGAGCGCGGGATACCGAGCCCCGAGACATTCGTATCCGCCGCCGCGGTCGATGCCGCAGGCTTGGCCACGGTAGCCGAATCGGCGCAGTGCCAGGCCGAGTTGCAACGCCTGGACCGCCAGATCGGCGACCGTCGCTTCATCGTGCGCACCGACCGCATCGAGCTTTCGAAGAACGTGCTGCGGGGTTTCTACGCCTTCGACGACCTGCTGACGTGCCAACCGTCATGGCGGGAACGGGTCATTTTCGGGGCGTTCGTGTACCCGTCCCGAGAAGGCATGGCCGAATATCTCGGGTACCGCCAGGAGGTCGAGGCGGTGGCTCGGGCGATCAACGCCAAGTGGGGAACGAACGATTGGACGCCCATCCTGCTGGAGACGGCCGACAACTACCCTCGGTCGGTGGCCGCGCTGCGCCGCTACGACGTCCTGCTGGTCAACCCGATCCGAGACGGTCTCAACCTGGTGGCCAAGGAAGGTCCATTGGTCAACGAGCGCGACGGGGTCCTGGTGCTGTCCCCCGGCGCCGGGGCGTGGGACGAGCTGGGGGCGCACGCCCTCGAGGCGCATCCGTTCGACGTGGCAGGCACGGCGGACGCGCTGGCGGCGGCGCTGACCATGCCGGCGGACGAACGGCTGGCCCGGAGCCAGGCCCTCAAGAAGGTGGCCGGCGCCCGCACCCCCACCGATTGGTTCGCCGACCAACTGGACCACGCCCGCACCCCCGACCAGTAGGCGGCCATGGCGAGCCGAGCTAGCCGAGTTGTTGGAGGAAGGCCAGAGCGCCTTCTGGCCCGTCCACGATAACGTCGGCCTGCGCCAGGAGCGCGGCCGGTGACTCGCTGCTGCGCACCGCCACCGCCAGGGTCGCCAAGCCGGTGGCGGCCAGGCGGGTGAGGGCGTCGAACGCCGGCAGATCGCCCAGGTCGTCGCCCAGGTAGCAAACGGCGCGCAACCCGTCGGCCAGCTCGGTGACCACCCGGCCCTTGTCGCTGTCCACGGGGGGAACCAACTCCAGCGCCATCTTGCCGTGGTGCACCACCAACCCGGTTCGGCGCGCCTGCTCATCGGCCCACGCGTCGACCCACGCCGCCTGCTCCGGGGCCCGGCGGACGTGCAGTCCCACCGTCAGGCCCTTGCGTTCGACATACACACCGGGCGGGACCTCCGTTTCGGCCGCCGCCGCCACCTGGTCCACGCATTGGCGCCACCGACCAGCCTCGGGCAGGACGATCACCGCGTCGGGGCCCCCTTTTTCCAATCCATACAAACCAACCAGGCTCACACCCGCCGGGGGGCCCAGCCGATCGATCAGATAGGCCACCGGGCGACCCGAAATGACGGCCACGGTGCGATAGCGGCGAGCCAGCCGGGCCAGCGTGTCGGCCGCCCCGGGCAGGGGACGGGCTTGCTCGGGGTCGTCCACAATGGGCGACAACGTGCCGTCGAAATCGGTGAGCACGCCTGCCGTTTCCGGCTCCCGCAGCCAGGGGCCGAGCAGCGAGGGGGGGATCAGGTTGTGGCCGTCGTGGATGACCCGGTGTTCAAGTCCGGTCCCACGACGACGAGGATCTCGGCGGTTGAGAGGTTGCCAACCGGGGGCGGTTGCGCCATGGCCTGCACCGCGCTCGAGGGGAGGTTGAGCTTGCCCGCCAGCGCGGCTGCGTCCGGTCCGTAGCCCGGCTGGAAGTACACGATGGTGGCGGTGGGATGCACCGTCGAGTCGACCGCGGTCAACGTGTCATACCCCTTGGTGTGCAAGGCGGTGCTGATTCGGCTGGCCAATCCCGCTGTGCTGGTGCCGTTGGCCACCAGCACCTTGACGCTGCTCGGTGCCCGCAGAGAAACCGAGGTCGTCGGGGTGCTGGACTGGCTGGGAATGGTCGGGGTCGAGGAACTCCCCTTGACCGTGGGCAGGGTGAAACCCGAGCCCGTCGACGGGGTGCCCACCGAGACGGCACCGGGGATGCGGTGCAGCAGGACGAAGCCGATGAGCACCGCAACGACGATCAGCAGCGCCGCCCGTCCCGCTTGGATGCCCGCGGACCGTCCGAAGGAGCCGTCGCCCGATGCGTGGGATCCGGGGCTCACCGGACCGGTGGCCCTCCCGCCGAACGCCCCTCGTATCGAGCCCGGCGGCGGCGATCGCGAACCCGGCGCAACCGCCGCACCACCAGCGGGTCATAGGTGTCGGCGTCGGGCGAGTCGATCAGACCGCCGAGAAGCTGGTAATAACGAGTGGGTGACAGGCCGAACCGAGCCCGAATAGCGGCCTCCTTGGGGCCGGGCTCGGTCCACCACATGCGCTCGAAATCGAGGATGGCGCATTCGCGCTCGGACAATCCCACTGAGTCACCCTGCCACCATGGGGCGGCCGGATCAAGCATCCTCGGCTGCGGGGCATCGGTCGCCGCCTAGGTGGTGGTCGTTTCCTGGGCCACGGTGGTGGTTGGCTCGGTGGTCGTGGTGGTTCGACGAACCGTCGTCGTGGTGGTCTTTGGCACCGTCGAGCTGGTGGTGGTCGTGGCCCGGTGGACGGCCACCGGAACCGTCGTGGTCGTGGTGGTCGTGGTGGTCGGGATGATCAGCGGCGCCGGTGGCACCGTCGTGCCGGACGTCAACAGCGCCAAGGCCAACGACACGACGTTCTCGGCCGCCGCCACCCGCCCCGCGTCGGCCACCAAGATGGCGATGTCGGGTTGCAGGTTGGTCGAGGAATCCGTCTTCAGGGTGGTGAGGTCGCCGATCACCGTGTTCAGGGCGGTGGCCACATCCTGGATGTCTCGGTGCAACGGCTGGGGCGCCGAGATGCTGTTCAGGTCCTGGACCGATTTCTTCAGCGTGCTCTCGGTCGGTGACACGGCCGAGATGAGGCTGGCGGGCGAGCCATGCACGTATGACAACGATTGCTGCACGATGGTCGTGATACGGGCGTTGGCCGGATCGACTGCCGCCTGGTAGCGCTGGCTTATGGCCGACGTGGACGGAGTGGCATGGCTGGCGCTGCAGCCCGCCGCGACGAACGCCCCCGCCGCGAAGGCCGCGACGAAGCTGACCAATCGCGGTCTTCGTGCCACACTGGCTGGAGTTCTTCCGGCAGTCACAAGCGGTAAAGACTAGACGGCGCGACCCGCTGTGCCCCAAGTCGGCCGGCCCGGCGTTCAGTTGCCATTCATCACGAGCTTTCCGGAGGCGCCCGCTAGGCTGATGGCGGTACCGGACGCGGGGATCCTGACCCATGGACGCGTTCGCCCGACTGGCCCACGACCGACGAATCACCAGGTCACGAGCCTCTTTTCCTCGCCCGTGTAGCTCAGTGGTAGAGCAGGCGCCTTGTAAGCGTCAGGTCGTGGGTTCGAGTCCCACCTCGGGCTCCGGCCCGGCCGTGTGCGTCTGTGTGCCTCTACTGGCCGGGCCGTAGCCTCCGCCGCCCGGCGTGAGCAGCTGAATGGCGTCGCCCGGGTCGAGGGACAGCGTCACCTTGTCCAGCAGGGGCATCCGCGCCGCCTCATCGCCCCCCGGCCACAGCCAGTTCTCGCCTACCGCCCCGTCTTCGCCCCCGTCCAAGCCGGCGGGCCGGCTGACTCGGCGCTCGGTAATGATGGACGCGGTGGACGGCTCCAGCACCTGGATCACCCGTTCGATGCCCTCCCCCCCGGCCGCCGCCCCGACACCGCCGCTGCCCCGCCGCAGCCGGTAGCGCAGCACCCGGACCGGGTACGAGCGCTCCAGCGCCTCGGTCGGCGTGTCGGCGGTGTTGGTCATAGCGGTGTGGACCCCGTTCATGCCCGGGCGCCCCGGGCGGCCCGTGCGCCCCGTGCGCCCCGGGGTCGGCGGGCGCCCGCCTTGGCCGCCGCCGATCGTCTCGTAGTACACCCAGCCCGACACGCCGCTGAGTATCAGGTTGTTCATCGTCCCCTGGCTGCCCGCCCCCACCCGGCCTGGTGCCGCCTGGGCCAGCGCCTGCAGGCACACGTCGGCCACTCGCTGGGACACCTCGACGTTGCCCGCCCCCACGGCGGCGGGTGGACGAGCCGCCACCAGCGAGCCCGCAGGGACGATGAGGGTGATGGGTCGCAGGGCGCCCCCGTTGGCCGGGATGGTGGGATCGGTGGCGCAGCGCAGGGCGAAGGCGACGGCGCTGTAGGTCACCGCCTCCACCGCATTCACGTTGCCCGGCTGCTGGGCATCGGTGCCCGTGAAGTCGAAACAAACCCCGTCCCCCGCCTTGGTCAGCCGCAAGCGGATGGACACCGGTCGTTGCTGGGCCGGTCGCGGGCCGACCGAGTCCATGACATCGTCGACCTGCCAGGTGCCGTCGGCCAGCTGAGCCAAGGCGGCTCGCATCCGGCGCTCCCCGTAGGCCAGCACCTCAGCCAGGGGCGCTCCCCGGGCGATGATGGCCCCCAGGCGCTCCACTCCGATGACGTTGGCGCCGACTTGGGCGTCGAGGTCGCCCCGGCGTTCCTCGGGCGTCCGCGAGTTGGCCAGCAGGATGGCGACCACCTGGGCTGACAGTTTGACCGGGGGGATGCGCAGCCCCTCCTGGTAGATCTCGACCGCCTCGGGGGGTATTGAGCCCGGGGCCATGCCGCCCAGATCAGCGTGATGGGCCCGATTGGCGGCCCAGCCGACGACACATCCCGCCACGAAGCACGGTGCAACCAGCGTGATGTCGTTGAGGTGGGTGCCACCCGCGAAGGGGTCGTTGAGCACGATCTGGTCGCCCGGCACCAGGTCGAGTCCGGCCGCGATGGCGGCGCTAACCGAGGCGGGCATGGAGCCAAGGTGCACGGGGATGTGCTCGGCCTGGACCAACAACTGCCCGTCGCCCGTGAACAGCGCCGCCGAGCAGTCGGCGCGTTCTTTGATATTCGGGGAAAAAGAGGCCCGTCGCAGCACGGCGCCCATTTCCTCCGCCACCCCGGTCAGCTGTGAGATCAGGACCTGCAGGGCGGCAGGGTTTAGCAACGGGTCAGGACCCATGCGCCCCCACCTCCGACCGCGGCACGCCACCCCGGCGCCACCCAGATGGTGCAGTCGGCCTCGGCGATCACGGCCGGGCCCACGACCACGCCGGCGCGTCCGCCCGGGTCCGGCAGGTCGGCCAGGTCGATGGGGCTGGGTAGGCGAGCCGAGGCGCGCAGCGCCACCACCTCGATGGCGGTGTCGGGGCGGGAGAAACCATTGCGGCGCTGGTGTTCCGGACCGAACTGGTCGATGGCGGCCACCGACAACTCGTGGCTCTGCCCGGCGTAGCGACAGTCAAACCACGTCTCGACCACTACCCGTCCGGCCGGTGCTGGCTCGCCACCGGCGTCTCCCACCCCCCCGGCGCCTTCCGGGGCGCTCAGGCGGGTGACGGCGAGATTGGCCAACTGGGCCAGGGCTCCTCGGGAACCATCATGGTCTCGGGGTTCCGGCCAGCTTCGTACCAGGTCGACTTGTCGAGGCGCGGCCAGCATCCCGACGGCGGACAGCACGCCCGCCCGAGCGGGTACCACCACGGCGGGCATCTCGAGGGCGTCGGCCAGGGCGCAGGCGTGCAACGGGCCGGCCCCGCCGAAGGCCACCAGGGCCAAGCCCCGGGGGTCGACCCCGCGCTCGACGGAAACCCGCCGCACCGCTCGAACCATGTTGGCGTCAACCACGGCCAGAACGCCGTCCGCCGTCACGCCGGCGCGCTCCAGGGCCCGGGCGGCGGCCGCCACATCGAGGCGCCCCAGGGCAGGCAACTCGTGGTCGGCTGGGATGCGGCCGGCCACCACGTTGGCATCGGTGACGGTAGGCCGCTGGCCGCCCCCGCCGTAGCACGCGGGACCGGGCGCCGCGCCGGCACTTTCCGGTCCGACCACCAGCGCGCCGCCGGGGTCGAGCCGGGCCACGGAACCACCCCCGGCGCCGATGGTGTGGACGTCGAGCGACGGCATGCGGATAGGCAGACCGGCGACCTGGCGCTCCGCCGCCGGTTCGGGCCGGCCGTGGCGCACCAGGCACACATCGGTGCTGGTCCCTCCCATGTCGAAGGTCACGGCATCGGGAAATCCCGCGGCCGCCGCCGCGACAGCTGCCGCCAACACGCCCCCCGCCGGTCCCGACAGCAGGAGTGCAACGGGCCGCTCTGCCGCCTCTCCCACGGGCACCAAACCGCCCGCCGACGTCATGACCACCACCTCAGGTGCGGCGTCGACCAAACGGAGCAGGTACTTGCGGCAGGCCGGGCGGAGATAGGCGTTGGCCACGGTGGTCACCGTCCGTTCGTACTCCCGGAACTCGGGCGAGATCTCCGACGAGACGCTGACGTCGACGCCGGCATCTCGCAACCGGCGGGCCAGGGCCTGCTCATGGGCCGGGTTGCGATCGGCGTGCAGGAGGGTGATCGCCGCGGTCTGGAATGCTGCGGGCGAGGACAGCGCGCCGAGAGGCGTCAACTCCGCGCCGTTGCAATCCAGCCGGCCCGGCACGTCGAGGCGAAGGTGGCCAGGAACCAGCGGCGCGGGCCGGTCGACGAAGGGGTCGTAGAGCGACGGCCGCGTCT
>Ga0302326_10013318_pt1 | contig 17444 bp, 25 predicted proteins | sample Palsa_T0_3_FD_202264 | JGI IMG/M metagenome (GOLD analysis project Ga0302326, IMG submission 202264) | Peat permafrost microbial communities from Stordalen Mire near Abisko, Sweden - Palsa_T0_3 | ecosystem: Environmental > Terrestrial > Soil > Palsa > Peat permafrost | place: Sweden: Abisko... | reverse complement strand
GTCTAACGTAGGTGTTTATTACCGGGTCATCCTTACACTGAACTATGGCAAGTTTTGGTTTAATTTTGGAGGATTGAATCAGCCCTCGGACCTGCTTTGCCTGACGGGCCTTTATATAGCCCGCTAGGTCTGCTCCACTAAGTGTTTTCTTCATTCGCGCATATTGTAACATGGCTTTCTCTGTAGCTACAGGTTTTACTGAGACCAGTTATTATAGTACAATTAGCGCTTGCAAACGGGCCATTAGCTCAGCTGGTTAGAGCACCTGCCTCTTAAGCAGGGTGTCCTGGGTTCGAGTCCCAGATGGCCCTCCAAGCATAAGTATTATTAAAAATCACTACCGACCTTTTTGATATACTTACCTGATGCTCAGTAAATATAAACTGCTTTTCCTTGACGTTGACGGAACAGTCGTTTCGTCCAAAGAGAATGCCCTTCCGAGCAAACGTGTCATCAAGTCTGTAAAGCTTGCTCAAAAACATGTCCATGTCGCTCTAGCTACTGGTCGGTCTCTTGAGCATGCGAAACTGATCATAGATAGTCTTGGCTTGGATGGTCTAAGTGTATTTACTGGCGGTGCAGAAATAATTAACGTGACTACAGGAGAGGTTATTTTACGCCGTGTTGTTTCTGAGTCTTCTCTCCGTGAAATTGTGAAGCTTGCACTACCATTTGGGTACAATATATTTACAGAGGCCGATCAATACCAAAAATTAGTGATCTCCCCTAAGGATATTACTAGCCCCGCAGCACAGTTGCTTATTGAAGCTGTAGCAACGATGGATTGTATTACGTTAGTGGAAGAATTGAATACCGTAAAAGGTACTGTTGCTCATCGGACTTCATCGTGGGTTGATGGCGACGTAGAAGATATTCACGTCAGCAATGTTTCCGGCACAAAGAGACATAGTGCTGAAAAACTCATTTCCTTACTTGGGTTCAAAAAGGAGGAAGTCATAGCAATTGGTGACGGCTATAACGACGTCCCTTTATTAGAGTCCGCTGGTGTTAAGGTTGCTATGGGCAACGCTCCCGATGAGGTAAAGGCAGTAGCAGATTATGTTACCGCCTCGCTCGACGACGATGGTGTAGCCGAAGCCATTGAGCAGCTTATACTGGCCTGAACCCCAACAGAGATAAATCTCACTGTGGGCCTCCAAAATAGTTATGCTTGAACAGAGACGAGAATCTCCATTTTTTGTTATCATTAAGTAATGCAAATAGTACTGTCAATTACAGGACCCGCTGGTTCAGGAAAAAGTACCATATCAAATAAGTTAGCTGAAAAGTTACCTAACTCAGTTAATATTGACATTGATTCAATTAAACATTTCGTTGTCTCTAATTTTATATATGATAAAAGCCCTGAGGGTATCAAACAATGGGAGCTACTAGGTAAAAATACTGGAGAAGTAGCGCACAACTTCTTTGAATCAGGATACAACCTTATTATTAATGGATACATTAACCTGCCTGCTTGGGGAGTTCTAACAAATTATGTTAGCCTAACCCACAAGATATTACTTCTGCCTGATATTGACGTTGCTGTTGAAAGAGATGCGAGAAGAGATGATCAGCGAAAACAAGGTGAGGAAAGTGTCAAGGATCATCATAACTATTTTTCAAGCGAAAGCTTTTACGATGATTTTACAAAAATAGATTCGTCTAAATTAACAGAAGACGAAACCGTTGATAAAGTGCTTGCTTTGATTTACTGAACCTTAGTTGATAGCAATGACTGTGGACCTCCAAGCATAGGCATTTTATCCTTTAGAGTTATTTACGTGCCAATACTTCTTAACTAGAGTGAACCTCTAGCGTGATGTTGGTATAATAACGAGTAGGCTATGCAAAAAGATTCAAAGTTCATTGATTATTATAAATTGTTAGGGATTGAACCTAGCGCAGACACTATTCAGATACGCAGAGCATTTCTCCAGAAAGCCAAGCAACATCACCCAGATGTTGGTGGGTCGACGGAATCGATGCGCTTATTAAATGCAGCGTACAGGACGCTAACTTCAGCAACGCCTAAAGCGGCATATGACTTGTTACATAGCTTTCATACGGGCACAAAAGAAGTCATATATAAAGAAGTAGGATTCACTACAAGAACCGAACCTGATGCTACTATATTGTCTGACGATTATATTGATTGGTTTCTCGACACTATTTATGCTGAGTATAGCAATACTAGTAAGCCCAAGTTAACGTTTGGGAAGCTCGCTAGAAAGGTTTTTAATATTTAGTTTAGTAGATTAGATATAACCAATGCTGTGGGCCTCCAATAAAGTTATGCTTGAACTCTTATTTGATGATTATTGTTTCATAAGTCAGACAGTGGCTGAGAGTCTGGCATCTCAACGCTGACTAGCTTACTTATAATTGGGAGAGCCTGTTGTATTATCGCTCTTTCTTCCTCAGAAACGTCATGCGCTACAGTTACTTCTGTGCCTGAAACTTCTACGCCCATCAGATTAAATGCTTCCCCTAAAATTGCTCGTCCTTCTTCGGTAGTAGAATATAGCCTACGGATTGGGCCAGAATGAGAACGAGATTGTTCATCAGTTTCTATTCGGCTAGCCAAATAACCATCCCTAGCAAGTGTACCGAGTCGTCTATATACTGCACCCGAAGTAGCTTCTTCCTCGCCAAATATATCATTCAACGCCCAGCCATGGACACCATCGGGACTATCGGCACGTTGTAGAATAAGAATCTCGCTAACCTGTAAGTTTTTAGCTGTTTTTAGACGCTTCATTATATGTTATATAAACACTTTATTGCTTTATAAGCAATCATTGGCTCAAGCATTGCATATTTCAATCTCGGTCGTAATAGCAACGACCGCGGTCCTCCATACTGCTTATGCTTACTTGCCTGCCAATAGATTGCTAAAATGTAGCAGTGATTCCCTCCCACCCAGTTAGCACCTGGCAATACTTCGACTTAATAAGTATCAGTGCTATATTCATAATCCTCTTAATATTGACACTCAATCACTATCGTAATACCGGATTGCTAGAAGCTACTGTCAGTCAAACGGTGGCCTACTCAAAAAACTCTAGTTTAATTTTCTCTATTGCCGTGACCCCCTTTTTCCCACTGTATTATGGCTTTCTATACTTCTGGGTAGCTCCACTAACAAACATGCCAAAATACTTTTATTATCTGCTTATACTCTCGGCTCTTTGTGAACTTATATTTGTTTGGGTGCCAGCAACTAATGGCAGAAAAAAGAAAGTTCATGGGATAATGGCCGGCTTTGTAGGAATAGTAATGTTAATTGCCCCATTTCTATTCCTAACTCAAGGAACTAATCTTAGAGTTGAGTCAAAGGCTTTAATTCTGGGTTTCTACATACTTACGTTGGCATTAGGCATTTCACTAATAAGTAAAAAAGCTAGAGAATATCTCATACTTTGTGAAAGCACATATTGTTTAGGTTTTTTGGTAGTAATGTCAGTCATTGCTCATACTTAGAGTATCAGATACAACAACATTGTGGACCTCTAACGATTTGTACAGATAAGGGTTAATATTGTATTGTAATATCTATGAGAAACCCGCCAAGATTTGATAGAGGTGAAGCCTTTGCGGCTTTAAGCCAACAAGAGGCAGCCATGCTTGCATTTGAAATTATGCTGTCCCAGAAACTGAGTGTTGATACAACGGCCATAACTGGCTCATTTTTAAGCGACAAGCCTTTAAGTCCAGAAAGTGAAGAAGAGGCTAAGCGCCAAGCTGCGTTTACAAGAATCCTATCGAGGGTAGATGCTGAATTAGAGAGGGTACGGAGTTCTGAGTCAGGCAGTGAATTACCGGATTGGATTAGTGAAGATAGGGACCCGTATGCTGCAGAGTACCTAGGATCTATTGGGTTATTAGAATCTGGTGAGTTTAGCCCGTCGACTTAGGCAGAAAAAAGATTGGTTGATACTATCGACACTTTGGTCCTCCAAAGCATAAGTATTTTGCCACCCAGCTTAGGGTATAATCAGATTAATGTATAGCCACGAGCCTGAAAATTATGTGTGCCCGCTATGTCAAATAGCAAAAGGTCAGACTACAGAAAAAGGCAGTCAGGAAAATGACGTATTCTTTAGGGATGACATAATTACGGTGTTTGTCGCTGGTAAGTGGTGGAGATCAAATCCAGGCCATGTAATAATTATTCCGAACAAACACATAGAAAATCTTTATGTTATGCCGCCAGAAATAGGGCATCGAATTGCTGACTTCTCTAAGGAGGTTGCGGTTGCTTTGAAGAAAACTTATTCGTGTGATGGAGTATCGACCAGGCAACACAATGAACCAGCTGGAAATCAAGATGTTTGGCATTATCACTTACATATCTTTCCAAGATACGAAAATGATAATTTATACCTTAATTATAAAGATTGCTACTGGCCAACCGCTGAAGAGAAAAAGCCCTACTCTGATAAGCTTAAAACCTACTTCGCTCGTAATGCTTAATCCAACTCTAGCTCCATTTAAATAGTAGTTGATATAACGATTACGATGGCCCTACATACATAAGTACTTTGATCTCTGTTTATTATCCGTTTGATACAATTAGACTATTAGTAGAATCGTAATCGTAACGGGTGGTGGAACAGGTATTGGTCTTGCTATGGCCAATAGATTCTGTATGGCTGGAGACAAAGTTTTTATTATTGGGCGTAGAGAGAATGTATTGATTAGTGCAGTGCAAACTCTAAGTAAGATTGGAGCAGCAGACTGGATTAAAGCTGACCTATCTAGTGTTGAAAATGTAGATAAGCTTGTTAAAACCCTTGAGGATAAAAAAGTAACCGCCGTTGATGTCCTTATTAATAACGCCGGTGGATCTATTAAAGCCAATGGAATCAGCCTAGAATTTATCGCCAAACAGTATCTCGACAATTTTAAAGCTAACACCCTATCTGCCGTTTGTCCCGGTCCCTTTAAACTGAACACACTGTCTACATAAAGGCGGTACAATCTAAGTTAAACGAAGGGAGTACTTGTTATGCCGGGATTTAAACCCATTGACCCGCAAATTAAGGCGGAGATACTAACGAAGATTCGAAATGAAGGTATGCGAGTGATGGAGGCAGCTGAACAGTATGGAGTAAGCAGCAAAACCATCTACACCTGGCTGCGTAGTGGTGTTGTTAACAGCAACACCAGTTTAATCCTTCAGCTCAACCGGTTGAAGAAGGAGAACGAGCAGCTGTATCGCCTACTTGGCCGGGCCACAGCTGAGTTGAACCGCCCAAAATATTAGCCATCCTGGATGAGGTCGACCCGGGATGGCACAGGCATTTCCTGACTGTCCTGGGTATTAGCCGGACTGGGTACTATGCCTCTCCAGAAGTCCTTAGTATACGTGACGGGTTGGCAGTTAAACTAATACAGGAGGCTCATGAACAGCATCCATTCTACGGTACCAGACGTTTGGCCTTACACCTTGGCTGGAACCGTAAGAAAGCCCGTCGTATCCTTAAACTAGCCGGTATTGTTGTCCCAACACCTACTAAGAAACGTCGTTACCGAGGCGGTAAACCAGAGGTAGCTGCTCCACCGAACATTCTGCACAGTTATGCCAAGTTTAAGGATGAAGCCAGGCCACAGGATGGCATGGACTACAGTGGCATGGTTAATGCTCACGCCTGGGTTCAAGACTTTACCTATCTGTGGTTTGAGCGGCACATGCATTACTTAGCGGTAGTGCTTGACCTGAAAACCAGACAAGTGGTTGGTTGGCGGCTGGGGCTCAGGCACAGCAGTGAGCTAACTCATGAGGCCCTACTGGATGCCCTATCTAAACATAGCCCACCAGCGATCTTACACAGTGACCAAGGCAGTGAGTACTTAAGCTACAAACACCAGTTACTCTGTGAACGGATGGAGATCCAGCTGTCCTGCTCTAACAAAAGTAGTCCTTGGCAGAACGGCTACATGGAACGTTGGTTTGGTGGTTTTAAGCGGGAGATTGGTAGCTTAAACCGCTACCAGGATATACCACAGCTCCATGAAGCCATTGCCCTGCAGATCCATTACTACAACACCAACCGCATTCACTCAGCTTTAGGCATGAGTCCGGCGGCTTACGCCGCCTCACTCCAGACCTCAGGTTATTAAAGACAAGGTGTTCGTTATTTGGGGACCTTGACAGACCGAACGGCGCTGGTAAGACTACCTTGCTGAAACTATTGGTAAGTTTGAGCAGTCCGAGCGCGGGTAGTGCAAATGTCTTAAGTAAGTCGCCTTCTCAAAGCCCTGAATACTTATCTGAGATTGGCTATCTAGCTCAGGAAATCCCAATGTACAGTCGGTTAAATGCTAAAGAGCATATAGAAATGGGGCAGCATTTAAACAGTAACTGGGACAGTGAATTAGCTATTAAACGACTTAACGAGTTATCTATCCCTCTCGACCGACCAGTTGGGAAACTATCTGGCGGGCAGCGAGCGCAAGTAGCTTTAGGTTTAGCTTTAGCCAAGAAGCCTAAACTACTGCTACTTGATGAGCCTGTAGCTGCGCTTGACCCACTTGCTCGTGTCGATTTCCTAAAATCACTAGCTCGAGCCGTAACTGATGCTGAAGGAGAATTAACTGTAGTCATGTCATCTCATCTACTAGCGGACTTAGAGCGTGTTTGCGACCACATTATTATTTTAGCCTCTGGTGATACTCAGCTCTGCGACGATATAGAGCTGGTTCTTAAGTCTCATAAGCTTCTAGTTGGCAAACGACAGGAGGTAACCAGCAACAACAACTACACCATTATCCAACAAACCGAGACAGCCAAAGAAACGACCATGTTAGTCAAGCTAAGGGCCAGTAAGCTCCACGACCCACGCTGGCATATACGAAATGTAGATATTGAAGAAATAGTGCTTGCATACATGGGACAAAAGAGAGATTTGGCAGACACAATCGCAGCTAAAGGAGGGAGCTTAAGATGAATTGGTTAGCTTGGCGTCAACATCGCAAACAGTTTATGGTTGTCGGTATATCCCTAATAATATTTGCAGCAGTTACCATTCCGACAGGGCTTAGCTTTTGGCATACCTACCAACACGCTCTGACAACCTGTAAGACTACTGACACCTGCAACCAGTTAAGTGGCGAGCTGTTCCAGTCTAATATAGATGGTTTACTATTCCACTTTATACCACTTGCCGTCCTGCTACTACCTGTACTACTTGGCTTATTTTGGGGAGTTCCGTTTCTGGCGAGAGAGTATGCAGAAGGAACCAATAAACTAGTTTGGACTCAGAGCATATCTAGGCGTAAATGGTTAACTGTTAAATTGATTTGGGTACTACTTGGTGCTGCAATTCTGACAGCCGCTTTCGCGGCACTGGATACTTGGTGGTTTAAGACTGGGAATGCTTTGAATCAAAACCGATTTGGCAATGGGTTTTCTACTCAAGGTATTGTACCGGTAGCTTATAGCATATTCGCTGTTTCCTTAGGTATTATGTTTGGCGCCTGGTTCAGACGAACAATGGCGGCTCTTGGCGTTACGTTATTCCTATTGATTGCCATTATGTTGATCCTCGTACCGAACGGCCTAAGGCCGCACTACGAGACGCCTTTGAATTACAAGATGTCTTTATCGAGAAGTCTTGGCGATACTGGTCCTACGCCTTTCGATAACGGACCAGCTAGCGGTGCGGCGTTAATATTAGACCAATACCCTGTTAATAGTACGGATCAGCCGCTTAATTGGTCTAACCCTCCGTCAAAATGTATAATCACTAACCCAGGAACCCCTCAAGGACACTCAGAAGCTATTAAACAAGTGAACGGCAGTGGCCCAGACGTAAACATTATTAGTCGAAATGGTGGGCCAGCAATAAATATGGCTTGCCTGGGAAACCTCGGATACCAGATGGATATTAAGTACCAGCCATCATACAAGTACTGGGACTTCCAGCGCATAGAGACAGGGCTGTATTTGGCATTATCGGTCATACCTATCGGCGTAACTTACTGGTTGGTTCTAAGACGAGACGCTTAAGTCACTAATAAACAACCCGTAACTTCCTTGTATTATTTTCGCAGTAAAGCCTACGATGGCTTTCCAGTCAGGTTAAGCTTTACTGAGATGTACGTGTCCGTAGTTCAGCCTCTAGCTCAACTAAATTAGTCACAGCTATCCCGCCGCTACGACGAATAGCGGCACCAATCATAAGATTATATGGCAAGCCTTGCTCGCCAGCACTTCTAAAATCGTTTCTATACCCAATTACTTGTATGCCATTTGCTGCAGCCCAGACGGCTTCCGCTACTGTTCCCCCATCAGGAGGTTCTTGGTCCAGAATTGCAATAACCCCCTTAGCTCGATTTTTAATCGTGTCATAGTGGTGGTCTCCTAGGTCAAGCCATAAGGCTGGCCTTTCTTCAATTGGTGCATCCACAATATGTGAAACGTCTACAGACCACGGGTCTAGTACATTTACGTATTTACCAGCCATTGGTAAGAGCTCGCTTTCATACCAAAGTTTGGTACTCTCGGCAAAACCACATGGATTGGCTATATACCATTCTTCTTTTATTTCTGACATAGGGGTATCTTATCACTCGGACACACCGTTGCAAGCAGCAGCGATTTGAAACTTGTTAGATGCAGTCACGACTGTGGCCCTCCAGTATCGATTCATTTGAGCTCCTCTGTTTTGAGGAGTTTTTTGTTGCTAAAATTAGTCTATGAAACAATTTATAGTGCTTGACTGGGACGGTAATTTAGCTAAAACACTAGATATTTGGCTTGAAGCTTGTCGTGTCACCCTTGAAAAACGCGGTTTAGAAGTTAGCGACGAGGAAATAGCTAGTAGCTTTGGAGCATTTACGAAACGTTGGAAAGAATGGGGCATCAACGATGTTGATGCTGCAATAGAGGAGGCAGATGCAATTGTCAAAGTAGAGCTACCAAATGTAGAGCTTTATCCTGACGTCCTCGAAGTGCTTGAGTCGTTGTATGACAGAGGCAAGACATTAGCCCTAATAACCACTTCAGAACATGAGAACGTGGAGCACCTGCTTGAAAAATATAACATTGCCAGATTCTTTGATGCAATCATTGCGGGCGATGACGTGCAGAATCATAAGCCGCACCCTGAACCACTGGAAAAGGCCCTCAATAAATTGGGCGGAAAAAAAGGAGATGCGATTATGATAAAGATTTAGGTGCCGCTAATAATGCTGGGATTGACTCTATTTTGTTTTACCCCCCTGAACATAAGAAGTTTTACGACTTTGCTAAACTTCAACAACAGAAGCCTACGCATACAATTAGTAACTTTCGTCAGGTATTAGAAATTGTATAAGTTTGGCGTCGAATTTCAGTTGCTATAGCATCTACGACGGTCCCCAATGCATAAGCCTTTTATATACACGATTTCTTTGGGTTAATTGCCTAAATTCGTACTTTATGATATAAATTAACACTTATATCTGATATTGGGAGAGAGGCTAACCCGAGAGTTATAGTAGAAGGCTTGACCGAATCTCAAGTTGTGTCTGCACTCGGTAATGCCGGTTTGACTGATTTTTCTGTTTACCCAATCCAAGATACTGAACTACTCCCCCGCGAGCTATATCCTCTAGCTGCTGTTAAGAGCCCGGAAGATTGGCTAATTAACGAACATTTCAATGAGGTAGAAGACAGTCTAGGAGAACATGACAATAATGAATTTAGTAGTAGAACATTCGCAGCAATCATTAGCCATCGCAGTGTATTTTACTATCGCAGAACGTTGATAAAACCCGACTATGGCTTAGTGATTGCAGATCGAGAAAAAGTTGGATTGGCAGTAACCCAACCTTACTCTTTGTGTGGCAGGTTTGCCGTACAGGCGGGCAGCTTTCTTAATTTTGTCCAAACACCGACACTCATAAGTACGGTAAGCGGACTAAATAGACCGAGAAGAATATTTTTGAATCAAGTAGCAGAACGCGTGAATGGGCAAATTGATACAGCTTAATCTAGCCAAAGTTTATTGTATATATAAATCACTGTGGTTCTCCAATACGGTTATGACTACTTTTTCTGCATTAGTATGTTAATCATGGCAAAGTGTGAGGTTGTATTTAACTCATTTTGAATTATTTGAAGAATATTAAAGTCTTTTGAAAAAAGGTCTCGAATTTCGTCCTCTCTGAAGAAATGATCATAGTCTGCTTCATCACGAAAATTATGTTGTGGGTCAACAATTCTTTTATCCAAAGAGCTAAATTCAGTCAGAGACATAAAGCCATCTTTTTTTAATACTCTTAGTACATTTTGTAGATACTGTTGCCAGTCTTTGGGGTAGATGTGATCTAGTACACTCCAGTCGATAATTACATCAAAGTAATTATCAGGAAAATCTAAATGTAGAGCGTCCATAACCTTAAAGTGGACATTTTTATTACCTTCGCTTCGACTTCTTGTTTGTGCCTCATTGATTGGTCTTTCCAGGAAATCTATTCCATACGAATCAAATCCATTATCTGCTAATAAGAAGGTATGTCGTCCTTGCCCGCAGCCAATATCTAGAGCTCTGCCACTAGGAGTAGTTCCTTTTACAGTTTTTAGAAATTCAGCTTGTTGAGGGTCAACCTCCATTGGCCAGCCGTATCCTGCAACTATTCTTTGGTCACCTAAGTTATATGCTTTTTTGAAAAATCTTTGCTGTTTATTCACGACTTAATGATAACAAACTTATCAGTATAGCCGTCGGAGTGGTTTTCCTATCTGGTTATACTTTTATCTGTGCGACTTTTTTGTCATTATTAGTCAATGACAATGGATAAAGAAAGAGGAGGGCCCTTAGAGCTCCCTGTTGATGAGTTTACTTATGAGCAGGAAAAAATCACACGAATAATGCCCCAAGATGCCATAGTCGACGAGGCTTATTGGTTTCGCTGCATCAGGCCCACACATAAAAGTCCACCTTATGCGGATGATAAAGCGGTAGTAATTTTAGATTCTGACGACGTTGATCCTAACCCAGATTCTAGAAATCACATACCATTTGCATACAAAGACGAAGACTCCGAAGACGGATATAGGATAATCGTGGCAGCTTTTAGTGATGATGGTTTCATACTGGGCGAGAATAGTCACGATATTGATCCAGCTCGCCCTGAGGGTCTGATTGAGGTCGGGTATTTAGTTGGTTCTTTAGACCCATACGATATTGCATTGGCCGAACTGGTTGCAAAAACACGAGAAGCAGTCCTCGTATGATTTAATTAGTGCCTAATAAACGTAGCTACCGCCGTTGACCTCCGATGTGGTTATGTTTAAACAGGGGTGATTGACTCAAAATTCTGGTATTATTGTCGCATGGAACAAGAACCGCCACTAGAACTAACCGAGCACAACGTTGAAAGCTACTTTATCCAGACAGTATTACCCCACCTACCCGACGGGACGACTTTTGTTGATGCTCTGGAAGTTACTGAATTAACATTCGTAAACTGGGTATTTGCAGTTACGCTACAGGGAGAGATGCAAGATCCTACCAGGCTTTTTCTTAAACAGAGCCGTAATCATATAAAAATATATGAAGATATGCAGCGACCAGCTGAAAGGATTGAGACCGAAGCTAAGGTGATTACATTTTTAAACACAGTCATACCGGGTACTGTGCCTGAGATTGTTTACTTTGATAGACCGAATCACACGTTAGCTCTGACGGACATCCAGAGACATGGAAGTCAAATGTTCAGTGAACTTAGAGCTGGTCGGGCCTACCCAGAAGCTGGTAAGGATTTGGGAACAAGTATAGGAAACCTTCAGATTGCCACTCTTGGAATGACCCGGGCTGATATTCTAGGAGACGAACCCACAGAAGCTGATAGTAGCATGTCAGCTGGTCTTACCTTCAGGGCAAAACCCGCCCAAGAAACGTACCCAGAACTCACTACCGAAATCTTGGAAAACAGTGACGGAGGGCCTAAAGGCTTTGTGCTAGCCGATCTGTCTTCTAAAAACATATTTATTGAAGGACATAACGCGAGATTCTTGGACTTTGAACGAACTTTCATCGGTGACTTAGCTCACGATCCAGCATATCTTTTCGCACACTTATTAGTAGAGATCGAGCCTGAGTATATTAATCAATCTATAGAGTTTATTGATAACTTTATGAGTGGATATATAGCACAACTAAACGAGGGGCTAAGTGAAGTTCAAATCGAGAGATTGCAGAACCAGGTAGTCCGTTTTCTTGGCATTACTCTACTGCATAGAACCAGAGGAGAATACTTCGTTATAGATGTTGGCGAAGACAAAGATCTGTGGCAAAGACGAGCTGAAGCATTTATGCAAGACAAAGAATCAACTTCCGTCGTACATGCTATTAAATCGGTGCTGGATATTTCGTCTTAGCCCTAGTAGAAATAACTGTCACCGTAGTGTTCCAATTTGCTTATGCTTGCGCGCTCTTGCAATTAAGATAAGAATTAGTGGATGGCTGCGGATGGCGAACATTTATATGAAGGACACGTTTGGGTGCCTGATATTTATAGAAATGTTTTGATTGATGAGACAAACCCAACTCTCCAAGCGTTTGAGGAACAAGCTCGAAGCGAATTAGGTTCATCAAAGGAGCCAAGAATATGTTTACTAAACGCCAGAGAAGCACAAATGATTTCACATTTGGGAAGTAGAGCAGTAAATCAAGTTAACGAAATAGTGGAATCAGGGTTACCAGAAACTACAGCGCAGGAGATAGAGGTTATCACAACTGGCTTACGTATAAGAACCAACAGACAGAGTGCGAAACGATTTCTTACGCTACACGTTGCTGATGTCCGTTTATTTCTTGAGCGTCAAACTATTTTAGAATCTTTATATCGTGAAACTGGAAAACTACCTCCGTTTTTTAAGGACTTCAGTTGGGAAGTTGAATGGGGAGTTGTAAAACGTAATGTTGATGCGATAGCTTTGCCCAATAGGCTAGAGGTAGGTAGGCCAGGATCAATAAAGCTCGGCCCTGCCATAATTCGTAAACCTAAAATTAGTTGAGACAACCATCGCAATGGCCCTCCGTTAACACCTCTGTCTGCTACTGTTTTTGTTACACTTAAGCAATGACTTACTCAATATCGGAAGGTATTTCTCAAAAGGGTCTCACTATCTGGCTTAAGGACGCAAAACAGAACTATGGTGTATTCGAAGACGGACGAGTTAACTACACTAATGCTGATATTGCACCCGTTGTCATGTGTACTGTTATATATAATGACAGCATACTGTTGGCTAAGAGAGGTTACGGTTTGGCTGATGCTGAAGGCTACTGGTCAACTATCGATGGTTTCATCGACGAAATTAAATCTATAACTGAGCAAGTAATGCAGGAAGTTAAGGAAGAGTTGGGGCTTAATATTAATAGGTCGCAAGTAAAAATTGGTGAGTCATACACTTTGAAAAATCCTCAAGAGAGGCGTACATACATTGTCTTCCCTTGTCTTGTTTCGCTAAAAAAGGAACCAGATATTGTACTTAACGAGGAACATACCGAGTTTGCGTGGATTAGGAGAAATGATTTGAGGTTATATCACACTCTTGATGACTTGCCTTTAGCGATTGATTCGGCACTGAAACTAAAGTAGATATTACTATCGCTGTGGTCACCTATAAGGTGATGTTAAACTTGAGCAGAGACTAAGTAGTGATTTTCTACAACTCCTCTAACGTATTGGTTGGTGGATATTAGCTCAAGATTGAGACTAGGCTTGGAGGAACCAAAAAGAGGAATCCCCGTGCCGAGTACTACTGGCTGAATCCCCACTATTATTTCATTAACAAGACCATGTGATGCGAATAGGCCATTAATATCCCCACCGCCGCATATTATTATCTTAGAAAAGCCATCGCTTTTAACCTGTCGAAGTATTTCTTTGGGCAAATCGTTTACATATTTAATATTGTCTTTTGGTGTGGGTTTGGCCTGGCTACTGCAAACATAAACCGTAACATTCTTGTATGCTAGGAAATCCTTTAGATACTGCTCATAGGTTTTTCTACCGACCAATACACAGCCACAGTTTTCTACAGCCTCTTGGTAACGGGCCTCGTCCTCAGGATTAACCCAAGAATAAGAATCTCCATTAAGCCTAGCAATATAGCCATCTAAACTAATGGCCGGCATCATGACAGTTTTCATGCACTCATAGTAGCAAATTCTTAAGTTAATGGCTGTGGATGTACCCGCCGCTGCGGTCCTTCATAGCGGATATACTTTGATTGATTTGATATAGTTGATTAATGACAATAATGCTCTTAGGTAGTGTGCCCAAAGGTGACGATATTCGGAAGGACTGGATCGACTGGAAGAACGCTTACACAAAAACACTTAAAAAGTTACTTCCCGGTGTTAGCTTTATTCACGGTGACTCTATTAGTGATATTGCTGGCACAGAATTAGTTGTTGGCCATGATCTATTTCAAGTAAAGTCAGCGGATATTTGCGTGGTGGATGCTCAGACAAAAGTTGGTGCGGGCACAGCACAAGAAATTGTTTATGCTAAATATCTTAAGAAACCTGTGGTCATCGTGATACCAAAAAATAGCCATCATCGAAAAACTGGAGTCGTCTTTCATGGCAATGTAATGCAAGAATGGGTACACCCATTCTTAAAGGTATCTACAGACTACATTGCCGAGTCGATTGAGGATGCAGCAGAATGGATAAAAAAATACATCGATTCCCCAGAATCTTACAAAATTAAAGACATTTCTGTTTTTGATAATGCTATAAAAAAGTTTGAGTCTTTTCAGGCATCATTGAAGTAGATATCACCATCACCGCGGCCTCCTGCGCGAATAACTTGTCTGGTACCGTCTGGTTGTAGTTGATATACTTAGCTACATGGCGAAAAGACAATACGAAGTAGTGATTCTCGATTTGGACGGTACAACAAGTAGACTCAGGCGGAGAAGCTTTACCCAGTAAACGAGTTATAAGCGCCGTGAAAGTAGTAATAGTTGATAAAGACGACAATGTTATCGGTGCTATGAGTCGGGATAAAGCTGTTCAGTTAGGAAAGATTGTTCGGATAGTACGCATATTCTTGTTTAACTCCGATGGAGAACTTTTTCTTCAAAAACGAGGAGCCAACGTAGATTTTCCGAATCTTTGGGATCAATCCGTCGGCGGTCATGTAGATGAAGGTGAAGACTATCTGACTGCTGCTGAACGTGAGATGAAAGAAGAGATTGGTTTAAAAGGAGTGAAGCTTGACGAAATCGCTAAATACTATACAGAGTCAGAGTATACTCATGGCCAATTTAAGCGTTTTAATATGTTGTACAGCGCAACATCCGATACCCCGTTGACTTTAGAACCTGACGAGGTTGCAGGCGGCGAATGGGTATCTTTACCAGGGCTAGACAAGATGCTAGCTGACGGGCCAGAGAACTTTACCCGAGGTTTTATCAGAGCGTACGAAGTTTATAGAAGTTCACTATCTAAAACCCCAAAAAATCTATCGGGCGGTGGTTGATTCCCACCATGCATTAACCCCTTAATACCAACTATGGCCGTAGCTCTCTAATATGGTTAAATTCTCGGCCCGAGGAGCTCTGTTTGGTATACTGCCTTTATGAAAATTGGTGTAGCAGGTAGCATGCAATATACCGAAAAAATGATGGAGATTTGTGAGGCTCTGCGAAAGCAAGGTCACGAAGTATTTATGAGTAAATTTGGCGATGCTTATGTTGGCAAAACTGACGAGGAAAAGGAAAGGCTGAAGTTGCATCACAAGTATAACTTTGATGCTATTCGAGAATTTTGGAAGCCCATGCAAGATGCCGATGCTCTAGTTGTTGCCAATTATGACAAGCATGGTATTAAGAATTACGTCGGTGGTAATAGTTTTTTAGAAATGGGCTTTGCCCACGTACTAAACCAAAAAATATACCTCATGAACCCAATACCGAATGTGCCTTACTATGGCACTGAGATAATAGCCATGAAGCCCATTGTTTTAAATGGAGACCTAAACAAAGTAGTTTAACTTCATTAGACAAAAATCAAACTTGCGTTCTTCCAATAAAGTAATGATTAACCTCCTCGTCTCGAGGAGTTTTTTGTTTGCTATCATGACTATATGACAAAATACGTTCTTAATTCTGGTGGCATCAAGAATCAACCTGAACTTAAAAAGAAATTCCACCAAGAACTGGTAAAAGATTTAGGCAATAATACGAAGTTTGTACTCTGCAATTTTGCCCAAGGCCGTGAATACTGGGAAGCTAAGTTTCAGAGCTATTGCAATGCTATTCGGGAGGATATGCCTACAAAATCTATGCCGACTTTTGAATTAGCGATGCCCGATATATTTGTGGAACAGTGTCGTAACGCTGAAATCATATATTTCCACGGTGGAGATGGAGATCTTCTGCACTATTGGATGAATCAGTATGACTTAAAGTCACTATTTGAAAACAAAGTTGTTGCTACAAACTCTGCAAGCTCAGATATGCTAGCCACCAGCTTCTGGACATGTGATTGGCGTAAATGTGCAGATGGACTTGCGATTCTACCAATCAAATTTATTCCTCACTTCGAATCAAATTTTGGAGATACCGATCCAAGGGGACCAATTGATTGGCGTAAGGCTTATGGTGAACTGGGAGCATATGGCGATACCTCCTTGCCTATTCATGCCTTAAAAGAGGGTGAATTTGTAGTTTTCGAGAAGTAGGTACAATTATCATTGTGGTTCCCCGAAATGGTTTACTTAATTTCGGTTGACTTCAAAAAATCTGCAAGTTCTTCTAGATACAGCTGCTCTTGTTCGATATGAACAAGATGCGAACCGTTTGTAAAAATCTTAAGCTGTGAGTTAGGTATATGATTACGTGCCACTCCTGCTTGCCATGGCGTCAGTTCATCGTATTGACCAGAAGTTATCAGAGTCGGAACTAGTATATTATGTAGCTGTTTGATTCTATCCCAGTTTTTCATTGTACCGTTGCCATAAGCTTCGCTTACACCCCACATTTTGCTATAAACATCATCGCCGTTTCTGTTTGGTGCAGAGTACTTTGCAGGAAACTCGTTGCCGCGGAAAAGATAATACTTTTTATATACATTGTAGGCCTGAGCATACTGCTCGGACGAAGTCGTACCGGCTAGCTCGTGCGTCCGCAAAATCTTATAGGTGTCGCCCGGCAATACTTTCTTTAATTTTTCAACTTCAGCATTATACAGAGGCATGCTGATCATGGGACTCGCCAAGACTGCACTTTGGATGCCGTTGGGTTTTGTCAGCAAATACTCTATTGCAAGCATTCCGCCCCACGAATGTCCAAGAAGATGAATTTTGTCCAGGTCCAAAGCTTTTCGGATAACCGTAACTTCCTCAACAAAGAGCGGAATTTGCCATAATGAGTCGTTATCAGGATGATCTGATTTACCACAGCCTAACTGGTCATAAAATATGACTTGTCG
>Ga0302326_10013314_pt1 | contig 17447 bp, 16 predicted proteins | sample Palsa_T0_3_FD_202264 | JGI IMG/M metagenome (GOLD analysis project Ga0302326, IMG submission 202264) | Peat permafrost microbial communities from Stordalen Mire near Abisko, Sweden - Palsa_T0_3 | ecosystem: Environmental > Terrestrial > Soil > Palsa > Peat permafrost | place: Sweden: Abisko... | reverse complement strand
CGGGACCTGGCCCGGGTGATCAGGCAGGTCCGCCCGGATCGCGTCGTGGTGCCCAGCCCGGAGCGGAACTACAACAGGATCGGCATCGGCCACCCCGACCACCGCGCGGTCGGCTCCGCCGCCCTGGATGCCGTCTACCCGGATGCGCGCAACCCGTTCGCGTTTCCCGAACTCCGCGAACGCGAGGCCCTCGCCGCGTGGACCGTCCGTGAGGTCTGGATCGCCGGCGGCGGAACCCCCAATCACTACGTGGATGTGACCGACACGTTCGCGCGCAAGGTCGCGGCCCTGCGCGCCCATCAGAGCCAGACCGGCCACCTGGATGACCTGGCCGGACGCTTGCGGGAGCGGCTAGGCCGCACGGCTGCCCAGGCCGGCCTGCCGGACGGCCGCCTGGCCGAGGCTTTCCAGGTCCTCGACACCGCCTGAGCAGTGCGGTTCCGCGGGCGCGAACGCTGACACACCGTCGGTGCTTTTGCCGTTGCGGACCGGTAACCGGCATAATTCATTGATCGAATCCAGCCAGAGAGAGTGACTCGCTGATGAGCATGGAGCTCGACCACTCCTTTACCGTTCCCGTCCCACCGGACCGTGCCTGGGAGGTGCTGCTCGACGTGGAAAGGATCGCGCCGTGCATGCCCGGCGCTACGGTCGAGGAGTTCGACGGGGAAGTGGTGACCGGACGCATCAGGGTCAAGGTCGGTCCGGTGTCGCTGACCTACCGCGGGACCGCGAAGTTCACCGAGCGCGACCCGGACACCAGGGTGGTGGTCGTGGACGCCTCAGGTAAGGAGACCCGCGGCGCGGGTACCGCCTCCGCGGCCGTCCGGGCGTCGCTGGTGCCCTCCGGGGAGGGCACCGAGGTCTCCATCCACACGACGATGAACGTGACCGGCAGGCCGGCCCAGTTCGGCCGCGGCGTGATCGCCGAAGTCGGCGGCAAGCTGGTAGAAAAGTTCGCGGAGAACCTGGCCCAGATGATCTCCGATGGCGGGGTCGGACCGGACCGCGCCGATGGCGCGGCCGATGCCGCCGTGGCCGATGCCGCCGTAATTGATGCGGGCCCGGCAGGTGCGGGGCCGGCAGGTGCGGGCCCAGCCGATGCGGGCCCGGCCGATGCGGGCCCGGCTGATGCCGGTCCGGCCAGCTCAGCCAGCTCGGGCGCGGCCAGCTTGAGCACGGCGACAAGCAGTGCGGAAAACGCCGGAGATGGCAGCGCGGCGACCGGTTCCGCGGTGGCCACTGACGCTGGGCCGGCCCCGGCAGGATCGGAATCGGCCGCCGCCCCGCCGCCGGTACGGACGGCGACGGTGCCGCCTGCGGCGCAGAACCAGGACTCCATCAACCTGGTCAGGCTGGTCGGTCCTGCGGTACTGAAGCGGGTCCTTCCGGTCGCCGCCGGGATCGCGGCGCTGGCGCTGCTCGGTCGGCGTTTGTGGCATCGTCTGCACCGTGGTGACAGCGGCAAGAAGACCTGACCGGCCATGGACTTCACCGACGTCGTGCGGCGCAGGCACATGGTGCGCCAGTTCAGCGACGAGCCGATCGCGCAGGAAAGCCTCGACCGGATCCTGCGCAACGCGGTGCGGGGACCGTCAGCCGGGTTCTCGCAGGGCCAGGCCTTCCTCGTGCTCACCGGGCCGGACCTGAAGCGCTTCTGGGAGGTGGCCGACGCGGCGGCGGCCCCGTCGGTGAAAACCGCGCCCCTGGTCATCGTGCCGATGTCAGCGAAGCGGGTCTACCTGGACCGGTACGCCCGGCCGGACAAGGGCTGGGCGGACCGGGACGAAGCGCGCTGGCCAGTGCCGTTCTGGCATATAGACACGGGCATGGCGGCGTTGCTGATCCTGCTCACCGTGGTGGACGAGGGCCTGGGCGCGCTGTACTTCGGTATCGTGCCCGAAGCGGTCGGGCCGTTCCGCGCGGCGTTCGGCGTCCCGGATGACCACGAACCCATCGGCGCCATCGCCATCGGCCATGACGCCGAGCCAGCACCCCGTGACCTGGCCGCCCGCCGTCGTCCCCCCAATTTGTAATTTCACCCGGGCCCGTGTTAAGCCCCGCGCGCCCCGGGGTTACCCGCGGGGGCCCGCGGATCCGGCTCCTCGCGGGCCGACCGGAAACGTCAGTAGAGGGTCAGGGTCGGCCCGGTCTTAACAATGGTCCCGCCACTACCGCCGATGAACGCGTGAACCTTCAGGTGGGCGGTGTAGAAGAGGAAGGTTATCGAGACGCACTCGTCGTCGCCTTTTCCGGTCAGGTCGACCGCGCCGACATTCTTGTCGGCTCCGCTGCTGTTGTAGGCGTACGCCACCGCCCCCACCGAGAACGCGCTTCCGGTCTGCTTGGCACAGATGGACACCTTGACCCTCGCGGTGCCAATCTTCTCGTACGAACCGCTGGCGCTGACGATGTTGTCACCGGAGATCGCGGGCACCGTGAAGTCGACGGTCGACCCGGAACTCCCCGTCGGGGGGGTACTCACCGGGGGCGCAGAGGCCGTGGAGTGCGGAGGGGTGTTGGAGGTAACGGGGACAGCCGTATGCGTGGCCGCGTGGGTGGCGGCCGCCGAAGTCGCTGGCGTCGAAGCAGGCGCGGACGCCGGGGATGAGCCGGCTACGGTAGCCACAGCCGCTTGCGAACCGCCTGCGGCCGGCGCGGACGCAGCGGTGGATGAAGTCGTCCCAGCCCCCCCGCATGCGCTCAGGCCAACGCTGCCGATAACGGCGGCGGCAATGATCACAACCGGAAACCGGCGCATCCTCATGCTCTTACCCTTCAGAGAGTAACCAGATGTTACAGCAGGTCACAATGGTGGTTTCGTCGTTACGATAGAGGCTGGCCGTCAGCGCGGGAGACGACTTAACCAGAAAAAGAGCACTTTCGTCGCCGGTCAGCGCGGGCCAGAACACGGACCTGCGCCATGTTCGGCTTCGAAGCCATCGACGTTGGCGATGGAGGCAGCGTAGTGGTCCGGACCGCCGGCCCAAGGGCAAATCCGGGGACGGCGGCGTCCAGTAGACCGCAAATTTGTTCGCCCGATTTGGCGTGTCAGGCCCGGTGCACTCCCGGAATGTCAGAGTCGGCCGGTATGATCGAACAAGAAGATGAAAAGAACGACCACGCTTCGATGATCATCAGGCCAGGTACTGGGAGTTAGCCCGGTCCCGCCGTCGGCGAGAGCGCAATCAGGCGCCAGCACCACCCGCGAAAGCGGCCGCCCGCGAGCATCTGGATGGGGGTGTGGATCACGTGAGTACTGCCTCGGCACCGGCCAGCGAGACCGACGCGCTGCAGATGCTGGACTCGGCGCTGGGCTACCTGACCGCCGCGGACCCGGCCGGCATGCCGGCCGTGATCCAGGCCCGGTGCCTGATCGCGCTGGAACGGGCCGACGCGAGGGTCACCGCGGCGCGGGCCCCGATCCTGGCCGCGTTCAACGCCGCCCGGGGCTACCGCGACGACGGGGACTACAGTGCCCGGTCCTGGCTGATCCATAAGACCCGGGTGACCAAGGGCACTGCGGTCGAGCACACGGGCTGGTCCCGCCGGACCGGGACCCATCCCCGGGTCATGGCGGCGCTGGCCGCCGGGGACGACCTCACGAAGTCTTACGCCCGGACCATCTGCGGCTGGACTGACCGGCTGCCGGAGGACTGCCGGGACAGCGCGGACGCGATCCTGGTCAGCGCCGCCCTGATGGGGATGGAGCTGCCGGACCTGGCCGCGCTGGCGGCGGAGATCGAGGCCCGGTCCCGGCCCGATGTCCCCGATCAGGACGGCCCCCGGTTCGAGGACCGGGCCGTGCGGCTGGAGACCACGTTCGGCGGCGCCGGGGTGCTGACCGGTGACCTGACCCCGGAGTGCGCCGCTGTCGTGACCGCGGTGCTGGATGCGCTGTCGGTACCGCGGGGCGCCGAAGATGACCGTACTCACGAGCAGCGTTACCATGACGCGCTGGAGGAGGCGTGCCGGCGGCTGGTCGCGGCGGGGCTGCTGCCCGAGCGGGCCGGGCAGCCGGTCAGGGTCACCGCGCATATTGATCTGGCGGACCTGACCGACCTGGACATCGGCTCCCGGCTCCAGCAGGAGTGGACCGAGCGGGTGCGGGGCCGGTGGGCCGCGGCCCGCGCCGCAGCGTCGGCGGGCGGCAGTGACGGGGCGGCGTGGCTGGACGGCGACGGCGCGGAGGGGTTCGCGTGCGACGCGTCAGTGACGCCGGTGGTGCTGGGCGCCGTCAACCCCGGCGTTCTCGAGGAGCTGGTCCGACTCTGCCTTCAGCTAGCCGGGCACGGCCCCGGCCGCTGCACCCCCAACCCCAGCCCGGACCACACTGACCCCGACCACAACAACCCCGATCACAGCGACCCGGACCACGCCGCCTCGGACCCGGCCCGCCCGGGTGAGCCGGTGCCGGGTCCCCAGCCGCTGCCGCCGGGCCTGAGCCGCGAGTCACTCGAGCAAGCCATCATCGGCAAGGCCGTGGAGCTGCTGTCGGGCCGGGACGGGCTCGCTTCGTTCCTGCGCCGCCGCGAGCTCGGTGCCCGGCTCGGCGGTCCCAGCCAGCCCCTGGACATCGGGTTCAGCGACACGATCCCGGCCGGGATCCGCAACGCCGTCAAGGCCCGCGACCGCCGGTGCCAGTGGGCCGGGGGCTGCGATCAGCCCGCGTCGGCCTGTGAGGTGCACCACCTCATGCACAAGAGCAACGGCGGCGAAACTAGTCTCGATAATTGCCTGTTGATCTGCTTCTTCCATCATCAGGTCATGATCCACCGGATGGGCTGGACCCTGGTCCGCCACCCGGACGGGACCACCACCGCGTGGAACCGCGACCGGACCAAAGTCCTGCACAGCCACAGCCACAGCCACAGCCCGCCCGCCCGAGCCGGGTAACCCACCCGGTCCCCGCTGGCCGACCACCGCGGGAGCGCGTTAGCGGACGACGACTTCGGTAACGGGTAGGGAGGAGTCGGCGGGCAGGTCCAGCGGGGAGGGCGCGATGCCGCGGGACACGATCTCGGCGCCGAGAGCCGCGACCATGGCGCCGTTGTCGGTGCACAGGCCCGGTCTCGGCACCCGCAGCTTGATGCCGACCGCCTCGCACCGCTCCGCGGCGAGGGATCGGAGCCTGGAGTTGGCCGCGACGCCGCCCCCGACGATCAAGTCGGTGACGCCGTGCCGCTGGCAGGCCTGCACCGCCTTGCGGGTGAGCACGTCCGCGACGGCCTCTTGGAAAGACGCGGCCACGTCGGCGGCCGGGACCGGCTCCCCGGCAGCCTGCCGCGCCTCCACCCAGCGGGCCACGGCCGTCTTCAGGCCCGCGAAGGAGAAGTCGAGCGAGCCGTCGTGGTACTTGCCGCGGGGGAAGCTGATCGCGCCCGGGTCACCTTCGCGGGCAGCCTTGTCGATGGGCGGTCCGCCGGGAAAGGGCATGCCGAGCACCCGTGCCACCTTGTCGTAAGCCTCGCCGGCCGCGTCGTCGATGGTGGCGCCGAGCGGAATGACCTCCTGGGCCACGTCCGGCACGAGTAGCAGCGAGGAATGACCGCCGGACACCAGCAGGGCGACCGCCGGCGACGGTAGCGTGCCGTGTTCCAGCTGGTCGACTGCGATATGCGCGGCCAGGTGGTTGACTCCGTAGAGCGGCTTGCCGAGCGCGAACGCATACGCCTTGGCCGCCGCTACCCCCACCAGCAGGGCACCGGCGAGCCCGGGACCCGCGGTGACCGCCACGGCGTCGATCTCGCTCGGACGGACGCCGGCGGTCGCGATCGCGCGGTCGAACGTGGGGATCATCGCCTCCAGGTGTGCGCGGCTGGCGACCTCGGGCACGACGCCGCCGAACCGCGCGTGCTCCTCCACGCTCGAGGCCACGCTGTCGGCGAGCAGGTCGTGACCGCGGACCAGGCCGATACCGGTCTCGTCGCAGGATGTCTCGATGCCGAGCACCAGCGGGGACGTCATCAGGCCAGTCCTTTCCGCATCACCACGGCGTCGACGCCGGACGGCTGGTAGTAGCCACGCCGGATCCCGACCTCGGTAAAGCCGCGCCGCGAGTAGAGCTGCCTGGCCCTGGGATTGTCCTCACGCACCTCGAGCAAGACCTCCGCACAGCCGCGGTTCCTCGCCTCGTCCAGCAGCGCGGTGAGCAGCGCCGTGCCGGCTCCGTGGCCCCAGTGGGCCGGATCCACCGCCAGCGTCACCACATCGGCCTGCGGTCCGCCGGTAAACATCATCCCCGCGTACCCGATCAGCGCGTTCTCCTCCTCGGCCACCAGATAGAGCCGGCGCGAGGCCGGCTGCGCGAACTCGGCCGCGAACATCTCAGGCGTCCACGCGTCGTCGGGGAAGAGCTCCCGTTCCAGAGCCATGACCCCAGGCATGTCACGCTTGCTCATCCCCCGCAACCGCACTCCGCGGGTATCACGTCGCCGGGCCTTCACGATGGCGTTACCCGCTTCGGCGGTCCCGGCTCCCGGGCATCAGGCCGCCGCAGGTATAGCGGATCCGCGGCCAGCAGCAGCGGCTGCGCCGCTCCCGGGCCACGCGGCTCGCTAGATCGTCCCGCGCTGCCGGACTCGCTGACTCGTCCCGCGCTGCCTGGCTCGCTGAGCTGTCCCGCCACGATCGCGCACAGCGTCCGGGCATCCGGGTAGGCAGGCCCGATCAGCTCGCCGAACGCCTCCGGGTAAAGCTGGCCCCCGGTCCCGGCCACCGCGAGCCCTAGCGCCCCCGGGATGGAGCTGGCGGCGCCGACCAGGGGACCTTCGAGCCGTCGCCCGTCGGCGTCGTACCGCGCCCAGTAGACCTCCTTGCGGCGCGCGTCGGTTGCCACCAGAAACTCCGCTCCCCCCGCGGCCGCCGCCGCGATCACATCCAGGGTGCACACGCCGTGTACGGGAATCCCCAGCACGGCTCCGAGGACCCTGGCGGTCACCACGCCAACCCGCAGGCCGGTGTAAGGCCCGGGCCCTACCCCTACCGCCACCGCGGTCAGATCCGCGCGCGACGCACCCGCTTCGGCCATGACCTCCGCGATCATGGGCATGAGCAGTTCGCCGTGTCGCCGGGCATCGACAGTGAACGCCTCGCCGACGACCCGTTCCCCGTCGTGGATAGCCACGCTCACCGCGGGAGTCCCCGTATCAAAACCCACCACAAGCACGCCGACCAGCCTAGTCGGCGCGCGGCGTCGCTGAGCCCAACCGCGAATCCCACCAGAGCCGCCGGTACCGGCGGAATCAGTGCAGGGATGCCTCGGCGGCGCGGGCGAAGGCCAGGGCGGCTGCCGACAACGCGGACTCCGATACCGGCCCGTAAGACCCGCGGTTGGAGTGCTCAAGTCCATCCAGTGTGACCGTTACGACCACGTTGTGATAGCGCACGAGGACGGTCGCCACGTCGGTGATCGCGCCGCCGGCATGGAACACCTGCAGGGCGCTGTCCGCCTGGTTGCCGAGTCCAGACAGCGGGGTCACCGTGGCCCGGGGGTCAGGCGAGTGCTTGGGCGGGTTACTGATGGCCTGCAGCGCCGAATCGTACCCGTCGATCGCGGCGAAGGTAGCACTGCCATCGCCGCTGGCCAGGCCGTTCGGTGCGTACGCGAGCAGGTTGAGTTCCATCAGCCGGTAGACGGGCGGTGAGTCGACGGTCCAGTTACACGCGGATTCGGCCGTGCCGTTGACCGGCAGCGGAGAGGCCTGGCTGACCTTCCCTGGCAGGTACTGCCGCACGGTGGCGGCGGGGACGACGCCGCACGCGGCTGGCACCTGGCGGAGTTCTCCCGGCTGGAACGTCGTGATGAGCGTGCCCGGAGTGACGGCCGCTGGTCCGGGGCCGCTTGGCAGCAGCAACACCACCGCGATCACGACTCCGGCCACTATCACCAGACCGCCCGCCAGGACGAGCCACCGCCGCCGCTTGCGGGCCGCCGCCCGCATGGCGCGGCCGCCCCGGCGCCCAGGCCGGGGCACCTCCTCGTTCTCGTCAGCCTCGGGTACAGCCCATTGCGGCACGAAGTCGTCCTCGGGCGGACTGCCGGCGCCCGCGGGCGGAATGGGACCCTCGGCATCCCGGCGGCCGCCGTGACCCGCGGGACCAGCGTGACCCGCGGGCATCACGGGGATCGCGGGCCTTGCGGGCGTTGCGGGACGAACCGGGGGCAGGTCAGCCCACGGCGACGGGTCATCCTCGTCGCGGTCAGGGCGGTAGGGCCCGGCCGGGTCGCCGGGTCGGCGGGGCGGCAGGTATTCCTGCTCGGGCACGGCGCGCCTCCGAATCGGGGAACGGCGGAATCGGGAAACGGTACGTAACGGGCGCGATACGCAAACGGGGATCAATACAGCGGAACTATAAACGATCTACGGCGTCCATGAGCGCATCATTCCATCGGGCGCCGTGACCATTTAGCTGGACAGTTCGCACGTCGGAGTCCGCGTCGGGCTCGATCAGGATCTCGAGCCGGTCCTGGGCCAGGCCTTCGGCCAGACCTGCACCCCACTCCACCACCGTGACCGCGGCCGCCGCGTCGGTGTCCAGGTCCAGATCGTCCACCTCGCTGATGCTGCCCAGACGGTAAGCGTCCGCGTGGACCAGCGCCGGGCCGGACCCGGAAAGCACGGGATGCACCCGGGCGATGACGAAGGTCGGGGAGGTGACGGGCCCGCGCACCCCGAGCCCGGCGCCGATGCCCTGCACCAGCGTGGTCTTGCCCGCTCCCAGCGGCCCGGTCAGGATCACCAGGTCCCCAGCCCGGAGCAGCCCGGCCAGCTGCCGTCCAAGGTCCCGCATGGCCACGTCGGTCGCGATCCGGGTGACCGTGGGCAGGCGGCCAGGGCCGTTCCGAAAAATCATCAAAGATCCCCTGGGTAGATTTTCGGTACCCGGGCGCCGATACCCGTGGCCAGATCGTAGGAGATGGTGCCCAGGGCCTCACCCCATTCCTGCGCGGTGGGCTCGCCGTCATCTCCGGGGCCGAACAGCACTACCTCATCGCCCGCGGCGACCGGCTCGTCACCGAAATCGACGACGAACTGGTCCATGCACACCGTGCCAGCGATTGGCCAGCGGCGGCCGCGCGCGCTGACCAGGGACAGGCCGGCCGCGCCGCGCGGCACCCCATCGGCGTAGCCGAGCGGCACCAGGCCGAGGGTGGTCTCCCGGGCCGTGACGTAGCGGTGGCCGTAAGAGACGCCGGTGCCCGAAGGGACCCGCTTGACCATGGCCAGCCGGGCGCGCAAGCTCATCGCGGGCCGCAGCCAGGACGGCGCGCCGCCCGGCAACGTGGACAGGCCGTAGCTGGCCCCGCCGAACCGCACCAGGTCCAGCCGGGATTCCGGCACGGTCAGGCCGGCGGCGGTGTTGGCGATGTGCCTGACCTCGGGGGTGACGCCGGCTTTCTCCGCGACCGCGACCGCGTCGGTGAACGCGGCCAGCTGAGCCCTGATCGACGGATGCCCGGGCAGGTCGGCGCAGGCGAAATGCGAGAACAGGCCGACCACCCGCAGCAACCCGCGCGCCTGGGCCGCCAGCGCGGCGTCGACCAGACGCGGCCAGTCCTGCGGGGTGGCTCCGCCCCGGCTCAGGCCGGTGTCGGCCTTCAGGTGCAGCCGGGCCGGACGGCCGACCCGGCCCGCCGCGGCCGCGACCACCTCGACGAACGCGACCGAACCTGCGGACAGGTCAATGTCCTGCGCGATCGCCTCTGACGGCGCACCGAAGGCCATCAGGCAGAGCACCGGGGCGGTGATCCCGGCCTGCCGGAGCGCGAGGGCCTCGGCGGTGTCGACGACACCCAGCCAGCTCGCCCCGCCGGCCAGCGCCGCCCGGGCCGCCCGGACCATGCCGTGGCCGTACCCGTCCGCCTTGACCACGGCCATCACCTGGCTGCCGCGGACCCACTCGGAAAGCGCCGCGACGTTGCCGGTGATCGCGCCGAGGTCGATGAACGCCTGCCGGTCCATGACGCTTACAGGCTCCGGAACGCCGCGGGCAGCGCCCGGACCAGGTCGGAGGCCCCGATCGGGGCCTCGCCCGAGTCCGGGTCCGGGGCGGCGGCGAGCCGCCCGGCCAGGCCGTGCAGGTACGCGGCGGCCAGGCCGGCCTGAGCAGGCTCAAGGCCCTGCGCGAGCAGCGCGCCGGCCAGCCCGGACAGCACGTCACCGCTGCCCGCGGTGGCCAGCCATGGCGTACCTGTGGGGTTGACCAGGACCGGCTGGGACTCCGCCGGCGACGCGATGACGGTCGTGGATCCCTTCAGCAGCACGGTGACGCCGAGCTGGTCGGCGGCCCGTTGGGCGTGCTCGAGCCGCTGCGCCTCGACGCTGGAGGGGTCGGTGTCAAGCAGCCGGGACAGCTCGCCGGCGTGCGGCGTGATAAGCGTCGGCGCCGCGCGCGGCAGCAGCTCCTTGACCTGGCTCAGGATCGTCAGCCCGTCCGCGTCCACCAGGACCGGCAGATCGGTGCCGAGAATCGCGGTCAGCCGCGCCACCGCGTCCGGGCCGGTGCCCATGCCGGGACCGGCCACCCACGCCTGCACCCGGCCCACCGAGCCGATCAGGTCCCAGTAAGGGTCGTCGGGATGCACCGTGAGCACGGTCTCGGGCCACACCTGCCGGACCAGCGCGGCGGCGGCGTGTGCCGTCACCACCCGGACCATGCCGGCCCCGCCGTGCACCGCCCCGCCGGTGGAGAGCAGCGCGGCTCCGGTAAAACGGTCGCTGCCCGCGAGCAGGCCGAGGACGCCCCGGCGGTATTTATCTGACTCCGGCCCGGGCCGGGGCAGCAGTTCGCTGATGTCGTGACGCTGCGGCGAGGCGGCCGCGGGTCCGTCCTTCAGGTAGGGCTCCAGGCCGATATCCACCAGCTCCACGGCTCCGGCGTGCCCGGCACCCGGGTCTATCAGCAGCCCGGGCTTGATCGCGCCGAAGGTCACGGTGACGTCGGCCCGGACCGCCGGACCGTCGACGGCTCCGGTGTCGGCGTCGATGCCGCTGGGCAGGTCGACAGCCACCACCGTCGCACCGGCCTGACGGGCCTGCTCGGCCCGCTGGGCCAGGCCGGCGAAGGGCTCCCGCAGGCCGCCCCGCCCGCCGATGCCGAGCAGGCCGTCAATGATCAGGTCAGCGCGGTCGATCGCGCTGCCTTGGATGGCCTGGCCGGGCGTTCGCCCGCCCGCGGCGCGGAGCGCGGTGGTTCCGCCCGGATGGGCACCGGACCCTGGCGTGATCGCGGTGACGGAGGCGCCGCGACGGGCCAGCAGGGCGCCCGCGTACAGGGCGTCGCCGCCGTTGTCCCCGCTGCCTGCCAGCACGACGACCCGGGTCCCGTACACGTACCCGGGGTGCTGGCCGAGCAGGGACGCGCACACCGACGCGAGTCCCGCGGCGGCCCGCCCCATCAGCGCCCCGTCCGGGACGAGCTCCATCAGCGCGCGTTCGGCCGCCCGCACGGCAGCCACGTCGTAAGCCTCTCGCATGGGGTTTCTAATGCCCCGCGAGGGCCAGCCGAACCTCGTCCGCGAGCTGGCCGACGACCCGCTCGGCCAGGCTCGCATCTTCCGCCTGGACCATCAGCCGGATCGCGGGCTCGGTACCGCTCGGCCGGACCAGCACCCGCCCTTTCCCGCCCAGCTGTTCCCGCGCCCTGGCCACCGCCGCGGCCACCTCCGGTCCGAGCTGCGACGCATCGCCGGGCACGTTGACCAGCACCTGAGGGTACTTAGGCATCATCTTCGCCGCCGCCGCCAGCGACACCCCGCGCCGGTTCACCGCGGCCAGCAGCTGCAGGCTCGTCAGCACGCCGTCGCCCGTCGTCGCGTACTCACCCATGATGATGTGCCCGGACTGCTCCCCGCCGAGCACGTAACCCCGGTCGCGCATGATCTCGGAGACGTGCTTGTCGCCGACCGGCGTCTCGATCACCGTGATGCCTGCCTCCCCCATCGCCACGTGGAAGCCCTGGTTGGACATCACGGTGACCACGACCGTGTCGCCGGTCAGCCGGCCCGCCTCTTTCAGCCCGGTCGCGAGCACGGTGAGGATCTGGTCGCCGTCCAGCGGCTGCCCGTCCGCGTCCACCGCCAGGCACCGGTCCGCGTCGCCGTCGTAGGCGATGCCCGCGTCCGCGCCGTACTCGCGAACCGCCGCGACCAGGGCACCGAGGGACGTCGAACCGCATCCGTCGTTGATGTTGAGCCCGTCGGGTTCGGCTCCGATGGTGACGACCTCCGCGCCGGCCCGGCGCAGCGCCTCGGGCGCCATCTGGTACGCCGCCCCGTGCGCGCAGTCGGCCACGATCCGCAGGCCGGCCAGCGCCGACGGGTCTGGCAGCGTGGACAGCAGGTGGTCCAGGTACCGCTCCGGCTCGACGGTGGCGTCGCGGACCCGGCCGAATCCGGTGGCGGCCGGGTCCAGGGTCCTCTGTTCCGGAATCTTCGGCTCGAGTGTCCCCCGTTCCGGTGTCCTGAACCGGGCCTCGATCTGGTCTTCCACCGCGCCCGGCAGCTTGATGCCGCCACGCCCGAAGAACTTGATCCCGTTGTCCCTGGCCGGGTTGTGGCTCGCGGAGATGACGACGCCGAAGGCGGCGTCCAGGGCTCCGGTCAGGTAGGCCACGGCCGGCGTGGGAATGACCCCGAGCCGCAGCACGTCGACGCCCGCGCCGGTCACGCCCGCGACCACGGCGGCCTCCAGGAACTCACCCGAGGCGCGTGGGTCGCGGCCGATGACGGCCAGCGGGCGCCCGGTACGGCCGACCCCGGTACGCCCGGCCCCGCCTAGGACGGCGGCGCCCAGGACGGCGGCGGCCGCCGCGCTGAGATCCGTGGCCAGACGCGCGGTCAGATCACGACCAGCGACGCCCCGGACACCGTCCGTACCGAAGAGGCGGTTGAGCTCACCCCCCGATGCACCCATGTCACTCCCGCTCGTTGCTCCGCTCTGATGAACTCGGCCCTATGAACTCGGCCCCGATGAGTTCAGCTCATATGCGTTGACGCGCGCGCTCTACAGGCTCGCCCCGAGCGGCACCTTACCGCTTCGAGTACTGCGGCGCCTTACGGGCCTTCTTGAGTCCGTACTTCTTGCGCTCCTTGACCCGGGCGTCCCGGGTGACGAAGCCAGCCTTCTTCAGCGCCGGGCGGTTCTCCGGGTCGAGCAGGATGAGCGACCGGGTCACGCCGAGGCGCAGCGCGCCCGCCTGCCCCGTCACGCCGCCACCAGAGATCCGGGCCACCACGTCGAACTGGTTCTCCGCGCCGAGGGTGACAAACGGCTCGTTGACCAGCTGCTGATGCACCTTGTTCGGGAAGTACACATCGAGCGACCGGCCGTTGATCGTCCACTGGCCGGAGCCGGGGAGGATGCGGACCCTGGCGATCGCCTCCTTGCGGCGGCCGGTGCCGGCGGCGTGACCGGTCACGATCGGGCGCCGCGCGGCGGCACGCGCCGGGGCGTCCTGCGCGGTTTCCGTCGTGTACTCCGACGGGACCTCCGCGCCGTACTCGTCGTCAGTAAACTCGGCGCCGTCCTCGACGCTCGGAGTGGTTACGCCAGTGGGCTCAGCCACGGTTCTCTTCCTCGTACTTCCTGCTTGTTTACTGCTCGATCTGCGTGATCTCGTACGGCTGAGGCCGCTGAGCCTGATGCGGATGGTCCGGGCCGGCGTACACCTTGAGCTTGCTCAGCGTCTTGCGGCCGAGCGTGTTCTTCGGCAGCATGCCACGGACGGCCTTCTCCACAGCGCGCTCGGGGTTGCTGGCCATCAGGTCAGCGTACGAGACCGCCCGCAGGCCGCCCGGGTATCCGGAATGCCGGTAGGCCATCTTCTGCTCCAGCTTGTTGCCGCTGAGCGCTACCTTCGCCGCGTTGATCACGATCACGAAATCGCCCGTGTCCACGTGCGGTGCGAAGATCGGCTTGTGCTTGCCCCGGAGCAACACAGCCACGTGGCTGGCCAGGCGGCCGAGCACCACGTCTGAAGCATCGACGACATGCCACTGCCGCGTAATGTCACTGTCCTTGGGGCTGAAAGTGCGCACAGTCCTAAGCCTTCGCGTATGTCTCGTGATCTTCTCCGGCCAGCACCTGGTGGTGCCGACCGCCCTGGGCGCTCCGCCGGCGCGCCGCGCCGCAACGCGCGAAAGTGCGCGCACGAAAGGCCCACCGCGTCCATGCCCGTAGCGCATGACGCCAACGCAGCATACTCCGCTTCACGCAGTGATGCCAAAGCGATGATGCCAAAGCGAAACGAGCCCACCTGTCTGGGCCGCCCACGCATCGCCTATCGCCCACGTACGACCTGAGTCGGAAAGTTCTATGACCACCTTACCCGGACAGATCCGGACGATACCCTCAACGTTATGGATCACCAGGGCCCGGGACGGGGCCGTCCGGCCGCGGACTCGGACCGCCAGGCCTCCTGGCCGTGGCCGGAAAGCAATCCGGGCCAGGACTCCGGGCGTTCGGCCGACAGCGGCCCGCAGGCCGTGCTGAGAGCCCCCAGCGGACCCCAGCGGACCCTTGGGCCTGCTACCGGACCTCAGCGGGCCGCCGGGCCTGGTACGGGACCTCTGCCTGTTACCGGACCTCAGCGGACCTCGGGCGCGGGTACTGGTGCGCAGCGGCTCATCGGAGCCGGAACCGGGGCACAACCGGTCCTGGGTCACGGAAGCGGCAGATACCCGACGCCGGGCTCGCCGGGGTCGGGCGGACGGACGCCGGCAGGGGGCTTCCCGCCTGGGCAGGAGCAGTCCCCGGACGGGTTCTGGTACCCGCCGCGAGAGCCGCTCACGGGCGAGGTCCCGGGTTCGCCAGAGGACGCGGATCCCATCACCCGGGTCGACCCGCGGCCGGCACATACGATCGCGGTGCCGGCGGGCGGACGGCGCAGCGCGAAGGCGAAGCCGAAGCGGCGCCTGCAATCCCGGCCGGGGCTACTGGCCCTGGTCGCCGTCGTGGTCCTGGCGGCCGGATTCGGCGGGTACAAGTTCTTTTACGAGCCGCGCGTCAACGCGCCGGTGCCGCCGTCGCTGCGACTGCCCACGACCGCTCCGGGGTCGCCGGACTTCGATCAGTCTCTGGGCAAGTGGCAGCACATCGGATCCAGGACCCAGGATCCCGCCCCGCTGACCGTCGAAGGGCTGTTCCCGCCGCAGTTCGTGCTTAACGGCAGCTCGTACGTCAGGACGGCCGCCAGCGTAACCAAGAACTGCTCCCAGTCGGTGTACGGCGCGCAACTGCAGGCGGCGCTGACATCGGGGCACTGCAGCCAGGTGGCGCGGGCGAGCTATATATCAGGCAACGGCCAGCTGATGGGCACCGTCGGCGTGGTGAACCTGGAAACCTCGGCCGCGGCGCAAAAGGCCGGGCAGGCCACCGGGCCGAAGGAGGTCATCGCGCCGCTCCCCGCGAAAAAGGGCGCCACCAAGAAGCTAGGCGACGGGACCGGGGTCGTGCAGGCAGAGGTCAAGGGGCATTATCTGATCTTGATGTGGGCCCAGCTCGCCGACCTGAAGTCACCCTCGACCTCGACCGCCAAGCAGCTCCTCGAGCAGTTCGCCACCAACCTGGTGACCGGCAGCGCCAACATCAACCTGAGCACCCGGATGCTGGGCGGAAAGGCCTAGGGCCGCCGAGCCCGGTGATACGTAGTGCATGGTTGCCGCAACGTACACACAAGGGTGTATACGTTGCCACAACCATACGAACCGGACTGATGCGTACGGGTCGGATGAAATTGATGGTGCAGGCGGTGCGCGCAGCGGGACCGCGCGCCACAAGACCTGAGCCAGCCAAAGGGGCGCCGCGCTGCCTGGACTGAGGAGCGAGGAACGAGCGACGAGGGAAGGCGGCGCATCAAAGGCGCCCCGGAGGCGAGGGGCAAGTCGCGCGCCCCGGAGGCGAGAAGTCAGCAGAGCGCAGCCTGCGCGCGTCGGCGGCCCGGGCGGCCAGCGCGCCCGCCGGGGGATAGCCCACTTCCTCGAGGCACAGGCCGTGCGGTGCCATGACCCGGACCGCGGGATCGCGGACCGCGGCCGCGAGCACCTCGGCCGGCCAGTGGCCGGGCCTGCGGCCCTCGCCGACGGCGATGAGCGCACCGACCAGTGAACGCACCATGTTGTGGCAGAACGCATCCGCCACCACGGTTGCGATCGCGATGCCGTCATGGTCGCGATGCCAGTCCAGGGTGCGCAGCGACCGGATGGTGGTCGCCCCTTCCCGGCGGCGGCAGAAGGCGGCGAAGTCATGCTCACCGAGGCAGAAAAGCGCCGCCTCGTTCATGGCGTCGACATCAAGCCGCCGGAAGTACCACAGCGTTTCGTGCCGGCGCAGCGGGTCCGCGGCGGCCGGATCGTCGCAGACGCGATAGGAGTAACGGCGCCACAGCGCGGAGAACCGCGCGTCGAACCCGTCAGGTGCCCGGTCCGCGGCCCGGACGCGGATGTCGGCGGGGAGCACCCCGGCCAGCCTGGCCACCGCCCGGCCGGCCGCCGCGGCCCAGGCGATAGCGGGTACATCCGCGTGGATGACCTGCCCGCGGGCGTGCACTCCGGCGTCCGTGCGCCCGGCCACCGTCAGCTTCGGCGGTCCGGGGAGCCGCAGCACCCGCCCGAGCGCCTCGGCCAGTTCAGCCTCGACCGTGCGCCGACCCGGCTGGGCGGCCCAACCGGAAAACCCCGACCCGTCGTAGGAAAGATCAACCCGAAGCCGAACGGTCCGTGGTTCTTCTTCCAAGCCAACCTCACGCGGGTCCGGGGTCTCCGGGGTTTCCGTGGTCTCCAGGTTCAGCCGGTCAAGGCCTTACCCGGCTTGCTAGCCCTGCCGGTCAAGTAGTGCGAACCTGCCCAGCACCACGGTGGTCACAGAGACCACGCAAGCAGCAAAAAATCGAAAATCGTTCCGGTTATCGTGGTGGATCCGGGCTCCGTGGTGGATCCGGTGCAACATGATCCTCCCGATCCACCGCCAAGCCCAGATCCACCACCAAAATCCGCCAGTGAAATCTGATAAACCCGACAAAAGGGATGCTCGGAGGGCTGTAATCGGCGGACGCGGCGGACCGGGCTACTTGACCGGTGCCCTAGGCGTCCTCGTCAGCGTCGTCCTCGTCGGCGTCAGCGTCCTCATCAGTGTCCGCGACATCCGTGTCGTCGTCGACATCCGCGTTGTCGTCGACATCCCCGGCCTCGTCGACATCCGCGGCCTCATCGGCTACAGGTGCCTCGTCGGCGACGGGCGCCTCAGCCACGGCGGTAGCCGTCGCCGGCGCCTCCGCAGCCTTGGGCTCGGCGCGGCGGGCCCGGCGGCGGGGCTTGGCTGCGACTGGCTCGCCGCGGACCAGCTCGATGACCGCCATCGCCGCGTTGTCACCCTTGCGGGGGCCGATCTTGGTGATGCGGGTGTAGCCGCCGTCTCGCTCGGAGAACTCCGGGGCGATCTCGGTGA
>Ga0302326_10013312_pt1 | contig 17449 bp, 20 predicted proteins | sample Palsa_T0_3_FD_202264 | JGI IMG/M metagenome (GOLD analysis project Ga0302326, IMG submission 202264) | Peat permafrost microbial communities from Stordalen Mire near Abisko, Sweden - Palsa_T0_3 | ecosystem: Environmental > Terrestrial > Soil > Palsa > Peat permafrost | place: Sweden: Abisko... | reverse complement strand
TGGATCTTCTCGTCCAGGTTGATGATCGCGGCGTCGAGCGTGTCGATGTGCGCGAGCAGTTGCGCGACCAGGATCCCGTGGTGCTCGATCTGGAACCGGTTCGCTAGTGCCTCGCGCAGCTGCGGGATCTTTGAGCGCATCCTGGCCTTCGCGAGCTCGGCCAGCTGGTCGGGATCGGTGACGCCGGATAGGAGCGCTTCGAGCATCGCCCGGGCGGACTTCGAGTACGCCTTCGAGGCAACGTCCGTGCGCGACCAGGTCGCAGATCCACTCCGAGTCCTTGACGTCGGTCTTTCGGCCGGGGACGTTCCGTAGGTGCTGAGCGTTGAGAAGCCAGCACTCGAACCGATCCTCGAGCGCTTGGAACACCGTCGTCCAGTACACGCCGGTGGCTTCCATCCCGACCCGCGTGACCGCGAAGCTAGCCAGCCACTCGCCAAGCTCCGCGAGCCCGCCGAGAGTCGCCTTGAAGGTACGGGTCTGACGCTCCCAACGACGGCGATCCTCGCTCGGCACGCGCACGGTGCCGACCACGCTGTCGCGATGCACGTCAAGACCAGCGCACCGCTCGACCACAACATCCATCCTGTCGCCTCCTTCTGAGACGGTCGTTTTCACGTCGTCCGGAGGGGGCCTACCGAGATGAGTCTGACCTTCGCGCTCGCAGCAGCAGTCAACGGTTCCACAGGTCCCCGCGCCATACTCATAGACGGGCTCGTTCGCACCAAGCAACCTCGACGTCGATCCGGACAACACCAACGCCGGAGATTCTCACCGCGCAGAGGTGGCCGTGCTCGCGCGGCCAGGAACACTCATAGCGGAATCGCGGGTTCCCCGCGCGTGCCGGGCCGCCACCGACCCAGCCGACGGGATGTTTGAGCTGTTCGGTTAGATTCACTCGATCTGGGTGATCGCCCACACGAACCCGGCGAGCTCTCGTGCGGCGGCGATCGCGATCATCGTGCGGCGCTTCCCGCGGGCTTCGAGGCGCGTCCAGGTGTGGTGCAGGCGCTTCTGCGCGTTCCAGGAGACCGCGATCGCTGCTTGGGGTTGATCTTGTTGGCGTTCGGTCAGGGTTTTCCCGAGCTTCGGTCGCGGGCGGTAGTGCCATGCCGCTTCCACGAGCAGTCGGCGAGCGTGGGCAGACCCCGTCTTGGTGATCGACCCGAGCCGGCGTTGCTGCCCGGTCGTTGACTCTGACGGGACCAGCCCGACATAGCTCATCAGCTGCTCCGCGCGCGCGAAGCGCTGAAAGTCGCCGACCTCGGCGCACAACCCGACCGCCGAGAGCGTGTCCACGCCGCGCAGGCACCGCAACACGCCGACCTGAGCCGTCCACGGCGAGGCTGGGAGCATCGCAACGATCTGGCGTTCCAGCCCGTCACGGCGAACCGCGAGCGCGTCGATCGCGCCACGAACGTCGAGCAACGTGGCTTGCGCCGCCGGCCACTCCAGCTCGACCGTCGCGAGCCATTGGCGGTGACGGTCAGTCCACGCGTGCCCGTCCTCGAACCGGATCCCATGCCTAAGCAGCAGCTTCGAGAGCCGGTGCCGGCAGCGCATCAGATCGACCCGGACCTGCTCACGGGCACGGACCAGCGTGCCTGGTCACCGTCGGCAGCACGTTCGCCGGGAACGTTGGCGGATGCACGGCTCTCGACCAGATCAAGGCTCCGGCACAGGGAGTTGACGCGGGCGGAATCTACCCCGGTCCAGGAGGCGCGCAGGCGTTCGCCGGCGCGGGGATCCCCCCGCGCTACGCGAAGGCAGCATCCTCGGCGGCATCGTTCGTGACGGAATCGCCGCCGTTGCCGTCTATGACCGCGGCAGACTCATCATGACCGTCGCGGCCCACAACGACGCGGTGTACTTCCGCAATAGCCACTGATCAAACACGGGTACGCTAAGGCGATGAGTGAGAACTTCCGCATCAAGCACGGTTGGATCTATGTCGACGGCAGCCGGCAGGACGATGGCTCGATCAAGCTCGGTACCGGCAGCGAGATGCGCTTCAGCCCGTTCGAGGCGATCTCAGAGCGTGGGGACGCGCACATCACCTGGGGCCACATTCTCAAGGCGTCGGTGCAGCGGCTCGCCTTCTGGCACCGCTAGAGGTCCCTCGAAGCTGCTCGAGGACGTTCGGGGCTGGCGGCGTCTCCACACCACACCCTTGGATCTCGGTGTTGGTGTATCCGTGCGCGGGGTTGTTCACGTAAGCACGGTATTCGGCGTGGTAGGGCGCGTCGTGGCTCATGTCGGCCAGTACGAGCGCGTGCGAGGAGAGGCGCGGCTCGACTACCTTGAGAACGTCGAGGTAGAGTTCCGGTAGTGATGATCGATCCCACACCGAGGTCGCGCAGCGCGCTGGCGAAATAGATGTCAGGGCTGGTACTCGAACTTGTCGTCGCGGACCCCGACCGTCAAGCGAGTTGGCGTCCCTTTCGGCGGACGGCGTCCCGTGAACGCGAGCGACAGTCGCCTGAACACGAGATGACCGGCAAGGCGGCCGGGGTCCGAGAAACGGATCGTGACCGGGAACTTGGCGTAGTCGTCCTCGGCGCAGCTTGGCCTGCAGGGATCCAGGAACTCAGCGCCGACACCTGTCGCGCTCGTCGGTGTCCACGTCTTCCATTTGATCGACCCGGGCCGCTTGAATGTGCCAGTGCCGGCAAGGGCCGGAGGGGTGATGGTTGCGAGCACGATGTTCGCCGGGCGTCGCGCGAGGAGCGGCGAGAAGAACTGGATGGGCACCTCGGGAGTGGCGCCCGCCGCGACCGCGGTGGTTGCGCTCCAAGGAATCACCGCAGCGACCAACGCGACCACCAAGCGTTTTCGATCGCTCATGACGCTTCGGTTTCCTGCCGTGGGAGATCCCGCGAGCGCAGTCGTCGAATCTCGACGTCGAAGTTCTCCGCCTCGGCGTCGGGGTACAACGTTGAGAAGTCCCGCTTCGCCTCCTCGAACAGCGCGGCGATGGTTGCCGTCTCTGGCCGGTCGGTGAACCAGTGCTCGATGGTGTACCGGTGGAGGTCCTCGTCCTCCTTGGCGTCGGCCACATAGATGTAGATCTCGAACCGCTCGGCCTCTGGCATGCGTTGTTCTTCGGCATCGAGCGCCGGGCTCCTTGGAGCGGGACTATCGACCATACGCAACACTCAAGCACCAAGTCCGACGAGTGCCCATAGGAGAGACCATGGCGGATCGTGATCGAGAGAAGGCCCAGCGGCTCCTCGAGGCGCAGATCGTGTTCTTGCAGTCGCAGCTCGGCCCCGATCGCTTTGCCGGGCTGGTCGAGACGGAAGTCGACCATGCGCTCTCCGCGGCGGGCGAGCTGGTCCTCGACCGACTGGTGAGCCGCGACCAGATCAAGGCCACCGCGCGCAAGTATGCGACAACCATGCAGATCCACGGATCGATACCGGAGCTGGCCGGTGAAATAGCCGCACGGCTGTATGCCCACCCTGCGCAGGACGAGAACCGCATCGGTGAGGTACTTGCCGCCGAGCACATCGAGGCGCTCGCGGCCAAGCTGTTCGAGCTGCCCCTACTACGCGAGCGGCTGCCCGAGAGCCCGCTGGTGCTCAGCGTGGTGTCGTGGTGGCTGTACCAGATCGGGCTCGACGTGGTTGAGCACAATCGCGAACTTGCCGTGCGCGTGCCGGGCGTGTCGTCGCTGCTGGCGGCCGGCGGGCAGGTCGCGGACACGGTCGCGCCCGGTACGCGGCTGGATCTCGATCTGCGGCTGCGGGAGCTGGCTGAGCACGGCGCGCGGTTCCTGCTCCATCGCGCCAGCGCTTCCAGCGGGTCGCGGGACGAATCGCCGCTGTATGACGCGGTGATCGATCTGTGGCGCGAGCGGGCCGAGGACTCGATGAGCTCGTTGCGCCAGCATTTGTCGCAGGAGGACCTGGAAGATCTGCTTGTGATCGGATACGAGTTCTGGCTGGCGTTTCGCGGCACCGCCTACCTGCACGCACTGCTGGACGAGGGTGTCGACTTCTTCTTCGACAAGTACGGAAGCTTCACGCTGCGCGCGCTGCTCGAAGAGTTCGGGATCGCGCGCGAGGACCTGGTGGAGGATGCGCTTCGCTTCGCGCCGCCGGTGATCGAGGTGTTGAGCGAGAACGGGATGATCGGCGCGTTCCTCCGACGCCGCCTCGAGCCATTCTTCCTGTCAGACGCAGTGCTTGCCCTGCTCGAGTGACCGTCAGCTCGGCCGCGAGCTTTGCCCCCAGCGCTCGAGCGCCGCGCGTCCGCCGACGGTGACCTCGCCGCTGGCGGCGACCCAGTCGCGAGCGCGCAGCTCACTGACGACGCCCGCTCGTTCGCTCGGGCCGGGTCCTTCGCCGGCCGAGATCAGCTGATCGGTCCCCGGCTTCACCTTCCACCGGCCCGATTCCAGCGCACTCAGCACGAGCCCCTGTTCGTCGGTGGGCATATCAAGCGGATGCGGACCGACGCGGAGCGAACGGCCCTCACCCGCGCCAACGCGCCCTTGACCGGCGCGCGCCGCCGTGCGGGCATCTTGGTCCTGGAACTGCTCGCTGAGCTGCCGTCCGGCGAGCTCCGCCAGCTCCTTGAGGCGCTCACCGCCCGTCTCGATCCGGTCGGCGATCTGGTTGAGGTCGAGGTCCCCAGTCAGGCGCTCGACCGACTTGCCGACCTCTCGGGCAATCGCGCGCAGCTGCTCGAAAGCGTCACGGCCAGGATCTCCTTCGCTCACGAACTAGATCATGCCAGGGGGACGGTGATTTCGGGCACGGTCGCGGTGTAAGCGCTGCTCGGGCTGGTGCTGCAGGTGCCGACTACCTTGCCTGCGCGGTACAGGGAATCGACCAAGGTCCAGGACGCCTGGACGCTGTAGCTGACCTGAGGGGCAGTACGCGGTCGAGTGGATCGTCAGGGTGGAGATCCAGTCTTGCGGCAGGAAGACTTGCAGCGTGAGGCTCGGCCCGCGGTAATGCGCCGTATCGATCCGCCCGCTGCGCAGAGGAGCCCCCCGGGGTGCCGTCACGATATGCGCTGAAGCTCACCGCGCCGCTTGAGCAGCTCACGTTCGCCGAGCGGAAGGAAGCGTGCATCGTGCCGATCAGCCGATCGCCGGAGAAGCGCACGGTGAAGCTGATCCGCTCGCGCCCCCTGACGGCGTGACCATGCGAGGCAGACCGCATAACGCCGCGGGGCTCGAGGTCGAAGCTGCCGCGCTCGCACCGACGCCCAGCACCAACGCGCAAACCGCGACCAGCGCCGTGAGGAGGCGCGCTCTCATGGTGTCGTCGAAGCTTCACAGGAATACGACTGATCGGCAACCTCCGCCCGCTGCGCTACCCGACGTTCGACGCGGCCGGAGCCGCTGTGGCGACTGGTACGCTCCGATCCTCTGGGCTTCAGGCTGTCTCTCCAACCGCCGCGTCGCCTCGTGCCATTCGGGGTGGCCGCTCTGCTCGTCCCAGGGTTGGCGCTGGCGCCGCTGCTCGCCAGGCGGTCGATCTCGCACCACGCCACGACCGGGACGCGGATCTGTGGTCAGCCCGCGCTCAGATCGCCGTACGGTTACGACGGGACTCCGGGGGCCTATAGGAGCGGCGCTCGCGGGCTGCCGACGTATGGCACGCCGCGGTCGGCGTTCCCGCACGATGTCGCCGGGTACGTCATTCCCACCGGGAGACGCGACTTTCTCTCCTATCAGCTGAACCCGGACACGGTCTACTACCTGCTGCCGGGGGTCCACACCGGCAGCTTCATGGCGGATAGGGACGATGCGTTCGTCGGCGGGGTCGCTGGTGGGAGGCGTTCCGTTCTGTCCGGCGCTTATTCCGGTAGACCTTGGGCGATCGACTCGAACTCGACGAATGGTGACCAGCCCGGCGTGACGGTTGAGTATCTGACGATCGAGGAGTATGCGCCGAACGTCAACGGCGGCGCAGTCAACCAGGACGCCAACACGGGCTGGACGATCCGGGGCGACACGATCACGCGCAACGTGCCGGGCGCCGGGATCATGGTCGGCGCCGACAACACGATCGACGACGACTGCTTGATCCTCAACGGCCAGTACGGCTTCCAGGCGACGGATGTCGATGGATTCGGCAGCGACTCGCTGACCGGCGGACCGTACGACGTCACCGTCAAAGACAATGAGATCGCCGACAACGACACGTGCGACTTGGAGGGAACCTTGAGCAATCGGGCGATCGGCTGGGCGCATTATGACCCGGTCCCGCTCCGCGACCGGAACCCGAGGTGTGGCGCAGTCGCAGGTGACGGCGACGAAGGCGGCTTCAAACTGTGGCACACGAACGGTGTCACGATCAGCGGCAACTACATCCATGGCAACTGGGGGCCGGGAGCCTGGGTCGACACCGATAATGCGAACACCACTTTCACCGGGAATACGATCATGGGCAACGACGGCGCGGCGATCATCGAAGAGGTCTCGTACAACTTCTCGATCACCGGCAACTATGTAGCCGATAACGACGTCATCGTCGGCCTCGGGAATGCGGAATTCCCGAGCCCGGCGATCTACATCAGTGAGAGCGGCAGCGACCGCACGTTTGGCGGCGTCCCGGCTTGCGCGGAGCGGTCGTGCTCGCACCAGCCGGCGCATCGCCGCCTGTCGGTGATACGTGACAACACGATGGTCGACAACGCCGGCAACGTCTTTCTGTGGCAGAGCTCCAACCGCTATTGCTCGGATGGGTCGGATGGATCTTGTACGTTGGTGGACGGTGGACCATCCGGTCCGTTCACGGTCTCGGCCTGCAGGGACAATCTGCCGTCGGCCGCGGTCACTACGGCCGGATATCTCGGTGACATGACGGGCGAGCCCGTGGCGGATTGGTGGGACGGCTGTCTGTGGAAGACCGAGAACGTCAGCATCACGCATAACACGATCGACTTCGACCCGGCGAAGGTGAAGGACTGCAAACGAGCTGCCTGGCCGGACTGTGGTGCCGGCGGGATCTTCAGCGAGTATGGCTCGCCGCCCGACGAGTTGCCGGGTTGGGTGGTTCCGACGGCGCTTACGTTCTTCCAGAACGACACCTGGTCTGACAACACCTACAACGGCCCCTCGACGTTCTACGCCTGGAACCAGGGCAGTGGCGATAATCCGGTCAGCTGGCGTGACTGGACAGGAAGCCCTTTCCGCGGCGACAGGTGCAGCTCGAGCGGCGAGCGGCAAAGCGGATACTGCACGGGCCCGTTCGGGAAGGACGCGGGAAGTACGTACAACCGCTGAAGATCACACATGGTCACATGACGTAGCCGCCGCAGCGGTATCGTGGCGGCGGTGCGCACACGCAAGGACGGCTTGGGCTTTGGTTGCTCGTCGCGTGCCGACCGGTGGCCCGTAGCGCGCCTGACCGGCGCCGTGACGATCGTGCTCAGCGCCGTGCTCGCCGCCTTGCTGGCGGCCGCAAGCGCGTGCGGCGCCGCGGTCGCCCAATCGTTCGACTCGCTCTCGTGCGCGAGGTCGGGCTCGTTCTGCGTCGCCGTCAGCCCGACCGGCTCAGCCATGTCGTACGAACGCCACAAGTGGAGCCGGCCCGTGCTGGTGGACGCCGGCGCCGAATCGGGCGCGAGCGAGCTCGACGGAGTCTCGTGTGGATCGGTGTCCCGGTGTCTCGCCTTCGACAGCGGTAGCGAAGACATCTTCACCGACCGTGGCGGCATCTGGAGCGCGCTGACGGCGATCGATCCGGATGGCGGCGGGTTTCAGGCCATCTCATGTGCCTCCGCCTCCGCGTGCCTCGCCGTTGACTACGCCGGGCAGGCGTTGCGCTACAACGGCAGCACCTGGAGCGCACCGGGTCCGGCATACACCGCCGGGACGGTCGCCTCGCTCTCGTGCGCCACGGCAGCGTTCTGCGTTGCCGGCGACGATCTCGGCAATGTCGTAGAGGGAGCCGGTGGCGCGTGGGGGGCGCCGACACCCATCGCCACCGGTGATATCCCCGTCGACGCACTTTCGTGCCCGACGAGGGTCGCGTGCGTCGCGGCCGCCGGGTCGGAGCTGGTGTCCTACCGCGCCGGCGCGTGGGCCAAGCCGCGGTTGGTGGGCGGCGCCGGCGTCACCGCTCTGGGGTGCGCGTCTGCATCGATGTGTCTCGCGGTCGACGGCGGTATGCTCGCTGGCGGTAGGGGTCGCTGGAAGCGAGTGCCGACCCAGCTCACCGGGCCGCGCCCTGGCTTGGTGTCGTGCTCAGAGTCGTGGTGCATCGTGCTGGACGGATCCGGGAGCGCGGTCCGCGACGAGCGCGGCGTGTGGAGCGAGCTCGCGGCGCTGCCAGGCGGAACCGCCTTTCGGCCTGCGGGCGTCCTCAGCGTCGGCCGAGCGAGAACCGCGGGCCCGATCGCGAGGATTCGCGTCCGCTGCAGCGCCGCCGACTGCCGGCTCGCGCTGAACGTCGACCGCGGCCCGACCGTCCTCGGCGCCCGCAGGCTGAGGCTCGCGGCGGGCCTTCGCACGACGCTGAAGCTCGCGCTCGGTGCAAGGGGCCGGCGGGCGCTGCGGCAACGCCGGTCCCTGCCGCTCGAGCTTGTCGTCAGCGAGGTTGGGCTCGGGACGGTCCTTCACCGTGAAATCGTGTTCACAAGTTGAGCCGTGCGGACTGATATAGAGCGGTGTGATGTTGAACCTCCCAAAGCCCGAGAAGGGAAAGGCGCTGACGCGCCGTCAGGTGCTGGCGCATTTCGGGATGCTCGGAACTGGCGCGTTCGTCGCACGCCCCGCGGCCGTGTGGGCCGCCGGCCCGGGACCCGGACGGCTGGTCGCGCGCGCGGCGAGCGCGAAGCCCGCCGGATCGGACCTCGGCGCGATCGATCACATCGTCTTCCTGATGATGGAGAACCGCTCCTACGACCACTACTTCGGTGCCTACCCCCGCGGTCGTGGGTTCGACGACCATCCTTCTGAGTCGCTCGGAGTGTTTGCGCAGGACTACCCGAACGCCCCGGCGCTCACGCCCAAGGGCAAGCTGCTGCCATTTCAGCTCCGCGGCGCGGCTGGGACCGTGGAGTGCACCCACGACCTGACGCACGCGTGGGGTCCGATGCACCTTTGCTGGAATCACGGTCGGATGGACTCGTGGGTCAAGGTGCACACCTCCTCCGAGTACGAGGGGTCCAACGGGGCGATGACGATGGGCTACTACGAGCGCTCCGACCTTGCGTTCTACTACGCGCTCGCCGACGCCTTCACCCTCTGCGACGCGTATCACTGCTCAATCCTTGGACCGACCCACCCCAACCGCCTGATGGCCAACAGCGGCACGATCGACCCGGCCGGAACGAATGGCGGGCCGGTGACCGACACGAACGCCACGCCTGACTCGGTATGGAACTGCACATGGACGACGATGCAGGAGGTGCTCGAGGACGCCGGCGTCAGCTGGAAGGTCTACAGCCCCAGCAATCTCGGTGTCAGTGGCAAGTACGGCGGCCTGTTGGGTTATCCGTCGTGGGACCCGGCGCTCTACAACCCGCTCACAAATGTGGAGGTCATGGGCGTCTCCGACCACGTGCTGCCCTACTTCTCGGCCTTCCGTAACCCTACCTCCTCGCTCTACGCGAAAGCCTTCACACAGACGTTCCCTAATGATCTGGTCTCCGACGTCGCGTCGGGCGGGCTGCCGAGCGTCTCCTGGATCATCCCGCCGATCGGCTTCGACGATCACCCCTCCGTCGCTCCGACCAATGGCATGTACTTCACCTCGCTGATCCTCGACGCCCTGGCCTCGAATCCGGCGGTCTGGTCGAAGACGGCGCTGTTCCTGATGTATGACGAGAACGATGGCTGGTTCGATCACGTCGCGCCGCCGACGGCTCCGGCGGGGACGCAGGGCGAATACCTCACCGCGACGGCCCCCAGCATCGGCGACCCCGACCCGGACACGCTTGGCATAAGCGGGCCGCTAGGGCTCGGCGTCCGGGTCCCGATGCTCGCGATCTCGCCGTTCAGCCGGGGTGGGCACATCGCCAGCGAGCTGTTCGATCACACCTCACAGCTGAAGCTGATCGGCGAGCGGTTCGGCGTCGAGGTGCCGAACGTGTCCTCGTGGCGACGGGCGCTCGTCGGCGATCTGACCTCAACGCTGTTTCGGAGCTCGGCGGATACCTCGCTGCCGTCGCTCCCCACTCCCGCGATCGTCATGCCGCTCGACGGCGCATGTGCGGAGGCCACCCAGGACACCGAAGGGCTCGGCGGCGCGTCGCCGAGCGTGCCGACGATGCAGCAGATGCCGACTCAGGGTGGCGGTAGCCGGCCGGCCAGCGACTACTTCGCAACGACCGCCGAGGAGCGCGCGATCCCCCCGGATCACCGGACCGCGATCATCGGCGATGGCCCGACCCCGGTGACGACGAAATCCGCGTATAACCGGCTGGCCGTCCGCGCGTCCTGACCGGGGGCGGTGTGGTCGGCTTCCGCGCGCGGATGATCGCGGCGGCGGCGTGCTCGTGAACGCGATGGGTCTCGCGGAACTCCACCACCTCAAGTCCGGCGGCCAGCAGGCTCTCGCGGAACTCGTGCTCGGTGAGCGCACCGGCGACGCAGCCAGTCCAGGCAGCCATGTCGGCGCGGGTTGCGTCGTCCATGCCCTCGTCGGCGATCACGTCAGAGACAGCAAAGCGACCGCCTGGCCGGAGCACCCGCGCGGCTTCCTTGAGCGCCTTTGGCTTGTCGCCGGAGAGGTTGATCACGCAGTTGGAGAGCACGACGTCGACGCTTGAGTCCGGGAGCGGCAGGTCCTCGAGATAGCCCTTTACGAACTCGACGTTGTCCACGCCGGCCCCGGCTGCGATGCCGCGGGCGAGCTCGAGCATCTCATCGGTCATGTCCATCCCGATCGCCCGACCGTTCGGGCCGACGCGCCGGGCTGAGATCAGGACGTCCGCACCGGCGCCGGAGCCGAGGTCGAGCACCACCTCCCCCTCACGCAGATCAGCGACCGCGGTTGGCACTCCGCACCCCAGCGAAGCGCCGAGCGCCGTTTCTGGCGCGTCCTGCTCGTTGCTCTCCCGATACAAGCCGGCGCCGAACACACCCGCCTGATCACCTGGGCTGCAACAGCCATCGCCGTCTCCCGCCGCCGCCGCTCGAGCCGCGGCGGCGTACTTCTCGCGGACGGTCTCGCGAACTCCCTCGGCTGATTCGGTGATGGTTCGGGTGGCGGCGCCCTCGGCGCAGCCGCACCCGGGGCTGCCGTGTATGTCGCCACAGCAGGGGGCTTTGTCATCGGGCGCGCAGCACGTCGACTGCGCGGCTGGGGTGCAGCAGGCGTTCTCTAGCTCAGCCATCCGCACAGCTCCTCGAGCGCGTCGGGAATCACGAAGTAATAGGCCCACAAGCCCTTGCGCTCCGAGCCGACTATCCCGGCTTCGCGCAGCACCTTGAGATGATGGGACACCGTCGGCTGGGAGAGCTCGAACAGTGGCACGAGCTCGCACACGCACACCTTTCCGGCGTGCTTGCGTAGAACGTCCACAAGCTGCACGCGAACCGGGTCGCCGAGGGCCTTGGCGACCTGTGCCATCCGCATCGCCTGCGCGCGCTCCACATCGGGATAAACCACCGGCTCGCAGCAACGCTCACCCGCGGCGCGCTTGGTCTTTGGGGTCAGCTCCAGATCGACGGTCATCAATACACAAATACCAATTGAAGTGAGCTTTGTCAATCTTTACACTCCCCTTGCTGCCGGATCCGACAGACGCATGAAACTGAGCTTTTGGGACCCGTGACCACGCCACCGCTGCCACGCCGCCTGCTCGCCGAGCTGCTCGGCTCCGCGTTCCTCGCCGCGGTCGTGATCGGCTCCGGGATCGCAGCCCAGCAGCTCTCCCCGCATGACACAGGACTCGAGCTGTTCGAGAACGCGGCCGCGACGGCCGCGGGTCTCTACACGATCATCCTGATGTTCGGACCCGTTTCCGGCGGGCACTTCAACCCGGTCGTGTCCTTCCTCGACGCGAGCTTCGGTGGGATCAGCTGGCCCGACGCGATCGCCTACCTCCCCGCTCAGATCACCGGCTGCGTGCTAGGCGCGATTGCTGCCAACGGCATGTTCGCCAAGGCAGCGATCAGCATCTCCACCCATCACCGTGCCAGCCCGGCGCACCTGTTCGCCGAGGTGATCGCGACACTGGGGCTGCTCGTGGTGATCTTCGCGCTCGCGCGCAGCCACCGTGGCGCGTCAGCGCCGGCCGCGGTCGGCGCCTACATCGGCGCCGCCTACTTCTTCACCAGCTCGACCAGCTTCGCGAATCCCGCGATCAGCATCGGCCGAATGTTTTCCGACACCTTCGCCGGAATCGCCCCCGCCTCAGTGCCCGGCTTCGTGATCGCCCAGATACTCGGCGGAGGCCTCGCGCTGCTCACCATCCGTACCCTGTACCCGGACGTCACCGCCGACGAGGCTGCCACCGTCGTCCTCCCCCATCGAGACGTTGACCACCGCGACGCGAACTCCGTCACCGCGGCAGCCGTCATCGATGCGGGACATCGATGAGCACCGTCCTCTTCGTCTGCGTGCACAACGCCGGTCGCTCGCAAATGAGTCAAGCCGTGTTCGAGCAGGACGACGCCGGCCGGCACGCGGCCCTGTCCGCGGGGACCTCCCCCGCAGATCGCGTCCACCCCGAGGTAGTCGAGGTCATGGGCGAACTAGGCATCGACCTCGCCGAACGTAAACCCCAAGCGCTCACCCGGGAGCTCGCCGAACAGGTCGACGTATCGTCGGAGCTGAGGCAGCGGATCCCCCAAGGATGACGAGCCAATCGGCTACCTGATCGAAACACGATGGCCGTAACCGACGGCGCTACAGTGCCAATGATGACCACTTCGGCAGCAGCTGACGTTGGCTCGGTCGCCCTCGCCGATCAGCTCAGCGGTTTGCGCGAGCGGGTGCCGATCTCAGAAGCGGACGTATCCCGGGCGACCGGCGCCGATCAGGGGACGGTGCGGGCGTGGATACATGGCGAAGCCGCCCCGACGGGCATGCACGCCAACCGCGTGGCCGAGCTGATCGCGGTGATCGACGAGATGGCGGGGACGTTCAAGCCCGAGAGCCTGGCGACGTGGCTCAACGACGCGGTGCCGGCACTCGGTGGACAGGCGCCCGCCGACCTGATCGCAGCGGGCCGATACGAGCGAGTGATGGACCTGGCGCTCGGCCTGTCGGCCGGCGCATTCACCTGAGATGGAGGACATGAATCCGGCCTGGGTGCCTGTAACCGGCATCTGGGTCCGCCACGATCGCCCCGACCGCGATCCGATTCAGCCAAGCTCCTACGGAGCGCGCTGGCAAACGCGTGCGACACGCGCCGCGTATCTGGCCGACAGCGAGGACACGGCGTGGGCTGAGTGGTACCGCGGCCTAGTGGAGGGAAACCAGTCGCCGCAGGCGGGCCTGCCCCGGAACCTCCATCGGATCGCCGTCAACCTCGAGCGGGTCGCGGACCTGACCGGCGAAAGGACACGCCAAGCGCTTGGCCTTCCCGGCATGCGCCCATCGCAGTCGCAATGGCCGGCCTACCAGGCCTTCGGCGAGCAGCTCGCGGCAGAGGGAGCGCAGGGCGTGCTCCACAGCTCCGCAGGCCGCACGCGGTCGCGGTGCCTGTGCGTCTTCGCGGCGGGACTGTCAGGGCTGAGCGTGGAAGGCCAACCGCTCCGCGTGCTGGCTCCGCCCCCACCCCCGCGTGGGCTGCGCACGTGACCCTCCCTGGCCTGACCCACTACGAGATCTTCCAATCTCGCCGTTTGGCGGCCGTCGTCGACGAGTTCCTCAGGTGAACGGGCGCTACTCCGGGAACTACGGATTCGATCGCATCAGCTGCCGCCGGCCGACAGCTCCGCGGCAGCGTCGTGCGCGGGAGCCCCAAGCTCAGCAGGCCCGTCGCCTGGCCCGAGCTCGGCCTTGAGCTTGGCGAGCTCGCCGTCGACGGTGCTCTTGGCACCGAGCTGCTCGAGCTGCCGATCGATGTCGTCCTGCGGCGGGCCAATAGCGGTCAGGTCGTCCAGCGTGCCGGCCGCCTGCAGCTCCTCGACAGCCGAGGCTCGCGCCTTCATGTCCTCGGTCTTGTCGACAGCGCGCTGCATCGCCAGCCCAACATCGGCCATCTGATCACCGATCCCTGTGGCAGCCTCGGAGATCTGGACTTGCGCTTGGGCCGCGGAGTATTGCGCCTTGATGACCTCCTTCTTGGAGCGGAACGCCTCGATCTTCGTGCGCAGCTGCTGCTCGGACCCGGTCAGCTTCTCCTGCTCAGACTCGAGCTCCGCGATCTGCTGATCGAGCGACTGCACCTCGCCCACGATCAGCTGCTTGCGTTCCAGCGCCGCCCGAGCCAGATCCTCCCGCCCTGCGGACATCGCCTGGCGCGCCTGGCCGTCGAGCTTCTCAGCCTGCTGATGCAGCGTCGACTCCTGCAGCTGCAGACGCTTCTTCGAGGTGACAACGTCCGCGATTCCCTTCTTGACATTCTGGAGCTGCTCGACCTGGCGCTCGTAGGCGTAGTCGAGCGTCTCCGAGGGGTCCTCGGCCCGGTCGAGGAGGTGTGAGATCTTGGCTTTGATATCGGTCCACTCACGCGCGATCAGTCCGGGCATCGAGCCCTCCTCTGGGTTGTCATATCGAGTCTTGCCACCTCACCGCGGAGCCTGCAGCTGAGCCTCGAGCCGGCTCAGCGCAGCGATCCGCTTCTCGATCGGCGGGTGGGTCGCGAACAGATTCGTGAGCGATCCCTTGGCACCCGCCGGCACGATGAAGAACGCATTCATGGTCGCGGCGCTGCGCAGGTCACGGGAGGGGATCCGCTGCATCGCGCCGTCGATCTTCAGCAGCGCCGAGGACAGCGCGCTGGGCCTGCCGGTGATCACCGCGGCGCCGCGGTCGGCCGCATACTCGCGGTAGCGCGACAGCGCTCGCAGCAGCATGAACGAGATGGCGTAGACGGCGACGGAGACGACGAGCACGGCCGCGAATGCCGCCTGGGTGTTCCGATTGCGGCCAAAGCTACCGAAGAAGAACCCGAACCGGACCAGAAGCGCCGCGATCGAAGCGAAGAAGCTCGCGATCGTCATCACCATCACATCCCGGTTAATCACGTGCGTGAGCTCATGCGCGAGCACGCCCTCCAGCTCCGCCGGCGACAGCAGTCTGAGCAGGCCGGTCGTCGCGCACACGGTCGCCGTCTTCTGCGAGCGGCCGAGTGCACACGCGTTCGGCATCGGCACATCGATGATCGCGACCCGCGGCTTGGGCAGGTCTGCCTGCACGCAGAGACGCTCGATGATCGCATGCAAGTCGGGCGCCTGCGCGACCGACACCTCCCTCGCGCCCATCGCCTTCAACGCGATCCTGTCTGAGGCGAACAACTGGACTGCGAAGAACACGGCGGCGATCACGACCACGATCCCGATGCCGCCACCAGCGCTGATCGCCACGCCGATCAGCACTACGTAGATCAGGCCCAGCAGGAACATGGTCAGCAGCATCCGGGCCTGCAGCCCAGTGTCTCGGCCGAAATCGCCGCGTGACATCACACACTCCCATTCATTTGCATGGGACTCACCGTAGCGCCAAAGGATAAGAATTCCGACAGTGCAGACGAGCAGTTTCGATCAGTAGTCGCCCCACGGCCGAGTGCGCCGGCTTTCGCCAAACCAACGGGCCCAGCGCGCGAGGCGAGCCGCTCAGACGTCTACGAGCCCACGCCCGAGCGCGTAGCGAACGAGCTCGGAGCGGGAGTCGAGCCGCAGCTTCTGCTGGATATGCGAGCGGTGGGTTTCGACCGTTCGCACGGATAGGTAGAGCTGGCCCGCGATCTCAGCGTTGGTGTGCCCCAGCGCGATCAAACGCAGAACCTCGAGTTCGCGCTGAGAGAGATTGTCCGGCGGGCGTGTGGGCGCGGCCGCGACGCGGGCGCCCAGCCCGGGATTCAGGTAGCCCTCGCCGGCCGCCGCGCGGCGCACCGCCTCCACCAGTTCCGTGTCGGCTGCCTCCTTGAGCACGTATCCGATCGCACCGCTGGCGAGCGCCTCGCGGGCGTAGTCGGGTCCGTCCTGCATTGTCAGCACGACGATCTGGGTTCCGGGAGACTCAGCGCGGATCACGGGGATCGCGTCGAGGCTCGAGCCACCGGGCATGTTCAGGTCGAGTATCAGCACCGCCGGGTGGTGCCCCAGAACGTAGCGCCGCGCACTTTCGGCGTCGCCAGCCTCGGCGATGACCTCGAGGTCCGGCTCGCCTTCAAGTATCAACCGCAGCCCTCGCCGCACGATCCGGTGATCGTCGGCGAGCACGATCCGGATCCTCACCGCCTCATCGTCGCTCGCGGCCTGTGCCTCGGCGGGAATCGGATCCGGGTGTGTCATGCCCGAGCAAAGGTAGCGGCTCTCATGGATAGGTGCGTAGTTTTCCGAACCGTCACGACGCATTACGCGGCTGCCGTCGCCGCCCGCTGGGCGTATCGTCCCTGCCATGACCAAGGCCAACTCTCCCCACGAGCAGTTCAACGTCGTGATCGTCGGCGGCGGAGTCGCCGCAGTCGAAGCCACCCTTGCGTTGCGCGAGCTCGGCGGCGAGCACCTCGCGACGACCATCCTCGCCCCGGATCCGGAGTTCGTCTACCGGCCGATGACGGTCCGCGAGCCCTTCGCCTACGCGACCGCGCAGCGCTACGCGCTTGGCCCGATCGCGCGGGACCTTGGCGCTGAGCTGCGCAACGACCGCTTCAAATGGCTGGACGCCGAAGGCCGCGTCGTTCACACCGACGGCGGCGAGGCACTCTCTTACGACGCGCTGCTGCTCGCCCTCGGTGCGCGACCGTACGCCCGCTACCCGCACGCGCTCACGATCGACGACAAGCGCATCGACGAGCAGCTGCACGGACTGATCCAGGACATCGAGGGTGGATACGTGCGCTCGCTCGCGATCGTGATCCCCTCCGGGCATGCCTGGCCTCTGCCGGCCTACGAGCTCGCGCTGATGACCGCCCAGCGCGCATACGACGCGAGCGCGGATCTCGACATTACGATCGCAACACCCGAGGATTCGCCACTGGCGATCTTCGGGCAGGGCGCGAGCGAAAGGATCGGGAAACTGCTCGCGGACCGGGGGATCACAACGATCACCTCGGCGCATTGCGAGGTTCCCGACGGCCGCCACGTCACGGTCCACGCCGGCCGGCACCAGATCGAAGTGGACCGCGTGATCGCGCTGCCGGAGCTTCACGGCCCATCCGCAGCCGGCGTCCCGACCGGCGCGCGCGGAGGCTTCATCCCCGTCGACATGCATTGCAAGGTTCGCGGCCTCGAGGCGGTCTACGCCGCCGGTGATGCGACCGACTTCGCGATCAAGTTCGGCGGGATCGCCGCGCAACAGGCAGACACCGCAGCGCAGGCGATCGCCGCACTGGCCGGGCTCGCGACCAAACCAGCGCCGTTTCA
>Ga0302326_10013311_pt1 | contig 17450 bp, 17 predicted proteins | sample Palsa_T0_3_FD_202264 | JGI IMG/M metagenome (GOLD analysis project Ga0302326, IMG submission 202264) | Peat permafrost microbial communities from Stordalen Mire near Abisko, Sweden - Palsa_T0_3 | ecosystem: Environmental > Terrestrial > Soil > Palsa > Peat permafrost | place: Sweden: Abisko... | reverse complement strand
GCCGAGCAGGAGCTGGCGTCGGCACTGTGCGAATCGGACCAGGAACGGCGGCGGCTGGCGGCATTGCTCGAAACGATGCCGGCGGGAATTTTGTTGGCGGATCGCAGCAATCGCGTGTTGGAAGGGAACGCCGAGGCATTGCAGATTTGGGGCGCGGAGAGCGTCGAAGAACTCGCGGCTCGAGGATTCGATTTGCAGGGTTCGCGGGCCGGATCGGCCGAGCCGCTGCGAGTGGACGAGTGGCCGGGTGCGCGGGCGTTGCGCGGAGAGAAAGTGTTGGGCGAGATTATCGATATCCAGCGCTTTGACGGCAGCCGGGCCACGATTTTCAATTCGGCGTCGCCGGTACGAGACGCCAACGGGCATTTGCAAGGGGCGGTTTCGGTGATGGTGGATGTGACGGAGCAGCGGCAGATTGAGCTGGCGTTGCGCAGCAGCGAGGAGAGCCTGCGGCTGGCGCATCGCGACCTGGAGCGGCTGCTGGAGCAGAAAAACGTTTTGTTCAAGGAAGTGCAGCACCGGGTGAAGAATAATCTGCAGGTGGTCTCGAGCCTGCTTTCGCTTGAGGCGCAGCGGTTTGAAGATCGCGAATTTCATAAGGCGATGAATGAAAGCCGCGACCGGGTGCGTTCGATGGCATTGATGCATGAACAATTTTGTCATCTGGACGATCTGGCGCGGATCGAATTCGGGGATTATGTAAATGAGCTGGCGCGCTATTTCTTCAGCTCGTATATGGCGGAGCCCTCGGCGATTGAATTTTCATCCGACGTGGATGTGCGGCTGAGCATGGACGACGCGATTCCCTGCGGGCTGATTTTGCAGGAGCTTTTATCGAACTCCGTGAAGCATGCGTTTCCGCGGGGGACGGGGCAGATTCGTATCGATTTTCACACGGTGGACGGGAGATTCGAGATGCGTTACCGGGACGATGGCGTGGGGCTGCCGAAGAAAATGGACCTGAAGAATCCGGCTACGCTGGGGTTGCAATTGGTGACGGATCTGGCGGGGCAACTGCAGGGAGATTTGCGGTATGAATATCGAGACGGGGCGCATTTCACGCTGACGTTTGCTTAGGAGCTGAGTTACTTCAGGGCAAGGCTGATCTTAATAGCGGTGTCAACTTTATCCATGGTGAGGCGGGTGAGGCGTCCCAAAATGCGAACGAGACGGCTTTTGTCGATGGCACGAATCTGATCGCAAAGAATCACAGACGGCTTAGTGAACCCTCCCTCGCCAGCCACCTGGACCTGAATTGGAAATGTCTTAACGATATGCTCGGCTCCCGTTGCCGGCACAATGATCGTGCGGGAAGAGTACTGATTGCCGACATTGTTCTGTACCACAACGCAGGGGCGGGTCTTCTTTATTTCAGTTCCTACAGTCGGGTCAAGGTTAACCTCGACAACATCGCCTCGCATGATGGCGGCGATCGTCACTCTACCTCCGCGGCTAGCTCGGCATCGGCGAATTCAAATTCCTGGTGAATCTGGCCGCTTACCGCGGCGTTGGCGATGTAGCCCTCTTGCAGAGCGCGCTCCAGCTTTGCGCGCTCTAGAAGGCGTAAGTACCGTTCAATTGCGCGGCGTATAAATACGCTAGTGGTGGTATTCGACTCACGATTTGCTTCCATGGCCTCAAACATTGACAGTGGGATGTCGACGGTGATTTTCTTAACTCTGGGCATGGTCATTTACGTCCTTCCCTGATATTACCATATTCCTTATAATATCGAATATCGAATCTATTAGAAACGATGATTAGAAGCCTTAAGAACCGGGTCTGGTGGCGGGCTTCCCTTAGGCGGAATGATGCCTTTGCGTCCGAGCAAGCTGCGATACAGCGATTCGTTGCGGCGGGCGTTGACTTCCATGGAGAAGGTTTCGCGCGTGAAGGTGGCGGCTTGGGCGCCCAGACGCTGACGCAGCACGGGATCAAGAATCAGCTTGGCAAGCGCGGCGGCGAGGTCTGCGACATTCTTCGATTCGAAGAGTAAGCCGGAAACGCCGTCGGTAATCAATTCGGGGATGCCGCCGACACGCGAGCCGACGACTGCGCAGCCGCAGGCCATGGCTTCGAGCAGAGCGTTGGGAAAACTTTCGGTTTCCGAACTCATGACGTAGATATCAAGGGCGCGCATCCAGGGGGCCACTTTGGTTTTTGAAGGTTCGAAGACGCAATCGGCAGTGAGGCTGAGTTCGTCGCGCAGGGCTTCGAGCTGCGGAAGAACCGGACCGCTACCGACAATGAGGAGTTTCATGCCCGGAAGAAGATGGCGGACTTGGGCGAAAGCTTTCAGCAGGAGATCGAGGCGCTTTTCCGGACGCAGGGCGCATACCGTGCCGATGACTAAAGAGGCAGCGGCGACGGTGGCCGGCTTTGGCTCTTCGGCGGGATGAAAGATCGCAGTTTCAACTCCGTTGTAGCAGAGATAGGTACGGTCGGCTGGGACGCGCTCGCGCTGGATGAGGTATCGCTGGATGGCGCTGGAGTTGGCGACGACGACGTCGGCGAGATGGTCCGTGATGCGCAGCAGTTTGTGATAAATTTTCGGGTGCAGTTCGCGTTCACCAAGCTGGGCGGAGACGATGGCAGGCAGATGGTTGAAATAAGCCGTGGGAACGCCGAAGATGACGGTGGGAACGTCGAAGCAGTGAACCAGCTTGATTTGATGTTCGCGCAGATAGCGGCCCATTTGGCGCGATCCGCTGATGGCCGAAAACGATTGAAACGAGCGGACGGGGAAGCGAACGATGGGGATGCTGGCGGCGCGTAACTCGTCCGAGCGCAAGCCGTCTGAGTGGAAGCAGCCGACGTGCGGGAAAAATTGAGCGCGGTCGAGAGTCTTGGCGAGCTTGGCGAGGTCGCGTTCACAGCCGCCGATGCCGAGTTCGCGGACCATGAGCAGGACGGGTATAGGTTCAGCCATTTTGCGTCAGAATTACGCGACGGCGCTTTCCCAATCGATCAAGAACGGCCGGCGTTCTTTGGCGGATTCGAGCATGCGCAGGCAGACGATGGTGGAACGCGCGCCATCGCGCACAGTGACGCCGGGAGTCTTGCCGCTGCGCAGATCGGCGACGAACTCATCGATCTGTGCGCCATAGCCTTTGTCGGCGAACATTTTTTTGCGGGTCCGGCGGATGGAGCCGGCGGTAGTGAGGCGCTTGAAATCTTCGCTTTGCATGCCCATTCCTTGCATGAAAATTTCGACCAATTCGCCGCCTGAAGTGCGGCTGCCGATGGTTGAATAGGTGAGGTTGCCAATGGAGCCATCGGCGAATAGGAACGAAGCGACGAGGTTGTTCTCACCTACGGGATCTTGCTTGCCGGTGGGCAGGGAGTAAGCGGAAACGCTGACGGGTTCGGAATCGAGAAGCCAGTACATAAGATCGACAAAGTGGCAGGCTTCGCCGAGAATCGCGCCGCCAATGGAAGGATCGGCCATCCAATAAGCGCCTGAGATACCGGGCGAGTTGACGCGGCAACTGATTACGGCGGGGCCATTGCGCTTGGTCAGCTGCGCTTTGAGTGGTTTGTAAAAGGGCGCGAAGCGGCGATTGAAGCCGACGGTGAGGTGACAGCCGGTTTCGCGGGAGGCATGCACGAGATCTCGGCATTCCTCTTCGGTAATGGCCATGGGCTTTTCAACAAAAACGTGCTTGCCGGCTCGCAAAGCTTCGAGCGCTTGCGGACCGTGATATTGGTTCCGGCTGGTGATGAAGACCAGATTCACTGCCGGATCGTTGAGAATCTGTTGGTAATCGGTAGTGCAATAGGCGGCGCCGAAGCGTGCGCCATAGCTTTTGCCGCGCACGCCGCTATTGGAATGAATGGCGCGCAAGCTGGAGTTGGGAATCTTTTTGATGTTCGGGAGGTGAGCCCAGCGAGCTAAGTTGCCGGCGCCGATGAGGGCGATGCCGAGAGCGCCTTCTTTTTTCTTATTGGCGTGGAAGGAGACGGTGCGATTGGCTTGGAATTGCGCGGCGGAGGCGGGTGAATCTTCGGTCTTGTATTGCAGGACGACGGCAAGGCTGTTGGAAGCCGGGTCCATGATGGTGGCGTAGGCTTTGGGGCCGTCGGCGAGCGGAAAACGGTGCGTGATGAGCGGCTCAATTTTGACATCGCCGCGGCCCACGAGGCGGAGGAATTCCTCCATGTTGCGGTTTTCGGTCCAGCGAACATAGGAATATGGATAATCTTGGCCTTGACGCTCATAGGCGGGATCGTAACTGCCGGGGCCGTACGCGCGCGACATGAACAACTGAATTTCTTTCAGATACATGTCGTTCCAGGGAAAGCTCATTTCCACCGCGCCTAAGACGACGATGCGGCCACGATCGCGGCAAACTTCAAGAGCGAGTTTACAGGGAATGGCGGATTTAGCGGCGGCGGCGATGATGACGCAATCGGCACCTTTGCCGTCGGTGATGCCGGCGACGCCTTCTTTGAGCGAGCCGCCAAAGATGGGTTCAGGCGCGCCGAGATCGTGCGCCAGTTGCACGCGGTCTGTTCGCAGATCTGTGGCGATGACAAGCGCTCCCTGCAAGCGCGCGAGCTGCGAAACGAGTTGGCCCACCAAGCCTAGACCGATGACAACAACACGGTCGCCCAGGCTGATGTTCGCGATGCGAACGGCATTCAGGGCGATGCTGCCGAGGGTGGCGAAACAGGCATGTTCGAGTTTGACGTCGGGTGGGACGCGCGCGACCAAATTACGCCCGGTGATGATGGTTTCGGCATGGCCGGTGCCTTCGCCGCCGTAAGCAACGCGGTCGCCTAATTCCAGGTCGGTAACGGTAGGGTGCTTTTCGACGACAATGCCCGCGCCGGAGTATCCCAGAGCCGCATATTCACTGAATTTGGCGTTGACCTCGCGAATGGTGGGAATAGGGCCGTTCGTCTGCATGACATCGAGCACTTTGCGGATGTGCGAAGGATTATCGGCGACCTCTTTTAAGACGCCTTCCTGGTGGATGCTGGCGGTTTCGGTGCCGCTGCTGATGAGCGAGAAGACCGGGCGGATGAGTACGTGATGGGGACCGGCCATAGGGTCGGGCACTTCTTCGACCAGAATGTCTTTGATTCCTTTTCGAATGATTTGTTGCATCTACGATGGTTTGGTTTAGGTGCGAAGAAAACGGCGGATCTCACTCAGTATATCGGCTGGGGCAGCGGTCGACTATATGGTGTGGGGCGCCGGTTTCCAATCGGCGCGCAGGATTCCATCCCGCCCTACAAGGTCACGGGCGAGTGGGTTAATTGGACTGCGGCCTATAGGACCGGTCTCGCTTAGCCGATAAGAAGAGCGCCGATGCAAATTCGCGAGCAGCCGCCTGTCTTAGCCGAACTCTCGCCCGATTTGCGCAGCAAGGCCGAGAAAGAGGCGGCTGCCATTTTCGCCGCGCGCCTCAGCATGGGGGTCGTCATTTACCCGATCATAGCCGTGGTGGTTTGGATCAGCACCGATTATGGTCATGAGCATCTCAGCGAGTTTGTGGCGCTCACGGCTCTGACGGCTGTCGGCATCATTTTAAGGCTATCGGTGCTTTCTGCACGTGAAAAAATCTGTGCGAAGTCGCCCGAACTCTGGTATCGGCTCATCGGTCTTTCGGTGGTTATACTGGCCAGCACTTTCGGTCTCCTGCTGGCACATGCCATCGCAATCTACGGTTTCGAAAAGTGGACCCCCATCATAATTTTGATCTGGATAACCGGAGTCATATCCGGTTCCGCCTTGTCGTTCGCGCCAAACGGCAAGCTACTCAGGTTGCAACTCTGCGGCTTGCTCCTTCCGCCTCTGGTGTGCGCGCTCTGGTTGCACAGTTCGACTGCGCTCCAATACGCGTTTGCCAACGTCATATTTTTTCTGTTCACGCTCTTTCAAGGGAAACAGATGAATGCGGACTTTTGGAAGCAGTTGACAGCGCGCTTCCTGGAGGATCAGCGGAGGGAAGAAATTGAATTGGCGCGACGCATCGCCGAAGAAGAGCGCGATAAAGCCAAACAAGCGGCAAAGGCGCGGAGCGAATTTCTTACCAATATGAGTCATGAGATTCGCACTCCCATGAACGCGGTGATGGGAATGACGAATTTGATTCTGGATCAGGATCTGCCGAACGAAACTCTGGATTACGTCAAGATTATCCGCTCTTCATCCGACGCACTGCTCACAATCATCAACGACATTCTCGATTTTTCGAAGATCGAATCGGGCAAACTCGAGATTGAGAACGAACCCTTCTGCCTATACGATTGCATTGAGGAGGTGCTGGAGCTGCTGGCGAATCGAGCAACGCAGAACAAGGTTGAACTGGTGGCACAGATCGATCCGGACGTAGCGGAATGGATCTCGGGCGATGTGACGCGCACGCGGCAAATTCTGCTCAATCTGGTGGGAAACGCGGTCAAGTTCACGGCGCAAGGTGAGGTGGTGGTTTCAGCCGCCCTTCGCCGGAACGGAGCGGGCAGTCAGACATTATATTTGGCAGTCCGAGACACAGGCATCGGGATACCAGCCGAGAAAATCGCGGGTTTGTTCCAGTCGTTCAATCAAGTTGACAATTCCACGGTTCGCCGTTTTGGCGGTACAGGCTTAGGTTTGGCCATTTCGAAACGGTTGACCGAGTTGATGGGGGGTCGAATCTGGGTTAGCAGCGAATTCGGCGTTGGTTCGGTGTTTCAGATAGAAATCCCTTATCAGCCTGCTGCGGGACAAGAAGCAACCACGGAGGCGGCGTCCGATTGGCCCGGCAAGCGAATTCTGGTGGTGGACGATAACGAGACAAACCGCATCAGCCTAACCTCTTACCTGAATCGTTGGAAGTTTCGTTCGCGTGCTGTCTCTTGCGGCGAAGAGGCGATGGAAGCAATGCGAAGCGAATTTTGGGATGCGATCCTGCTTGACTGGCAGATGCCCGGAATGAGCGGAGCTGAGTTTGCGCTGGCCGTGAGACAGGAATTCGGTAGCGCGACGCCGCCCATCATCGTGCTGAGTTCGGCCTCCGTATCAAGCAAAGAAGCTTTTGGCGATGGTCCGGGCCGAGTTGCGGCTGTCCTTTCGAAACCTGTGCGCCGGCAGCAACTGCAGCGCGTGGTGGGTGAAGTCCTGAGTGGATCTGCCGGAGCCAAAGCTACTCAGAGCGCCAAAATTTTCGATGCCGATTTCTCGAAACGCATTCCTCTGCGTGTTCTTCTGGCCGAGGACAATGCGGTCAACCAGAAAGTGGCGATCCGTATGCTTGAACGTCTCGGCTACCGTCCCGATGCGGTTGGTAACGGCCTGGAAGTCCTCGAGGCTCTGCGCAGACAAACTTACGATCTTGTTTTGATGGACGTGCACATGCCGGAAATGAACGGCCTGGACGCGACGCGGAGCGTAATCGACGCCTGGGGAACAAAACGCCCGTGGATTACGGCCCTTACCGCGGGAGCTATGAAAGAAAATCGGGAAGACTGTATCGCCGCTGGAGTGGACGATTTTCTGACCAAGCCAATTAACGTGAAAGAGTTGCAGGAAGCGCTGGAACGCTGTTTTTACAATCTCAAACTACAGGTTGAGCGACCCGTTCCTCTAACCAGGCAGGGTTCGATCTCCCTTGCCTAGCGTTGCATCAGCACAGTGTCAACCCGTTGGACTGAAGCCACAGCGGCGGTGCCGTTAAGCGGGTGGCTCGTCTTGCTCGAGGTATTCTTGCGGCACGTCATCCTCCGGCACTTGTCTGGTTCTCACTTCAGAGACGTCTGCCGGTGGTGCATTCTCTATGCCACTGAGCACCGACGCTTCGAAATACTGACCTTCTTCGAGCAATTCCGTTACGCTTTCCGATTCGCTGTCCTCATCGGTATATAGTCCCTGGGTATCGCCGGATTGGCCGGCCGAGTTCGGCCCAAGCTCCCCAGCGTCGCTTTCCGATTCTTCTCTTTGCGATTTGACACTCATAGTTCAATGTTCCCGCAGTCCGATCGAGGACGGGCGAATCTCGGCTGTTCGATTCCGTTAATTCTGGCGGCTGATCTGCACGCTGCCGTTCACGGTGTGCGCTTCAATCTGCGGACCGCCGGCGCCCAGCGTGAAGGTTGCACTATGCGGATCGTCCAAGTTGACGTTCGCAAAAAATTCTGTTCGAACCTTTCCGTTGACGGTAGAGGCCGCCACGTTCGCTGAAATATTCTCAGGCAGATGCAGTTGGATGGAGCCGTTCACCGTGTTGAGCTTAAGGCCTTTGCCTTGCCATGCGCCGCCCGCTAAATCCACTGAGAGCGAGCCGTTGGTAGTTTCCGCTTCGACACTGCCGCTTACGTTCTTCAGCTTCAAGGAGCCATTCAGAGTTTGCGCGCGAATTTGCCCGGCGAGACCCTCGATGCTGATGCTGCCGTTATTCGCGGTCAACTGGAGATTGGCGGACGAAGGCGCCCAGATCTCATACGAGACGCTCCACCAAGTGTGATCGGGTGTCGAGGAAGGTCCTTTAGCCACCACTCGGCCCGGACCATCTGTGATGGTTACTTGCCTCACGAGTGCTGCCGCCGTGCTGGCATCTGCGGCCGCCGCCTGCACGCATGCTTTCACCTGAAAATCGGCATTCGCCCAGGCATGAATGTGAATCGAGCCATTCATCCCAGGATCGACCACGTTTTCCCCCGCGGCCGGCAAGCGCTGCTCGCGGACTTCCGAATGACTCACCATGCCATCGGAATGAAATGAATGGTCTGTACACCAGTTATCACTTGTGTCGATCGCCGCCGCCAGCGGCAAACGAAACGCCAGCAGCAAAAACGGAACGAGCGCGCTCAACTTTTTCATAGTTCGGACCTCCCGAGCTTGGACGCAACATCCGGCGTTCGGTTAGCCGGCATTGCGCTTAAAAACCAAAACAGATGCCGTGAACACCTGCAAAACGTCGCCATGCTGATTCACCGTGGTATTGCGAATCTTGACCATCGCCTGTTGGGGCTTCGAGCGCGACGGTTTGATCTCGAGCACTTCGCTTTCCACCTGCAGTGTGTCGCCGGCGCGCGTCGGACGCGGCCAAGCGATCTCGCCGCCTACCCCAACTATGCCCGCCGATAAAGCTAACTCACCTTCGACCAGCAGCCTCATGGTAGCCGCCGCGGTATGCCAACCGCTCGCTGCCAGACCTTTGAAGACGCTTTCTGCGCCGGCGGCTTCGTCCAGGTGAAACGGCTGCGGATCGAACTCGGCGGCGAACTCTTTCATGCGCTTCTCGTCCATCTCGTAGCGCCCGGATAGGAAGCGGCGGCCGACATGCAGATCTTCCAGATAAATCAGTTGTTTGGGCAACTCTATTTCAGCCCTTCCTTTAAATCTGTGGAAAGCGCGGTCGGACTCCAAAACTTCTCGATGTACTCGACTACTAATTCCGTTCCGCGCTGGTGACTCACGTGCGGGGCGTCTTTCGGGTTATACATCGCGTCCGTCAGATCCCTCAGCAGAATGCAACGCACGCCCCATTTGGTCATCTGGCGGATGGCGAACGATCTGTTCAGAATGCACATATTTGCATGTACACCCGTATAGAAGACCGTTTCCACGCCGCGGGCGCGCAGCAGATTATAGATTTCTTGGCCGTTGTCGGAAATATAGTCTTCGGGCGCAATGCGCAGCCCGGGGTTTTCGCACTTCCAGGCTTGGTGCTCGGTGTCGCCAGGAGTATCGCACCCGCCGTCTGAATCGTCGATGGGTAAAGGCGGCGCGCTGATCTGCTGTTCCTGCGGCGGCGCGACTTGCGGCAGCTTGAGAATTCGTGCGCGCTGCGGCGCGTTCGCGTAATACGCCATGGTGTCCGACGGCGCATGCACCACAACCATCCCGCTTTTCCGCGCGGCTTCTAACAACGGGTCGAGCCTCTTCACCAGCGCGGCCACCCGTACATTTGCGCCGGTGCACCAATGTCGGTCCCACATATCGCAGACAATCACCGCGCTCTTGGCGGGATCGAAGTGAAAATCCGAGCGCACTTCGCTCCACTCCTCGCCGGTGTGGAATAAATGCACGCGCGAACGGAGGGTCACATGCGGTTCCTCGCGGCCCACCAGCGCCGCCGCACTTAGTATCGCCAACGCCCAAGCCGCCGATTTGCGCATCACCCTTCCACCTTATTTGACCGGGCGTTCCATTGCAACCGCCGCCCGCGCTGCAAAGACATATTTGCCATTTGAATCACCAGCGCGGCTTGGAATCCTAATCGCATGGGAGCCGTGGGCGTCGCGCGGGTTTTCACGCACTCCAGAAAATTGGCCACGTGTAAATCGGTTGCATGTGCGAATCCTAGTTCCGATTTTTGAGCCGCTTCCGCCTGCTCTTCATTGCCCTGGCGGTAGACTTTGAACTCCTCGCGCCCGATATCCAGCCGCGCGACATCGCCATCCAACTGGTTCAACTGATCGTTCTTCGGCTTATAGTGCATGGCGGCGTAGTTGATGGTGAACACAGCCAGGAAATCTTCCGGATATTCGGCAATTACGACGACAGACTCTGGTGTGTCCACTCCGGTCTTATGAACTTTCCCGGCGGAGGCGTTGACGGCCAGAGGATAGCCGGCATTCATGAGCAAGTGAATGCCATCGAAGACGTGAGCGCCCTGATCGGCCACAATCCCGCCTGAATATTCCGAGTAGTCGCGCCAATTGCGAAAGCGATTCGCATCGAATGGCCGACGCTCCGCCGGGCCTTGCCATTGTTCCCAATCGAGCCGGCCATTCAAAGCGGTTGCCGGCGCGGCGCCCAGGGAATTATTCAGCCACCAGGAGCGCACCATGCGCACTTTGCCGAGCGAGCCCGTTGCTACAATCTTGTGGGCTTCGAGATACAGGTCGTAGCTGCGCCGTTGCATGCCGACTTGGATGATACATTTTGTTTTCTTCTCGGCTTCGACCAGCGCCACTCCTTCTTGCGGCGTGTGGCAAAGGGGCTTTTCGACATAGATATCTTTGCCGGCGGCGATGGCGTCCATTACCATTTGGTAATGCCAGTGTTCGGGCGTTGCGATCAGCACGGCTTGGATGTCCTTATCGGCGAGAATATCTTGGTAGTTCCGGTAAGCCTTCGGTTGCGAGCCGGCCTTATTGGCCTCCGATAAGGCGCGTTCCAGGTTCGGTTCGTAGACGTCACAGATGGCGCCCACCTTCACGTCTGCGTGCTTCTGAAAAACCGCCATCACTGCGGTGCCACGGCCCCCGCTGCCGATTACGCCCAAGACTAATTGATCGGCCGGCGCCGCTGCGGCCATGAGTGCGCCGCTGCTTGTCATCAGGAACGTTCTTCTGTTCATCTCCCGGAATTCTATGACAAGTGTCTTGACGCGACGGCGCCGCTAAGCTAGGTCGCTTACGCTCCCGACTCCGTTTCGGATGTAAAGATGGGACGCGACACTTTATGCATGCACAAGGGCTCCAACTCCTTCGGCAGGCGCTCGCCGATAATACTGCGACTTTCCGCGACGGACAGTGGCAGGCAATCTCCGCTCTGGTTCAGCGCAAGGCGCGGCTCCTTGTGGTCCAGCGGACGGGATGGGGCAAGAGCCTGGTGTACTTTCTCGCCACGAACTTCAACGAACGGCGAGCGTTTCCGCCTCGCGCACGTCGCCGTGGAGGTTATTATCGGCTGGGTGAAGTCCACGAAATACCGTGAACCGATCGGACGCGGCCTTAGTACTTTCCTTGATGGAAAATTGACTATGTACAGCGGTGTACGTACACTATAGATAGATGACGTTCGAGTGGGACGAAGCGAAAAACCGCGCGAACGTTCTCAAGCACGGACTCGGCTTCGATCTAGCGATGACGGCGTTTCAGGATGCGGATGCCATAGAGCGTGTGGCCCGTGTCGTGCGCGGAGAGAAGCGGCACTACCTCATCGGCATGGCCGCAAGCGGTGCGGTTCTATTTATCGTTTTCACGTGGAGGCACTATGGCGAAGAAAAAAGTTGTCGGATCATCTCAGCCCGGAAAGCTAGTAAGAAGGAGCGAGGCCGATATCCGGCGCTACATTAAATCGGCGAAATGCAAAGAAGACTCAGCGCGGCTTGAGGCTCACACCCGTAAGTACGGCGGCGAGCCTTCGCCTGCCGATCTTAAAGAGATGCCGGAAATGACGGACGAAGAGCTACGCCTGTTTCGTCCCATCAAAGCGCCCGTTACGGTGCGCATCGACGGCGATATTCTCGCGTGGCTCAAAGCCAAAGGCGGACCGTATCAGACGCACATGAATGCCACACTGCGAAGCGCTATGCTCGCCGAGCGGAAGCGTTCATCCCGCTAACTTCGCCCACACGCTGTTGGCCCCTCTGCGTTGAATGTAACCGTCGAGCGAGTAACGCTGCGAGTCCCACCCGTGGTCGAATTTGTCCACGACGATCGGCCATGAAGCCTTTGCGCCAAGGTGGGGGCATCGCTCGTTTGAGGCCGCTTAAGTTGAATGCCAAAACCGCGTTGTTCCCATGCAACTGATAGCTATCGCAGCGGGTCCAATTGCTTCTTGAATTTGGCCCATCCAGAATAGCCACGAAGGGAAGCTTCGTATTCAGAATTGCAGACGGGATATGTCTTACTCTTATCATGCAAGATGCAATTGTTCTCCCGATCCAGGGCATAAGATATTGTGCGGGAACGTTCATCGACGACCGACTTGTACGAAAACCACACAGCAAAAAAGTTCCACAAAATCATGAGAATGAGACCAAGCCTCAGTAAGCCGACAAACGTAAGCCCATTGGTGAGGTATTTCACACGCCAACTCAGACGATTGTGTTGTCAGGCGCACAGAATAGCCTAAAACCAGCAACTTCAAAAAAATGCCGAATTGTGGTAAAACGCTACGATGAAAGGAGGGTACGAACATGGCAACTCTTGATTGGTCCGATTGCCCCTTGGTTGAGGTCATTCCCGGCAAGGTCAGCGGCGCACCGCTTCTGAAAAACACCCGCTTGCCGGTGGACGCCATCACAGGAAACTACGATGCTTTCCGCGATGAGGGATTATCGCCGGACGCCGCCATTGCCGAAACTCTCGACTGCTACCCGGAAGCTGGCCTTGACGCTATCAGGGCCATTCTTGACTATCGCGCCGCGCATCAACTTCAGGCGCAGCCTTGAAGGTTTTCTTTGACGAGGACGTTCCGCGCAAGGTGGCGCGTTCCCTTCCCCAGCATGAAATTCAGACCGTCGTCAGCATGCAATGGGGCGGCATCAAGAACGGCGCGTTGCTCAAACTGATCGAGCGCGAAGGCTTTGAGGTGTTTCTTACCGGCGACAAAAACATGGAAAACCAGCAACAACTTGAAGGCCGTCCGTTTGCGGTGCTGGTTATGTCCGCGATCAACTGGCCCGTGGTCAGGCCGCATATTCATAAAATCGCCGCCGCCATTGACGAGGCGCAGCCCGGTACAGTCAGGACGATTGATTGCGGCGTTTTCATTGCACGAAGACGCGCAAGCGATTAGAAAAAGGCGAGCTAGACTAGATCGCTGACCTGCCGTCTGTAGAATGAACGACGCCGCTCCCCAAAGCGGTCACAACCATCGACGATTTATTTTTAGGCCACTAACCAAATGAAAGCAGGCAGTTTGTCTCTTTTGACCCCCGCCATCTTTTTCCAGATGAAACCCGCCTCGCGCTAAATTCAAACCAGCCTGAGGCGGTTGTGATCCGGTGCCTTCCCTGTAAATCTGGATCGCGCCCTCGTTCGCCAAGCCGGAAATCCTTTGGCCCCGATCTTTGCCTCGAAAGTACTCTTCGCGGTAAGCGCCGATTCTTTCTCGCCGCAAGGTGTCCAAAGCGTCGGCCTACGGTTATTTGAAATTTTAATATTGCAGGTCTTCCGGGAACACCGGTCGCGTCTCTTGGGCCACCCATTTTCATCCGCAGGGTGGCCCAGCGAGGTAAAAAACTTCAAAACCCAATCTAGAGGAGCGTCGGGAACGCAACGACGAAGGAAGCCAACTTGTAGGGTTGTTCCCAACGGCGCGTGGCAACCGTCCCGCCCGGTGGGTTCGTTTTTTCAAGACGGCCTCGCCGGCCCGGCATTGGGTTCGTACCGTAAAACTCAAGGTCGACCTCGAAACCTGGTGACATTCGCGCCAAACGAGCGGTTCCATGCCGATTGGGTTCGTTTTTTCAAGACGGCCTCGCCGGCCCGGCATTGGGCTCGTATCGTAAAATTCAAGGTCGACCTCGAAACCCGGTGACATTCGTCCCAAAAGAACGGTTCCCGCCCGTTGGGTTCGTATTTTCAACTCGGTTTGCCGGCCCCGAATTGGGTTCGTACCGTAAAATCCCGCCAACCTCGAAACCCCGGCTGCTCATCGACGGGCCGAAGGAGGCTGACCAGGAGGTCTGTCCACAAATTCCCGATCTCCAGATCGGCACGACACTATTCGTGCCGAAGCGCATCCAGAGGTTCCGTGCCGGCCGCGCGCCGCGCGGGAAACCAACACGCGATCGCCGCGACGGCAGCGAGGAACAATGGCACCAGAGCAAAAGTCGGCGGATCATGGGGACGCACTCCGTAGAGGACGCTGGTGAAGAGCTTCGCTACGGCCCATGCCGCCGCGAGTCCTGGTATCACAGCAAATCCAGTCAGAAGCATGCCTTGGCGCACGATCAACCACTGCACTTCGGTAACGCGCGCGCCCAACGCCAGCCGTATGCCGATCTCACGCGTGCGCCGGCTCACCCAGGAATTCATTACGCCATAGATTCCAACTGCGGCCAGCGCCAGGCCGAGAAAACCAAAGGTTCCGAACAGCGTGCCGGCCAGGCGCGGCAGAAACAGCGCATCGCGGAGGTGCTCCTCGATGGTTTCGGCGTCGAAGATGGCGAGAGTGGGGTCGAGAGCGTGTATCTCCCGCCGGAGCGCGCTGCCAACCGCGCCCGGGTCGCGCTCGCATCGCACCATAATCCGGTATCCCGTAAAGGATGGGTCACCAGCAATGTCCTGCGCCAAGGAGCGATAAAGGACCGGCATAAAATCCTCACCGAGAAAGCGCGCCTTGATGTTCTTGGCTACGCCCACGATTTGATAGGTGACGCCCCGGCCGGTGACGCGTTGACCGAGCGGGTTTTCATTCTTGAACAACCGTTCCGCAAAGGCTTGATTGACAATGGCGACCTTCGGGCCAGTGGCGCTTTCATTCATGAAGTCGCGACCGGCGAGAATGGGCGTTCCGATCGTTTGGAAATAGTCGGGTCCGGTCATATAGAGTTCCGTGGTGACGTCAGCTCGGCTGGGCATCGGTTGACTCTCGGCGTGGAACGACTCGCCCCGGCCCCCGCCGGACAAAGGCACGGAATCGGTGTAAGTGGCCGAGGTCACCCCTGGTAGGGCAGCTACCCGCTGCCGCAACGTGTTCATGAACTGGGTGGTGCGTTCGGGAGAGTAGCCGTGCAGGCGGGGATCGACAGCCATGATCAAAATTCCCCGGGAACGGAAGCCTATGTCAATCTGGGAAGCGTTCTCCAAGCTGCGAAGAAAGAGTCCAGTGGCGCAAAGCAACACGATGGACATGGCGACCTGGGAGATAACCAGCGCGTTACGAAGACTCCAAAGACGACCTGGCCGCGCCAGCAAGTCCTCACCTTTCAAGCCGTTTGCGATGATAGGCCGCACAACCGTCCACGCGGGAGCCAAGCCAAAGAGAATGCCGGTGGCCATGCTGAGGGCGAAAGTGTAGAGCAGCACTCTGCCATCGACATTCACGCTCAGGTCCAAAGGAACCGGCGCTGGGAAGCGGAACGCCGCTAGAGACCGCGTGGCCCAAAGGGAAAGAGCAACTCCTAAGAGTCCGCCGCCGAGTGCCAGCAACACGCTTTCGGTGAGCATTTGATGGAGGAGGTGCCGGCGCGTGGCGCCTAAGGCGAGTCGTACTGCGATTTCGCGTTGCCTTCCCGAAGCCTGCGCCAGAAACATATTGGCCACGTTCGCGCCGGCGATGCAAAGCACCAGAAGAGCCACCAGCGTGAGTGCCGCGAGAAACAGCATGACTGCGGCTTTATCTCTTGGGGGCAGGGAACCGGCACGCTCGAAGCGGAAGCCGTCGTCGTACTGCACGTCGGCGTGGGCCTTGGTGATTCTGCGCGCCAAAATTTCAAGCTCGACCGTTGTTTGCGCTTGAGTGACGCCTGGCTTGAGACGTCCGACCACGGCCAGCCAGTGATAGTTGTACGATACGCGGTTGCTGGTGTTAGGCAACAAGTGATCGATGTTGCCCAGCGGCACCCAAAACTGGCAATAGAGAATAGAGTCGACGCCGCGGAAGGAAGGAGGCGCGACACCCACCACCGTGAACGAGCGTCCAGAAAGAGTGACAGCCTTACCGGCGATATTTAGATCGCCTCCGAAGCGCTGCCGCCAAAGTGCGTGGCCTAGAATAACGACAGGAAGGTTTTCCTCCTCGGTCCTAAAGCCGCGGCCGAGTGTTATTCCAGTTTGCGTGACATCGAAGAAGTTGGCGGTTACCGCTTGGCCCCACACTCGTTCCGGCTCACCCTGACCGCTGATAGAGGCGGGCACCAGTTCGTTATAGGCCGCCACGCCGGAGAACGATTGCGCTTGTTCGCGCACATCGCTAAACAAAGGCCACGAAAAATTGTTGCAGCATTCGGCTTGATGCGTGGTGTGGAGTGCCATCAGCCTGCTGGGATCTCCCACTGGAGCGGGGCGGAAAACAAATCTACTGACGATTGAAAAGATGGTCGCGTTCGCGCCTATGCCCAACGCGAGCGTCAGCACCGTAACCAGCGCGAAGGCTGGTGCTTTGCGGAGTCTGCGGAGTGAATACGCGACGTCGCGGGTGAGAGAAGAAATGCCTGCCCCGGCGCGGGCGTCGCGTACTTGTTCCTTTACCTGATCGGGCGAACTGAAGTTCAAGCGCGCCAGGCGACGCGCCTCCTGTTCCGGCAAACCCTGCCCCACGTAGCGGTTCACCATAATCTCGAAATAGGACCGCACCTCCGCGTCCAACTCCGCTTCCAGGGCAGCGCGCTGGAACCACGATTTCAGCAGCGTACGCAGCCGGCCGAAGGGGAACATGCGCTACACCTCCTCCGCCAGCACGCGATTCATAGCGGTGAAGACGCGTTTCCAATTGCGTTTTTCTTCGGCGAGTTGGGCCCGTCCGGCGGCGGTCAATATATAGGTCTTCACCCGGCGCTTGTTTTCCAACTCGCTCCATTCGCCTTTGATCCAGCCGTTTTCAGACAAACGGTGCAGTGCCGGAAACAGCGACCCAGGGCCAACGACAAATACACCTTTGGTGACCTGCTCAACCCGGTCGGAAATACCCACCCCATGCAAGGGCCCGGATTCCAGCGTTCGCAGGATCAATAAATCGAGAGTGCCTTGCAGAAGCTCGGTGGGTTTCGCCATTGCCGATAGCATATCGACAGTCGATATCGGATGTCAATAAAAATGTGCTTGCCTTATAATTGACC
>Ga0302326_10013310_pt1 | contig 17451 bp, 14 predicted proteins | sample Palsa_T0_3_FD_202264 | JGI IMG/M metagenome (GOLD analysis project Ga0302326, IMG submission 202264) | Peat permafrost microbial communities from Stordalen Mire near Abisko, Sweden - Palsa_T0_3 | ecosystem: Environmental > Terrestrial > Soil > Palsa > Peat permafrost | place: Sweden: Abisko... | reverse complement strand
GACCTTCTCCTCGACGAGCAGCGACTTCACTTCTTCGCCGTCAGGGTTTTGAACGTTCTTGAGGACCTTGCCGATCAGCTCTTGCGCGTAAGCTTCGGCTTGCGCGGCGGTGTCGGCGAATTTGATGCCGCCGGCCTTGCCGCGGCCGCCCATCATGACTTGGCTCTTGATCACCCACGAGCCGGGATTCTGCTCGACGAACGTCTCGACTTCGGCCGGGGTACGCGCGAAGACGCCGCGGGGCGTTGGAATGCCGGCGCGGCGGAACAGTTCTTTCCCCTGGTACTCCATCAGTTTCAAAGCTACGGCTCCCTTTAAAATCGGGGCGGCGTGCCCCCCGATCACCCCCAGTAAAGCGCGAACGTCCAAAGGTTGTCCGTTTGGAACGCAAACCCTCGGGCGCCCCGCTCGGTTATTTGCGCTTGAACATGTCCGAAAATAACGCTTCGCGAGCCAACGCGTTACGGAAAATGATGTAACAGAAGAAGGAGCAGACGAGCACGATGAACACGCGTGCACCGATGGGGCGGTCGGAAGCGACGACCGCCTGCAACGTGAGGCAGATGACGAAGATCGACATGATCCATGCGAACAGGACGAACCAGCGGGGCTTCCCGTCTCGAAAGGGCACGACGCTCGACTAGTCCAGGCGGCCCAGGAGCGAGCGGGCGATGATCATTTGCTGGATTTCGCTCGTGCCTTCGTAGATCTCGGTGATCTTTGCGTCGCGGTAGTAGCGCTCGACGGGGAATTCGGTCGTGTAGCCGTAGCCGCCGTGGATTTGCACGGCTTCGGCGGCGTGGCGGCGCGCGGCGGTCGATGCGAAGAGCTTGGCTTTGCTCGCTTCGATTGCGAACGGTTCGCCGCGATCGCAGAGAGCGGCGGCGCGATAGACGAGGAGGCGCGCGGCGTCGAGGTCGGTCGCCATCTGAGCGATCTTGAACGAGATTCCCTCGAACGCTCCAATCGGCTTGCCGAACGCCTCACGCTCCTTGGCAAATTTTACCGACGCATCGAGGCATGCGGCGAGGATGCCGGTCGCTTGCGCGGCGATGCCGATGCGGCCCGCGGTCAACGCGCTCAGCGCCATCGTCATTCCGGCGCCTTCTTCACCCAAAAGCGCGGTTGCCGGGACGCGTACGTCGTCGAAGGCGATGTCGCACGTATTGCTCGTGCGGATACCAAGCTTCTCGGTGATTTTTTCGACGACCATGCCGCGTGAGTCGTTATCGACGAGAAACGCGGAGACGCCGCGCGAGCCGGAGTCACCCGTGCGAAACATCGCGAGCGTCACGCCCGCGTAGCTGCCGTTCGTGCACCATTGTTTGCGGCCATTAAGGATAAAGCTGTCGCCGTCGCGGCGTGCGGTGCTGGTGAGCGCGGAAGCGTCGGAACCCGCACCGGGTTCGGTGAGCGCGAATGCGGCGATCGTGTCGCCTCCGCCGAGCGTGGGGAGATACCGGCGCCGCTGTACCTCGTTTCCGAGACGCAGAATCGCGGAGCAAATCATCGCGTGCACCGATAGCGTGACGGCGCTGCCCGCATCGACGCGCGCGAGTTCTTCGACGGCGAGCGCGTACGACACGTAGTCGGCGCCCGCGCCGCCGTAATTTTCGGGGACGACGATCGCCATGAGGTCGGCGGCGGCGAGCTTAGAGTACAGCGCGCGCGGGAAGGTATGCTCGCGGTCCCACGTGGCGATGTACGGAGCGATCTCGCGCGCGGCGACGTCGCGCGCGAGGTCTCCAATCGCCCGCTGCTGCGGCGTTACAGCAAACGCGGGAGTAAGATGGGTTTCGGTCACCCGACCTTGATTAGAACCGCGTCGCCTTGTCCCCCGCCGCTGCAGATGGCCGCGATGCCGTAGCCACCGCCGCGTTGCTGGAGCTGGCGGACGACCGAGCCGACGATGCGCGCACCCGAAGCCCCGACCGGATGACCGAATGCGACGGCGCCGCCGAGCAGGTTGATCGCGCGCGGATCGATGCCGAGCAGATTCGCCGTACTCCACGCGACCGCGGCGAAGGCCTCGTTGACTTCCCAGATCGCGATGTCCGCGGGCGTGAGGTTATTCGCCTCGAGCACCTTGCGCGCGGCCATGGCCGGCGTCAGCGCGAGGTACGCCGGATCCCATGCGGCGTCGGCGTGATCGACGATCGTTGCGAGCACTTCTAAACCGTGAGCTTTGGCGTAGTCGGCGCTCGAAACCACGACCGCGGCCGCGCCGTCGTTGACGCCCGGTGCGTTGCCGGCGGTGACGGTTCCGTCTTTTTCGAGCGGCGGGAGCTTCGCGAGACTCTCCACCGTCGTGTCGGCGCGAATCGGTTCGTCCTTGTCGACGAGCGTAAAGGGCACGTCTCCCGTGACGTAGGTCTCGTAACGCGCGCGCTGCGCTTGCATGTTTTCGGACGGTGCGTGGAAGAGCTTGTCGCTCGTGCCGTTACTGCCGGCGTGGACCGGGACGCGAGCGCGCGCGAGTTCTGGAATTGCGTCGACGACGAGCTTGCCCTTCGCTTTGGTCGCGACTTTGAGTGCTACGATCTCTTTCGCAAGCGTGCCGTCGGCGGTGGCTTTCGCCGCACGCTGATGCGAGAGCGCGGCGAACTCGTCTTGCACGGCGCGCGTGATGCCAAGATCCGCGTTGACGCGGCTCTGAGCCTGCGCCATCGTCCAGCCCGAGAACGGATCGACCAGCGCATCGTAATTCGTGAGATCGAGCAGCGTGCCGTCGCCGAAGCGATAGCCGAAGCGAGCGTTCGGTAGCGCGTAGGGACCGTTGCTCATCGACTCCATACCGCCCGCGACCGCGACGTTGCGCGAATCGTCGTTGATCAAGCGCGCGGCCATCACGATCGCGATCAAACCCGACGCGCAGACCTTATTGATCGTCTCGAAGGTCGTCGTCTTGGCGAGGCCTGCCTTGAACGCCGCCTGTCGAACGGGCGCTTGGCCCACGCCCGCTTGGACGACGTTGCCCATGATCGCATGCTCGATCTCCGCCGGATCGATGCCGCTTCGTTCGACCGCCGCGCGGATCGCCTCGCCCCCGAGCGTCGTGGCGGAGAGCGAACCGAGGGCACCGCCGAGTTTTCCGAACGGGGTCCGGGCGGTTGAGAGAATGACGGTCTTGGATTTCATGCGGAGAACCTTTCTTTAGTTCTTGCGCCCGGCCTGGGTGCAAATGATCTGTTCGTTTGGGTCACACGACTCGCATTCGAACTGGATCGTGACGTGGTCGATCGTGAAGTCTTCGTGAAGGCGGCGTTCGATCTCGCGAAGTATCGTGGTGGCTTCGCTGATACGTTTGTCGGCAAGCAAGACGTGCGCCGAGAGGACGTGCGAACCACTCCCGATCGACCAGATGTGCAGGTCGTGCACGTCGACGACGCCCGCGAGCTCGCGCAGACGGTCACGCACCGTCGACATCGTGGCGTGAGCGGGAACGCTCTGCAGCAGCACGTCCGCAGCCTCGCGCACGATCTTCACGACGCCGAGCGTAATGATCGCCGCAATCACGAGCGAAATCGCGGGGTCGATCCAGGCCTGGTGCGTGAACGCGATAACGACCCCGCCCACAACCACCGCGGTCGCGCCGGCGACGTCGCTTGCGACGTGGAAAAGCGCGGCTTTCACGTTCAGGTCGCTGCGCGAACCGTGCACGAGCGAAAGGCCGATCACGATATTGGTACAGAGGCCCACCGCTGCAACTGCGGCCATCACATCGCCTTGCGGCGTCGCAGTCGAACCGAGGCGCGCGGCTGCGGCGGCCGCAATCAAGACGGCGATCGCGAACAGCAGCACGCCGTTTGCGAGTGCGGCGAGGATCTCGAAGCGCGCAAAGCCGTAACTTTGGCGTTCGGTTGCGGGCATCTGTGCACCGATGGTAGCCGCGACCGCGATGCCGAGCGCGATCGCATCCATGAAGACGTGCGCTGAATCCGCAACCAGCGCGAGGCTGTGCGCGACGAGGCCGCCCGCAAGCTCGATCGCCGCGATCGCAAGGGTGAGGCCGAGCGCGGTACGCAGCGGCGCGCCGTGCGGCTGGTGATGCGTATCGCAGTGCGCTGCCGCGGCGGCCACGGTTACGCGGTCAGGGCCTTTACGGCGAGCGCGGCGAGCATCGCACCGAACGTGACGAACGTGCGCGTTTCCGCGGCGGCGATGACGGTTGGATCGTAGGTGCCGGCTTGCGGCTGTGCCGCTACGAGCTGCGGGACGATCCGCGGCACGCGCTCCACGTAGGCGTCGAAGTCGGCTCCGAACGTTTCGCGCAAATAGGCTTCTTCGAGCGGCACGATCGCGGAGTAGACGGCGAGCATCGTTCCCAAACCGGCCGTTGCGAGCAGCGCGCGCTGCGCCGCCGAAAGTTCGCCCGTGAACGCGATCGCGAAGCCGAGTGCCGTCAGGAAATTGCCGACGTAGAGCGGGTTGCGAACGTAGGCGTAGGGCCCGGCCGTCGTGAGCGCGGGCGCCTCGACTTCGTCCGAACGTGTCGTTACGCCGGAATAACCGACCGCCCAACAGCGCAGCGCTTCACCTGCAAGCGCGATTGGAACGCCGAGCTTGATCGAGGATCCCGACGGCTTTCCGAAGACTGCAAGCGACGCGGCCGGAAGCGCGAGCAACGCCCCGCGGTTCTTGAACACCGTATCGCGCCAGCTGCGCGCGCGTTCACCGGCCACCCGGCGCTCCGTTCAAATTTCCCGAGACGTAGCCGCCGAGGTCGAGGGAAACGTAGCGATATCCGGCCGCGCGCACGCCCGCGACGATGCGCTCGCGCACGCCGGCCTCCGCGAGCCGCGCGAGATCTTCCCCCGGGACTTCGATGCGCGCAACGTCGCCGTGGTGCCGGACGCGACAGCTCGCGAATCCGGCAGCGCGGACGGCACCCTCGGCAAGGTCGACCTGCCGTAATAGTTCGAGCGTGATCGGCGTCCCGTACGGAAAGCGTGAGGAAAGACATGCAAGCGCCGGTTTGTCCCAGACCTCGAGGTCGAGCTTTCGCGCGAGCGCGCGCACATCGGCTTTGGTGAATCCGCATTCCGCGAGGGGACTACGCACGTCGAATTCTGCCGCGGCTTTCCGGCCGGGCCGGTAGTCGGCCGCGTCGTCGAGGTTGAAACCGTCGACGATCGCACTCGCTCCGCGTTCGCGCGCAATGACGGCGAGCGTTCCGTAAAGCTCTTTCTTACAGTAATAGCAGCGGTCCGCAGGGTTGGCGGCATAGTTCGGATCGGCGAGTTCGCTCGTCTCGATGAATTCGTGTGCGGCGCCCTGGGAACGCGCGAACGCGAGCGCTCCGCCGTGCTCGTCGCCGGCAAGGCTCGGCGAGTTACCGGTGATCCCGATGGCGCGGGCGCCGAGTTCCGCAGTTGCGACCGCGAGCACGAGCGCCGAGTCGACGCCGCCCGAGAACGCGACGACGACGCATTCGAGCGACCGGATCAGCTCGCGTAGGCGCGCTTCCTTCGTGGCGAGAGATTCGGGTGCGGCGATCATCGAGGGTTCACGTATTCTCCGAGTTGGGCCGCGACGTCGGCGATCGGGCGGCCGAGTTGCCGGGCAATCCGCGCGACGTCGTCATATTCGAGCGTGCGACGGGCTTGTCCGTCGACCGCAGCTACCTTAACCCGCACGGTACCGAGCGGAGTTTCGTGCGTTTCGATGTTTCGGGGGAGGGTGTAACGGCGCTCCGTCCGCACGCGGACCCCGAGGGTCGAGGTCTCGGTGAGCATGGCGTGCGCTACCTCGCTTTCGCGCTCGGGGGACGCGACGGCGCCAAAGAGTACGGCCGGACGGAGCTTCTTCATCGTGACCGGGGCGAGCCAGACATCGTAGGCGCCCGCGGCGAGCACCCGCTCGATGGCCAGCTCGAAGTGCTGCGGCGACATGTCGTCGATCGTTGCCTCGAGCACCACGACGTCACCCGAAGCGGAACGCTCGCTTGCAAGTGGTCCGATCGAGACGCGCACGACGTTGGGAATCGAAAAGTCGGACCGCCCGGCTCCATAGCCGATCCGGCCGGTCCGCATCGGGGGCCGCACGCCCGGTTCCCGCACGAGCGTCGAGAGAATTGCGGCGCCGGTCGGGGTCACCATCTCGGCTTCGATGCCCGCGTCGTAGGACGGTGCGCCGCGCATCAGTTCGGCGGTCGCCGGCGGCGGGTTCGGATAGCGTCCGTGATGGATCGAGAGTGTCCCGCGTCCGACCGGATAGGCCGAGCAGTAACTTTCCTCGATCCCGAGCAGATCGAGCGCGACGCAGCAACCGGCGACGTCGAGGATCGCGTCGGTCGCTCCAACTTCGTGAAAGTGACCCTCCTCTACCGTCGTGCCGTGGACTTTCGCTTCGGCCTGCGCGAGCCGCACGTAGATCGATGCGGAGCGCGCTTTCTGCGCGTCCGTCAAAGCGCTGCGTTCCAAAAGCTCCAAAACGTCCGCGAGCCGGCGTAAGCCGCCGCCGTGATCGCCCGGGATGACGAAGTCGATGTAGGTCGCCGCGATTCCGCGCTTCTCGGTACGGCGCAACTCGACGCTCCAGCCGGACAAGGAAATCGTACGCAACGCCGCCTCGATCTCGCCCGGGTTCGCGCCCGCATCGACCAGCGAACCTAGGAGCATGTTCCCGCTGGCCCCGCCAACCATCTCAAAGAACGCGACGCTCACGCCGGACTGACGCCCTCCGCCGCACGCGCCGCGGCATACACGTCGCGCAGCGACCGCGCGAGTGAAAAGGTGGGCTCCCAGCCCGTCGCGGCTTTGAGCTTAGCGTTGTCGCCGTAGACGACGGGAACGTCGGCCGGCCGCATGAGCGAGGGATCTTCGCGTATCTCGACGGGTACGCGCGCCGCCATGACGAGCTGGCGCAAGACTTCGGACATGCGCGTCGGTGTGCCGCTGCATACGTTGTATATCTCGCCCGACTGCCCGTGGAGAGCGAGTTCCACGTACGCGCGTACGACGTCGCGCACGTCGAGGAAGTCGCGCATCGTTTCGAGGTTTCCGACCGGCAAGAGGGGAGGCCCTCCGGCGGCGATCGCCGCGATGCGCGCGGCGAAGCCCGCAACCGCGAACCGCGTGCTTTGTCCGGGACCGATGTGATTGAATGCCCGCGTCGCAAGCGACCAAAAGCCGTACGTGCGCGAGGAGGCGAGCGCGATCGCTTCGCCCGCCAGTTTGCTTGCGGCGTACGGCGTTGCGGGTAACGGCTGCGCGCTCTCGCGCAGCGGCAACTCGGAAGGATCGTGCGCACCGTAGACTTCGGCCGAGCTGACGTAGAGCAGCTTTGGTTGCGAGGCTGCCGGCAGGCGCCGGATCGCCTCGACCAAGCGCGCCGTCCCGAGCGCATTGATCTCATAGGTTTCGAGCGGATCCGCCGTCGCCGTGGGCACGAACGCTTGCGCGGCGAGATGGAAGACGACGGTTGCGCGCGACTCTTCGACGACGCGCGCCATGCCGGCGGCATCGTGCAGATCGAAAGCCACGTCGTAGCCGCCGCCATGCGCCGAATGGCCCGCAGCAATCGCCTCGAAGCCGCGCGAGCGCACTTCCGCGAGGAGATGGCGGCCGACGAAACCGTTGGCCCCCGTCACTAGAGCCCGCATCGGCGCTTCGCTCACGCTATACGCCGGCGACCGGCCGCAATCGATCGACGTCTGCTTCGACCATGCGCGTGACGAGATCTTCGAAGGTGACCTCCGGCACCCAGCCGAGAACGCGGCGTGCTTTCGAGGCGTCGCCGATCAGCAGATCGACTTCGGCCGGCCGCACGAAGCGCGGATCTTCGACAACGTATTCTTCGTAGTCGAGGCCGAGCGTTCCGAAGGCGAGGCGACAGAACTCGCGTACGGTGTGCGTGCGCCCGGTTGCGATCACGTAGTCGTCGGGTTCTTGATGCTGCAGCATCAGCCACATCGCGCGCACGTAGTCGCCCGCGAAACCCCAGTCGCGCCGCGCCTCGAGGTTGCCGAGATGGAGCTTGCGCTGGATGCCGAGCTTGATGCGCGCGACGCCGTCGGAGATTTTGCGCGTCACGAACTCTTTACCGCGCCGTTCGCTCTCGTGGTTGAACAATATCCCGCTGACGGCGAAGAGATCGTACGACTCGCGGTAGTTCACCGTGATCCAATGGCCGTACACTTTCGCAACGCCGTAGGGGCTGCGCGGATAAAACGAGGTGCTCTCGCGCTGCGGCGTCTCTTGAACCTTACCGAACATCTCAGAGCTGGACGCCTGGTAAAAACGGATCGAGCGGTCGGCGTGACGGATCGCTTCGAGGACGCGGGTAACGCCGAGCGCGGTGAATTCGCCGGTGAGCACGGGCTGCGTCCAGGAAGTCGGCACGAACGATTGCGCGGCAAGATTGTAGACTTCGTCCGGCCGGACGTCACCGATCAGTTGAGTCATCGAGCTCTGATCCAGCAGGTCACCAGAAACGATCTCGACGCGATCGACCAGATGCTCGATCCGCTCGTGAACCTCGGTACTCGTCCGGCGGGTCATGCCGACCACGCGATACCCCTGATCCAAGAGCAGCTCGGCCAGATACGATCCGTCTTGGCCCGTAATCCCCGTGATCAGCGCCGTCTTTTGTCTCAAAATGACCTCTAACGTTACATTCTCTGTTCCAGGTACCGTTCAATTGTCCGGTATACTTGGCTCGCGATGAACTACGACTACGTCGTCGTCGGTGCCGGCTTTGCCGGGAGCACGGTCGCCGAACGGTTGGCTTCCCAGTGCCGGGCCCGGGTGCTCGTCGTCGACGCGCGCAGCCACGTCGGCGGCAACGCTTACGACCCGCTCGACGAGCACGGCGTGCGCGTTCACCGTTACGGACCCCACATCTTCCACACTTCGAGCCCGCGGGTCGTCGAGTATCTCTCGCAGTTCACCGGCTGGTACCCCTACGAGCACCGCGTGCTGGCGAGCGTCGAAGGCCGGGAGGTGCCCCTCCCGATCTGTGCGGGAACGATTGCGGCGCTCTACGGCCTGGAGCTAGGGCCGGCGGAAATGGCGGATTTTTTCGAGGCTCGGCGCGAGCGGCCCGCTACGGTGCGCAACTCGGAGGACGCGATCGTCTCGCGGGTCGGCCGCGAACTTTACGAGACGCTGTTCGCGGGATACACACGCAAGCAGTGGGGACTCGACGCGCGCGAGCTCGATGCGAGCGTGTGCGGTCGCGTCCCGGTGCGGACCGATGCCGACGACCGCTATTTTTCGGATGCCTTTCAAGCGGTACCGCAGGCGGGATACGAGGCGATGTTCTCGCGCATGCTCGATCATCCCAATATCGAGGTCGCGCTCGGAGAGCGGTTCGAAGACCTTCCGAAAAGGCTGCATTTCGACCACATGGTCTTCACTGGTCCGATCGATGCGTACTTCAAGAACTGCTACGGCCCGCTGCCGTATCGTTCGCTCTCTTTCGCGTTTGAAACGCACCGGATCGAGCGTTTTCAGCGCGTGGGCGTCGTGAATTACCCGGGGACGGAACCTTTCACGCGGATCACCGAATTCAAGCATATCACCGGGCAGCGCCATCCGTGGACCACGATCGCGCGCGAGTACGCGCGGGATACGGGCGACCCATACTATCCGATCCCGACGCGAGACAATCGCGAGGCTTACGCGAAGTATGCGGCAAAAGCTGCAACCGAGTCGCGCGTCACCTTTGTCGGGCGGCTCGCGGAGTATCGTTACTACAACATGGACCAAGTCGTCGCGTCGGCATTGCGAACGTTCGACGAACTCGCTGAACGGAGAGTCGCCTAATGCAAGCCTATCTACGCGCAGCTGCAGGATTCGGCGCCATACTCGCATCCTTCGCGCTGCTCGGCGCGAGCGCGCAGCCCGCCGCCGTGCCCAAGGCGATGCTCGGCAAGTGGTACCACGGTTCGTGCTCGCACCCCGACGAGCGCTTGACGATCACGCCGACGCGAGCGAAGATCGGAGCACAACCGGCGGCCGGTATCGTCTACTACCCAAACGACGATGGAGCGGGCAACGGAGCGATTCATTGGCGCGCCCGGTTCAGCGTCGACAATTTCGTCTACCTCGCCGCGCACGACCGCATCATCCATAATGCCCAAGGCTACCACATGCCGGATGAAGTCGTCTTTCGGCGCTGCCCTCTTTGAACATCGGGGCGGCACGGCCCCCCGATCCCCCCGGGCCCGCACTCGCGGGCCCAATACGCAAACCCTTAGGTGACATCGGAGCGGAGAATGTCCTTACCAGGGCGTTTGCGCGAGCGCCTTCCACACTCCGGACGGTGTCGCCGACCAATCGAAGAACGTGACGCCGAAGGCGCCGTATTCGCGGGCGGCGCGAACGCTCGCGATGATTTCGTCCGGTTGCGGTGCGCCGCGCGGAGGGTAGTCGCCGCTCTGCAATCCGGCGACGATCGGTAACCGGCGGCCCGCTTCGCGCAGCGTCGCGTCGAAGGATGCGCGAATGACCGCGCGGACGCTTTGCGGCGTAGCCGCGGTGGACGCCATACGCCAATAGATCATCGGTTGCAATGCGTCGGCGCTCGCAGCAATCGCGTCGTAGGGATACGCGGCCCGCGAAAGATGTTCGAGGTTCGGATCCTCGACGGTTGCGACCAACGGGTAGTTCGGACCGAGCGCCGCGCGCAGTTCGCGCATATACGAGGCAAGCGCCGCATAGCCGGATGAACCCGAGCCGAGAAAATAATCGCCGCGCTCGAGATCGACGGCGAGCGCATCGAAGCCGTTGCCGGCAGGCGTCGTGTACGAGGCCGCATCGACTTCGGCCGCGACGTCTTCGAAACTCGTGCTGCGCGGAACGGTCCATGCGATCATTGCGATTCGCCGGGCGGTCGCGCCGTCGATCAGCGCGTCGATGGTCGCTTTCGCTGCGGGTGCGATCTCCTCGAACGGGCCGTACGTGGTGCGCAAAACGATCGAGTGCAATCCCGCCGCGCGCGCTTGCGCGAGCGTTGCGGCGGGATCGAGTTTGTCGTAGCCGTCAGCGTCGAGCGACGAGGGCGAGAACGAGAGCCACATTCCTTTTCCGGAAAAAGCCTCGAGGCTTCCGGAGTCGGGCTCGCGCGGCGTTGCGACGTCGAACGCGACCGCGTCCCGTCCGGGCAGCCCGATCGCGTAGCGATACGACGTTCCGGGCGTCACGCTGGTGTCGCGAAATCCGGAACACGGCGCGGCGACGCTGCTGACGACCTGCGAGGAACCGCTGCTGCGCACGATGCGAACGGAGCCGGCGTCGATGCGCGGAAACCAGCCGAGGGCGACTTCATGCGGACCGAGCGGACGCGCGACGACGCGCGGCACGGTCCATATCGTCGTGTCGGTGACGAGCGAGACCGGCGGTACGCGCGCGCCGACCGCAGCCGAAACCTTCACCGCGAGCGGGCCGTCGCGGTCGACCGAAACGATCGCGGCCGGCCCCCCGAAGCGCAGACGCGTTTGCCACTGCGCGCTACCGCGTGAGGGAACGAACGCAACGTCGCCGCCCGAAAGCAACTCGGTCGGCGCGCCCTGCGCATCGAGAAAATGCGCGCGAAGCAGCCAGCGCGCGTTGCCGTCCGGGTCGACGTCGAGCGGGCGGCCGTCGACCACGAGATGCGCGGGCGGCTTGCCGGCAAAGTCCGGTGCGCCCTGCGCCAGCGCCGGCGTGACGGTGACGCTCGGCGACGGAGATGCAATCGGGGCCGAGCGCGCGCAACCGGAAGAAGCGAGCAGCGCGAGCGCAACGGCTAGACGACGAACTTCGTCAAACCTCGCGGCGCGTCGCTGTCGATGCCGCGCGCACGACCGACCTGCAGCGCGAGCCATTGCCCCGCGACGAGCCACGCGAGCGTATTGAACGGTTCGCCCGTGCGCGGTCCCAACCGTTGGACAGCCTCGATCGGTTCGCCAATCGTGAAGCGCAACGACTCGGTGCGCTCAGCTTCGTCGAGCGGGCGCCTCACGATCGTGCGCGATGCGTCGTCGACGATGCCCACGAGCGCCGTCGACGCGTCGAGAATCGCAGAACTGCCGTGGCGGAATTCGCCCGCCGCAAATCCCTCGGCGTGGACGTACGCCGCTTCTTTCAGTTTCAGCGCGAGCTCGAGCGCAATCGGAACGCCGTAGCCGGCTCCGACCATCGCCACGCTCCGGCGCAGCGAGATCCGTTCGGCGGCCGCCGTGACTTCGTTCGCGCCCTCGTCCTCGAGCCACGCCTCGACGGCGTCAGCCGTGTCACACAGCGTGGCTGCGCTGCGGTCGGTCCTTCCCCCGACGAGGGCCGCGCCCCACAACGTGAGGGCTACCATCGCGGTCACGCTCTTGGTTGCGGGTACGGCCCGCTCGGGTCCGGCCCCTACGTCGATCACGGTGTCGGCTTTGGCCGCGAGCGGCGCGCGTGCGTCGTTGGTCAACGCGATCAAACGCTGCGGTTGCAACAGCTCGACCGCACGCAGGACGTCCGCCGAGCGGCCGCTCTGCGAGAGCGCGACGACCGTTTGCCCGCGACTCGCGCCGCGTTCGAACGCGGCTTCCGTCGCTGCGAGTGCCGCTGCGCGCACGCCGCGGCGCCGTAAGGCGAGCGCTGCAAGCATCGCGACGAACAGCGAGCTTCCGCTTCCGACCAAGACGACGTCGCGTTCACTGACAGCATTGGAAAAAGTCCGGGCGTGCGATGTCGCTGCGAGCGCGCGCCAAACCGCGGGTTGCTCGCGAATTTCAGACTCGAGTTGCGCGCCGAGCCCGCTCACGGCCGCCCGAAATCCGAGTGCCGTGACTGCAGGTCGGCGAGACTGCCGGGGTAAACGCGGAGCGGCGTTAGGGACTCCATGTGGTGGGCCTTTTCTCACGTTCACAAAGGGAGTTACGGATGAGCTTCGCCGTACCGCACCGATTGACTCGCACTGCGTGTTTCGCGTTAGGCGCGCTCGTGGCTGCGTGCAGCAGCAGCGGCGGCGGAAACGCGGTTGCACCGATCCAGGCCGGAGCCGGCGCGCCTACGCCCAGTCCGAAGCCCTCGAGCGGCGCAAGTTCGGCGCCGACCGCGAGCCCGACACCGGTGAGCCCCACGCCGACCCCGGCCGTCAGCGCGACGCCGGCCGCCATAAACTGCACGACGCCGACAATGGCCGTTCCGGCGACCGGCGGCACCATTACCGCGAACACCGGTAACTTCACCGAGACGTTCCCTGCCGGCGCCTTCTCGAGCACGGCAGACGTCGTCCTCGACGATATTCCGCAATCGAGCCTGCCCGCGCCGCTTCTCCGGGCGCGCTTCGAGCATCGCGACGGCGAGAAACGTCCGTTCTTCACACAAGGTGCGGGCAACACGTACGTCGTCGCCTTCTGCAACAACTTCTTTGGCGCTACGCTCAGTAGCCCGGCTTCGATCGCCGGTGCGGCCGGCATCGTTCCATCGTCGATCCCCGCGGGCACGGGGCTCAACATCGCGATCAACCAGTCCTCGACGTGGGTCGACGTCGGCACGGCGACCGTCGGCAGCGGCGGAACCTTCACGTCATCGATCCCAACCGCCAGTTTGCCGGGCGTCTCGCAAGCCGGCAACTATCTCGTCTACGAGCCGGCTTCCGGAACGAGCACCGTCTCGGTCAATCTCGGCTTCGCATTGATCGCCGACGACGGCACGGCTCCCACGGTGAGCGGGTTGCAGTTCGTGCAGGTGGAGGATCCCTCGGGCAACGCAATTCCAACTCCGACGACGACCTACTTACCGATTCCGAACGCGGGCGATCTCGACGGTGAAGGATTGACGCCCGACGCGCAATACGGCTCCGTCGTCGACGGCTCGAACCTCGTCTACTTCTTCTCCGGCATTCCGCAACACAGCCTTACCCTCTCGTCGAACACGGTCGACATCACCGCCTACGGCGCCGACGGCGATTCCATCGTCAGCTTGCCCGGCGGCGACCAGGCGGTGGCTTCCGGAAACGGCGCACAACTCGCGGTCATCTCCGGAATCCTCGAAGGAACCCCGGTCGTCGCAGACGCGATTAACAACCCCGGCGCTACGACCGATCGCGACGGACTCGTGATCTCGAACGACGGAAAGCTCATTCTCTCGCGCGGCGACAGCGGGATCGACGCTTGGGCCGTCAGCCAGGTCGCAGCCCACACCGGCTCCACGGGGACCGGAACGACGAAATTCAACTTCGCGCTGAGCACGACGTTGACGGACTTGCCGGCGCCGTTCGGGGAGGACGGACGCGATGAGATGGCAATCAGTCCGTCCGATTCCTCACGAGCAGTCCTCGCCGGCTCCGACCCGAACACGGGTAATTTGGAGATCGTTCTGGTGACCGGGCTTCCAAGTGCTCCGGTGGTGTCTATCCTCCGTCCCCGGTTGCCGTCTAGCGTGCGCCGCAACCGGTCGCACGTCTTGTATCGTGAGCCGTCGTCGCATCGCACGCCCTATGCTCTGGAGCCCTCGGGTGACGGCCAGGCATTCGCCGTCGCGATCACGCCGGACGGGACGACTGCTTACGTGTCGACAACCGCGGGTATTCTTACGGTCAGCGGCGTCAATACGGGTACCCTGGCGGTAAGCGGCAGCCCCTACGCGCCCTCAGTCTCCACGCCCGGCGGCCCGTTCACGTTCGCCGGAGCGACTTCAATCGGTATCCTGCCCGACGGCAAATACTTGGTCGAAGTCATTGACTCCGACGGCGACGTAGGATCGACCGGATCGACCGACTCCACCCAAGGTGACGGCATCCTCATCACCGTCCCGATCGGAGCCGGCGACGTGCTCGGAGCCCCGGTCGGTCAATTGAACCAGGTCGTCACAACGTTCAACGACCAAGTCATCGTCCACTAGTCTCGCATCGGGCCAAGAAGGATCGGCGCCGGGCCTCGTTCCGGGGCCGATCCTTGCTGCGGTTTCGAGAACGATGAGGCGGTTCGAATGATGGGGCGGTCGTCGCGATTCGTCTTCTTTGCCGTAGCGTGCGCCTTCGCGCTAGGATGTTGGAGTTTCGTCAGCGCACCGCGGAGCGTCTTTCCCGCAATTTCGCTGGCGCGAGTCGAGGTGTTCGCCGACGCGGGCGATCTTTCGCCCGAGCAAGTCCGCACGACCATCGCCGATCCGCTCGAAGCGGCGTTTGCATCGATCCCAGGCGTGCGCGCGACCCGCGCCTACTGCGATCAGGGGAAGCTCGAAGTGGAACTCGATTTCGAGCCGCACGGCGACGTCCGTGAAGACCTGCACAACGTGCAAGCCACGATCGCCGAGGTGCGCGACCGCCTTCCGGTCGAGCAGATAACGACGTTGATCGAAGGTCCGAACATGGAGCCGGTCGTGACCTACGCGCTGCGGTCGCGATCGGTCAGTCAGTCGGAGTTGCGGAAGCTGGTCGAAAGCGGCCTGCTGCCGGCGTTCACGGGCACTCCCGGGTTAGCGCGTATCACCGTCTTCGCCGGGCCGCGCGTTGCCTTCGACGTCGATCTCGATCCGGCAAAGCTCCGCGCCATCGGCTCGTCCGCGTCGGACGTCGCGGACGTAATCGCCGCGGCCGGCAGGCCGAAGAGCGCGGGCACGATCGTGCGCGGTAAGGAGCGGCTGCTCGTCGTTCCGCCCGAAGTACCGCGCGATTTCGGTTCGCTCTCGTCCGTAACGATACCGAACCGGCTGCGGCCCGGCAACGTTACGCTCGGATCGCTCGGTGTCGTACGGGTCCGCGACGAGTCGACGAATCAGCAGGCTTCGTTCGACGCACGTCACGCGGTCATCATCAATGCATATCCGGAGATAGGGGGCGATGCGGCCAGTCTCAAGAGCGAGGTCGAGCGCCGTCTTCCTTCGCTTCTTCGCGTACTGCCGGTGGACACCGAGCTCTCGACGGCGTGGGACCAGACGCGACTCATCGTTGCATCGCAGGATGGGCTGCGAGACGAAATGCTCGCCGGGGCGCTGATTGCGCTCGCCATCATCTACTTTTTTCTGCGCAACCGCGCACTGACGCTCGTCGCTGCCACCGTCTTACCGGTCGCCATCGTGTTGACCGGGCTCGCCCTCGTGCGCGCCGGTTTATCGCTGAACCTCATGACGCTCGGCGGCCTCGCAATCGCCGTCGGCCTTATCATCGACGAAGCAATCGTCGTCATCGAAGCGGTGGCGCGCGCGATCGGCGCCGGCGAAACGAGCGATGTTCGTTCGCCGATCGAGCGCGCCGTACGTAGAATCTCGCGTCCGCTCGTTACCGCAACGGCCGCGAACGTCGTCGTCTTTCTACCGCTCGGCTTCCTATCGGGGATCCCGGGTTTCTTCTTCCGCGCGCTGTCGATCACGCTCGCCGTTGCGCTCGTCGTTTCGATCGCACTTTCGCTATTCGTCGCACCGCTGTTGGCGATTGCACTCGGCGCCGGCACGTCTCGCTCACCGGCCGCGAGATTCGCGCCCGAAGAAGCGTACGTTCGGATTCTACAATGGTCGGTGCGCCGCCCGGTGCTGGTCTACGTTGCGGCCGCGGGCATCTTCGTGCTGACGGCATTGATGCTCGCGCGCTTGCCGACGGATTTTCTCCCGTCGGTTGACGAAGGTCAGTTCGAGATCAAGTACGCGCTCCCGGCCGGGATGTCGCTCGACGCATCGGATGCGCTTGCAACGCAGGTCGAGCGGGCCGTGCTGGCCGATCCAGCCGTCGCGCACGAGGCGCGTTTGTCCGGCGTCGACACGAACGGCTACCTCGCGACGCCCCCCGACGCCGGGACGATTCGCGTCATTCTCAAACCGGGCGCGCCGCCGTTCGACGTCGTTGCCGACCGCCTCCGGCTCGAGATCGCAAACGTCAACGAATACATTTCGCTCGAAGTGCATCAGCTGCTCGAGGATCAGATCAACGACCTCTCGGGCGCTCCCGAGCCGATCCAGTTGACGGTGCGTGGGCCTAAGCAGCGTATCCTGACCGACATTGCAACGCGCATCGCCGACCACATCAGTGACCTTCACGGCGTCGTCGACGCGTTCGACGGCGTTATCTACGAGGCGCGCACGATCGCGGCCCAGCCGCGGCCGGGCGACACCTCGCCTGCGGATGCGTTCGCGGGCGATCTGCGGGCTCGCACCAGCGGCATCGTCGCTACCCGCTTGCGCGTCGCCAACGCCTGGATTCCGGTCGTCGTGCGCTTATCGTCACCGGCACCGCTCGATCGATTCGCATTCTTGGGTCCGCCGCAGCTGGTGACGCAAGTGCAGGAAGAGAACGGCGCGCGCATCGTCCGGGTCACTGCTGGGATCGAGAACGCAGACCTTTCGACCGTCATCGAACGGATTCGGCACCAAATCAGCTACGACGTCGACCACCTTCCGCGCGGCTACTCGATCGACGTCGGCGGCGCGGTCGAAGAACAGCGCGCGGCATTCCGCGAGTTCGCGTTCGTGCTCGGCACGGCGGTGGTTCTGGTGTTCGCGGTCCTCGTGCTCGCGTTCAACTCATTCCGCCTGCCGCTCGTCA
>Ga0302326_10013308_pt1 | contig 17451 bp, 15 predicted proteins | sample Palsa_T0_3_FD_202264 | JGI IMG/M metagenome (GOLD analysis project Ga0302326, IMG submission 202264) | Peat permafrost microbial communities from Stordalen Mire near Abisko, Sweden - Palsa_T0_3 | ecosystem: Environmental > Terrestrial > Soil > Palsa > Peat permafrost | place: Sweden: Abisko... | reverse complement strand
TGCTGCACTACCTCGGCGAGGATGTGGTGCTGCAGTTCGGTGGCGGAACGATCGGCCACCCGATGGGAATCGCCGCGGGCGCCACCGCCAACCGCGTGGCCGTCGAGGCGATGATCAAGGCCCGCAACGAGGGCCAGGACTACTACTCCGAGGGCCCCGACATCCTCAGGGACGCGGCCAAGGGCTGCCCCGAGCTCGATGCCGCGCTCGAGGTCTGGAAGGACATTACGTTCGACTTCGAGTCGACCGACACCCCCGACGCCGTGGCGACCGCCACGGTCAGCCGCTAGCCGCGGGAGGGAGCGAACGATGAGAATCACGCAAGGAACGTTCTCGTTCTTGGCCGACCTGACCGACGCGGAGATCGAAGCGCAAATCGCCTATGGGCTCCAGCACGGCTGGGCGATCATGGTCGAGTACACCGACGATCCGCATCCCCGCAACAGCTTCTGGGACATGTGGAATCAGCCCGAGTTCGACCTCAGTCGCGACGAAGCGGACGTGGCCATGCGTGACGTCCACGCCTGTCGCCAGGCGTACCCCAACCACTACGTGAAGGTGGTCTGCTATGACAGCACGCTCGGGCGCCAGACCTCGCGGCTCAGCTTCATCGTGAACCGCCCGGCGCAGGAGCCGGGATTCCGGCTCGAGCGCCAGGACAAGGCCGATCGACAGATGCGCTACACGATTCAGCCCTATGCGCAGCAGGATCCGGTCGGACGCCGGTACGGCAACGACGGCGACATGTCGAGCACGCGCGACCCCGCAGGCGTGCAGAACGCCACTCCGAGCCGAGACTCACCGTACGGCGCCGCGGCCGGCAACGGAATCGCCATCGCGACCGATCAGGGAATCGGTGAGTCCTAATGGCCGCGCGCGGCCTCGACACCACGGGCCGGCCACTGGACCCATCAGCCGCCGACGGGCCAACCGGTCGTGCCCGCGGCTTGGGCACGCGCGACCGCGGGTCGCCGTCCTTCGCGGACGAGTTCGGCGGCAGAGTCCTACGCCCCGCGCCGGGCGCGAGGGCAGGCTCAGCCGTCGAGTCGGTGGACTTCTCGGCCGCGGTCTGCAACGGTGAGGCCGATCTGCAGGCGATCGTGCGCGAGTCCGGGGTTCACGAGGTGGTCGAGGAGATCAACCGCGAGTTGATCGCCCTGGCGCCGGTGAAACGGCGGATCAGCGAGATCTCGGCGCTGCTCGTGATCGATCGGCTGCGCGCGGAAATGGGCCTGCGCTCCCAGCGGCCCACACTGCACATGAGCTTCACCGGTAGCCCCGGAACCGGAAAGACGACCGTGGCTCTGCGGATGGCCAGTATCCTGCACCGCCTCGGCTACATCGACCAGGGGCACCTCGTCTCGGTGACCCGCGATGACCTCGTCGGCCAGTACGTCGGTCACACTGCGCCCAAGACGAAGGATGTCGTCAAGCGCGCGTTCGGCGGCGTGCTGTTCATCGACGAGGCCTACTACCTGCATCGCCAGGAAAACGAGCGTGACTACGGGCAGGAGGCGATCGAGGTGCTGCTGCAGGTGATGGAGTCCGAACGTCAGAACCTGGTGGTGGTGATGGCCGGCTACCAAGATCGCATGGAGGAGTTCTTCCAGGCCAACCCCGGGATGGGCTCGCGGGTGGCACACCACATCCACTTCCCCGACTACGACGTGGACGAGCTCGTGGCGATCGCTCAGCTGATGGTCGACCGGCAGGGGTACAGGTTGAGTGACGACGCCACCGGCGCCCTGCGCGAGTACATCGCGCTGCGGGTGCAGCGGCCCCGGTTCGCGAACGGACGCAGTGTCCGCAACGCAGTTGAGCGTGCCCGGATGCGCCAGGCCACCCGACTGTTTCGCGCTCAGCGGAAGTTGACCAGGTCCGACCTCGTCACGATCGAGCCCGATGACATCCTCCAGAGCTCAGTGTTCAGCCAGGAGAGATAATGCCGCGCCCCATCATCCTGGGCGTCGTCGGTGACTCGGCGGCCGGAAAGACCACCATCACTCGTGGTTTGGTGCGCGTGCTCGGCGAGGAGAACGTGGCTCACATCTGCACCGACGACTACCACCGGTATGGTCGCCAGCAGCGGGCGGAGCTGGGGATCACCCCCCTGCACCCGGACTGCAACCACCTCGACATCATCGCCCAGCACCTCGCCCACCTGCGCAGCGGCGACGCGATCCTCAAGCCGGTCTACCGCCATCAGGACGGCACCTTCGGCCCGCCGGTCTATGTCCACCCAGAGCGGTTCACGCTGATCGAAGGCCTGCTCGGCTACTACCTGCCGGAGATGCGTGAGATCTACGACGTGCGCGTATTCCTCAACCCCCCGGAGGAGCTGCGACGCAAGTGGAAGGTGTCACGTGATTGTTCGCGGCGCGGGTATACGACCGACCAGGTGCTGGCCGAGCTCGACCGACGTGAAGCCGACTCAGAATCGTTCATCCGGCCGCAACGACGCTACGCCGACATGCTGGTGTCGTTCCTGCCCCCGGAAGGTGAGAGCCGCCAGGAGCAGATGCATCTGGACGCTGAATTGACGCTCTCCGACGGGCTGCACCATCCCGATCTGACCCCGTTCGTCAACGGCGGGCCCGACGGGCTGACGCTGGTGGAGGGGGGGAACTCCCGGGTGCTGCGGATCCCGGGACGGATGGATCAAGACCGTGCCGCCGCCGTCGAAGAGGCGATCTGGGAGCGGATGCACTTTGCCACCCATCTGCGCGCGCGCCGCCTCGGCGAGTTCACGATCGGCACCGACCTCCACCGCTCAGAGTCGCTCGCGCTCGTCCAGCTGCTGATCCTCTACCACCTCGTCACGGCGAAGGCGGCCGTGGCCCTCGGGGGCACCGGGGCGCGCAGCGAAGACGGCGTGCCACGCTCCTCGCTCACCGCCTGAGTGCTCACCGCTGCGTTGCACCACCGGCCCGGCCATCCGGCCTCCTGACACGGGCGGACGCGGACTGGGCCGCCGGCCCTGGCCGGATTCCGCCACGCGGCAGAGGTATGCCGCGCCGACCTGCAATCCTGACGGGAGATGACCGACGACGCCCCCCGGTACGATTACGCCGCTGGATCGGCCCGCACCGTCGCGCTCAGCGTCGGATGCGAGTTCGAGCTCAACGCCGCCCAGCCGGTTCCGGCCATCCTGCAGATCGCTCCGCGCCAGCAGTTAGGCGTGCAATTCCACCGCGAGCAGTGGGATACGACCTCCGACCACCACGGCTATATCGATCTGTACGAGAATCGTTGTGAGCGGGTCACGATCGCGGCGGGCGACTCTCGTATCGCTTACGCAGCAGAGTTGCTCCTGAGCGATCCCGCGGACGTGATCCTGCCCGATGCGCCCGAGACACCGGTGGCGTCGCTCCCCGACGAGGCGGTCAGCTTCATCATGCCGAGCCGGTTCTGTCTGCCCGACGAGCTTGGCCACCAAGCCTGGCAGCTGTTCGGAGCGGTGGCGCCGGGCTGGGGACGAGTGCAGGCGATCGTTGATTACGTGCACGGCTACCTCGAATTCGTGCCCGGCGCATCGAACCCGTGGACCACCGCCGCCGACGCGTACCGAGCCGGACAGGGCGTCTGCCGCGACTTTGCCCATCTGGCGATCACGTTCTGCCGGGCCCTGAACATCCCGGCCCGCTACGTGTTCGGGTACATCCCCGACATCGATGTGCCTCCACCGGACGAGCCGATGGACTTCGCCGCCTGGTTCGAGGCGTATCTCGACGGACGGTGGCACACCTTCGACGCGCGCAACAACACGCCGAGGGTCGGACGAGTCGTCGTCGGGCGCGGCCGCGACGCGGTTGACGTCGCATTGATCACGTCGTTCGGCCCGCTGACGCTCACCGGCTTTCAGGTCCGCGCCGATGAGATCATGCCCCCCGGGCTGACTGACGGAGAGGGGTCAGCCGGGTCCTGGCCTTAGGTGGTCTCCGTCGTAAGTGCGGCCACACCGAGAGTGGTCACCAGTGGATGCCTGGCGAGGACGCAGGAGGCGAGGTGCAGCCCAGCTGCATGAGCCTCCGAGGACAAAGCCAGGCGCCGCTGGGGGCCGCTCGAATGTGGGCGTATTTGCGGCGGCGACCGCTTAGAGAAGGTCCTGTCGGCGGCGCCTAAGGATCTGCTCGTGCTCGCGCGCGGTCCGCAGACGGCGGGCCTCCTTGTGCGCCTCCTCGTTGCGTTGGGCGATCTCCTTGCGGAGGTCGTTGAACGCCGCCGCGGACGTCGACCGTCCCGGACCTGGCTCGTGAGATTCCTTCGCCATGTGCTGGCACTCCTCTGGCTCCCAACGGAGATACGGCCACAGGAAGAATGCGAGAGCACGACACTCAGCGGTGGAGGCTGCCTCTCCAGTCTAGCCGGGCGGGCGATGTGCTTGTGCGCGACCTCAAGTATTGGCGGCTGTCCACCGATATTCAGCGTATGTCTGAGGGTGTCCGAGGAGCCGTACCCGACCAGGTTGCCGACGCTTCGAGCCCCCCCGGCCCGAGTCTGTCGCCCCTCCACGATGCGGAGCTGCGCGCGCAATGGGAGCAAACCTTCGTCAGCACCACGCGGGGGATCACGATCACCAATCCGATCAGCGGGATCATCGAGTCCACCAACCCTGCGTTCGCGGCGATGCACGGCGGAACCGTCGAGGACTTCGTCGGCCAGCCGGCGATCAACGCGCTGAGTCCCGAAGCGCAATTGCAGCTCGGCGACGTCCTGCAGCAGCTCAATCGCGACGGTCACATCACGATGGTGAGCGAGCACGCCCGCCTTGACGGGACCGCATTCCCGGTTGCCTTCGAGGCGATCACGACCCGGAGCTTGGCCGGAGACGTGCTGTATCGGATCGCGTGGTACGAGGACCTGACCGAGCAGCGAGTGGCCGAGACGGCCCGGCGGGAAGCCCACGAGATGTTCGAGGCGGCGTTTGCCGACGCCCCGAACGGAGTGGCGCTGATCGGGCTCGACTCGCGCTTCCTACGAGTCAACCTCGCCCTGTGCGAAATGCTCGGACGCACGCCAGAGGAACTGGTCGGAGCCGAGGCGATGAGGTTCTCCCATCCGGACGATCAGGAGGCCGCGCGCGCCGCCTACGCCAGTCTCAGTACGACGATGGAGCCGATTTCACTCGAGAAGCGCTTCGTCCGCCCTGACGGGACAGTCGTGTGGGCGTTCTGCCGGGGCATCGCGGTCCACGACGGGCACGGGACCCCCCGCTACATCGTCAGCCACTTTCTCGATTTCACCGCGCGCACGTTGGCCCAGGACCGCCAGGAGGAGGCGAACCAGCGCTTTGAGACAGCATTCGCGGAGGCCCCGATCGGAATGGCATTGGTCGCCCTCAACGGCGGCTGGATCAGGGTCAACCGAACCCTGTGCGAGCTGACCGGCTTTGCCGAGCCGCGCTTGCTCGAATTGAACTCCCAGGACATCACCCACCCCGATGATCTGGCGGCGGACCTTCGCAACGTGCGGCGGCTCATGACCGGCGAGATCGATCGCTACCGGATGGAGAAGCGCTATCTCGCCTGCGGCAATCTGGTGGTGTGGATCAATCAAGCGGTCTCGTTGGTCCGCGGCGCAGATGGAAAGCCAATGCATTTCATCGTTCAGGTTGAAGACATCTCGGAGCGAAAGCGCCTGGCCGCCTCGCTGCAGCGCCTGGCCGATCACGATTCGCTCACCGAGCTGTGGAATCGCCGGCGGTTTGGAGAGGAACTCGACCGCCAGCTCGGCCGCTGTCACCGCTACCGCGAGCGTGCTGCGCTGCTCCTCGTCGATCTCGACGGCTTCAAGCAGGTCAATGACCACCATGGCCACCGAGCGGGCGACGAGCTGCTCACGTGCGTCGCCAGGGCACTGCGGACCCGTCTGCGCAGCACCGACTCGCTCGCGCGCCTGGGCGGAGACGAGTTCGGCGTCATCCTGGCCAACGTCTCACCCGCTCAAGCGACGGAATTGGCCGCCGCGCTGCGAGACGTCGTCAGTGCCTCCGGCATCCGCGTGAATGCCACCGAGGTCCGGGTGACCGCCAGCGTCGGTGTCGCCCCGCTGGACTTTCACACCGCGAGCGACGAGGAGGCGCTCGAGCAGGCCGACACGGCGATGTATCGAGACAAAGCCGCTCATGGTCACGGCTCACGGGGGCGACGCGAGCCCTACACGATTCGAGGATCAGCCGAGCACGGCGAGTACGCCTCGGTTGGCGGCGAACTCGAGACACTGGCGGCGTCCGGCGAGACCGAAGCCTCGGAACACGACCGCACCGTCGGGGGCCAGTAGCGACCAGCCGTCCCCTGTGGCTCGGAGCGAGAGACGCTGAGCTGATGGATCGTGGCGGTACGGGTCGGGATCGAGTCGGAGTTCGAAGGCTTCTCGTCGGTGTGCGGTCGCGCTCATCACCTGACAGATTCGCTCGCGCACGTAACCCCCACGTGTGGCGAGCCTGTGAGGTTTCGAAGATTCGGCCGAGGCGGCCTCGGGCCCTGCTCAGCTGAACTTGACCAATGCGATCGTCGCGTTCGAGGTGGTGCTCCCGTCCGCGATGGTGACGCGGGCGCCAAGTTGGTTGCCGCCGGCGCGCATGAGCATCGCGTGGCCCTGCGGGGTGAGCTTGAAGGTGAGGTAGCCGAGCTCGTTGGCTCCGAGCAACTCCGGTCCGGTGCGGGCGATCGTGGTCCGGCCGACGCTGATCGTCGTGACCGCGTCGCAGGGTGCGTTGGCGAAGCAGCCGGCGAGGATGCCGCCGACCCAGCCGGAGGAGACGAAGTCGGTCGCGCCGACGAGCCGCACCGGCCCCGATGCGCCGATGCCGCGAAGCGGACCACTGCCGCTGGTCAGGAACCGGACCAGCGTGAGCCCCGCGCTCGCGATGGCACCCGAGGTATCTCGCGCGGTCACCGTGACCGCAAGACGGTGGCCGAGCGCGCGTGAGAGCTTGGTCCGGCCGGCCGGCGTGAGCTTGAAGTACAGGATGCCGTCGCCCCCGGCGGGAATGGACTCGCGTCCGGTACTGGCGATGATGGTGCGACCGACCGAGATCGTGGTGGCGATATGGCACGGCGCGCCGGTAAAGCAGCCGGCGGGCAGACCGCCAAGACCGATCGAGGGCGAGAACACGCTGTGCCCGTAGATGACGATGTGCGCCGGGGTGGCGACGGTTTGCGAGGTCGCGAGCACCTGGCCGGCGGATCCGAGCGCTTGCACGGCGAAATAGGCGAACGCGCTGTGCAGCGCGATCGACATCTGGGCCCCCGGCGTGGCGGCGGACCCGAGCGCAGTGAGCGCGCTCGGGCTTGGTCCCGCGAACGCGCGCCAGGCCGTCACGTCCGTGGCACCGGTCCAGCTCGCGGTCAACTGGATGGTCCCGTCATCGCCAGGAGAGACGGTCAGCTCAGGCAGCGGGGCGAGGGTCGGGGTAACGGTGCCGGCGCCGGCGGCGGCGGTGGCGGCGTTCAGGTAGTTACTGTCGATGTTGAGCCTGGCTCCGCCATACGTGTCGTTGTGGCCGCCTTCGTATTGGTGCACGCGCTGCTCCGCCGCCCAGTCGCCGCTCGGCAGGTACGGATCGTTGGTCGTCTGCTCGCCGTTCCAGTCGGCGATCCAGATGTCATCGGGTTCCTCGAAGCCGGTCCCGAACTCGGCCACCAGATCCGCGATCCCTGAGCCGCCGCTGCTGTAGACGCCCGACGCATAGCCGCCGGCGTGCAGTTGCGTGGTCCACGCGGACAGAAACGCGAGCACGGCGGATGTGTTGGTGCCGCCCCGCGGGTAGGCCTCCATGTCGAAGTAGATCGGGTTGCCGGCGCCGATCCCAATCGCCTGTGCCTGCGCGATCGCATCGCTGGCCGCGGCCGCACCCTGAGCGGACGCGCGACTGGGAACGATTCCGGCGCAACCGCACGAGTTCGTGGGGGCCTGCAGCCCGACGTAGGTGGGGATCAGATGCCAGCCGGCCGCTGACTGCGCGCTCACCCAGGCGGCGGTGAGGTTGGTCTGCGCGCATGCCATGTTCGTTCCGCCGAGGTAGATTCCAGCCGCGCGGAAGGGCGACGCGCTCCACGCGGACATCTGCGCGGAGCTGGGCGCCGAGCATGCGTCGAACCCGAGTCCGGTGTACACGGCACCCGGCGTGGCGGGGATGATCGGGGCCGGCGGCGCGACGGACGCGCTGGACGATCGAGCTCGCACGGCTGGTCCAACCCGGGCTGAGGCCGCCCTCGATGTCGTGGCGCCGATGTCGCTCACACCGAGCGCCCGCCGGACGATCCCCGGAGACCTGCTCCACGTGGCCGTGACCAACAGCCCGTGAGCCGCAACGGTCAGCCGGGCCATCGAGCCCCGCGGTGATTGCGCACCGGCCTCAGTCACGCTGGGGAGCCCGATTCCGCTGCCGCCGGCTCGGGCCGCAGCGGCGGCGAGCGGCTCGACCAGGATCGCCTCCGTGCGGCCGACCGCGTGGGCGGGACAGCGCTGCTCAGCGCCCGGCGCTCCGAGGTACACGGCGTGACGGTTAAAGCGCACGCAGGTGGTCGGGTGCCTGGCCAGGTTGTAGACCGGCCACGCCCTCGGCACGAGAATCCGGTAGCCGTGGTAGCGGATCACCTGGCTCGTCGCGACCGGAGACGCGATCGCCACCACCGCCGCCGGCCCGCTGAGCACCAGCACGAGCGTGAGCACGCCAAGGCTGAGCAGCCTGCCGACCACGCGAATACCCCAACCATGCTCGTCTGTCATGGGTGACACACCCAAGTCCGCCCAGGGTAGCGCCCGATGCGCCTGGGCGCGTCGCTACGATGGCGCCGCGGACGGGTACGCGGATGGGCCTAGCCGCGTTCCGGCGGGCCCCGCAGATCCTAGGCCGCCATCGCGCGCTGAAGGTTCTCGTCGACTGAGCCGAGAAATTCCTGCGTCGTCTGGAAGGGCTGGTCAGGGCCGATCAGCAGCGCGAGGTCCTTCGTCATCTGGCCGCTCTCCACCGTCTCGACGCAGACGCGTTCGAGCGTCTGCGCAAACGCCGTCACGTCCGGTGTTCGGTCCATCTTGCCGCGGTAGGAGAGCCCCTGGGTCCAGGCGAAGATCGACGCAATCGGGTTCGTCGAGGTCGGGTTGCCCTGCTGGTGCTGGCGGTAGTGCCGGGTCACGGTGCCATGGGCGGCCTCCGCCTCGACGGTCTGGCCGTCGGGGGTGATCAGCACGCTGGTCATCAGCCCCAGCGACCCGTAGCCCTGCGCCACCGTGTCGGACTGCACGTCGCCGTCGTAGTTCTTGCATGCCCACACGTAGCCGCCCTCCCACTTCATCGCCGCCGCGACCATGTCGTCGATCAGGCGGTGCTCGTAGGTGATGCCGGCGGCGTCGAAATCGGCCTCGAACTCGGCCTCGAAGATCTCGGCGAAGATGTCCTTGAAGCGCCCGTCGTAGGTCTTGAGAATCGTGTTCTTGGTCGAGAGGTACACGGGCAGCCCGCGGTCGAGGCCGTAGCGCATCGATGCGCGGGCGAAGTCACGGATCGACGCGTCGAGGTTGTACATCGACATCGCAACGCCCGGGGCGGGAAAGTCAAATACGTTCAGCTCGATCGGCTCGCCGCCGTCCTTGGGCGTGAACGTGAGCGTGAGCGTGCCCTCGCCCGGTACCAGCATGTCGGTGGCCCGGTACTGGTCGCCGAACGCGTGGCGCCCGATGATGATCGGCTTGGTCCACGTCGGCACCAGGCGGGGGATGTTGCTGATCACAATCGGCGCGCGGAAGATCACGCCCCCGAGGATGTTGCGGATCGTCCCGTTGGGCGACTTGTACATCGCCTTGAGACCGAACTCTTGCACCCGAGCCTCGTCGGGGGTGATCGTCGCGCACTTGACACCGACCCCGTGCTGCTTGATCGCGTTGGCGGCGTCGATCGTGACCTGATCGTCGGTGGCGTCACGGTTCTCGATCCCCAGATCGAAATATTTCAGGTCGACGTCCAGGTGGGGCAGGATGAGCTGGTCCTTGATGAACGACCAGATAATCCGGGTCATCTCGTCGCCGTCGAGTTCGACGACCGGGTTCTGCACTTTGATCTTTGCCATCAGTGGTCCTCCGAAGGCCCGTCGACAACCGTCGGGTGCGAGCCGATCAAGGAGAGGTCGGCCTCGCTCAACCGGTCGCTGGCCGAGTCGCGCTGATGCCAGAAGGGATAGATCAGCGGCGGCCGGCTGACCGCCTCAAGCCGGGCGTGCTCCTCAGGGGTCAGCTCGAGGGTGGCCGCAGCCAGGTTGTCCGCGAGTTGCTCGTCCGTGCGCGCACCCACGATCACGCTGGTGATGCCCGGGCGGGCCAGAAGCCACGCCAGCGCGACCCGGGCTGCCGACACGCCGCGCTGACCGGCGATCTCGACCACCGTCTCGACCGTGTCGTAGAGCCTGTCCTCGTCGTAGACCGGCGGCTCGCTCCACTCCCCGGCGCGACGCGAACCCGGCGGCGGGGGCTGCCCGCGCCGATACTTCCCGGACAGCAGTCCGCCGGCCAATGGACTCCAGATCAGCAATCCGAGGCCCTGGTCGATCGCCGAGGGAACGATCTCGTACTCGGCCGATCGCTCCTGCAAGGACAGGTAGATCTGCTGGCTGACGAAGGCCGGCAAACCCGTCCGCTGGGCGATTCCGAGCGCCTTCATGACCTGCCAACCGGCAAAGTTCGAGCAGCCGACATAGCGGACCTTGCCGCTGCGGAGCAGATGGTCCAGTGCGCCGAGGGTCTCCTCCAGCGCCGTCTGTCCATCCCATTCGTGAACCTGGTAGAGGTCGATGTGGTCGGTGCGCAGACGACGCAGACTGGCCTCGCACGCCTCGACCAGATGCTGGCGCGAGAGACCAGCATCGTTGGGGCCATCGCCCATCGCAAATCGTGCCTTGGTGGCCAGGAGCACCCGATCGCGACGGTCGCCGAGAGCCTGGCCGAGGATTTCCTCGGCCGCGCCCGCCGAGTAGACGTCGGCCGTGTCGATCATGTTCACCCCCGCGTCCAGCGCCAGGTCGATCTGGCCCCGGGCACCCTCGACGCCGGTCGTCCCGACGTCGCCGAACTTGCCCTGGCCCCCAAACGTCATCGTTCCCAGGACCAGCTCAGAAATACGCAGCCCCGAGCGGCCCAGTTGCCGGTACTCCATGCTGTCTCCTCGCAGTCGTGAGCGTCATAGCCTAGTGGTCGCCAACGCAGCCTCGGAGAAACGCTCAGGGCCTCAGCGCCGTCGCTGCCTCAGTGAGCTCGCCGGTCAGTGCCTGAGCACCGACAGCGTCGGCGAGCTCAGCCGAGGCCCCCGCACCGGCGATCCCGACCCGAACCCGAGCCGCGAGCGCGGTCAGCTCCTGCGCGCTGTCCAGGAACCGCTGCGGGGTCATGGCGGCGAGCACGACGATCGCGGGCGAGAGCTGATCGAGGGTGGCGGCGATCTCACCCAGCGGTGTCTCTGCGCCGAGGTACGTAATCCGCCAGCCACACTCGCGCAGGACGAGGCCGAAGCACACAAGTCCAAGGTCGTGCAGCTCGCCCGGCGGGCAGGCCAGAACCGCGCGCGGCCCGACGCCGTCTCCCCAACCCCGGGAGAGCCCGCGCAGGCGTCCGCCGATCACGTGGCTCGCGAAGTGCTCCTGCGCGACGCTCGCCTGGGCGTCGGCCCAGCGCACGCCGAGCCGGTGCAGGAACGGCAGGATCACCTCTGAGATGGCTTGCCGGAGACCGCCAGCGACGAGCAGACGATCCAGCGCGGCCTGAGCCGCCCGCTCGTCGAGCGCGTCACAGGTGCGCTCCAGTTCCACCGCGATTTCCGCCAGCTGCACCGACGGGTGCTCGGCCGGTGGCTCTTCGGTGAGTTTCGCCAGGCGCGCGGCCTCAGCGGCTGACAGCCCAGCGTCGATGTGGTGGCGCATCACCTGCACGCGTCGTTGGTCCTGCTCGGAATACAGCCGCAGGCCGCCCGCAGTGCGCTCCGGAGTCACGAGCCCGTAGCGCGTCTCCCATGCGCGGAGCAGCTCCGGGCTCTCGCCGACCCGCCGGCTCAGCTCTCCAATCCGCAGACGTCCGCTCTCGGGCATGGGCCAGATCCTAGCGGATCTATACGATATCTATACATTATCTCCACGAATACTGTACGCTGAGTGGATGCCGAGCACTCGGATCAACAACGTGGAGGACCACGCCCTCGTGGTGCGCGTTGTCGACGGGGACGTGCGCGCGTTCGAGGCGATCTACGATCGCTACTGCTCGCAGGTGCTGACGCTGGCGATGCGTGTTACCGGTCGGCGAAGTACGGCCGAGGAGGCCACTCAGGACGCATTTCTCACCCTGTGGCGCACGCCGGGCCGCTACGACCCGAGCCGGGGCACGCTCAAGGCCTGGCTGCTGACCGTGGTGCGCAACCGGAGCGTCGACTTGCTGCGCAGTGGGGCGCGCCACGCGGGCAATGTCGAGTTTGATCCGATCCTCGCCGAGCGACTGCCCGCCGTCGAGCCAACCGAGCCGGACGCCGACCACGACCAGCGCCGCCACGCCCGCGAACTGCTCGAGACCCTCCCGAGCGAGCAGCTCCAGGTCATCGAGCTCGCGTTCTTCCACGGACTGAGCCAGCGCCAGATCGCCGCCAGGGTCGGCATTCCGCTGGGGACGGTGAAGGGCCGACAGCGCCTCGGGCTCGCGAAGCTCCAGCGCGGGTTCGTCGGCCCGCGCCAGCCCGCCCTGGGTTGACGAGCCTCGACGCGGCATCATCATGACGTGAGGCGCGCCGTGGCTCCCCGAACACCGCGGCGCTCACGATTCACCATTGCTGCGAGCACCCCAGAGCCAGGACGAACAGGCGGCGATCGAGCGCGCTTGGCGGCGGATCGAGCCGCTGGCGCTCTATCCGCGCCCGCTTGACGTGGCGCGCGTGCGCATCCTCAGCCTGCCCTGGCTGTTCCGCGTACCGTGGTTTCGGCGCTTCGACGGTTACACGATCTGGAGCACGATCCTGCTGCGTCAGGATCTCGCGCGCCTCGACGATGAGCTCATCACGCACGAGCTCGTCCACGTCTGGCAGGGCCAGCACGACTGGCTGCGTCTGTGGATCTCCTACATCAAGCCGTCGACGTTCTGGGGCGATCGCTCCGGCTACTGGCGCAACCGGTACGAACGCGAGGCGCGCTTCGCCGTGGCGCGCACCCGCGCGCTGCCTGGGGAGACCGCCGGCGCGGCCGGCGGCGCGGGCCACCGGCCGTGACCGCCGGATCGCTCGCGCCGCGGGCACCAGCGGCTGTCCGGCAAGATACAGACGACGATGAGGACTGATGACCCGTGAGCGCATCTGATCATGAACCGACGGCCGCCGGCGAATGCACGGCCGCCGTGGGGGAGCTCGAGCTGTGCTACGAGACCTTCGGCGCCGCCGAGGCGCCGCCGGTGCTGCTGGTCATGGGCCTGGCCTCGCAGATGATCCTGTGGGACGAGGATTTCTGCGCGTTGCTGGCCGCGGAGGGCTTCCGGGTGATCCGGTTCGACAATCGGGATGTCGGCCGCTCGACGATCATGCGGGGGTCGCGAATCCCCAGGCGGTGGCAGCTGCTGACCCGCGACGCTCGCGGCGCCGCCTATTCATTGGACGAGATGGCCGCCGACGCCGTCGGTCTGCTCGATCACCTCGGGATCGGTGCCGCGCATATCGTCGGCGCCTCGATGGGCGGGATGATCGCCCAGCTGATCGCCCTGCAGCAGCCTGATCGGGTGCTGTCGCTGGTGTCGATCATGTCCACGACGGGCAACCGCCGGGTCGGTCGTCCGCAGCCTCGGCTGGCGCTGCGGATGCTGCGCAGACCTCCCACCGACCGCGAGGGCTACATCGCAGACCAGCTCGAGACCTATCGCGTGATTGGATCATCGGGGTTTGACTTCGATGAGGCGCATAGGCGTGAGCGGGCCGGACGGTGCTTTGATCGCGGGATCCACCCCGCCGGCAGCGCTCGTCAGATGGCGGCGATCACGTCGGCGCCGGACCGGACCTCGATGCTGGCACAGGTGCGCGTCCCCACCACCGTGATCCACGGTGACGCCGACCCGTTGGTCAACGTGTCCGGAGGCCGCGCGACCGCGGCTGCCATTCCCGGCGCCAAGCTGGTGATCCTGACCGGCATGGGACACGACCTGCCCCGCGAGTTGTGGCCGCAGATCATCGAGGCGATCGTGCAGAACGCCGCCCTCGCCGTCGGCTGAGCGCTCGGGCGACCCGGATCGCCCGGGCCCGACCGGCCTCAGGTGGCGTGCGGGTCGTACGCCAGCGGGTCGTAGGGCAAGTCGGGATGCACTCCGGGCTGGGAGAGATCATAGGAGCGCATCCGGCCTTGAACCTGGTCGAAGGCGACCGCGCGCGTGAGCGTGAACGGCTTGGCCGGCTCGGCTCCGTCCAGCCGCTCGGCCAGACACGTCGACACGTAGCCCATAGCGCTCATCGCCCGCATGCGACTGGCGAACAGCTCCTGGCCCACGAACAGCGCGTTGTCACGCATCGCTTCGACCAGCGACTGGGGAGCGTCCTCGAGCATCCCCGCCTGGTCCGTGGCCCAGGCGGCGAGCTCGTGGGTGCTGCGGTCGATGATCGCCACCCGGGTGTAGAAGCCGTAGAACACTTGGTGCAGGGCATCGGCCTGCTCGGCGTCGGGGATCTCCTCGATGTAGGCCTTCAGGCTGTCGACCAGCGAAGGGACGGCCGGGGTGGCGTGCTGATCCGCGGACATCACCGGATCCTGGCCTAACCCTTCCGGGCTGTCAAGAATCGGGCCCGTCTTCCAGCTCGTGGCACGGCGGCACGCGAACTGACAGTCACGATGTCCTCGGCGCGAGGTCCGTGTCGATGAGCAGATCTCCGAACGAGAACGCCGGGCTCTCCGGCCGGATCCTGACCAGCGCCGGGTCGGGCGTGAAGCCGTTGTGAAGAATCGAGTTCGGGGTGTCCCACAGCACCCTGATGAACGTTTGGGCGACGATGCCGGCGCCGACGCAGCCAAGCGTTGTGTGGGCGCGCTGCGCCTCCGCGAGCACGTAGTACAGCAGGGGTGTGCCCTGGTTGAACACCGCATCGTGAGTGGGGTTGATCGCCGCGGCCGGGATCACCGGGCAGTTCATCGCCGAGGCGATCGCCTGGCCGGAGGCCAGCCCGTCGTAGTTGCCCCGAGCGATATCACGGCTGAGCAGATCACCCGACCCATTGCACACAGGGTCAGCGGCATCGGTGCAACCAGCGATCGTCTCGGCCGGCAGATTGAACAAAGCCGGCGAGATCGTCGTCTGCGTCTTGCGGGCAAAGTTGATCCCCGGATCGTTCGGATCGGCGTTGAGCGCGGGCACAAAATACTTCCACTGAATCTGATGCCCGGCCGGATCGGGCTGAGTACAGGTACTCAACGTCGTGCAGTCCGGATTGGAGAGCCTCGTCGGGCCCGGGAGCTGACTTCCGCCGGAGAGATCGCCGGTCTGGAAGTGGTTGAGATCAAAGATGGCCACGTTGTCATCCAGGTCGGTGGTGAGCGGATCGATGTCGTTGATGTGGTAGCGCTCGCGGACCAGGCTGTGTCCGAATCGGTACGCGCCGACAGAGAACTCAATCGGCGTATAGCTCGCGTTGGGGAAATTGGGGGTTGTGACGTGGTAGTGCCCGTGACTGAACTGCAGGTACTTGCCGATCTCGGCGTGGCCGACGTAGGCGGGGAGCAGGTCGGTGAGCACGATCTCCTGGTAGTAGTCCTCGGTCAGCTGCCGAGCCTGCCAATAGCTGTCGCCCTGGTTGACGAAGTCGTTGTAGAAGGCGATGAACGCCGCGGTGATCTGGCTGAGGATCTGATTCTCGTCGTCCCGTGGCTCCACGAGATCGGCTTCGCCCGTCAGCGGGTTGCGTGCCAGGTCAAATACGCCGTTCGGGTTGCCGTTGCTGACATCGGGAAAGCCATCGGCGTTCGGCGTGCCCAGGGTACCCTGGATCAGGAGGTGCTTCCCGTCAGCCGCGTACAACTCTGGGTCGACGCTGGGTCCGCCACCGAAGATGTCGTTGAGATCAAATCGAAACGACTCATAGTTCGTCAGGCTGGCCGCCGCCACCGCCGCTGTGGGCTGCGGTGTCTCGTCAAAGTCAAGGTTGTGATCAATGAACTGCCCGAGGTAGGTGTACTCGGATGGCAATGTCGGACTATCGTCCGCAGTCCCTCTGTCAACGCCCGGAGGATCGGTCGTGCCAGCCTGCATCGTCCCGACCAGATCGGCCGCTGCCTGATCGGAGAAGTGGAAGGCGGGCAGGCTGGGGAACATGCTTCCGAAGCACATCGGGGTGGCCGGCGCCGGCCCGTCGACGCTGCCGGCGGTGCAACTCGCCCCATAGGCAGTACTCGACAGCGCCAGAACCGCAGTCGCGGCGAGCGTTATGACTAGATACTTTGGTACACGCACTCTGGCGACCTTCTCTCTGTGCCTTGACAAGGTCTCTCTGGGTAACGTGCATAGAGAGTCTCTCTGATTTGGATGGGGAGCCTGCACGCTGACTTCCTGGCCCGAATTGCTCCGTGAGCCCTCCGCCAGCACCGGTGATTCCGAACGCCGTGGAGCTGGGGTACCTCTACAGATGAGACGCCGGCGGAGGCGAGAAGTCACGGCCCGAGCGGGCGCGGGCGAAGACGAGCGCAAAGATGGCGAAATATCCGAGAAATGTGAACACTTGCGCCACGGGATACACCGAGACATCGCACCAAGGCATCAGCCACCCCCCGGTCGCCGGTCGGACGGCCCTCATGCGCGGCCGTCAGCGTCGACGGCCCAACGCTTCACCGCTTACCCGGCGCCGGGCTCGAGAACGACGCGAACCATGCCGGCCAGACGATCCTGGGCGAGCGCCAACGCCTCCTCGAACCCGGCCAGCGGCAGGCGGTGTGATACCCACGCGCCCGCATCCAAGCGCCCGTCCTGCGCGAGTTCGATCACGGCGGCGAGGTCGGGCAGCGCGGACACGTATGCGCCGGCCAACTGCAGTTCGCGGGCCGCAAAGGTACTCGAGGTGCCGAGCGTGAGGGTCGCATCGACGATCGACCCCAGGACGAGACGTCCGCCGCGCCGCAGCAATGCCGCTCCGACCGCCGGCGCCGCCGCCTGGCCGCTGAAGTCGATCACGGCGTCCATTTCCCCCATGCTTCGGCGCAGCGCACGGGCAGCACCCTCGAGCCCGCGATGAACCTCAACCCCGAGCGCCTCGACCCGCTGGGCGCTCTCTTCGCTGCGTACCACTGCGGCCAGGCGCGCCTCCGGGTCGAGCGCGCGCGCGACGGCCAGGGCGCCCGTGCCCAGTCCACCGGCTCCAAGTACGCACAGAGCGCCGCCGGGCGGCAGGTGCGCCAGGCTGAACGCGTTGTGCGCGGTCGCCGCCGCATCAGCGAGCAACGCCGCCGCTGCGGGTTCGATGCCGTT
>Ga0302326_10013306_pt1 | contig 17455 bp, 10 predicted proteins | sample Palsa_T0_3_FD_202264 | JGI IMG/M metagenome (GOLD analysis project Ga0302326, IMG submission 202264) | Peat permafrost microbial communities from Stordalen Mire near Abisko, Sweden - Palsa_T0_3 | ecosystem: Environmental > Terrestrial > Soil > Palsa > Peat permafrost | place: Sweden: Abisko... | reverse complement strand
GAAGAATTGCGGATTCGAAATCACGTAGGCCTGTTGCACCACGCCGTTGAAGCGATCCGCGTTCAACACCTGCGGCAGCAGGAAGCGGTCGTAGAACAGGCCGAACCCCGCGCGAATGACGGTTTTGGGCTGGCGTAGCCGTCCCTGGCCGCCGCCTAGCCCCCAGGCTACGCCGACGCGAGGCGCGAAGTGGCCGGTATCGTGAATGTTGTTCTGCACCTCGTAGCGTAAACCCAAGCTCAGTGTCAGACTGGGAATCACGCGCCAGTCGTCCTGAACAAACGGCGCGACATCCACTTGATTGAGGCGTTCGAGCGGATTGCCGGCCACTACCAGGTACTGAAATGCGTCAAAACTCGCACCCTGCAACGTCGCGATATAGGCGTTCATCGACGCGAAACTGAAAGTGCCGTTGAAATTTGTGTTGCTAAAATCTTCCTCCCGCATTACGCGCAATCGGGCCCCCACCTTCAACTGATGAGTGCCGCGCGTTAAAGAGGTGTAATTCTGCAATTCGTAAGCGCCCTGATTCGTGTATTGCGGACCCTGGGTGGCCGCGCCCCCATTGAAGTTTCCGCTCACGACGATGGTAGGAGCATCATTATTGGAATTTTGTGAATTGTCCGTGCGCGTGTACTGAAAGCGGCTTTCATTGATCGCCCTGGCGTTCACCACCCAGGTCCCGATTAGCTGTGCCGACTGTGTGATGGTCTCATTGTCGACGCCCAGGACCGGAAGATTGAATCCGCCGACGCCGGAGTTATCCTGCGTGACCCGGGTCCAGGTATAACGCGCTTGAAGAGTCACCTTGGATCCGAGCTGATAATCGAGTCGCGGGCTGACGGAAATCCGCGAGGCGGGCGTGGGAACGTTCTCGTTCAGCCGCGTTGGCAGAAAGTTGGGCGGAAGGATCGTGGCATTGACCAGCGCCTGCTCTCGCTGCTCCCGGTCACTGAAATCCACAAAGAATGAGGCCTTCTTGTGTATGGACCCGCTGAGGTTGCCCTGGAACTGCCGCGTAAGGAAGGACGGCTTGGCTTCCGCAAACGGATTGCGCGCGTCGAGAGCGCCGTCGTCAGCCTGGAAAAACAACGAACCGTGCAATTTATCGGTTCCGGGCTTTGTAAGGATCTCGATACGTCCAAAACCGATGCGGTCGAATTCCGCCGAAAAAGGATTGGAATTTATGCGGATCTCACGTATGGAGTCCTTGGGCGGCAACTGGCCGTTGCTGAATCCATCCACGAATATCTGGCCGCCGTTAGGGCCGGCCGCGGGTCCGGCCAGCGCTAGCAAGTCGTTTTGGAGATCGTCGGGATCGTCCGACAGCATGTCCAGATCGGACCCTGTAAGCACCAATGCGCCTGCGTTCTTCGAGGGGTCCAGTTCCAACTGGCTGGTTTCGGCAACCGTGACTTCCTGCTTTTCGGCGGCGATCGTGAGCTTGGCATCCGCGGTGATCGCACGCCCAGCCACCAGCTCCACTTGCGTGGTCTCGAAGAGCGAGAAGCCCGTTGCGGCGATACGAAGGGTGTAGCTGCCAGGCGGCAGGCCCGTGAAAGCGTAGCCACCATCGTTGGCAGTCTTCGCAGTGCGCACCAAACCCGCTGGGCCTGTCACGGTGACGCTGGCTCCGGGCACGCCCGCCCCGGAGGGGTCAGTCACCGTGCCACGGAGACTTGCGGCCGTCTGAGCGGAGAGCCCCGCGACCAACAGCAGCGCAAGCGCGCACACCCGAAGCCACGGTTTGATCATAATGCTGGTTTGATCATATATGCTGCTGTCGTCTTGCGACCTGTTAAATCCCCGCCTACTGTCCGATACCGCCCACGTCGCCGCCGCCGCCCATGTTCCAATCGCCCAGAGACATCTCCCGGGTGCCTGGCTTCGTTAGAATGGCTTCCACTCCCGCCAGCAGTGTAATTGCGGTCACTTGATCGGGATTCGCGCCGTTCACGCTCGAAACGATGATGGCCTCGCCGGTCATGAGGTCGGATACCTGGATGGCTGGGATACGATCGATCATCGACTGCAGATCGCCACCACCGCGTCCGCCGCCAAGACCACCCGGTCCTTTGCCTTCGCTTGGGCCAGCGGTGCCAGCCGGATTACTCGCTGGACCGCCCGCGGGAGCGCCACCCGGCACGCCGTCCCCGGATGTCACGCCATGCAGACGATTGGCGATCACTTGCGCCAACTGCGGTTGCAGCTTCTTCAGCGTGGAATCCACTGAAATTTTGACGGTCATGGGCTTCTTGGTCTCGATATTGTTAATGCGGATCGAATTCTGCTGCGCATCCACCGAGACGATCAGGCCCGCAATCATTTTGAACTGGCCCGAAACGAGCTCATCGGCAGTCATCTGTGCGCCGTCCGGCGTCTTGTTTCCGCGGGCCCGTACTTGGTCGCCCTTGCGGATCTCGGAAACTGTCGACGGTTTGGCGTCGGAAAATTTCACCGAATCGGGAGCATAGCGCCGCACCACCGCATTGGACGCCAGCGTGATCGCCATAGGTTTGACGCCCGCAAGCGTGCGCACGTTGATGGTGACCGAGTCAGCCGCGACATCTGCGACGATGCCAGTAGCGCCGCGGCGATCCCAATCGGACCGCTCAGCCGCTTGCCTGCTGGCGATGGCGCTCTGCGAAATCACCACGATTTCCAAAGCGGCAAGAGATTCCTGGCTTTCAGCCGTGCGCCCCCGCGCACGCAGACGGTCCCCAACGCTAATGTCGGTGAGCTCGATCGTGGCGGCGTTCGCCAAGTTAGTCGCGCCAGGCGCGACGCGCACTAATTTAGCTTTGGCATCAATTGTGATGGCTACTTCGCCAGTGTCGGTTTTCAAAGTGATCTGGCGCGCGGCAACGTCCACTTTCGTAACCACGCCGAGCCTTGTGACTACGCTGGGAGCCCGGCCGGTGGCCTGATCCTGGGCCGCCGCTACTGGAGCCCATCCGACCGACGCCAGCGTGAGCGCCGCAAACGGGGCAGCCACGCCGAAGGCTGTTTTGAACATGCAGTGTTAAGACCTCCAGAATAGCATTTCAGGTTACATCGGCAGATCGAGGCGTGCAAGCCACCCTTAGGCTGCAACCGATTGATTTCATTGCGGTCCATCTGGCCGCAAGCTCACAGCTGGAAGGTACAAGCCACGAGGTTCGCGCTTCCACCAGGCACCGGTGCGGCGGCGCGTCGCGAAATCCGTAAAGGTGTATTCGTAGGCGGTGGCGCGGATGTAGCGTGGCGGCTGGTCGGGGAACGGATTTGTGGCAAGTAAAGCCAGCACTTCTGGTGAACCTTGCATCAGCCGGATAGCCAGGTTCACGAACCACAGATTGGTCCGGTAGTCGCTGAGCGCCGCAAACCACATCTGCCAATCAAGCCGCGGCTGATAGGGCGCCACCCACAGGGGTGGACGGTTCAGGTCGCCAGGCTTGTATTTGAATTCGTAGGACTGCCAGTGTTCGCCGTCAGCCGAGCCTTCGACCACGATTTCGATACGTTGCGTGGTCATTACCGCGAACAATCCGTATGTGTTGACAATTTGCAGCGGCGCGGTATAACGAAGCACGGCGTTCAGCGGAGCGGGCAGTCGCCTGGTGAAGGTCTCAAACATATGCGACAGACCCAGCACGATCACGACGCCAGCGACGATCATCGCACTCAATCGGGCGATGCGGCCCTCTGGACCCTCGGAGAGCCTTTCGCGGTTGGCGACGGGGACGAAGCGGGCAAGCGCCTGATCGTCGAAAAGAAATAGTGTCAGTGCCAGCGTCAACAGGTTAAAGAAAGCGTAGTTGCCGGTGGCGAGGATCATAACTTGCAGGCCAATCAGACACCAGGCGCCGAAGATACGCAAGCGCCTCGGGAAAAAGATCAGAAACGGCATGGCCAGTTCGATACCCAGCGTGCCTGCTGTTGCGAAATGCTGGAAACCGGTGGGAAGCTTGTCCGCATACCATGCGAGCGCAGTCGGTAATGGCTGGGTGTGCCAGTGGAATCCGACGGCCGAAAGATTGCGCCAGCTAGGATCTCCGCTAAGCAGCTTGACTGCGCCCGAAAGGAAATAGAGGCGGAATACCAGCCAGCGAAATAGCCACGGTACGATGCGGCCGCGCCCTATGAAAATCGCCAGGAATCCAGCTTCGAGCAATAGCGAATCCCACTGGAAGGAGAGGAACTCCTGGCCAACCGAGGCGAAAGACAGATACAAGACGAACAGCAGTATCAGGAGGAGGCGTTCGAATTTTCCACGCGCGAACCCCGTGATGAACAGCATGGCGGAGAAGATCACGCCGGCAAAGCAGAGCCCCACCAGAGTGATGTCGTCGGCGCCAAACCACAGGATGCTGGGTACGGCCAGGAAGCGCAGCGGAGAACCGGTTCGCGCAATCGTCGCGAGGAAGCGCGTCACTGGAACCACGCCGTGTTCTCCGATCAGACCACTGACCTGAAGCGCGAGCGATCCGAAAGCCACCGCGTAAATCAGGGCCAGAGCGCGCAGGAACAGCCACTGAGTGGCATTGAAACGCGTGGACTCGATGCGCCTGCCGAACGTAAAGCGAGTGACTTGATAGAAGAAATCCCGATGGCGGGCGATGATGCGGTAGGCAAGCTCAGATGGCCCGGAGATCCAAGGGTAGATGTGCTCCTTGCCCAGCGACTCAAATACGGCCCGGGCCCCGTTCGCAACGCTGCCATCCGGCCGCACTAGTTGGACCGATTGCGAGTAAGCTTCGCCAGAAATCTGCGGAAAGCGTTCACCTACGGCCTGGGAGGCGAGATACTCGATTCGGTCAGCGGTGAGCTGGCGCCAACAGTCGAGCCAGATGCGGCAGAAACCGCAGCGGCCATCGTATATCAGGACGGGTTTCGGCTCGGACATGCCTAGACCATTATCAGTGGTGTATGTTCTAATCGCCAAAAATGCGGCTTGGAGCCCAGAAACGAGGACTAGTAAAACGATCAGGCTCGAAAGCGGTATTGTCGACCGCGAGGCGAGCTAGAGCGATCACTTAACTCATTGAAAATAAATGTCGTCTATAGAAATATGGATGGTCGAATGCAAGTTTTTCTTGACTTTGGGCCGGATGCTTCGCTATGATGACGATTCGTTCATTTAGACGATTCACCGTCTGCAGTTGTCTCCAGCCCAGGTTCTATTCGGGGGAAGGATTCCCTGGGGTGAAGCTGGGTTACTTATTGGGAGAGCAATGAAGCAACACTATTTCGTTGTGGTTCTGGCCCATTCCCTACACGGACGGCTGCGCCGCGTCCACGTTCCGCATAAGGCCCTGTATGTCGTTCTGGCTCTCGCTTTGTTTGGTTCGGTTTCGCTATTCGGAATGGTTTCCAGCTATCTGCGGATGAGCTGGAAGGTGGCCAACTACAACGCCCTCCGCGACCAGGTGACTACGCTCCGCAGCCGCTACCAGCAGTTGCAAGAGGAGAACTCCGAAAAGAAGGAACAGCTGGCTTCGTTGCAGCTGATGGCCAGTGAGGTGAGCGTGGCGCTGGGGCTGAAGCGATCGCTCGAAGGCGCCGACGATATTGCTAATGAAGGTCCTCTGGTGCCGAGTTACCGGGAATCGATCGAAGAGTACAACTTCCTGAAGTCGGCCAGCTATTCGCGCGTGAATCATTTGTACGCACGCCGCTGGCAGACCAATGTTGTCCCAACGATGTGGCCTGTGAATGGACGCCTGCTGAGCCGCTTCGGCGAACGCCAGGACCCGTTCTCGGGAGAGGGCGCTCTGCACTCGGGCGTGGATATTTCGGCGGGAATGGGGACTCCCGTGCACGCCGCGGCGGATGGGATCGTATCGCGCGCCGAGTACTACGGCGGTTACGGGAAGATGGTGGCGATCGATCATGGCAACGGCATGCACACGTGGTACGCGCATTTGTCGCGATTCGAGGTGGTGCCGGGACAAGAGATCCGGCGGGGCGATGTCCTGGGTTACTCGGGTGCTAGCGGGAAAGTGACCGCGCCGCATTTGCACTTTGAGGTTCGTTTGGGCGGCAGCCCGGTGAACCCCTACCCGTATCTGACGCGTTCCTCCATGCAGCAGCACGTACAACCAGACCTGCCTTTCTAATCCTTAGACAAATCCCTGAAACCCGGTGAGCGGGGTCTCCGTCCAAGACCCATCCAGGTATGGGTGTGTTCCGACAAGCCGCGCGGGCCTTGCTAGTTCTGCTGGTGCTGGTGAGCTTCGCTGGCGTGCAGACGGCGACCGCGATGGAAATCCATCCGGATCACCATGGTGGCCCCGACGACCGTTGCTGCGCGGGAGGCCACGCCGGACATTTTCCGGTCCTGCCCACCGTAGCCACGATCCAGCTGGGAACGCTTGCATTAACCGCATGGCATACCGCGATCGAAGTTGCGCCGTATACCTCCGACGACGGCCGCACGTTTAACTCCTCCAGAGCCCCGCCCGTTTAACCTTTCCTCCACCGCTTGTTTTTTTGTGCCGACCGGTCGTATTCCGTCCGGTTGGCGTGCATTTATTTTTACAAAGCTCTCTTACTAGGAGGTAAGGCCATGGCATTCAAACGACCATATTCATCATATTTTGCCCCAGCGTTCGTTCTTGGAGTATTGTTGTTCCTTTGTGGTTCGGCAGCAAAGGCGCAGTCGGCCGGAACGATTCACGGCTCGGTGCTGGACCCATCGGGTGCTGCGATCAAAGACGCCGCCGTGCAGATTCAAAATCCCGTCTCTCACTATAGCCAGAGCACGCAAACAGATAGCCAGGGGAACTTTGTATTCGCTAACATCCCCTACAACAACTATCACGTCAGCGCCGTGGCGTCCGGCTTTCAGAGCGGAGAGCAAGACGCCGATGTGCGCTCTTCGATAGCGCTCGAATTGAAAATCAGCTTGAAAATCGGCGCATCGACGGAAAGTGTGAATGTTGTGGGTGCCGCGGATCTAGTAGAAACCGACCCCACCACTCACACGGACGTGGATCGGAATCTTTTCGATAAACTTCCACTCGAAAGTCAATCGTCCTCGTTGAGTTCGCTGGTGACGCTGGCTTCGCCGGGAGTCTCGGCCGATTCCAACGGCCTATTTCATGGACTCGGCGATCACGCGTCTAATTCATTCTCGGTCGACGGCCAGCCAATTAGCGATCAACAGAGCAAGGTTTTCTCGAATCAGGTTCCACTCGATTCCGTGCAATCCATGGAGGTGATCGAAGGCGCGCCTCCGGCCGAATACGGCGACAAGACCAGCCTGGTGATTGTGGTGACAACGCGGTCGGGGCTCGGCGTGACGAAACCGCATGGGGACATCACGACTTCCTTTGGGAGTTTTGGGACGGTGAATGGGGGTGCCAATCTGGCTTATGGCGGAGCTAACTGGGGGAATTTCATTTCCCTGAACGGGCTGAACACCAGGCGGTTTCTGGATGGCCCGGAGTTCACGGTGCTGCACGATCACGGGAATGAACAGAATATTTTCGACCGCCTAGATCTGAACCTTTCCTCGAAGGACACGATCAACCTGAATCTAGGTTTTTCCCGGAGCTGGTTCCAGACGCCCAACTCGTTCGATTCTCAAAACGCAACGGCTTGGTCGGGACCGGTCTGCGCCAACTATTTGAGCTATTCGGACACGTGCAACGGCCTCGGTCCCAACGGCCAGCCGGTGGGCCCGACGGATCAGGTATCGAAGATCAGGACGTTCAACATCGCCCCAGTGTGGACACACCTGGTGAATGCGAATACGGTGTTGACGTTCGGTGGATTCGCGCGACAGGATCAATACAACTACTACGGAAGCGCGGACCCATTTGCCGACCTGATTCCCGATCTTCAAACCAATACCATCGGCCAGAATCGAAGGCTGACAAACCTAGGCCTTCGCGGGAGCGTATCGCTGGTAAGGGGAATTCACAATATAAAGTTGGGTGCCACCTGGCAGGACACGATTTTGACGGAGGCCGACAGTTTCGGAATTGTCGATCCGACGTTTAATGCGGTGTGTTTGAATGCCGACGGGAGTCCTAATACGGACCCAACTCTAACCAACCCGGCGAATTGCGGCGGAGCGCTGCAAGCCAATCCCAGCTTCGTTCCACTGCTGGCCTGTTACGATCTAACCAGGACCGGTCCACTTCCGGCATCCGATGGCTGCCCCAACCAAACCAGCGGCCGGTACACGTTTAATGGGCACGCGGATATCAGAGAGCTGGCCCTGTACCTCCAGGATACGATCACGCTGAAGAACTGGACGTTCAACCTCGGGATTCGGGGCGATGTGTATAGGGGAATCACGAAATCGAGCCAGGCGGAGCCGCGACTTGGGATTGCCTATCACATCAAGCCGACAAGCACCGTCTTGCAGGTTTCCTATGCTCGTACTCTGGAGACGCCATTCAATGAGAACCTGGTGCTGGCAAGCCTGGGTTGCAACGATGCCGTGATCAACGCCCTGCAGAACGCTATCCAGGGTTATCCTTGTCTGACATCGCCGCTGACCCCAGGGTTCCGGAATGAGTTCCACGCGGGACTTCAGCAAGCTTTCGGGCGGTATCTGGTGATCAGCGGCGAATACATCTGGAAATATACGCACAATGCCTACGACTTTAGTGTGCTGGGCAACACGCCGATCACCTATCCGATCGAGTGGGCCAGCTCCAAGATCCCCGGTTATGCAATCCGTGCCAGCGTGCCGAACTTCCACGGTTTCACGGCGTTTGTGGTGATGTCCAGCGTGGCCGCCCGCTTTTATGGGCCGCAGGTCACCGGGATTGGGACCACCCCATCCAGTTTCGGCGTGGGCGGCGTATTCCGCATCGACCACGACGAGCTCTTCAATTCGACCACACACCTCCAATATCAGATCGGAAAGAGGGGACCATGGATCGGCTTTAACTGGCGCTATGACAGCGGCCTGGTCGCCGGTCCGGCGCCGTGCGCGGGAGGGAACTGCGCCAACGGGCCCAACGGGACGGATTCGATTGTAGACGTCTCGGGGATTACACCAGATCAACAGTTCGAGGCGGGTTTGTACTGCGGTAGCGCATATGCAACCCCGACGACTCCGATCAGCCCAAGCGGTCTGTGTCCTGCGTCGCAATATGGCTCAAAGTTCCTCCAGATCCCTGCGCCGGGCACCGAAAACGACGATCACAATCCGCCGCGCATCGCATCGCGGAATCTCTTCGACATCTCCGTGGGACACGACAATTTATTCCACGGAGACCGCTACAAGTGGAGCGCCCGGCTTTCAGTGGTAAACATCGCGAACACGGAAGCGCTGTACAACTTCCTCTCCACTTTTAGCGGAACGCACTACGTGACGCCCCGAGCCGTGACGGGTACCATTGGGTTCCACTTTTGACTCTTGGCGCACAGTCTGGTTTAAGGGTTGCCCTATGATAGTAATTGATGTGCTTCAATCGCTGCTTTTATTCGTTTTTGGGTTTATTGATCCTGCTTGCCGCCCCGGCTGCGAGGGCACAGTCGCTCGGCAATGCCGGAACCATTGAAGGCAGCGTCACCGATCAGACCGGCGCCTCGGTTCCCGATGCCAAGGTGACCATCAAGAATGCCGTCTCTGGCTACAGCCAGACCGCAACAGTGGGCATGGACGGCTCGTTCCGGTTGACCAGCATCCCACCGAATCCATATCACATGGAGGTCGCTGCGGCTGGTTTTGAGCCCTCCGAGCAAGACGTTGTGGTGCGGAATGCCGTCCCGGTTCAAGTTAAGATCAAGCTCGCGTTATCCGGAGTCCAGTCCAGCGTAACCGTAGAAGCAGCCGGGGCTGATATCCTCGAAAATAGTCCTTCCTCGCACGTCGACGTGGATCGAAGCTTGATCCTGAAGCTTCCCTCCAGCGATCCGGGCGGTGGATTGAGCCAGGCGATTACCTACAGCACGGGCGGAGTGGTGGCGGATGGCAACGGACTGTTCCATCCGCTGGGCGACCACGCGGAATCGAGCTTCGTGGTGGATGGACAACCGGTCAGCGACCAACAGAGCAAGGTATTCTCGACGCAGCTCCCCACCAGCGCCATCCAAAGCATGGAGGTCACGACCGGAACTCCCGACGCCGAATTTGGCGACAAGACTAGCCTGGTGGCACAGATCACGACCCGTTCGGGCTTGGGGGCGCCGAAGGCATTTGGCAGTATTGAGGCGAGTTATGGGACCTTCGGGACGGCCGGAGGAAGCGCCGGCCTGGGCTTCGGCAGTGCGAAGTTTGGAAACTTCATAGCGGTGGACGGCGTTCGCAGCGGGCGGTTTCTGGATTCCCCTGAATACGCGCCGATCCATGACGTCGGCAACAACCAAACGGTTTTCGATCGCATGGATTTTGAGCCCACCGGCAAAGACGCCCTCCATTTCAACTTCCTCGCAGCCAGGAACTGGATTCAGATCCCCAATTCTTACGATCAGTTGTCGCAGGATCAGCGCCAGCGCGTGCTGACCTGGAGCGTCGCGCCCGGATATCAGCACACCGTGAATTCCCACACCCTGATTACGGTGAATCCATACATCCGGAAAGATCAGTTCAACTACGATCGCAGCCGCGATCCTTTCGCCGACACGCCGGCGACGCAGAGCGAAAATCGACAACTGCTGAACTGGGGCGCTAGAGCGGATATTTCGATGACGCAGGGCCACCATAATTTAAAATTCGGCGCGGATTTGAAGCAAACGCGGCTGCTCGAAAATTTCGGCTTCGGCATCACCGACCCCGGTTACAACAGCCCGTGCGTCAACAGCGATGGAGTGCCTGTTGGCGATCCCGCCTTGACGTCGCCCAACCAATGCGCCGACGCGGGGTTCGAACCGAATACCTCGAGCAATCCGGTCGTCACCGGCGCGCCGTTCTCGCCCGCCCTGCTGCCTTACGACCTGAGCCGCGGCGGGAGCCCGTTCATTTTTCACGCCACCGGCAATATCAATCAATATGCTTTCTACGCCCAGGACGCGATCACGGCCGGCAACTTTCTGTTCAACGCAGGTTTTCGCTTCGATGTGTATGATGGTCTGGTTTTTAAGACCGGACCGCAGCCGCGCCTGGGCATCTCCTACAACATCAAGAAAACGGGAACGGTTTTGCGGATCGCCTACGCGCGAACGTTCGAGACCCCATTCAACGAGAACTTGCTGCTCTCCAGCGCGACCGGAATCGGGGGCCTGGCGCAAAACGTATTCGGCGCCACCGGGGTGCCGATTCAACCCGGCTTCCGCAACCAGTTCAACGGGGGCCTTGAACAAGCCGTTGGGAAGTTTCTGCTGATCGACGCGGACTACTTCTGGAAGTATACGCATAATTCCTACGACTTCAGCACGCTGCTGAATACCACGATCACGTTTCCGATCGCCTGGCACAACTCGAAGCTGGACGGGGTCACGGGCCGCGTCAGCACCACCAACCTCAAGGGCTTCCAAGCGTACTGGACTTTTGGCCACACCCGCGCGCGGTACTTCCCACCTGAGGACGGAGGCCTGATTCCCCAAGGAACGCCATTAGCCGCCGGCGTTTTCCGGATTGATCACGATCAAGCGTTCCAATCGAACGTGAGTCTCCGCTACCAAAGGCCCAAGAACGAGGAGTGGATCGCGTTGACCTACCGCTTCGATAGTGGAGAGGTGGTGAGCGGCGTGCCCGATGCGGGCGCCGCGCTGGGTCTCACGCCCAATCAGCAGGTAACCATCGGGCTGGCCTGCAACGGTGTGTTTGCCACGGTGGCGAGCCCGATCACAAATTGCTTGGGCCCCGGCGGCGCTGAGGGCGTGGTCACATCTAAATTGCTTACGCTCCCTCAGGGTGGATACGCCGGATTTCCCAGCTTGGAGAATGACGATCACAACCCGGACCGCGTGAAGCCGAGGAATGTCCTCAATCTGGGAATCGGCACCGATAATCTGCTGCACCGGGAAGGGACACGGCGGTATACGGCATCGATTGAGATCTCAAATCTGACTAACGTGGCAGCGGTGTACAACTTTCTATCGACCTTCAGCGGGACGCATTTCCTGGAACCCCGATCGGTAGTGGGAAAAATCGGGATGACTTTCTAGAACGCTTTGCCGGGCTTATTGATCGATCACCACGACCTTGTACGCGCCGTTCCGGATAACCACTTCGCGGACTTTGCCCCGCGGCCCGATGGAGCCGATCGAGTTGCCGTTGAGAAGAACCTTAAGCCCGCCCGCATTGCCGATGCGCAGGGTCGCACCGTTAGGCATGTCAAAGCTTTGGGTATCGCCGGGAGCGAACAGGCGTGCGAGCATGAGGTTTCCGGCAGCGTCCCGCAGGGACACCCAGGTAAGTTCCGATGCCTCTAAAGTGACGTGCCCGCCCGGCAATGACGGAGCCCGTGCCGGTGCCGCGGCCGGTGGCGCGCTTTGCGGAATCGGCGCAGGAGCTGGCGGTTGCACCGCCTGAGTCGCCGGGGCCGGTGTCGGCGCCGAACTACTGGTGGCGGAGACCCTTTGCACCGCAGGCTCGGAAAAAACATTCTGCCAGGCCCAAGCTCCTACAATGACGACACCGATTCCAACCAATGCAAAGCCCGCCACCAGGCGCCAGTCCCGTTTACGAGCGGGCTCTAGCGCGACGGGAGGCCGCCAAGCCGCTGGCGCCCTCGGGGAAGCCTGCGGCCGTGCGCCTAAGTCTTTCGACGTAGCGGGGGAGGTAGCGACGGCTGCGACGGGTTGTGGTTGCTGAACTGTTTCCAAGACCGGTGCCGCCACGGGTTCCGGCAGGGGTGTCGCGGGCGCAGGTGCCAGCGATTCCGACGCGATGGGCGCGGCGGCGGCGGCGGCCGCGTGGGCCAAATCAGGTAGCGCTTCAGGCAGCGCTACGGGAGAAGCGGGCGGCGCCGCTGTCACCGAAATCGCTTCCAGTTGGCGCGTGGTCTGCGCGCAGAAGCCTTCCACGGCGGTCAACAGCTTACGAACGCTGTCCTCGGTCGAAGTCGATTTCGAATGCAAATCCTCTATAAGACCGGATTGTCCCTCCAGCGCGTGCTCCACGCGGCTGATGCGCCGGTCCATATTGGCTTCCACCTCCCGTACGTAGGCGGTCCATTTGGTGGACTCGAGCGCCCGTTCGCGCCGGTCGGAAAACAAACGGGCCCCCACGCCCGAATTCACAACCGCTGGCAGGTGGGACTCCTGGTCAAAATCGGCACTGGCTTCGATCAGCATTTGAATTTCTTCAGTGATGCGAAGGGCGTCGCGGCGCGAGAGGCAGCGCCATTCGGACGGCTGGTCGCCATCGTCGGTCAGATACAGCCCGAATCCTATGAGTTCGTCCTGCTCAATGGCTTCGGTGATGCGGGCGAATTGACCGATGGTGGTGCGGCGCAGAGAGGTGGTGCCGTCGAAGGCCGCATGGAAGGCCGTAACTTGCTCGGTGGTCACGGGTCCAACGTATTCCGCCGTAAAGTTCAAGGATTCGTTGCCGAAATCGAAACCCAGCCACTCGCCCTTGCTCTGGTCGACGTGAATGTCTTCAGCGAGCAGATAGAAGAATTTTTGGGCTTCGTCCACCACGCTCGCGAGCTTGTGGAGTGGAACCCCCACACCGCCTCGGTTCAACTCAATACGGATTCTTAATCGTGCCATGTTATTCACCTCGGAGCCGCGCCACTCGATGAGTGGGCCGCTCTGACCTTTATTTTTCGTCTGGCTTCTTCCAGACTCTCGAATACTTTGCGGCTGATGCGATATTCCACCGCCTCGCTCGGATCTTGAGGTGGGCGGGTGATCGCGGGATCCAATTCCGCAGCCTGATAAAAATGGCGCGCCGCGGCGGGATAATCCCGGCGCTCGATGGCGGCCAAAGCCAGGCCCTTCAGGGCCACGGTGGAGCGCGAATTGATTTCGAGCAAGCGCTGCGAATATTTTTGGACACGCGCCAGCTCAAAGACCTCCATGCTCATGGCGATCAGGTTGGCAAGCGCCTCCTCGGCGCCAGGATCGATAGCCAACAGACGCTCATAATGCTCTTCGGCCTCATCAAAGCGTCGGAGCAGTTGCAGGGCCGCCGCCTTGCCAAACAGTGCCCGCCGCCGGACGCCGTCCGACCAGCACTTATCGAAACATTCCAAAGCCGCTTCAAATCTTCTTAAGCGCAACAGACAGCCGGCTAGATCCAGCCGCACTTCGTCGCGGTGCGGATCGAACTGCAGCACTGCTTCGAAGGCTCGCGCGGCGCTTTCCCACAGCTCCAGACGATGCAGGCATCGTCCCAGCTTCCCTTGCGCAAAAACATCGTGCGGCTGTTCGGCGGTCACTGTGGCGTAACTATCGGCGGCGTCCTCAAGCAGACCCAATTCGAGTTGCAGATCGCCGCGCAAGATGTAAAAGTCGGCGCTGAATTCGCTGGGGGGCGAAAGGAGATTCAACGCCTCCTGCAAGCGTCCCTCGGCGCGCAGTGCCAATGCCCCCTGCAGCGGATCGTTAGCGGCCGGTGTCGCGGCCGGCGCGGCGGTTCGGAACGGGTTCACGGAAGCGACGCCCCTGCGGTATGGCTGGACCCCTTCCGAACAAGGGTGAAGCGGAGCGCCTGAACCTCGGGACGCTGCCCTCCTTCGTCGTAGAATCCTAAAGCGCCCGAGTCGAGGCGCGCATCCGTCCAATAATCCACCGGACTGTCCTGTAGCGACAGAGTGAAGGCGGGTCCAATGGCGTCCATGCGAACCCGCACTAAACCCGAATTGTTGGCAAGCGGGATGACTTTTCGGGAGTGCGCGCTCTCGACACCGGCGGATACATTGAAGTGTTCCGCTGCCAGGATCAAGTTAGCTCCCGGCTGCAACAGGGTGAGCCGCGTGGCGTAGTAGTCGTTGGCATCGCGCGTGCGAAACACCCATCCGACCCCCCTGGCATCAGGGACCCACCCGAATTCGAGGCGATAATCCGACTCGACGCGCGAGGGCTCATACACCGACATGAACCGGCCGGGCGGTGAAATCGATACGCGGGTCCACCCGCCCACGCTGGGCGCCTCCGCAGCTAGCGGGGCGCTGGAGGGGACAGCCGTGCTTGAGTTTCCCGAAAATAGGTAGGCGACGGCTCCAATCGCTACGACCGCCACTGCGATCTGCCGCCAAAAACGGACCAGAAACGTATTATCGGGGGTGACGGACTGAAGAGAAGGGGCGGTAAACTCAGCCCGCGCGCCCGTCGTCACGGGGGCGGCCGCAGCAATCGTCCTAGAAGCCGGAACTGGAGCAACTGGAGTACGAAGCGCAGCCGGCTTGACGGGCGGCCGGACCATCTTTGGGATCACCATCTCCCATTGGGCGGCGGAACTCGCGGTGCGGGATTCGACCGCAGCGGGACCTTCATTGGCAGGTGCGGACACGGTGGATACCAACGCTATCGCAGGGGGCTCGAGCTTTGACATCGGCCGTAATGGGATTACCGGCTCGACCCGCGCGCCAGGGCCATTCAGGTAAGCCCACGTGACAGGAAACCGAAACCACGCGAGATACTCGATCTCGTTGATAGAATCTGGTTGCGCGGAAGACGCAATTAAACCAAATCGACCCTTAGCTGATTTCACATCGACCACGATATATTGGGTGTCACTCGACCATCGACCTGCATATAGTAGCACACGTGATAAATGGACTCAACGCTTATATTTCGGTTACTATCAAGAAGGTAAGAGGTAAGAGCATGGCGATCGAGAGGAAGGCAGAGTCAAAGCTCACCGAAGCAGCCGCCAAGACGACTGCCGTGTTGCAGACTCTGCAATCGCGTCTCAACCGGGAAACGGCTCCCAGCGAGATCCCGGACGAATTGGGAGAGCAACTCCAGCGTTACTTTGCTGCCAGCGAAGACCAGACGCTGCCCGCGAAGATCTCCGCTGACATTCGAGATCAGGTCATCGACGGGGTGGTTGAAAGAATCCTGCGCTCATGGGGAGAGCCCGACGGCCAGGTTTCCGCCAGCATCAAGAGCGAAGTGATCGGGCGTCTGGTGGAGCGCGTTCTGGCAGGGCTGTTGAAAAAGGGCGTAATGCCGAGTACTCACACGAACGTCCGGTAGGTCCGAAACTAAGGGGCAAATTGCGTTCCAGCAATGAACACCGGGGATAGGTCGAACCTGAAGCACCCGTCCAGGCCCCTCGACGTGGCGGCAAGGTGGCTGGGGCCAAACGCAGAAAATTTTAACTGGTTTTTCCGGATTTTCTAAGTACGGGTAGATCAGGTAGTTTCAGTGAACGGTGCCACCCCCATTCATCGGTTGGTCAACACGTTCCGTAGCGTGCCCGCACGGCAGGAAAATCTCAAACCGCGAGCCCTGGCCGGGCGCGCTCACGACGGTGATTGTGCCGCCGTGGCTGCGGACGATGCCCCCACTACAGCCAGTCCCATGCCCCGCCCTGGCAATTTGGTCGTGAAAAAAGGATCGAAAATCCTGGATTGGATTTCTTCCGTCATGCCGCAGCCTGTATCGCTGACCTCCAATCGGAGGCGATTTTCCTGATCCCCGGCAGCTTTGTCCGGGTCCGATCTGACCAGGGTTACGCTGACGGAGATGACGCCCTCTTTTTTTCCGAGGGACTCGGAGGCGTTAGTGATCAGGTTCAAGACGACCTGCCGGAGATGTGCGCCGTTGGCTCGGCAGCGGGGTAGTTTCTCGGGTAGATTGAGCCTCAATTCGGCGCGTTTTGAAATCGAGGCCTGCATGAAGGCAAGCACTTCGCCGACCAGCCGGGAAATATCTGCAGGCTCGAATGCCGGGTTTTCTTCTCCGCTATAGACCATCAGTTGACGCACGATCTGCGCGCCGCGAATTGCCGTATTATTGATTTGATTCAGTTCCTCCCCGTCGAGGGATGAAACCTGCACACTCTCCGCTACCAGCCACGCCGAAGCGATGATACTGCCCAGCAGATTATTGAAGTTCTGGGCGATACCGCTTGTGAGGACTCGCATGCTCTCCAGCTTTTGTACCGCCAGCGTGTTTTCTTGGTTTCGCTTCAACTCCGAGATATCGACGGTGATCCCAACGAGCCCGACAAACTGGGTATCGGCGAACCGAGGGGCACCGGAGGCGAACATGCTTCGGTATTCGCCGTCGGCGCGGCGAAGTCGAAGCTCGATTTGAAATTCGCGCCGGCCCTCGACAGCAGCCGAAACGGCGGCGCCGACACGTGCGAGATCATCCGGATGAACCGCTCCCAGGAAACCTTCGCCCGTGGGGTCTTCCCCGGTTCGACCGGTAAACATCAGAATCTGCCTGTTGCAGAACGTGATTTTCCCGGCGGCGTCAGAGAGCCATATCAGAACGGGCGCGCTGTCCGCCATGTTCCTGAAACGCTCCTCACGCTCCAGTAGTGCAACTTCGGCCGGCTCGCGCGCGTTGATCTCGGGATTGACGTCGGCCGTGCGGGTGCCTGTGTGGGGCGCCGCTTTAGCCGACGGCAGAGTCCGTTCGCTTTCGCGAAATGCCATTTCCGCTC
>Ga0302326_10013305_pt1 | contig 17456 bp, 6 predicted proteins | sample Palsa_T0_3_FD_202264 | JGI IMG/M metagenome (GOLD analysis project Ga0302326, IMG submission 202264) | Peat permafrost microbial communities from Stordalen Mire near Abisko, Sweden - Palsa_T0_3 | ecosystem: Environmental > Terrestrial > Soil > Palsa > Peat permafrost | place: Sweden: Abisko... | reverse complement strand
CCCGAACTGGGCTTTGAACGCCCAACTACTGGCTCTGCATTCTTTGCAGCGAGTAACCGGCGCTTACCGGCCGATCCTCCGCCAATTGACTCCGGGAGCAGTTCCTACTTCTTTTCTGTCTGCCGCGTGCAGTTCCTCCACCGGCCCACCGCTGGCCGGCCCAATCTTTAATTTTTGATCCTGCAGAAACGCGATGCTCTCTCCATCAGCGGACCAGAAAGGATTCCTCGCAAATTCCGTGCCGGTCAACAAACGAAGCTTGTCCGAGGCAAGTGACCGCACAGCCAGGATGCCCTGTTGTCCAATAAGGTTGACTGCAAGAATTTGGCCATCTGGCGGCAACGCCATGAAGCCGGCATATTGAGGTCGGCCCGCATCAAACTTCAATTAGTGTTTGATGACTCGATCTCTATAGGACTGGAAATCTTCCCAGCCTTTTGCAGATGGCTGTTTTAGGTCCATGAATTCACCCGCGGACGTATCAATTGCCTCCCAGCCATTTTCCTTGCATAGCGCAACAATTTTCGAAACTACGCTCCCGCCTCCACGAACATGCAACATGATTGATTCAACGGTATCTTTCTTGCCCAGGCTGAATTCGATGGAATACCCTTCGCCTTTGTCTTCATAAGATCCCCATAATCCATATTCGGGATTGGGCCTCGACCACACGATAGCCGGATATTCCTTGATCAGTTTTTCTTTCACTTGAGCTATCGATCCCAGGGGAGATGGCGCAAAACCTTTTGGTAGATCTTTTATCGAACGATAGCCATCTGCTTTGATTACACATACGTCCCAGCTCATAAGAAGAAAAATAGCACACCAAAGGTCAGACGCCGCTTCTGCCGGCCAAAGATGCTCTGTTCGTCTCAGAGTTCTTATGCAGGTTCTGAGGAAAGCCCCCCAGGGCAAATAAATCCCTGCGTCCCGCAGTCTTTGGTCCCCATTCCCTGTCTTTTCCTGTTGACATTCTGCCTATGCCTGTTGCACGGTATGTGTAGAAAGACAACAGGAGAACGAAATGGGCGACAAATCGGACGTACTGCAAGGCACCCTGGACCTGATGGTCCTGAAAACCCTCGAATCCATGGGCCCGCTGCACGGCTACGGCATTGCCCGGCGGATCGAGCAGGTCAGCGGCAATTCCCTCAGCCTGAACCAGGGAACCATCTACCCCGCGCTTCTGCGCTTGGAGCAGCGCGGCTGGATCAAGTCTGCCTGGGGCACCTCGGAGTCCAATCGCCGCGCAAAGTTTTATTCCCTCAGCCCCCGCGGGCGCAAGCAGATCGAAGAGGAAACCGAAAACTGGGAGCGCATCGCCTCCACCATGTCGCGTTTTCTCGCCCCATCCAACTAGGAGCCCCCATGGACCGAATCCGCATTCTGTTGAGCCGTTGCTCAGCTCTCTTCCGCAGACAAAAGCTGGACGAGAACCTCGACGAAGAGTTGCGTACGCACATCGATCTTGCAGTCGAAGAGAATCTCAAACGCGGGATGTCTGCGGAAGTGGCGCGCACAACGGCGCTCAAGGAGTTTGGCGGAATGACACAAACCAAGGAGATCTATCGAGTGATGCGCGGTTTGCCGATTCTTGAAACCGTTGCCAACGACCTGCGCTTCGGGCTTCGTCAATTGGTGAAGTCGCCGGCATTTGCGTTGACGGCCATACTCACCCTCGCGCTTGGAATCGGCGCGACCACCGCAATCTTCTCCGTGGTGAAGGCCGTTCTGCTGGCTCCGCTGCCGTACAAGGACCCCGGCCGCATCGTAGCCGTGTGGACGGCGAATGCCGCGCAAGGCGGCCAGCCGCTTCCAAGCACTGCTGGGGATTTCGCTATCTGGAAACAGCGCAGCGGCGTCTTCGAGGATCTTGCCCCCTCCTACGACAATGAACAGACACTGACCGGACAGGGCGCGCCGCAGTTTCTCATCGGCTATGCGGTCTCGGCGAACTATCTTCGCATCCTCGGCGTTCAGCCTCAGCTTGGGCGGCTCTATACGGATCAGGAGGACTCGGCCGGCGGCCCCAGACTTGCGCTTCTCAGCGATCACCTCTGGCGCACGACATTCCATTCCGATCCCAGCATCGTGAACAAAGCGATCACGCTGGACGGAAATGCATATACGGTGCTGGGAGTGATGCCGCCCGGTTTCAGCTATCCGTCTTCGGTTGAGATCTGGACACCGTCCAACATCGCTCCATCGGCTTACGACGACTTCAGCCATACCTACATACGCATTCTCGGACGGCTGCGGCCCGGTGTAACTCTCGCGGATGCGCAAAAGACATTGAATGCCGTGGAAGCGCAGGTGGCCACCGAGCATCCGCAGACGGACGCCGGCAATCGCGTGGTGCTTGTCCCGCTCCGTGAGCAACTCGACGGAGACATTCGCAAGCCCTTGCTGATCCTCATGGGCGCTGTTGGCCTGGTGCTGCTGATCGCATGCGCCAATACCGCCGGGCTGGCATTGGCACGCAACGCCGAAAGGCAGAAAGAGATCGCCGTGCGGCTGGCTTTGGGGGCCACGCGGAGGCGCCTGTTGCGTCAGTTTGTGACCGAGAGTCTGCTGCTGGCGGTGATCGGCGGAGCAGGCGGAATCCTGCTGGCGCTGGCTGGGACTCATTTCCTTCTCGGCCTCTTTCCCAATGAAGTGGCAAATCTCAACATTCCCAAAATCACCAGGATTCCTATGGATCGTGGCGTCCTGCTGTTTGCTTTTGTCATCACCATGCTCACAGCATTTCTCTTCGGCATCGTCCCAGTGCTGAAGGGCATGCGAACGGAAGCAGGCGCGGCAATGAAAGACTCGGCCCGCGGCAATACCAATACCCGCCGTTCAAACCGCTCTAGAAGCGCGGTGGTGATCAGCGAGGTAGCGCTATCTCTGATGCTGTTGACCGGCGCAGGGCTGGTGGTAGCCAGCTTTCAGAAAGTGATGAATGCAGACCTTGGATTTCAGCCGGATCACGTTCTATCAATGCAGCTATTCCTTCCACCGGACCGTTACCCGTCAACCGACCCGGTGAAGAGGCGTCAGTTTGTCGAAGGCGTTGAGAAGCGATTGAGCGCGCTGCCCGGCGTCAAGTCCGCGGGCACAATCAACTTCCTTCCTCTGAGCGGTTTCTGGGGAACGACCAGTTTTCTGCTTCGCGGCCAGGCCCCGCCGAAAGATGGTCAGGCTCCGGAAGCCGACAATCGCATCGTCACTCCTGGCTATCTAAGCACGATGGAGCTCCCGTTGATGCGCGGGCGCAACTTTACCGATGCCGACCGCGCCGGTGGATTGCAAGTTGCAATGATCAACCAGGTCATGTCAAAGCAGTACTTCGCGGGCAAAGACCCGCTAGGAGAGCAGCTGAACCTCGGCACCGCAGACAAACCGGATTGGTGGCAGATTGTCGGTGTAACCGGCGACGTGAAGGCCTTTGGCCAGGATCAGCCCACGCACGCGGATATCTACCGTCCCTTCGATCAGGTGCCATTCCCGCTCGTGGCATTCACCATGCGTACAGAGACCGATCCTGCCTCGATGGTGAAATCCGCCGAACAGGCTTTGTGGAGCGTCGATCCAAATCTGCCCGTGCTCAAGGCGATTCCAATGGACTTGCTTGCCGGCCAGACGCTGGCCGTCCGCCGCGCCAGTGCGGCGCTCTTCTCGGCGTTCGCGGTGCTGGCGCTCGTTCTGGCATGCATCGGGATCTATGGAGTGATGGCCTATGCGGTCGCGCAGCGCCGGCAGGAGATCGGAGTCCGTATGGCGTTGGGCGCGAGGCGCAGCAATGTACTCCGCATGATGATGGGCTTTGGCTTCCGGCTGGCTTTCTGGGGTGTCGTCATCGGAGTGATCGGAGCGCTCGCCCTGACCCGGCTGCTGCAAAGCCTGCTGTTTGAAGTGAACGCAATGAACCCGCTCGTCTTCTCAATCGCCGCGATGGTGCTGGTTGCAGTCTCGATTGCCGCGTCCTATCTGCCGGCACGCGCGGCTGCTTCCATCGATCCCATGCAAGCGTTGAGAACCGAGTAGGAAAACGAAGGGGTAGGAGGCCGAAATGGACCGGATACGCATGCTGCTCACCCGTTGCGCGACGCTCTTCAGTAAACGCAAGCTCGACGCCGACCTCGACGAAGAGTTGCGCTCCCATATCGATCTCGCCGTCGAGGAGAACCTCGAGCACGGCATGTCCAGGCAGGATGCGCGTACCGCTGCGCTGCGCGTGTTCGGCGGAGTGACGCAGACACGGGAAGCCTACAAGGTCCAGCGCGGTTTGCCGTTCCTGGAGACGCCCCTGCAGGATCTCCGCTTCGCTTTGCGGCAATTGCGCAAGTCACCGGGGTTCGCTATCACGGCAATTCTCACTTTGTCTCTTGGCATGGCCGCCAGCATCGTCATCTTCAGTTTTGTCGATGCGGCTTTGATCAGGCCGTTGCCCTACCACGATTCCTCACGGCTTGTGGCGATTTTTGGAAAGACACCGGACTCGGATCGATCCACTTTTTCTCATGCCGACTACACCGATATGCGGCGCTTCAATACCGTGTTTTCGTCCATTGCCGCCTACGATAACCGGAGATACTTCATACTCTCCGGCGCAACTGGCGCTGAACAGGTAAATGCCATCGCCGTCACCGGCAACTTTTTTTCGACTCTCGGCATAACGCCGGTGCTGGGCCGCGGCTTCGAGGCCAACGAGGATTTAACCAATGCATCGGCCACCGTAGTGTTGAGTTATGCAGCCTGGCAAAAGCATTTTGGCGGAACTACCGATGTGCTGGGAAAGACCGTCACTCTGAAAGGTCAGCCGTATACGGTGATCGGCGTCCTGCCGCGCGAATTCGCATTTGCACCCACCGGGCCGACGGAATTCTGGATGACCTTGCACCCATTTATCGGCGATGAATGTGAGCTCGGACGCGGATGCCATGTGATGAGCGTCGTGGCGCGCTTGAAGGACGGCGTGACGGTCAAACTGGCATTAGCGAATACGCAATCGATTGCCGCGCAGTTGGCACAGCAATATCCCGATACTAACCGCGATCAGGAAACAAATATTGTCTCTCTTACTCGCGTGATTCTGGGCGATGTCGCGCCGATTCTGTGGGCCCTTCTTGTTGGAGCCATGCTTCTACTGGTCATCGCCTATGGAAACGTAGCGAGCCTGCTGCTGGCTCGCTCCGAGAGCCGCAGGCGTGAGATTGCGATTCGCGGAGCCCTGGGTGCGGCGCGCGGGCGATTGGTGCGCCAGTTCATCACCGAAGGCTTGGTCACTGTCGCCATGAGCCTCGCGCTTTGCGTGTTTGCTGCAAATACGTGCCGTTACTTGCTGATGAAGCTCTTCCCTCCGAGTCTGCTTGACTACATGCCCTATATGCGCGGCTCCGGTTGGAATGTGCACATGGTGGCCTTCGCTGCTGCCGTTGCGCTGGCGGCGTGTGCTCTATTCACAGCCGCTCCCATGCTGCGCATTCCGCTGGCAAATCTGAGCTCCGGCCTGGGCGAGGGTGGGCGCGGCTCAGCAGGAACTGTATGGCGTCGCTACGGAACGAAACTAGTCGTGCTCGAACTGGCGACCACGATGGTGTTGCTTGCGAGCGCGGTGCTTCTAGGCAAGAGCCTGCAAAATCTGATGCACGTCAACGTCGGATTTGTGCCGAGCCATCTGGCTACTCTCCAGGTAACTGCCCCCGCGGCCAAGTATGGCAAGAATGAGCAAGCCATTGAGTTGCAGCGAGATGTTGTAAACACGCTGAGCAGTTTGCCTGGTGTGACTGCCGTCGGCGCAGCGAGCGGACTGCCTCTCGGCTGGGAGGGTGGATCCTGGATCGAGATTGTGGGCAAGCCGGCACTCGGAGACCACATCGCGGTGGGCAACAGACAGGTGAGCGCCGGCTATCTGAATGCGCTTCAGGCGCGGATCATACGAGGGCGGGATTTCAACGCGAGCGATAGCGCATCAGCGCCCCGAGTCGTCATCATCAATCAAAGTCTGGCGCAAAAGTACTTCCCAAACGAGAATCCCATCGGCAGGCAGATCGTCTTCTTCGAGAAGTCGAAGGAGCCGTGGCGCATTGTCGGTGTTGTCGCCGATATTCAGGAAGGCGCACTCGACACGGACAAGGATTCCTGCATGTACCGGCCCTTCGAGCAGGATCCATACGCTGGCTTCGGCGTTGTAGTGCGCACCTCGCAAGAGGCGGCGTCAATCCTGCCCACGCTCGTTGCGGCCATCGCCAGAATTGATGCCGCAATTGCAACCTCCGATGCCGCGACCATGCCGGAGCTGATTCAGGGCTCGTACCCCGCGTTTCTTCACCGCTGCTCCGCGTGGCTGGCAGGCGGCTTTGCCGGCCTTGCATTGTTGCTGAGCATCATAGGCCTGTACGGTGTGATCGCGTACTCCGTGAATCAGCGGACGCGAGAGATAGGCGTTCGCATGGCGCTCGGCGCGCAGCGCAGCTCAGTGTATAAGCTCATTCTGATGGAAGCAGGATGGCTGACTTTCTTCGGACTCGCAGCGGGCGTAGTGGGCGCAGTGATTGCCGGAACGCTGCTGCGAGGAATGCTCTTCAATGTTCGATCGTGGGATGTATCGACACTCCTCGCAGTAGGCACGATGCTCGCCGCTTCCGCGCTGCTGGCAAGCTACATCCCCGCGCGCCGTGCTGCGTCAGTCAATCCAGTGGAGGCGCTTCGTGCTGAGTAATGGGCCGCGATCCCGCGCCAAATTTGCAACGCTGCCGTACGTATACGCAGGAGAGACTTGGAGGCGACTATGGACTTTGTGCGATCAATATTGAGCCGCTGCGCGGCGCTCTTCGGCAAGCGCAAGCTCGACGCCGACCTTGACGAAGAGTTGCGCTCCCATATCGATCTCGCCGTCGAGGAGAACCTCGAGCACGGCATGTCCAGGCAGGATGCGCGTACCGCTGCGCTGCGCGAGTTCGGCGGAGTCACCCAGACGCGCGAACACTATCGAGTGCAGCGCGGCCTTCCGTTTCTTGAGAGACTGGCGCAGGACATTCGCTATGCATTGCGGCAATTGCGCAAGTCGCCCGGCTTTACAGCCACTGCCGTAGTCACACTGGCGCTCGGCATCGGCGCCAATACCGCCATCTTCACGCTGGTGCAAGGCATTCTGCTGCGCTCGCTTCCGGTGGCCGATCCCGCGCGTCTCTATCGCATCGGCGACACCGACGATTGCTGTTATGAGGGCGGATACATTAACGATAACGGCGACTTTGCCATCTTCTCTTACGATCTTTACCAGCGCTTCAAGCAGTCCGCACCGGAGTTCGAGCAGTTGGCGGCTGTGCAGGCGGGTATTAACACATACAGCGTGCGCGTTGGCGCCGCGGCGTCAAAACCGCTGTCGGGCGAGTATGTCTCCGGGAATTTTTTCTCGACGCTCGGCATAGGCGCCTATGCGGGCCGCACGTTCGACGAAAAAGACGACAAGCCCGGAGCGGCCCCGGCTCTGGTGCTCAGCTTCCGTGTCTGGCAAACGGAATTTGCCGGTGACCCTGGTGTGGTGGGCTCAACGGTCTTTGTGCAGACGCATCCATTCACCGTGGCCGGTATTGCGCCCGCCGGCTTCTTCGGCGATCGCATCGCGGAACGGACGCCCGCGTTCTGGATGCCGTTGGCAGACGAACCCGTAATCGAAGGATCGACCTCCACGCTGATGCAGCGGGATAACGACACAGGATGGCTGTATGCGATTGGCAGGGTTCGTCCGGGCGTAAACATGGGTGCGTTGCAAACCAGGCTCTCCATTTCGCTGCGGCAATGGCTGGGCACCCGTAAGTCGTTTACTGAACATGGCGGAGCAGCCGAGATTCCCAAACAGCATGTAGTTCTTACTCACGCCGGCGGCGGCATTCGAAACCTGCAACAGCAGACCGGCACCGGCCTGCGCATGGCCATGATTCTTTCCGGCGTGGTGCTGCTTATTGCCTGCGCCAACATCGCCAACCTGTTGCTGGCGCGCAGCACCGCGCGGCGCTCTGACGTAGCCGTGCGCATGGCTCTGGGCGCGGGGCGCAGGAGGCTAATCCGCCAGAGCCTCACTGAAAGCGTGCTGCTGAGCCTGATCGGCGGAGTTGCCGGATTGGCCGTCGCCTACAGCGGTTCGCAGATCCTACTCGCCCTCATGTTTCCGATTGCGGTCGACATGCCCGTCCAAACCACACCCTCATTGCCGGTGCTGGGATTCGCGTTTCTGGTTTCTCTTTTGACCGGAGTGTTCTTCGGCGCGGCGCCGGCGTGGCTGTCGTCGGGCGCGCAGCCAGCCGAGGCGTTGCGTGGCGTCAACCGCGGCAGCGGGCTCATGCGCGACCGCTCGTCGCTGCCGCAGAAGGCGCTGGTCATTTTTCAGGTCGCTCTATCGGTGGTTCTGCTTGCAGGCGCAGTTCTCATGACCAGGTCGCTCGCCAACCTTGAGAACCAGAACTTCGGCCTCGCAACCGCCAACCGGTATGTCCTTGAATTCGACCCCGACGGCGCCGGTTACACTCTCGATCGCCTTCCCGCGCTTTACCGCCAAATCGAAGACCGCTTCTCCGCGCTGCCTGGCATGGCCAATATGAGCCTCGCCATGTTCGTTCCACTCGAAGGCACCAACTGGAGTGAGTGCATCATCCAGCAAGGCCACCCCGCGCCGGGACCGAATGACAAATGCGGTTCCACGTGGGACCGCGTCAGCACCAACTTCCTCGATTCGATCGGCGTGCCGGTGTTGCGCGGCCGTGGAATTACGGAGCAGGACACGGCAACCTCGCAGCCGGTGGCCATCGTCAATCAAACCTTCGTCCGGCGCTACTTCCCCAACCAGGATCCGCTCGGCAAACATTTCGGAATCGACAGCCCGCAATACTCCGGTGCATTTGAAATTGTAGGCGTCTTCGCCGACTTCAAGATGAACAACCCGCGCAGCGAGGTCCGCCCGGTTTTTCTCCGGCCGCTCACGCAGCGGTTCCCCGGCTTCAAGGAGCCGGACATGATTGCGGGCGAAAAGAACTCTATGTTCGTCAACATGATCATTCTCAACTTCACCGGGCCGCGGGAAGACGCGGAGGCGCTTGGCCGCAGAACATTGGCCGCCATCGATCCGAATCTCACCTTGTTTCACTTCTCTACATTCGATTTCCAGGTGGCGCTCAATTTCACGCAGGATCGCCTGATCGCGCGCCTTACCGGCCTGTTCGGCATTCTCGCGCTCGTCCTGGCCTCGGTCGGGCTCTATGGCGTGATGTCGTACTTCGTCGCCCGCCGCACCAGCGAGATCGGCATTCGCATGGCGCTGGGAGCCACGCGATCGAGCGTCGTCGCCATGGTGATGCGCGGCGCGTTGAGTCAGATTCTCATTGGCCTATGCTTGGGCATCCCCGCCGCGCTCTACGCCGGACACCTGATGGCCGGCCTGCTCTATGAAGTAAAGGGCTGCGACCCGTTGGCATTTGTTGATGCGACGCTCGTGCTCGCAGTTTGCGCCGCCGTTGCGGGATGGATTCCCGCGCGGCGTGCCGCTTCCATCGATCCCATGCGGGCACTTAGAACAGAGTAGGAGTTGAAATGGACCAGATGCGAGTTTTATTGAGCCGTTGTGCAGCGCTGTTCAGCAGACACAAACTCGACAGCGACCTTGACGATGAGCTAGGCGCACACATCGATTTGGCCGTCGAGGACAATTTGAAGATCGGTATGTCCGCACCGCAGGCGCGGACAGCGGCACTGCGCGAGCTTGGCGGCGTGACGCAGGTAAAGCAGCGCCGGAGAGAGCAGCGCAGTTTGCCGTTTCTCGAAGTATTTGCGCAGGATATCCGCTTCGCACTGCGGCAGTTGGGCAAGTCATCGGCATTCACGATCACAGCAGTACTCACGCTCGCCGTCGGCATCGGCGCAAACACAGCCGTCTTCAGCATCGTCAATTCATTTCTCTTCCGCCCCTTGCCGGTGAAGGATCCGGCACACCTCGTGGTAGTCGCGTACGAAGACCCCAAGGCGAATTATCCGCACGAGCTCTCCAATGCAGATCTCCAGGATCTTCAGGCGCACAGCCAAGTCACTTCCGACATGACGGCGTTCCTGGTCAACTTCGCCGGCCTCAGCACCGGCAATCGCAGCGAGCGCATTCTGGTCACCTACGCAAAGGGCAATTACTTTTCATCACTCGGCATTCAGCCTGCCCTGGGACGCCTTTTTCTTCCGCGCGAGGGCGAAACGCCGGGAGCCGATTCCGTCGTCGTTCTCGGCTACGCCTACTGGATGCGCCGCTTCAACGGCGACCCGTCCATCGTGGGCAAGAGCGTGGACCTGAATGGGATGCCAGTCACTGTAATCGGAGTGGCGCCAAAAGAGTTTTTCGGCACTTTCTATATCGTTGATTCTGACGCCTATGCGCCGCTGGGAATGTTCGTCGGCAGCGGTGGTTCGCCCGCACTTCTCACCGACCGCAAAGATCGTCCGCTACGCGTGCTCGCGCATCTTCTTCCTGGCGTCTCTATTCATAAGGCACGGGCCTCTCTGCAACTGATCGCGAACAACCTCGCGCACGCCTACCCCGACACCGACGCCGGCCTTAAGATGGACGTGATTCCTGAAAGGCTCGCGCGTCCCGAGGCTTCGTCGGCGAGCGCGTGGCCGTTAATCGCCGCCGTGTTCCTCGGCCTGGTTGGCCTGGTGCTGATCGTCACATGCGTCAACGTCACCAACCTGCTGCTCTCGCGCGCTTCCATTCGCGCCAGGGAAATGGCTGTCCGCTCAGCTCTCGGAGCGAGCCGTCTCCGCCTGTTTCGCCAACTGCTTACCGAGAGCTTTATATTGTCTGCGTTCGGCGCTCTCGGAGGCGCGGCCATCGGCATCGCCCTGATGAAATGGATCGAGACCATTCGCCTCCCCGGCGATGCCGCGTTGCGCACCAGCCAGCCCTTTGACTGGCACATGTTTCTCTTCGTTGCGCTGGTCGCGGCCGCCTCAGGATTGCTCGCAGGCCTGGTTCCGGCAATCCGCGCAACCCGCACCGATCCCAACGACACCCTGCGCGAAGCCAGTCGCGGCTCTACCGGCAGTGCCGCTCACAGCCGCACGCGCAGCGCGCTCGTTGTCGCACAAACGGCAGGCTCATTGGTTGTGCTTATCATGGCCGCACTGTTTCTGCGCAGCCTGCAACGCGCGGAAAAGGCCGACCTCGGATTCAAGCCCGATCATCTGATCAACTTCACCATCGATGTGCAGGAACTGGGATACGACCAACAGCGCGGCGTGAATTTCTATCGCCAGCTCGGCGAGCGGATTCGCGCCTTGCCGGGCATTGAATCCACTGCCTTTGCTTTCTCCGCTCCCATGGGCTATTACGGCGCGGGACTGAACGCGCTTTGGAGCGAAAGCCAGCGCGGCTTGCCCGCGAGTAAGGTGTCATCGGTGCGCTTCAATAAAGTAGATTCGGACTATTTCCGCACCATGGGGATCGAAATCGTGAGCGGCCGCGCCATTGACGATCGCGACCGCAGCAACACCCCGCTTGTCGCCGTAATCAATGAGAACCTGGCCAAGGAGCTTTGGCCGGGGAAGGACGCAGTCGGACACCACTTCCGCCGCCTGTCCGGCGATGGCCCCGATATCGAAGTCGTCGGCGTCGCGAGATACAGCAAAGTCAATTTCATCGCGGAAACTCCCGCACCGTATTTCTATGTTCCTCTCACGCAGAACTACACATCCGTTCGAGTGCTGCATGTTCGCAGTTCGCTTCCGCCGGCTGAGGTTGTGCGCGAGGTCGAAGCCCAGGCGCGCGGGCTCGATCCGAACCTTCCCGTCTTCGACGTCATGACCATGGCGGAATCTCTCAGTGGAGGAAACGGCTTCTTCTTTCTCCGCCTTGCCGCCACATTCGCGGGCGCGCTCGGCGGTTTAAGTCTCCTGTTGGCGGTGATCGGCTTGTACGGTGTAATTTCCTTCGCCGTGAACGAGCGCGTCCGCGACATTGGCGTTCGCATGGCGCTGGGTGCACGGCGTCAGAACATTCTTGTCATGGTCCTGCTGCAGGGAATGAAGCTTGTGATCTTGGGCCTTGTGCTCGGCGTGGCGCTTTCCGTTGGCCTTTCGCGATTCGTTGCCGGCCTGCTCGTCGATACCGGAACGCTCGACCCGCTTGCCTTCGCATCGGCGTCTCTGCTTCTGGTCGCTGTCGCAGCGCTCGCATGCTACATCCCCGCGCGCCGCGCAACTTCGATTGATCCCATGCAGGCACTCAGAACGGAGTAGGAGGCGAAAATGGATTGGGTACGCACTCTCTTAGCTCGATGCGCGACTTTGTTGCGCAAGCAGAAGCTCGACGCCGATCTCGATGAAGAATTGCGCGCACACATCGATTTGGCCTTTGAGGAAAACCTCAAGCGGGGCATGTCCACGCAAGATGCGCGTACCGCGGCGCTCCGCGAATTTGGCGGCGTCGCCCAGACAAAAGAACGCTATCGCACGCAGCGTGAGCTTCCCTTCGTCGAGACGTTGGTCCGCGATATCCGCTATGCACTGCGGCAACTGCGCAAGTCGCCGGGCTTTACGCTCACCGCAGTGTCCACGCTGGCCATTGGCATCGGCGGCGTGGCTGCCGTGTATTCCGTAGTCGAGGCCGTGCTGCTGCGGCCTCTGCCGTTCTACCAGCCCAATCAACTTGTCCGGCTCCACGAGGGCGTAGAGCACCAATTCGACCAGGCCGATCTGCCCGCCCCTGACGTGATTCGCTTTGCTCGCGACAGCCAGACGCTTTTGCAGGTAGCAGGTTTTGTTCCCGCTGAATTTGAAGCCAGCGGCGCAGGCAAACCATTTCAGGCAAAGGCTGAGCGTGTGACTGCATCGCTGTTTCCATTGCTGGGCGCGCAGCCCATGCTCGGCCGCAGCTTCACGCAAAATGAAGATGTGAACTCGACCCCCGTTGCCGTTATCAGTTACGCCGTGTGGCGTGAGCGCTTTCAATCGAATCCATGCGCGATTGGTGCAACCATCGATCTGGATCGCAGGCCCTACACGATTATTGGCGTCATGCCGCGCAATTTCGAGTTTCCATTGGATGCCGGACGTCTCAGCCATCGCGACATGTGGGTGCCGATGAGCTTTACTCCCGATGAAAAGCAGGATGAGACGGATAATTTTCAATACGGCGCCATTGCTCGCCTCAAACCAGGAGTAACGTTGGCGCAAGCGCAGGGCGATGTCCGCCGCATGGTGGCGAGCATTGAGGCAGAGATTCCTCCGCAGGATGGAATTCATCTCACCAGCAACGTTCAGTCACTGCAAGATGAAACGGTCCATAATGCGCGTCCGCTGTTAAATACGCTGCTGGCCGCGGCCGGCCTGATCCTGCTGATCGCCTGCGCAAACCTTGCCAACCTGCTGCTGGTGCGCTCGGCAGGCCGGCGGCGCGAATTCGGCGTGCGCGCAGCGTTGGGAGCGGCGCGCAAGACCATACTGCGCCATTTGTTCACAGAGAGCCTTTTGCTGGCCGCAATCGGCGGTGTGTTGGGAGTCGCTCTGGCCGCAGCGCTGGTGCAACTGGCTGCGGCCACGCTTCCTGACTCGTTGCCGCGCCTCAACGAAATTGCCTTGCGCTGGCCAATGTTGCTGGTTGCGCTTGCATTGACTGGGATGACCGGCATTTTGTGCGGCTGGGCGCCTGCGTTCGCAGGCATCAAGCCCGATGTGTTGAACTCGCTGCGCGAAGCAGGCCGTGGCGCGGGTTCAAGCCGCTCGCAGAGCCGCATGCGCGGCGTGCTGGCAACCCTGGAAGTTTCCCTGGCCATGTTGTTGCTCGTGGCTTCAGGCTTGCTGCTGCGCAGCTTTGCAAATATGCTGGCCACCGATCCGGGCTTTGAGCCGCAGCATGTGTTGACCGCCTCGCTCAGTCTGCCCGAGCATGATTATCCGACTCAGCAGAAAGTCGACGCCTTCTATAACGAGCTACTTCGCCAGGCTGCTACCCTTCCTCAGGTAAAATATGCGGGCGCTGCCACCAACATTCCGGTCATCGGAATCAAATCGGATCGCAACTTTGTTCCGGAAGGATACGCGCCGCAGAACGGCCGCGCATGGCTCTCTGTTTCAAATTATTTTGTCCTCGGCGACTACTTTCGCGCCATGCGCATTCCGCTGATCGAAGGGCGCTACTTCACTCCTGGCGACGATCGGCCCGATGCGCCCTTGGTCGCGATCGTCAGCCAGTCGACTGCGCGCCAGCATTGGCCGGGCGTGAATGCGGTGGGCCGGCGCTTCAGAATGGGCGGAAATCCAAGAAGCACGCGTCCGCTCATTACCGTCGTGGGCGTTGTTGCGGACGTGCGCCAGGGCGCACTGGACCAGGCCGTCTATCCGCAAATGTATGAGCCATTCAAGCAGAGCAATCGGCAGTGGGAAGCAGCGTTGGCACAGACTTTCGGCCCGCGCAGCGATTTGCATATCGTGCTGAATACGGTGGACAACCCAACAAGGCTCGCTGCAACGCTCGAGAAGACTGTACATCAACTCGATCCGCTGCTTGCCGTATCGGACATGTACTCCATGCAACAGGTGGTCGCATCCACGGAAACGTCGCGTCGATTCAACACCGCTATTCTCACTGCATTTGCCGCGATCGCGCTGGCGCTTTCGTTGCTGGGAATCTACGGCGTGATCGCGTATTCCGTAACCGAACGCACGCGGGAGATCGCCATACGCATGGCCCTCGGATCAACGCGCCGGCAAGTGCTGGGTAGAACGCTAGGCAACGCGCTCATGCTTGCCGGCGTTGGCATTGCAGTGGGCTTGATTGCCTCCGCCGGCCTCACGCGCTTTCTCGGCAGCCTGCTCTACGACGTGCGCCCGCTGGATGCAAGCGCCATTGCGGGTGCGGCGCTGCTTCTGGCAATCTGCGCCGCGGCAGCAGGCCTTATCCCTGCGCGCCGCGCCGCTTCAATCGATCCCATGCAGGCTTTACGAACCGAGTAGGAGGCCAACGTGGACCCAATACGCACTCTCTTGAGCCGTTGCGCAGCGCACTTCCACAGCGGCAAACTGAACCGGGATCTCGACGAGGAGTTGCGCGCACACATCGATTTGGCTTTCGAGGAGAATCTCAAGCGCGGCATGTCAAATCAAGATGCGCGGACCGCGGCGCTGCGCGAGTTCGGCGGCGTGACGCAAACCAGGGAGGCATACAGGATGCAGCAAGGAATTCCATTTGTTGATACGCTGGCTCGCGATGCGCGCTATGCCGTGCGCCAATTGCGCAAGTCGCCTGTCTTTGCCGCCACGGCGATCCTCACGCTGGCGCTGGGAATCGGCGCCACCACGGCCATCTTCACGGTGATGAACGCTGTGCTGCTGCGCTCGCTTCCGGTACCGAATCCGCAGCAACTTGTCTACCTGCACACGCCCGATGACCAGCCTTATGGTGCGCACAGCACCGGCGACAGCGAGACCTCGTTTTCGCTGCCCGTCTTCGATGCGTTGCGGCAGGACCACCGCGCATTTTCTCAGGTCGTTGCGTTTGCACCGCTCAGCATGGACGGAAAGGTTGCTGTGCGCGTCGACAACCAATCTCCGGAACAGGTCTCCGCCGAAATGGTGAGTGGAAATTTCTTCTCCGGACTCGGCGTAACCATGGCGCGAGGCCGTGGCTTTGCGCTCGACGACGAAAACCAGAACTCCGCGGTTGTGGTGCTCAGCTATGAGTATTGGTCGCGCCGGTTTTCGCGCAATCCATTCGCGCTGGGCCAAACTATGTACGTCAAGGGAATTCCGTTCACCATCGTCGGCGTTGCGCGCGAGGGTTTTCCGGGAGTGAATCCCGGCGGGCTCACTGATTTTTGGATGCCGCTGCAACGCATGCCCCAACTGAATCCGTGGGGCAACTCAACCACCCACACGCTCTACGGCTCGCCCGACTGGTGGTGCCTGCAGTTGATTGCGCGGCTGAATCCAGGAGTGACCGCAAAGCAAGCCGTCGCGGAGGCCACCCCAGCATTTGACGCGGCAGCGTATGCCACTCTTGGCATCCCGCCGGACGCAACACATCCAAAGGTGAGGCTGGGCTTCGCTCCGGCCAAAGGCATTCAGGGGCTCGGCGACTACGATCGTGAACCCATCTTGATCCTCATGGCCCTGGTCACGCTGGTCCTTCTCATCGCATGCAGCAACGTCGCCATGCTCATTGTGGCGCGCAACGCTGCGCGGCAGCGCGACTTCAGCTTGCGTATGGCGCTGGGGGCGCAGCGCAGTACACTGCTGCGGCAACTGTTCACAGAGAGCTGCCTGCTGGTGCTGTCTGGCTCGCTGCTGGGCTGGTTGTTCGCGCTCAGTGGAGCGCGCGCGCTGGCCGCATGGTCTCGGCTCGAGGTGAACCTGACGCCTGACACAACAATATTGTTGTTCGCCTGTTGTGTTTCCGTTGTCGCCGCAACGCTCTTCGCCCTGGCTCCGCTGCGCACTGCGACCAATGCACCGGTAAACTCAGCCCTGCGCGTATCGGCCGCCACCAGCTATCAGAGGCGGAAAAGCGGCAGCGCTGTATTGGCGCTGCAAGTCGCGCTCTGCTTCACTCTGTTGACCGCGGCCGGACTATTGCTGCGCACGCTGCTTAACTTTGAGGGCGCCAACCTGGGCATGCAAACCGATAGCTTGCTGGTCTTCGGCGTTACGCCGCAAAACGTTCCCAACAACGACGCAAGGCTCGTCTTCTACCGCACGCTTCTCGATCGCGTGCGCGTGCTTCCAGGCGTTGAATCAGCTACCCTGATTCAAAATCGTCCCGGCAGCGGCTGGAGCAGCAACGAAGAGGCATTCGTAGATGGAGTCAAGCATCCGTTTGAGCAGGTTCCTCTGCGCCTCAACTTGGTGGGGCCAGATTTTCTCTCGACCTTCGGCATTCCACTGCTGGCGGGCCGCGACATTCAAGATCGCGACACAAGCGGCTCCGAACGCGTAGCGATTGTCAACGAGACATTCGTCAAGAAGCTGCTGCCGAATACAAATCCCATCGGCCATCAGCTCGGTGACCCCACGGAGCACACCTACAGGATTGTGGGGGTTGCCCGCGACAGCAAGTACCGCAGCGTGGACGAAGCACCGCGGGCTATGGCTTATTTGCCCTATACACAGGACGAAGCACCGCCAACCATGCAGATCGAGTTGCGTACGGCGGGCAGCCCGCTCGCACTTCTAGCTTCCGTGGAGAAGGCGGTTCACGAGATAGATCCATCGTTGCCGTTGGAAAAGCCGATGACGCAAGGGGCTGTGTTTGCGGATTCCTATGCTGACCAGCGCTTGTTCGCACGCCTCGCCATGTTTTTCGGCCTGCTTGCGGCTCTGCTCGTCGGCATCGGACTGTATGGAACCCTGTCGTATCGCGTGAGCCGCCGCAGCATGGAGATTGGCGTGCGCATGGCGCTTGGTGCGCAACGCCCGCGAGTTCTCGTCATGGTTCTGCG
>Ga0302326_10013300_pt1 | contig 17458 bp, 29 predicted proteins | sample Palsa_T0_3_FD_202264 | JGI IMG/M metagenome (GOLD analysis project Ga0302326, IMG submission 202264) | Peat permafrost microbial communities from Stordalen Mire near Abisko, Sweden - Palsa_T0_3 | ecosystem: Environmental > Terrestrial > Soil > Palsa > Peat permafrost | place: Sweden: Abisko... | reverse complement strand
AAAGGAGGCTCCGAAAATGGTTTCGTCCTCATCCGCGCTCTGCAGCCGACCCGCGGTATTCCGTCCATGCGCCGCCGCCGCTTTCCGAAATCCGGCAACCACCGCGCCGCCACGTCGCGACCACCCGAAACCCTCTGCTCGGGGCCAGGCAAACTTACCATCGCCCTGGGCATTGATGGACAGCACCACGGCATGGACCTTTGTACAAATCCGAAACAGGCCTTTCACGCGTGCCGGACCAACGGCATCGAATGCATCAGTGACCTGCGCATCGGCATCACCAAATCCGCGCATTTGCCCTGGCGTTTTCTCGCGGCTGAAAATCCTTTTGTCAGCGTTCGAGCGCGGGTGGGGCCTGTCGCGCCCCACGTCATCCGCCGAATTGCGAGATCGGCGTGACTGACTGTCCGAGGCACGGGGCAGGGTATCCGGCGGGAGCGTTTCGTCCTTCGACAATTCCAGAGTCTGTTTGGAGCGGAGGGTGGCGATTCGCCCAGAGTTGACGGTGATTTTTTCCAGGGAAGATTTCGCCGACTGGATTCGACCGCCGGGCGCGTCCCCTGGCGATCCGAAAATCGGTGCAACCGCAACGCTGGAAAGACGCGCGCGCGAGTGGAACGGCATTCGGGCCCATGGGCCGATTCGCGGCAAGACGGGTTGACGGAAAACTTGTCCGGGTGCCATCATCGGCGTGTGATGGAAATAACGCAGCATGAGCTTGAGCTTGCCGAGCGGTTCGCGTCCTCGGCGCACCAGGGGCAATTTCGACGGGATGGGACCACGCCCTATGTCGAGCATGCCCGGCGCGTCGCCGCCCGCCTCGATCAGCGCACGCTCAAAGCGGTCGCGCTCCTGCACGATGTGCTCGAAGACACCAGTGCCACCGAAGAGGAACTGGCCGCGGCGGGTATTTCGCGGGAAGTCATTGACGCCGTCAGGATCCTGACAAAGGACGGCTCCCCGTACGAGAGCTATCTGGAGCGGGTAAAGTCCCACCCCATCGCACGTCCGGTAAAGGTGGCGGATATGCTCGACAATATCAGCGATTTTCCGACCGAAGCGCAGATCGTCAAGTACGCGAAAGGGCTGCTGTTTCTGCTCACGTAACGGCCTCACTGGCGTCGGCTCTACTTTTGTTCCTGTTCCCGCCAAGCGTCCCGCGCCCCTTCAAGTTGCGAAAGCGTCGGGCGCACCGGCCAAGGGCTGGCTATGAACCGCTCTGCGAAGGTGTCTGTAACCCCACAAATGGCACCTTGGCCGGTGGCCGTAGTTGATCGTCTACACCGGAGCGGGAAAAAATCTACGCAGAATTTGTGTACCGCCGAGGTTTTTCCAGGCACCGATTTGCCAGGCGGCCGATTTTTCGTCCGCGGCTGGCACCTTCGCTGCTTCGCCAGTTTACAGTGAAATTACCGGTCCTCATTTTCCTCAGTCTCGCCACCTGCGCATTCGCCCGATTGGGCGAAAACGAAGATCAGAATGAGGACCGTTACGGCCTGCCGAAGCGGCAATTCGATCTGCTGGACAAAAACTTTCCGCTTATCCGAGGGGAGGGGACCCGGACGAAAACTTACCTTTTTGAAACGTGGCGAATCCGCGTCGGCTACCTCAACGGCATCGCGGTCCGCATCGAATACTGGCGCAACCAGGACTCCGATCCACTGCTCAAAGATTTCGAAAAAGCCGCCATCCTGGACGCCGAAAGCCTCGGCGGCACGTGGCATCCCGACGCGCCCGGGATGGAACAAACCACCGGCTACGCGCCAGGGCGCAATACCTACGTGCGCCAGGACGGTGCTCGCGCCACGATGGATAAGATCCACGTCGTGATCGACTCGAAAACCCTTCTGGACTTCGACGCCGCCCGCAAAGCCGCAGCGCTGAATCTTGACGCCGCCCGCAAAGCTGCCGCCGAAGAGCAGCGGAAGTCTGACGTGCCGAAGTTTTAGGGCCTGAAGGACCGGCCACCACAGCGGACTACTTTTGGGTGACGGTATCGGCGCGGAATCGAACCACGATGCATTCCGCGGCGACGCCTTCCTGTTGGGATTCGCCGCCGAGATACCAATATCCATCGTCGCCGACATACACTTTCACCGATTCGCCGGCGCCTTGAAAACTGCCGGTCACCATGGTCAACGCGCAAAAGCCTTCGTCCTTGCGAATCAAGCGGACGGGCGGCTCTCCTTGATGCCACACCTTGGTCTCGTAAAGGGCCGCGTTGGCGGCCGGGGCTCGGTTCCTGTGCATCGTCATCTCGCCCGCCTGCGCTCCGCCGCGGACTTTGCCAGAGAGGTCATCGGGGCTGATCATGGTGACCGTTTCGGTGGACCAATTGTCCCAAGCCAGCACCAGAATGACGCGATCCTGCGACGTCGTCAGTTTCCAGTGGCCGGCCTCATGATTTAGCGCACGCGAGAAGGTGCCATCCGCGGCAACGGTAATCGTATCCGTCCAATCCGGGTGGGTGGTGGTCCAAGCGCCCAGGATGCTCCACGGCGCTGGTCGAGGGACCGGCGCCGCGGCGGGCAAATCCGCGAGATCTTCGCTTCGACTTTCCGGTGAACCGGCAAAGAGACACGCGGCGAGCAGGCAAATGGCAGTGGGTGCAAATCGTTTCATGATGGATAAGACGGATGAAGGGGGCCGAATATTTCAGTTCCGGTTTATTCGGGGCCAGTATACCGCAATAGAACCGCGGCGTTGTCATCCTGCGAATTCGGACGCTTTCCTCTCCCGGCTTTCCGCTGCCCCGAGCTCCGCACTCCCGGCCGTTCGTGGAATTTACTCCGCGAGAAGTTTTTCGATTACCGCGTCGAGATTTCCGCGCGCTTCGGTGGTCGCTACCAGGCCATTCTTATTGACCAGCCACATGGTCGGGATCTGTTGAATATGGAATCCGCTGCTGATCTCGTTATTCCAGCCTTTGCCGTCGAAATATTGGGGCCAGGTCATGCCTTTTTGCGCGGCCACCTTGAGCATGGCGTCTTTGCTCTTATCCAGGGAAATGCCGACAACCTCAAAACCCTTGTCGTGATATTTCTGGTAGGCGGCCACGACGTTGGGAACTTCTTTCATGCACGGCCCGCACCACGTGGCCCAGAAGTCGATCAAGACCACTTTGCCGCGCAGCCGCGCGAGATCGACCTGCGAGCCGTCGGCTGCGTCGAATTTCAAGGGGACCAGCTTGCCCGCAAATGCATTGCCGGACCTGGCGGCAGCTTCGGCAACCTTCCCCGCATTTCCGTCGGCTGGCCCATTCGTTGGCTGGCGCGGCCGCGCCGGAGTGGCATTCTGCTGGGTGCGCAGTTGTTCCTCCCGGTCGGCCAGGCGCGCCTGCGATTTTCGTTGCTCCACTTGCGCGGCATACGCCGCCGCGGCCTCCGGCGAGAGCACGGTCGCCGGATCGTGCAGGAGGGTCATCAAGGCGGGAGCGGCATGCAAGGAAAGCAGTGTCTTCTCTTCCTCCGCGGAAAGGGGCTGAAGCAATTTTCTCCGCGCGGTGTCATTGATAATGAACTGCGGATCTTCTCCGTTGCGGAGCAACATGGCGATTTCCTGGTAACTGATCGGCTCAACCGCCCGTACCGTGGGCAGCGCTCCGCAGAGCAACGCGCCAAGGAGGATGAGAGTTTTCCAATTCACGGGCGGTCCATTGAGCAGGATTGCTGCCATAAATCCCGAAGCGCCCAATAATTCTAGCTGCCTGTGAGGATTCCTAGATCAGCAATTTGACCCCAGCGCTTCCCGTCGTTTCGTAAACCGTCAGCGTTGCGCCATTCATTTCTGGCAATGCGTGGAGGAAGACCAGGACCTCCAGGACGTCCGTGAAGTTTAGTGCGTGCTTTTCTCCCTCGATTTTTAGGGTGCAAGTCCCGTCGGCCTTGCTGTAGAGGTGCAATTCACGCGCGTTCACGGCGGGCGCAAAGTTCACCATGTAGTGGGATCCATGACAATCAAACGCTTAACCCTGATGGGACGGCCGGGCTTCGCCCTGATGCCGCCTATCTGCTCCACAGCCAAACTGACCAGCACGAAGGCAATCCAGTCCGTGATGTTTAATCTGAATGTCGATGCGCCCGAACGCGACCAGATGGCCGCGAGGCGGAAAAACGGGTCGGACGGCTTGAGCAGCCGCTGAATCGCTTCATTGGGACTTGGCCACCGGGACGGTCAGGATGGAGAGTATGGTAACTCGGTCGGCGAAGAAAAAGCAGTGCAGGTGCAGAATCGTTTTGGCAGATTTCCTGCTCATCGACGTGCAAAATGCATTGAATGAATTGCAAAATGCGGCACTTTCCAACATGATCGATTTTCTCATCTACTGTAAAACAGATGGGAAGTGCTTCCTCAAAAATACGGACGGAACAACAAGCCAGGAGTGCACGGACCTCAGGGAGGCGGTTTCCTACGCGCTGAAGGCGGCCAAGAACGCGAGGTTGACCGTCTTTGATGCACTGGGCAAAGTGGTGTTTACGTACCCAAGCGCATAATCTCCATTTAGCTTCAGGATCGAAAGTACGCATCGACACGGTCGTTTCCCTCTGTGTTAAATGAGCGATTGAGCGTTTTGGCAGAATACCTGTCAGACACTACAACAATATGAAACGTCACTTGATTCTCGTCCCAGCGGTCCTAATAATGGCGATCAGCTCCACGGGTTGCGTCAGCACGCTGTTGAGTGTCGCGACAGGGCACGGCTTAGGTTGGAGTTTGGGTTCCGGTTCCGGTTCCTACGACCCAACCTTCGACGACTCCGTCTCGAGAAGCAACGCGCAGGAAGCTTTGCAATCTCAAATGGATTTTGACACGCAGCAGGCCAACGATCAGTCGGCTGCCATGGCCACCCAAGAGTCGGATGCGGCAACGGCCGATGCGTCCGCCGCAGCAGCAGCCTCCGCCGCGGCCGCCGCGAACCCCTAAACTCCTCCGCAAGGGCCAAAACAGCGTCGCCATGTTACCGTCCGCGCTTTTGGGTTGCTGCCACCGTCAGATATCACAAAGTAAAAGTATGCGTTACACCCTCTGCTTGTTCATTATTGCGTTCTGTGGGAATTGGGCCCAGGCGAAGGAAGACTACCTTCCGCTGGCCGTTGGGAACCACTGGACGATGGCCGTAAGGGCGGTCTCTTCGAAGGGCCAGGTCATTACGGGAACCTATCATGAAGAGACCACCGGCACGGTCAAAAAGAACGGACGCGATTACTTCCAGATGCAGCATTGGGTGGACTGGAAATCGCCGGCCGCAAAGACCGCCAGGGCGAAAGTCGTGAAACACACGGCTCTCGTCCGCAAAACCGAAAAGGCCTACTATTCCACGGTGCAAACCAAGGCCGGATTCGAAGAAGGCGCTATCTACGTCCTCCCTCTCAAGACGGGAGGAAGCTGGCACGTCCGTTTGGCGTCGAAACAGAGGAATATCACGGTTCTGGGCAGGGGAACCGTGAAAGTACCGGGTGGGACCTACCGGCACTGCTATCACCTGCGCGTCGTTTATTCAACCGGCACCATCAAGAATTTCTGGCTCGCACCTGGCATCGGCAAGGTCAAGGTGAATGGCACCTATCCCGACGGCCACAAGACCACCTTCTTGCTCACAGATTTCAAGCCTGGAAAGTAAGCGCGGCACCGCATCCCATGGCCAAAGGCAGGGGAAAGTGGATTGATCCCGAATCAATTCGGAGTGAACAGCGCTATCGTCCAATCGGTGAATTTGGAAAACCTGGCCGCGCGCTTCTTCGCGGCGATAAACGCCCTTTTCAGTTTCGGATCGGAGAGTCTGCCTGAGCCTGGATGAAACGCCAGAGCCTTGCTTCGCTCGCTGCGCCGCCGCTCTTGCTCCAGTTGATGGCCCGCCACGCGGGCGACCTTCGCAAGGCGGCGACATCCCGCTGAGCCTCCGCGCGCGTGGGAACGGGAATGGGCTGCTTGCGGAAAATTCCTCGGTCGCGGCAAATTTCAATGTGGGTTCGGGGAGACATCTCCGCCCCTCCCAGAAATGGGGATTCCCCTTCGCTTAAGACAAAGTAAGATGAGCCGGAACGGGCCACCGGATAGAGCGGCCACGGCCTGAGCGCCTGCGGCCCGAGGTCGAGTGGGAGGCCAAAATTCCACATGGGCCAGAGTTGCTCCCGGCCCTTCGGCTGAAAAAGGATCTGACACACCCAACCGATGCGCTCGGCCTTATCAATATGGCCTCCCTGGAGGAAATTGGAGAAGCTCTCCTCGCCGTTCCACCAGTAGCCGTCTTCCGGAGCCAGCGCCATCAGTTCACGAACGGCGGCAGCCTCACCCTCGGCCACGAAGTGATTGACGGCCTCGGCCAGGAGCGCGGCATTGAACGAGTGTTGACGAAAAAGCCGCGGCGTCTCCGCCCGGCCGATTACGACCGACGCACCGAGAAGCAGCGAAAAGAGGATGATTTTCATGGGGAGACTGGAAGGACGCGACATTTGCCGCAGTAATGGGTTCAGCTTTACGGTCGAGCTCGGAAAGACTCATTGCGCTTCGCTGGTTCAACAATGCGTTCCACCAATTTAATTTCGGATGGAGTTCCACCCACTTAGTGCAGAATTCCTCGGTACCAGCGGACAGTGGGACAATTCACTTTGCAGAAAAAGATCCCCGTCTCGTTTACTCAACCTTCCGGCCAACGAATTTCCGTTCATCCACCGATTATCCGTGTAAAACTTGTATAGGTCGTATTCGCCGAATTTCTCGTAACCGTGCTTGCCAAATTCGAACAATTCGTACCTGCGCCCCTGATATCCTAAAGTGATCTCTTCGTGGACAGCGGATTCGAACATGGGCTGAACAATGACGAATCGATTTATCGCCGGAAGATAGAATTGTCCGTGAATATCTGTCATCGTGGTTTTCCGCGTTTCGCCCGACCCTTCTTCTGAAACTGTTTGATTGATTGATGCGTGTGGCACCGGCTGGCCATGGTTGGTGACGATTCCGCGCAGTGGGCTGGACAGATATTGTACTGCGGGCCGAACGGTAGTGGGTCAGTCTGGCTATGGAAATTATGGCTCGGAAATTGCTGCGGGAGTGAAATTTACGAATCCGTTTGGATTGGATAGCGTGGCGGAGTAATCTGCGGCGTTGAGGTGATGAGTGAAATTCCCCTTGACGAATTTCACCCATAGGTTAAACCGTGAAGCACACCCTTCGCCCTCTCCTCAATGGCTCCAAATTCAACATCTACGCCCTGGCACTCGACGGAACGTGCAAAATGGAGGAATTCCTCGCTGATGTTGAGCACTTGGATAAACGCGAGTGGACTAGCCTCATGGCGTTCCTCGAACGGTGCGCTGAACATGGTCCCCCGCAGAACAAGGAAAAGTCTCGCCCACTAGGCGACGACCTCTTTGAATTCAAATCAAAGGGCACTCGAATCTGCTACTTCTACGACAAGGGCCAGATGATCGTTTGTACGCATGGCTTCCATAAACCTCAGGGGAAGGTCCAGAATGCCGAAATCAAAGCGGCGAAGAAGGTGCTCAAAAATTATTTAGTGGAACGGAAGAAAGGGCCGATATTGATTGAAGACGCAAAGGAGTAAAGTATGGCAATCGACATCAACGACATGCTGACACGGGCAAAGGAGACGGACTCCTTTTGGGTGGAGAGCGAAATCCTCGACATCACCGAGCGAATTTCCGACCTGATGGAACGACATGGAGTTTCCAAAAGTGAATTGGCAAATCGGCTCGGAAGAAGCCCGGCATTCGTCACAAAATTGATGCGCGGCAACAACAATTTCACGCTGGAAACGCTTGTAAAAGTCGGGCGTCGGCTTGGATGTAATTACCACGGCTATTTCCAACCGTACGGCACGACCTCAGGATGGATCGAATTCCTGCACGAAAAACCGGTTATTTCGGCGATTCAGCCAGCGGCAATAGAACCTGGATACCGGTGGGAATGGCAGTTTCAAACGTCAGTGGAATTTCATCCAATCAGCGAAAAAAATGAAGCGCTCTCCACTCGGCCTTGATCGGTATTTTTTTACGAAGGTGGTAATTGAGGCGCAAGGGGACGCTGATCCTTCGGCCGTAAATCAATTGTCTGCCAAAGTGGATGCGAGAAAAGCGATACCTCCTACCGATCCCCAGCTTCTGAAGCTTTTCGTACCACATTATCGCGTAACTTTAACCGTGCGCCTGTTACCAGACGATACCGGAAAAGTCCCATATTACACTGGCGAAATCGTCATTCATGGCTTTTTCCGTATTAGCCGCACCATACCGCCTGAAAAGCGCGACAAAATAGCTGCTGTTAATGGCGCCGGACTTCTGTTCGGGGCTGTCAGGGAAATGGTCGCAAATCTTACTGCGCGAGGCCCCAACCCAATGGTGACTTTGATTTCTTTGAATTTCTCGGATATGACGCTGAATTCGGAGGTGAAATCCGCGTCGGAAAATCCTCCTAGCAGTCACCGCAAGCGCGAATCTCCCGCAGAGGAGGGGGTTGCGTCAGCAAACCGCACGTTCGCGAAGATTCTGGAAAAGGCTGATCCGAAGGCGGCGAAAAAGCGTTAGGTGCTCGACAGCTCCACGTCGAAGCCTAGTTCCGTGGTTTCGATGACCGGATAATGGTAGTCGAGTTTCCGAAGGAACTCCTCCCACGATTTGCTCTCTCGCATGATGATTTTCACTCCTTCGAGATGGGCCAAGAGCTTGGGGTGTCCCACGTCTCCCGTGAGCCATCTGTAGAGCTTGTGCTTTCTGCGCCCGTCGATGGACGGGCTTTTTTTGCGAAGCTCATCGAGGACACCGGGAGCGAGCCGCGCATAAACAATATTGTTCGTGTACTTCCCCAAAACGCGCGGGCTTTGCATGGTGGCAGGATCAAATGGCCATTCTCTCAATCGGAAAATCTGCTTGTAGAACTCCAAGGGGAATGCGCGCGTCCACGGCTGCAATTCCTTCGCGATGAACTCTTCCAAAATCTTCGCCAGCGCGTCCCTGGCGCGGTCGGACTGGTACCCCGTTATCTCGTCAACGAGTGCGATGATGCCGACTTTCGATAGAACACGCGTAATCACCTCGCACTGCTCTGCAACATCCCTCTGGCGCTTCGTGAGTTTCGGATTGCGCTTTCTCGCCTCCAACACGGCATCGCAGAGGCGCGGCAAGATCGTTGCCTCGTGGGCCACGGCAGGAATACCACCCCGGCCCGGTCGGATAAATCGCAGCGGGTTTGAAAGCTCCATGGCTAAATCGCTTTCAATGAACGATTTAATGTTTTCGTGAGAGAGAAACTCGTTCAAAATGCCACCATGGGTTTGTCCGAGGCCCAAAGCCTCTTGCATTCCGCGACCTGAGAGCACGCGCGTTCCATCTTCCAAGACGTAGCATTCAAGTTCACGGTCCCCGAAGGTTAGTTTCTTGTCCGGGGTGCCCCATTTTGCCTTTGGCAGATTCCACCGGGCGGTTGATGCCTTTGCGGAAATTGCCTTTCGCTGTGCTGCGGTGAGGGACTTTGCTCGGGCCAGTCCTCCGCGCCTTTGTATTGATTCTTCTCCTAGTGGGAGTTCGTTTTGATCGTTCATTTGCCACGCAGTTTGCCACAGCTTAGCAAGGAGATCAACACATTTATTGAAAAAATATGTTGACTGCTTGCTTGCAAGGAGCTATAGTGATCCTCATGCAAACGTTACCCGTCTCCAAGCGCGCTGCAATTCTCAAGTGTCTGATCGAAGGCGTTTCGATTCGGGCCACGAGCCGAATCACCGGAGCGGCGAAAACACGATCATTGATTTTCTCGAAAAGGTTGGGGAGGCGTGCTCGGCGTATCAGTCCAGGGTGATGGTGGACCTGCCGTGCCGGGTGCTCCAACTGGACGAGGTTTGGAGCTTCGTCGGGTGCAAGGAAAAGGCGAAGAAGAAAGCCCTTGGCCAGCATCCGGGGGACGTGTGGACGTGGACGGTGATTTGCGCGGAGACGAAATTGATTCCGGCTTGGCGCGTGGGCGACCGTGGAGCGCGCACGGCGATGGATTTCTGCCACGATCTGGCCAAGCGATTCAACGGTGAGCTTCAAATCACGAGCGACGGTCATCCGGCCTACAGGATGGCCGTCGGGAGCGCGTTTGACCTGGACCGCACGCACTACGCGCAACTCATTAAAATCTACGGCAAGGACGAAGACGGCTTGGACATTGTGACGGGGATCGTGCGCCAGCCGGTGTTTGGGACGCCCGACATTGACCTTGTGAGCACAAGCTACGTGGAGCGTTCAAATCTTACCCTCAGAATGGGCAACCGTCGCTTTACGCGGCTCACGAATGCCTTCAGCAAGAAAATCGCCAATCACTGCCACATGCTGGCGATCCACCACATGAACTACAATTTCTGCCGCAAGCACATGACCCTGAAGAAGACGCCCGCGCAGGCGGCGGGATTGGCGGGCGACCAATGGACGCTTGAAGACGTGGTCGAGATGATGGATGAATACTTTGCCGAGAAACTGAATGCCGAGTTTGAGGCCGCGTTCGCCGCGAAATACACTCCAGCGCGGACGATGCCGAAGACCTACGCGCCAGTGCCGCCAAAGACCCCTTGGTACCTGAAGCCGTTCGAGGACGGGGAGAACTCTAAAAACTAGAATGCATCTGACCCACTACCCGCCGATTGGTGATGGTCGGTTTTCGGACTATGGAGATTATAGGTGAGCCCTAATCCCCTGATTTTGGCTGTGGCAACGGCGGCGCTACCGGTGTTGCTGGGACTGGTGTTGACGGCTCGCTGGCTTTGGTGCTGCCAGTGGTCGGCGATGGCGTTGTGGCGATTGGCGTTTGTGTTGGCGTTGCTGGCGGCGCTGCTGGAATTGGAACGGGCCGAGGAGTGGCGGAAAATTGCCGGAGAGCCCACGGAATGGCTGACCCTAAAGCGATTGCTACTGCCACCCCAACGCCGATTTTAGCCCATAGAATCTGCTCTGCGTGGCGGCGTTTCGATTCCGCTTCAACCTTTTGTTTTTCCGCATTTTCAATCCGCGCCTTCTCGCCGTCCCTTTTGCTTTTCTCAGCGCGCAAAAGATCGTGCCACAGGTCATTTTCTCGCCCCCTACTCAACTCCGCGTCAATTTGATCGTCGGCCATACCTTGGATTTGCTTTTCCGCAGCCGGGATATACGGAGCCAGCAGTTTTAATCCCTTGGGTAGAACCTTGGTCAGTCCACCGGATCGCCCGCCCATCACGCCGGTCGGCGTAGAAATCCGCGTGTCGTTCATGGACCCCTCAGCAAATCCTTCTCGGATCATGCGCTGCATCATGTCCAATTCCCTGTTTATCTTCTCGTGCTCTTCCGGGGTTTTTGCAAAGTGCGCCGGAACGTGCTCGCCAATCGCAGCGCATCGCTTCAGCAACCGCAGCAAAAGCTCTTCATCGGATTCTTCGGCCATAAATCGTTCTGTATGACTCTTGCGGTTCGGCATCCAATCGCCAATAGTGCGGCATGGCAACCCGAAAACCCAAGCCCAAGCTCGACCCCATCCAAACGGCTGGCGCGCTCGTGAACGCGGCCACGGATTCCGGGCCGGTGCGTGGCGAGGACCTGTTGCCGCCACGGCTGGCGAAGCAGTTGCGCGAGGCGAAGAAGCGCGCCAAGCGTTAAGTCATTCCCCAATTGGTTTTTGCCTGACGACGCAAAAGGCCGAGCTTGTTTTTGAAATCCACTGCGACGGGCTTGTTGTGTTCATTGAACCTCCAAACCAATGGCGCTGGCCGTTCACGGCAGATTTTTACCATTGTGTCGAATGCTTCCACGATTAGTTCTGCCTTTCGCTCTGGGGTTGCTCCGTTGAGGGCTTCTAGAATGAAGACCCTGGCGCGGTATTTTTGCACCGCCGCCAAAAATAACATGCTTTTCAATGTCGCAACATCCGACGTGATCATAATCCAGCCTCTCCGTGCGACGCTCTTTAGCCAAACGTGATCCGGTGTATTTTGTGGGAAAATCTCGTCGTGCAAGACGACCCTCGGTCCTTGCTTGGAGATGAAATCCCGATATTTCTTTCCCCCGGAATTTCGATCCAAAAAGAGCGTTGGCCTATGCGGCAAGTCGCTCATGCCATCTGATCGCTTCCACTATCTCAGCTTGAGTTGCCCCATAATCCTCTGCGATGTCCTCAATTTTCTCACCCGCATCCACGCGCTGAAAGAGCGCATCAGCACCGACATTGATTCTAGCGACGGAAAGACGGCCGAAGTTGACGGAAGGGTTAACCATGAAATCCTGTTGAGGCTTGCCTTTGCTGTTCGGAAAGAATTTTTCGACATAGCCGTCGCTTCCGAACGTGACCTGATGCAGACCTTTCTCCAAAATTGTTTTGTCAGCGAGTTGCCCTCCTTCCGTTAGCGAGAGCAGTCGTTGATTTTCGCCAAGAAAAAGGTCGCGGTGATCGTGAATAAAATCCTTGTGCGCCAAAAGCATCAGACTGCCTTCTAGGCTAGCCACATATTCAGCAGCCTTTCTGACCCTACCCAACGGAAAATTATACGCCTTGCGGAGTGCGAAGAGCATGTGCGCTTCGATCAAATCCAAAAAAGACAGCATCTCTCTTGGGCCTGCGCCAGTTGGCAAAATAGGTTTTACGGCAGCGCGTCTGAATGCCCCCTTTTTGGACGACGCCGCCGGGCGACCGCGGAACCAGGCCCGGATAGTCGGCTCGCTTGCACCGACATAGCGGGCGACATCCGCCAGCGTGTAGGCTGGAAAAGTTTTGATTTCGTCGGGTGTTGGCAGTGGCACGGCGTACGGTTACACCCCGGCTCGGCGGTTGCCAAGCCAGTCGGATAGTAAACGGTCTAGGAGTCCAGAAAAATTGTCTTCGGAAGCCTTGGCACTCTGCACATTTTCAGCGGTAAGCGTGACGGTGTAGGGCCTTTTTCCCTCTGATGGTCGGCCAGCGCCTTCACGCTTTCCGCCACGGTGCGATTCTTTTTTGCTCTTCATTTGAAAAAATACATAGATTTTCTTTGACAGATTTGAATATATGCGTAGATTATCAGTCAGTCAAACCGAATTATGCCCAACCTCCGACTCTCCCAAGACAAGCGCGCTTTAGTTCTCTCGGCTCTCCGCTCCGGCGTGCGTTTAAGCGCCGGCTCTTCGGCGATGTACAGCTCGATGCGGTGAAACTCCCGCAATCCCCCGTCCCGGTTTATCACGCGCTTGAGATGGTCGCTGACCGTGCGGTCGCTCGCGCCGTGGCCAAATTCGCTGCGGTAGCCTTGCATGGCCCTTGCAGCCTGCTCTGCCGGTGGAACGTGGCCAGGGAGGGCCAAGGCCGCGGCGAGCGCTCGTTGGAGTTTCTGCGCCTTCACGAGTTCGCCGGGGTCGATGTCCGCCAGCGGGGTGGGGGACTCGTACCGCTCCGGCGGATTCCGCAAAACATCCGCCTCGCTGCGGTAAACCTTGCGCCCGGCAATCTCCCGCAGCTCGGCGCGGATCGCGGCGGGCAGCGCGTCGAGTGACCACGCCGAGGCGGAATTCCCGCGAACAATTTTCGCGCCATCTGGAGCGACGCACGCAAGCAGCCTGCGGACCGCCCGCCGCGTCTTGCCGAGTGCGAGCGCGATTTCGTGGGCGGTGAAAACTTCAGCGCTCATGAGTTGCCGAGGCTGTCGATCTGGTCTTACAGATCGTCTATTTTGTCCTGGAAGCCGGAGACGGCATCGGCGATCGCGGAGCCGATCCCGGAAAGGTCGATACTGCCGAGCTGTTCCGCGCCCCTGGCCGTGGCAAACGAGCAGCCGTCCTCCACATTTGCGAACGCATCGTCTCGAAGAATCAAAAAACGATCTTCCTCGGCTCCCTCGCCAGTCGCCAACCAAAGGGCAGAGAGCCTGTAGTGCGCGTAGGCGCGCCGGAAGGTTTCGGCCCGCAGCTCGTCGCGGCCCGCCACGATGTATGAGAGGGTCGCCGCGGGGATTCCGAGCCTCGCCGCAAACCGCCGGGCGCTGGTTTCTAGACGATTGTAGTAGGCCCGGAGGCGAACGCCGATCTGTCGCCTTTGGACCGGGTAGATTCGAGTTGTGCCTATCATGGAGTGTTGCGCGAGATTTCTTGCTCTCTTGAACACCTTGATAATGGTGAACACCAAAATGTCCATTAAATTCTTTTCCCTGATAAAATGCCGGGGTGCTCAAACCGCTGCCTCCCGGTGAACTCGAAATCTCGCACCGTCTCAAGAACTGGCGTGTCTCTGCCGGCCTGACGCGCGCGGCTCTCGCGCGTGAGATTCACGAGACGGAGCAGCGGCTCGAAAGTTATGAAGCCGCCCGCGTTCCGTTGCGGTGGTCGGTGTTTATGAAGCTGTTTTCCAGATACAGGTTGAATCCTATTTGGCTGTTGGCGGGCAAAGGCCCGGAAACCGCATCGGTGCTTGATTTAGGTGATCTTCCGGGCGACGAGCCCGGCCGCGCGATCTTCAGTTCAGTGCTTCTCAAACACCATCGCTGGCTCCAGGCAGCAGGCGATCCCGGCTACCGTCAAACACAGCCGATCCGCGCGAAGATTCTTTCAGCGTTCGCTGCCGCGCAACGGCTTGATTTTGGCCCCGAGAAAATGAAGGATGTCCAACTGCGACAGCGCCGCGAAATGCTTTTGAGGTTCACGATGCTCCTTGACGAGTGGCAAAAAGAAACGCTTGCATTGTCACCTGAAACGATTCCTATTGCGCACGTGCCCCCGCACACTTCAAGACTCGCCGACTTGCTGAAACGCGCTCGTGCCGCAACCGCGGAACGTGGCGCGCAGAGGCGCTTGGCAGAATTCCTGGGAGTGCCGCGTCAGCACGTCCACCGGTGGCTTTCGGGCGCTCAAGAGCCCGGAGGCGAAACCACGCTTCGATTGCTGGAATGGGTCACAGCATCCGAAGCCAACCAAAAAAAGACGCCGGCTGTGTCGTTACCACAGCCGGCGCGAAAGGCCCGAGCAAAGCCAAGAGATGAAGCAAAGCAAAACAAGGGCCGGCGCAAAAGATAGTCGCCCGCGCCGGTCAAATCAACAATCCACAAGCACCCGGCGAGCGCCGCGTGTTCATCGTGCCGCGACTCCCGAGGCGAATATCGAAAAGGAAGAGCCTGCGGCGCCCCCCTGGGACGAGTGCGTATTCGACCCGAAGGCGAGCGTCCCCGAGGCGATCGTCGCCAGGTTGAAAACCATTCGCACCTTCCGTCGCATGGAATTCTTAAAGAGCGGCCCCAATCTAAAAGCCTTCATTCACCTGGAAATGGCCAGATCCGGGGTGTGCGGGTTATTGGTTGGCCCGAACGGCCCCTGTCCGCGCATCCGCTGGGTGGAAAGTCGAAAGAAGCAACTGAAGCGCGCGGCGCACTGGTGGGCGGCCAAGACGGCCGCCGCGGTGAACAGATTCGGCATGGGTTTTCGGGCGCTCGCCGCGAAGGCAACGGCCATCGAAGGTGTTTCGCCCGACGACTACACGGTCGTTGACGTTCTCCTGTTTCGCTCATTCCAGGACATGATTCCGCTCGAGAGAGAAGCCCTCATCCTTCTTCGGGCATACACGATGGCCATGGCCCAATCTGGCGAATGCGGCGCATATGACTGGGAAGCGTGCAAGGCAGCCGCAGAGAAGGTGCTCGTCGTTGAGCTGGCACCCCCGAAAGCGAGGGCAAAGCGGTGAAACTCATCGACGTGAGCATGATCCAGGGCCGCGTGAATTCCATCTTGCTCGCCCTGGAAGAGCAGGGGCCGGAAGCCGCGCGAGAGCAGCTCGTCGAGCTACGCCATGGCCTCGACTTCTACGCCGAAGCCGCGCCCCGCACCGCTCCGCCAGGCGTGAAGACGAAACGCAAACCCCGCAAGGCCCAGCGGCACCGGTGAGCTTGTGTCAAACCCCGCCGCGCCGGCTGTCATTCTCATTGGCGGCCGGCGCTTTTTCTTGCCTCCACTCTACCTTTTTGCATTAGGATGCCGTCCATGAAAGCGCTGATGCTCTCCGGGGTTGTGTTCCTTCTCGCGTTCGCGGCTTGTCTCGCCCAAGAGCCAAGGGAGCAAGTCATTAACGGCACGGTCATTCAGAAAATGGAGGATGGCATCCTCGTCCACTGCGAATCAGACCCGAGCTTCGGCGTCCACAAGGCAGTGGGCATCGTGCTCGTCAGCGGCAATGGCGTTAAGGACATTTTTGGAGGGCAGCACGTCCACTTCCGCGCGACGCTGAAAGGGACATTCAAGTACACGACGGTCAAGGGCGCGGAATCGATCGTCCAGGAATTCGAGCGCGATTAGATTTTGGTGCCTTATCTATCCTCATTCCGGTGGAACCCACCCGCGATAGCTACGACCCGAAAAACGGAAAATGGACAGCGGCGAAGCCGCTCAGCCCGGACGAGCTGGCACGATTGGAACAGGCATTCGCTGAGAATTTCGACCCGGACTGCACGCTGAAATGCGTGCGCCTAGCTCGGCTGAAGCGCCCGAATCCGGCCACCGGAGAGCCCTCAGCGTTGCCATGAGCCCGCTCTTGGAAAAAGCCTGCGCCGCGCCCGATGAGGCCGCTTCCGTGCGTATCCTGGTCGCGGGCGGCGTGTCGCCGGCCGACGCCGAGCAGGAGGCCGCAATCATGTGGGGCCGCCTGGGCGGCGACATAGTCGGCGATGGTCCGTGGGTAGATCATCCGCAGCAATGGTTCGACAGCCTCCCGGCCATGCTTGAAAACGAACGGACCGGACGATCTGGGGCGCCAGCCATCCCGCCAAATATTTCGCGGGAGCGTCTTTGCTTCCTGGGGATTCGCCCGGTGCCTGGCGGCGACCCAAATCTTGAGAGCGACATGGAATTTTACTACACGGACACCGGCGAGACGGTTCCTCCCGCGCCCGGATCGGACGAGTAGGGGACGGCTCTGCCTGGCGCCGGCAGGCGGCTTGCAAGGCCGTTGATGGGGTTTTTGTTATAGCCTCTAGAAGATTAGGCCGCACACCGCACACGTGGCGTCCGCACGCGACTTGTCCCGATTTACGTGTGCGGCTTCGGGACTTTCCAGAGTAAAATCGATCCTAAACCTCATTAAGTTCCGCACACGTGAATCGGGACAACTACGCCGCACACGTGTTTTCGGGACAAACCGGTCAGGAACCGCCAAAAGCAGCCGCCGCCCTGGAACCCCTGTATTCATCAGCCCCGCGCGCCGATTTAAGCCCTATTGATACCCATTAAGGGCTGCTAAGGGTGGGACAACTAGCCGCGGTACCCTCATTCCATACATTCAATCCCGACCAACACCCGCCGATTTAATATGACATATAAAAAATTTAAGAAATTTCGCCGATCTTCAGAAAGCGCTCCACGCGAGGAGCACGCCCGGAAACGCAGCCTCATGACCGATTTTGGCCATCTTGACGTCACGTGCGAACAGGCGCAACGTCTCGGAATGGCGGACTACTCACCACGACCCTCACTGAGGACGACAAAAGCAA
>Ga0302326_10013298_pt1 | contig 17460 bp, 14 predicted proteins | sample Palsa_T0_3_FD_202264 | JGI IMG/M metagenome (GOLD analysis project Ga0302326, IMG submission 202264) | Peat permafrost microbial communities from Stordalen Mire near Abisko, Sweden - Palsa_T0_3 | ecosystem: Environmental > Terrestrial > Soil > Palsa > Peat permafrost | place: Sweden: Abisko... | reverse complement strand
CTACCGTTAATGCCGGATCTTCACAAACCATCACTTTACCTACAAGCTCCGTAACCCTGACGGGAAGCGCGTATGATTCCTCCAGCAAGATCGTTGCATATCTGTGGAGTGAGGTTTCAGGCCCCAATGTTCCGGTCATTGCCGATGAAGGTTCTGCCTCCACCAATGTATCAGGTCTTGTGGCAGGTACTTACGTGTTTCAGTTAATGGCCACTGATCTTCTGGGTGCAACTGGTGTGGATACAGTTTCCGTCACCGTATCAGCCGGCTTAACCACTCTTGTTCTTAATACGACGTTCCCCGAGATCAGCACGTGGCCTTTTGAACTGATGATAATCGCCAACACGGCAAGTCCGGCCGGTAACGATGAATCTCCTGAATTGCTGGCTGAAACCTGGACGGTTAATGGTATCGAAGTGTACGGCAGGTCCTATTTTGAATTCAATATGACTTCCATACCGGCCAATACGACTGTCAAGTCGGCCACCCTGTATCTCTTTTCAGACACCCTGCCTAAAAACGGCAATCTGGTTGACGCCAACTATGGTTCTACCAATGACTTCTGGATCCAGCGTGTCGCCGGAGGCTGGTCCCCGACCACTACCAACTTTAACAATCAGCCTGCATGGGATACCGCCGGTGAGGTGCATGTTCCGCAGACGAGCCAGAATTTCCTTAACCTGAGCCTGAACGTTACGACCATGGTCAACAACATGATCGTCAACGGCAACAATGGCTTTGTCATGAGGCTCAATACCGAGCAGATATATAATTCGAGGATCTTCTGCTCCTCCAATTATTCGGATTCTACAAGGCATCCGTACCTGGTCGTTACCTATTAACCGATCATTGCATTTTATATAATAAATCAGCGGCCCTAACGGACCGCTGATTTTTTTTCGGCTATTTTTGTGCTGATTGACCGAAAATCTATACGTATGTCCAAAATCAGCCGACTTCTCTCCTCCTTCTTTGTTGTGATCATCACATTGCTACCCATATTGGGTTGCCACCAGCGGGTAGGTAGCAAGGAGCCGGGCACACCGGCGCCAGGCGAACTTCGTCCGGACAGGTCCATCGTCAAATATGCGCATGGTTTCACCATCGATTATTTCGATCATTATAAGGAAGTAAAGATCCTGAACCGTTCAGGCGGAAGAATGGATACGCTGGATTACCTGCTGGTGCCGCAAGGAATGGCTGTTCCGGCAGGTCATCCTACCGCACAGGTCATCTCTACCCCGGTGCAGTCGCTGATCGTCATGTCCTCCATGCATGTCGCACAATCGGATTTTGTCGGGGTGGCCGACCGGATCATCGGGTTGGGTAACGGGCATTATGTCAACTCGACCATCGTCCGAGAGGGGATACAATCAGGAAAGATCAAGCTGGTCGGAATGGATGCCAACTTGAATAACGAGCAGGTAATTACCCTGCATCCGGGCGTGCTGATGACGATGAGCAACCCGGAGTCGGCATTTGGCCAATACAAGACACTAATCAATGCAGGGATACCTGTCCTCCCCAATGCGGAATGGCTGGAAACGACGCCCCTGGGCCGGGCCGAATGGGTCAAACTGGTCGGGGTGCTAACTGACAGGGAAGCATTCGTGAACAAGAAATTCGACAGTGTGGAACAAGCTTATCGAAAAATCGCCGCGCTCGGCAGCGGGGCCGCTGTTAAGCCTTCGGTGATCATCGGGATGCCCTTTAAAGGGACCTGGTACACGCCGGCGGGGGAAAGTTATATGGCCCAATTCCTGCGGGATGCAGGCGCTGACTATCATTGGTCGGACACTAAGGGAACCGGCAGCCTGGCGCTAACCTTCGAATCAGTGGCGCCCATCGCCCTGACGGCTGATTATTGGCTGAATGTCGGCTATGCCGATTCAAAAAACGACATCCTTTCCAAAGACCCCCGTTACAGCACCTTTCACGCCTTTCAAACGGGCGCGATCTACAACTACAACCGGCGGGTAAATGACCTGGGGTCCAATGACTACTGGGAATCCGGCGCCGTCAACCCCCAGCAGGTGCTGGCAGATATAATCCGTATCCTTCATCCCGGGTTATTGCCTGCCGATTCACTGTATTATTACAAACAAATCAAATGACAGAAAGCCCGATACAGAAGATCCGTTTGATGGGGCTGCTGTTGCTGGTGCTGCTGGTCTTTTTGCTGGACCTGTCGATGGGTACGCTGAAGATACCGGTCAGCGAAATCGTCAAGGTTTTTTTTTCACCCAAGACGGCCAACCCTACCTGGCATTTTATCATCGCGCAGATCAGGCTGCCCAAGGCCTGCGCCGCCGTGCTGGCGGGTTGCGCGTTGTCCGTCGGCGGACTACAGATGCAGACCTTGTTTCGCAACCCGCTGGCCGATCCTGCCATCCTGGGGATTACCGCCGGGGCTGGGCTGGGTGTCGCAGCAGTGATGCTGACGGGCGGCAGCATGGCCACCCTGTATGCCATCAAGGAGCTGGGCGTATCCGGCAGCTGGCTGATCATTGCCGCGGCCTGCCTGAGCGCTGGCGCCGTCATGCTGCTGGTGCTGACACTGTCCCGGCAGTTAAAGGACAACGTCCTGATGCTGATCATCGGGATCATGATTGGCAGTATTACGCTGGCCCTCACCAGTATCTGGCAATATTTCAGCGATCCGGAACAGGTCAAGGAATATTTGCTATGGACCTTCGGCTCACTGGGAGGGGTAACCGGCGCGCAATTGTCAATCCTGTCGGGAGTCGTTGCCGCCGGGCTGATCGTCGCCTTTCTTTCTTCCAAAATGCTGGATGCGTTGTTATTGGGTGAGCATTACGCCCGCAGTATGGGATTGACCACGCGCAGGGCCCGTGTCATCATCATCTGCAGCACGAGCCTGCTGGCAGGCAGCATCACCGCTTTTTGCGGCCCCATCGGATTTATCGGCATTGCGGTTCCGCATATCGCCCGCACGATATTCAATACGGCCAGTCACCGCATCCTCATTCCGGCCTGCTGCCTGATCGGGACTATATTGCTATTACTGTGTGACATAGTTGCACAGCTGCCAGGCAGCCAGAGCGTATTGCCTATCAATATCATCACTTCCCTGGTAGGGTCCCCGGTCGTCATTGTACTTCTTCTCCGCAGGAAAAATCTAAACTCGTGGTAATGGCCAGAGATCAAGTCTTATTACGAACCAGCGGCCTGCAGACGGGCTATCACTCCGGTGGGAAAAGGATTGTCGTGTCAGGTGAACTACCTGAATTGGAATTACAGCCGGGCCGGCTGGTCTGCCTACTGGGCCCCAATGGATCGGGTAAATCAACCTTATTGCGCACCCTGGCCGGTCTGCAGCCGGCGCTGAACGGCACGATCGATGTCCCAGGTGTCGAATCGCACAAGCCTGCGGAGCTGGCCAGGAAGATCAGCCTCGTGCTGACAGACCGGGTACGCGGTAACAACCTGACGGTACAATCCCTGATCGAATTGGGGAGATATCCCTATACCGGCTGGCTGGGAGTGCTGGACGAAGCGGATAAAGCTGCTGTAGAATGGGCCATCGGAGCGGCAGGTATTGGCGCGTTACGGGACCGGAAGGCACATACGCTGAGCGACGGGGAAAGCCAGAAGATGATGCTTGCCCGTGCCCTGGCGCAGGATACGCCGATACTGATGCTGGATGAACCGACAGCTCACCTTGACCTGCCCAGCCGGATCAAGCTGATGCGGTTACTGCATCGATTGGCAGGACAGACGCGCAAAGCGATACTGTTATCCACCCACGAACTGGACCTGGCATTGCAGGTGGCAGATACCGTCTGGTTGCTGGAGGCCGGTGGCCGTCTGCACCAGGGGGCGCCGGAAGACCTCGTACTAAATGGCGTTTTCGAAGCCGCTTTTGCGGAAGAGGATATCGTTTTCAATAAAGAAGCCGGCGTCTTCGTCATTCATGCCGCGCCTGGCAAGCCGGTCCTGCTGACCGGCGTGGGCATCTCCTTCTTCTGGACCGAAAGGGCTTTACGCCGGGCAGGTTTTACCGTTGCCGCGACGACCGGCGCGACGCCCGTGCTTTATCATATCCGCATTACCGATCATCCGACCCATACATCCTGGCTGCTGGACAACGAAGGGGTGAGCCGGGAATACCACTCCATCGCGGAATTGTTGCAGGCAATAAGGTAGAATGTCTATCTTCGCGCCGAATTCGGTTGACGACACATCGTCATTAAAAGGGAAGTCCGGTGTAAATCCGGCGCTATCCCCGTAGCTGTAAGTGCTGTCCTGTCCTGTGCGCATCCTGTGGATGCCACTGTTCGGGAAACGACCGGTAACTCTTCAAGCCACTGTCCGCCACCCGCGGATGGGAAGGTAAACCGGGTCTCGCACAAGCCAGAAGACCTGCCTGATTCATCACCATTTTTATTAACAGCTTTCGGGAGAAAAGCAAAAAAATTAACTGCAATGATCAGCAAACATTGGGCATTCCTATTGCTGTCGGTTACCGGCAGCGCTTCCGCTTTCGCACAAACAACCAAAGACAGCACCGGCAAACAACTGGACCAGGTGATCATCACCGCCACCAAATATCCGGTCAAGCAGAGCCAGACAGGAAAAGTGGTGATCGTCATCACGCACGAAGAAATTGAAAAGAGTGTCGGCAAACCGCTGGGCGAGCTGTTAGGCGAGCAGGCCGGCATCATCGTTAGCGGCAGCCTCAACAATCCCGGAACGAACCAGAGCGTCTTCATCCGCGGGGCAGGCTCCGGCCGGGCGCTGATACTGATTGACGGCATACCCATCAGCGATCCGACAGCAACGGACAACAGTTTCGATATCAATCTCATCCCCGTTACTATGATTGATCGTATCGAGATCTCCAAGGGTGCCCAGTCTACCTTGTACGGGTCGGACGCCATTGCCGGGGTGATCAATATCATTACCATCAAGTCCGACGTGAAGGCACCCTTTAACGTCAAAGCCAGCGGATCCGGCGGCAACTACAGGACATATAACGCCAATGCACAGGTCTTCGGAAAGGTCGCCGACCAACTGACCTATAATGTCCGCTATAACCACGACCATTCCGGCGGCTTCCCTACCGCTACCGATACTTTCAAAACCGCCTCCTCTCCGGCGCCCTTCCAGAACGACGGATTTAAGAGTGACCTGGTAGCCGGCAATCTTGGATGGAATGCCACTAGTGCGCTGGCTATCAAAGGCTTTTTTCAATACAGCCAGTATAAGGCAGATATCGATGCCGGGGCTTTCACGCCGGCCGTAGGTTATACCAGCACTACCAAAAGCCTGTTGGCAGGCGGAGGTTTTACTTATAAACTGTCCAACACGACCATCACCGGTAATTACCGCTACAATACTTCCGATCTGCACTTGCTGGAGGACAGTGTCTATGGTCAGTACTATTATTCCGATCATTATGTCGGCACCTCTCAATATGTGGAAATGTTCGCCAGTACAAACCTGGGCTATGGCTTTACACTGTTGAACGGCGCCGATTACCGGTATGCCGCCATGCATGAAGCCGGCACCTACGGCGACTTCAAGGACACCTCCGTCAGCCAGACTTCCATGTACAGCTCGCTATTGTATAGCGGCAAGTCCGGACTGAGCGCAGAGCTCGGCGGCAGGTTGAATACAGACTCCCGCTATGGCAGCAACTATACCTATACTTTCAATCCTGCATGGCTGATCGACCACAACTGGAAGATATATGGCAGCATCGCCACGGCGTTCAAGGCCCCCACCCTGTACCAGTTGTATTCTCCCTATGGCGATCCTTCCCTTCTGCCCGAGACGTCGAAGAGCTATGAAGGAGGTATACAGTTCAATGACAACTTGCTTAATACCCGCGCTACTTATTTTCACCGGAATACGAAAAATGGGATCGATTATAACTTTTTCACCAACCTCTATTATAACTACGATGAGGAATGGGGCAACGGGATCGAGTGGGAAGGCAGCATAAAGTTCGCGAAGATCTGGTCGCTGTCAGCCAACTATACCTGGACAAAAATGAAACAGCAGACGCAGAGCCATGTATCCTACGACGATACGACCTACAACTATGCCCTGCGGGTACCTGAGCATACGGTAAATATCACTCTCGGCGTGCGGCCGGTCCCTGCACTTTACCTCAGTCTCACCAGCCATTATGAAAGCAAACGCTATGATATCGGGGGATATGACGCCAACTACAATCCCTTGCCTGATGTCGTGCTGAAACCGTTTGCTATTGTGAACGGCTATGTGGAATACAAGGTGGTCAGCCATCTGAAGATCTTCGTTGAAGCCAGGAATATCTTCGACAAGAAATTTGTCACCGTTTACGGATTTAATTCCATCCCCGCGATGTTCACGGCAGGCGCGACGGTCGAATTTTAAGTACCTTAGGTCTATGTCCAAATTGATCTATATTACCGGGGGTGCCCGCAGCGGGAAGAGCCGGTATGCCCAGGAGCTGGCCTTGCGGTACAGCGACCATCCCGTTTATGTCGCTACGGCGCGGGTATGGGATGAGGAATTCCGCCAACGGATCGATCGTCACCGGCGGGAACGGGACGAACGCTGGACCTCGGTGGAAGAGGAAAAACAGCTTAGCCGGTTGCCGTTGGATGGGCGGGTTGCAGTCATCGATTGTGTGACGCTCTGGATCACGAACTTCTTTTCAGATTCGCATGCCGATATCGATGCCTGCCTCGCGGCCTGCCGCCAGGAGATCGACGCGCTGGCCATGAGGGACGCCACCCTTATCCTGATCAGCAATGAGATCGGCATGGGGTTACATGCCGACACGCCGGCAGGCCGGCAATTCACCGATCTTCAGGGGTGGGTCAACCAATATATTGCGGCAAAGGCGGATCAGGCTATCTTTATGGTCAGCGGCATCCCGCTGATGCTCAAAAATAAATGCTCGATTGTATGCAAACAGTGACATCATTAACCCTGCGCCAGGCACTCCGGCATAAGATAGATAATAAGACCAAACCTTTGGGTGCGTTGGGGCGGCTGGAAGACATCGCCCTGCAAATAGGTCTGCTGCAGGGAACGACTGATCCGCAACTGGTCCGGCCACATATCGTCGTATTTGCCGGCGACCACGGTATCGCCGCTACGGGGCTGGTCAATCCTTACCCGCAGTCCGTCACGGCACAAATGGTGGTGAACTTCCTTTCGGGCGGCGCCGCCATCAACGCATTCTGCCGCCAGCACCATCTCGGGCTCACGGTAGTAGATGCGGGCGTCAATTTCGATTTTGATAATATCTTGTATGCCGGAAAGCTGGTCACGAAGAAAATAGGGTATGGCACCCGCAATTATGTAGAGGGTGACGCCATGACCTCCGGGGAGACCATTGCCGCGATCGAAGCCGGAAAGGAAGTAGTCGCCGACCTGGCTGCGCAAGGCTGCAATTGCATCGGGTTGGGTGAAATGGGTATCGGCAACACTTCTTCGGCCGCATTGATCATGAGCTATATCACAGGCATCCCGATAGATGAATGTACGGGACGGGGGACAGGCGTGAATGACGAGCAGCTCAACAAAAAGAAAGAAACTTTACAGCAAGCCTTTCGTTTGCATCTGCCGGCGATCGCCGCGAATCCAGTTCCACAGAACATCCTGCAGCATGTCGGCGGTTATGAGATTGCCATGCTGATGGGAGCGTACCTGAAAGCAGCCGAGTTGAATATGGTCATCCTGGTCGATGGGTTTATCACCACCTCGGCGCTTTTGCTGGCGAGGCTCCTGGACAGCCGGATAACCGAGGCTTGCATCTTTTCCCATTGCAGCGGCGAGAGCGGTCACGCAAAAATGCTGGAATACCTGGACGCCGAACCCTTGTTGAACCTGGGCATGCGCCTCGGTGAAGGCACGGGCGCAGCGATGGCATGGCCACTGGTGCAATCGGCCGTGAATTTTCTGCAGGAGATGGCGTCTTTCGAATCGGCAGGTGTCAGCAAAGGCGGCGATATATGAAAGGCGATATATGAAAAAAGAAGGAAAGATCTTTTTAACAGCGGTCATGTTCCTGACCCGGCTACCGGTACCGGGGACCATCGATCACAGCCCGGTCTATCTGCAACAGGCGCGCCGGTATTTCCCCGTGGTCGGATGGATCGTCGGTGCGCTCAGTGCCCTGGCTTTCCTGGTTTTCTCGCGGTATGTCTCGACCGATACCGGCATTGTAGCATCGATGATCACCGGGTTGTTCGTCACGGGCGCCTTTCATGAAGACGGGTTTGCCGATGTCTGCGATGGGTTTGGCGGCGGATGGACCCGCGAAAAAATTTTACACATCATGAAAGATAGCCGGATCGGCGCTTTCGGTGCTATCGGGCTAATGGCCATCCTCAGCAGCAAATTCGTTTTGCTGGCAGCGCTGCCGGGATATGCCGTGGACCTGGCCCATCCCAGTTCATTGGTGTTTTATAATTACCGGTCTTTTATCCTGGCCCTCATTCTGGCCCACAGCGTCAGCCGGTTGATGCCGGTGCTGGTCATGCAGAGCGGGACCTATGCAGCCGATCCGGACCAGAGCAAGGCCAGGCCGCTGGCGACGGGCGCCCCTTTGTCCCCCGCCGTATTGGCTTTGACCATTCTGCTGGCATTAGTCCCTTTCGCGTTTTTGCCCTGGCCTTTCCTCCTCATCATCCTGCCTGCCCTCTATACCACTTATTCCTTGTACCGGTACTTCGCAAAATGGATCGGAGGATATACAGGAGACTGTCTGGGGGCTATCCAGCAGGTGACGGAGATCGTTATTTACCTGGGATTTATCCTGATTTGGCGGTATCTTTAAGGAGCTATGGATAGCATTTTCCTCATACGTCATACCACGCCGGCCGTCGCCAAGGGCATCTGCTATGGGCAGACAGACCTGGATATCACAGAGAGTTTCGCGGAAGAGGCGGAGGCCATCCGAAGACATCTGCCGTCCGGCATCATGGCTGTCTATAGCAGCCCCCTCCAACGTTGCAGCCGGCTGGCGCGACATCTCTTTCCCGATCACACCCCGGCCTTGCTGCCTCAACTGATGGAGGTCCATTGCGGGGAGTGGGAAATGCGCAGCTGGGACGAGCTGCCCAAAGAAGAAGTCGATCCATGGATGGCAGATTTCGTGCAGGTACGCATTCCGGGCGGAGAAAGCTATCTCGACCTGCACCAGCGGGTGACGCAGTGCTGGGATACGATCCGGTCAACGATGGCAGTCAATGCCGGGGGCGCCGGTGCGGGCGATGTGGCGATCGTCGCGCATGGAGGTGTCATCCGCAGCATCCTGTCGGGGATTAGCGATACGCAGCTCATCGATAGCTTTAAAGTCTTTTCGCTGTATTATGGTTGCGTTATCCGGGTGTTCTGGCAAGGGGGCGTGCCGCAGTACGAGATCCTTTATAACCAGGCTCCGGCGGAAAAAGAACAGCATAAGCCATCGAGTTTTTACGCAAAACAGTGAGCCTACATGAAATTCAATTTTGACTTCGACCAGTTGCTCACGGTAAGCTTTACGCTATTTGCCGTCATCGATATCATCGGCAGCATCCCGCTGCTGCATGCGCTGAAGAAAAAGCTCGGCGGCCTGCATGAAGGCAAGGCTACGCTGATCTCGGGTGCATTGATGATCCTCTTCCTCTTCGGCGGCGAACAGTTCCTGAAGATATTGGGCGTCGATCAGCGCTCATTCGCTGTAGGCGGCTCCATTGTGATCTTCATTCTCGGTCTGGAAATGGTGCTGGGGATCGAGCTCTTCAAGAGCCAGCCGGATGAGAAGGCCAGCGTAGTCGTGCCCATTGCTTTTCCGCTGATTGCCGGCTCCGGTACCCTCACCACGATCATGTCGCTGAAAGCCAACTTTGATACCAGCGTAGTACTGCTGGGCATCATCCTGAACCTGGTCTTTATCTTCATCGTTTTGAAGTCGATGGATCTCATCGAAAGGATGCTTGGCCCCGCCGGGATGATCGCCATCCGAAAATTCTTCGGTGTCATCCTGCTGGCCATTGCCGTCAAGATCTTCAGCAGCAACCTGAAAGGGTTGTTGAAGTGAATTTTATTAAGTAGTTTTGCCGTCCCTTTAGAAAGCGGCCCCGTGCCGCCCAGTTTTTCTGGTCTCGTAGTACAATGGATAGTATAAGGGTCTCCGAAGCCCTGGATCCAGGTTCGATTCCTGGCGGGACCACTAAGAAAATCAAGCGATTATGAAGGAATTTCATAGTCGCTTTTACTTTTTCCCAATTCCCAGTCCGTTTATCGAATCAACGAGCTCGGCGGTATACCTCTTCGCTCCTATAACATTAAAATGAGAATCATCTGCATAGGTACTATCCGGATAGTGCCGATCATATAGATTGACAAATACTGCCTGCGGACAACTCTCTCTGATCATCCGGCCCAGATAAGCTACCATAGCGGAGCGTTTTTGACTATAGAATACCCCGCGCCCCGGCGAGAAGGAAATAATGATCCGGGTATATCCCTGGTGCGTTGTCGTTATTTTTTTAAGCTGGCGCACATAGTCGATCAGTTTTGCCGAATCTACCGCAAACCGGAGATAGTCGTCCCCATTCCACCTGGCAGAATCATAATTAAATGCAGAATCACTGAACAAAACGGACCCGCATTCATCAAAATTGCAACTTTTGTAATCTCTGTTGTCCCTGATCGCCATCACCTCCTTCCCCTGTTTTATCGTTGCCATAAGCGTATTGAAATCTGTTGCCAGATTAAATATCTCCCGCACGCGTGAGGTGTTGAAGGAGAAATCATCCTTTGTATCTACCCCCAGCGGCTCAAAATCAGGCATGCCGATATTGCATAGAAACACCTTGTGCCGATCCCAGATAGCAGAATGTTCGTAATTCGCTATATTTAATCCCCATGATGAGAGGTTTATCGCGGGCATATGCAGACTGTCCTGCAACATCTTCGCGCTGACGTTGTTCAGCGACATGGATGAGCCCACCACTATGATCTCTGCCTTATTAAGCCTTTCGGGTTGCTGTTGGATAAACCCGGCCTTTAGATTATAGCTGACGGAGTTGGATACCAACAAAAACTGATTGGGCACGCGGCGGAAATAATAGATGGAGACCAGCGATACGATCACCAGTAGAGAGCCGATATAAAGAAAAACCTTGGTTAAAAATTTCTTCATTAGAATTGGAAATAGATAAACGAACTATCACGCTTGAAAGCAAAGAAAATCCAAACACCCATCGCCAGGGATAAGACCCAGCCAAGCCTCCTGAGAACTCTTTCATCCCGCCTGAAATACCAGTCGGCAACAAGGACGGGTATAATATAAAGCAGGATGAGCTTGCCCGGCGGCAACGATACATACTGAGACGGATTTCTTATACTCCCGGAAATAATACGCTTCACATAATCCCATGCTGTACCGAGATTATGGATACGAAAAAATATCCATGCAAACGTGACAAAAAGAAACGTACCTGCCATCTGGGATAACTCCCTGATAGTTGGAAATCTCCTATCCTCTGCAACTATTGTACTAATGTATCGGCGATTCCGGTCAAACAAAAGCAATGGCAGGAAACCGCAGGCATGAATCCCTCCCCAAACGACAAAATTCCAGCTCGCACCATGCCAAAAGCCGCTTACCAGGAAAACGATAAATACGTTTCTCACGGCGCGAAGTTTTCCTTCCTTTGAACCACCCAACGGGATATAAAGATAATCCCTGAACCAGGATGATAGGGAGATATGCCATCGCCGCCAAAATTCCGCTATATCCCGTGAAAAATAAGGAAACTTGAAATTACTCAAAAGCTCAAACCCAAATAGTTTGGCCACGCCGAGGGCAATATCCGAGTACCCGCTAAAATCGCAGTATACCTGGAAGCTAAAGCTTATCGCCCCCATAAGAAGCGTATACGCATTATGAACAGTATAATGATCCACTATCTCGTCGACATACCCCGCCAGCGCATCGGCGATGACCACTTTTTTAAACATTCCCCAGAGTATAAGTCTGCACCCTTCGATCGCCTGGCTATATTTAAACCTCCTTGCCGTCTGTACCTGGGGCAGCAAATGATTGGCTCTTTCAATAGGACCGGCGACAAGTAAGGGGAAAAAGCAAACAAAAACGGCATATTCTATAAAGTTTGTCACCGGTTTGCGGATACCCCGGTAAATATCGAACACATAGGACATTCCATGAAAGGTATAAAAGGATATGCCCACCGGCAGCGCTACTTCGATAAGTAAAGGATGAAGATGCAGCCCCAGCAATCCTGCCGCATACAAAAACTCTTTAACAAAGAAATTGTAGTATTTGAATATAGCCAGGAATCCAAGATTGTTGATGATGCCCAGACAAAGGAAGAGTTTTGACTTGCTCTTATTTGGCGAAGCTACCCCGAAACCATAGAAAAAGTCAAGCAGGGTGGAGAACGCCAGCAAACCCAGAAACTTCCAGCTCCACCACCCATAGAAAAAATAGCTCGCTATCAGGAGGAGCAAATTCTGATGCTGTAAATTTTTGTTGAAAACGAACCAATATAGCAGGAAAACTATCGAAAGGAAAATAGGGAATTCGAAGGAATTAAACAGCATTATAGCAGACTAATTGGTTTTCTGACGATTAGGATTCCTGGACAAATATATCTATTTTTTTCTTTCAGAGGCTGGCGTCATATGCGCCAGCCTCTTCGTATAATTATTTATAGATGGTTATCCCCTTAATTCAACACTTCTTTCAATTTATTTTCCAGATCGTCGCCACGCAGCGACTCGGCAATCACTTTACCTTGCGGATCGATCAGCACGTTGAAGGGAATACCGTCGAATTTGAATGTTTCCACTGCCTTGCTGCTCCAGAACTTTAGGTCGCTGACCTGGCTCCAGTCCAGATTGTCAGACCTGACCGCTTCCTGCCAGGCACCCTTTTCCTTGTCGAGGGAAACGCCAAGGATAGCGAAGTTTTTGCCTTTGAACTCGTTGTAGGCTTTGACCACATTTGGGTTCTCCGCCCGGCAGGGACCGCACCAGCTGGCCCAGAAATCTACCAGCAGATATTTGCCCCGAAAGGACGTCAGGGGAACGGGGTGACCATTGACATCGGGCAGAGCCAGATCGGGAGCCTGCTTGCCTATCCAAGTGCTGGCGCTGTCCTGGTGGTTCTGCTGGGCCATCTGCGCCAGTTGCTGATCGTAACTCTGTTTGAGCCCCTGAAGCACATTGTTATCGGGATATTTCTTCAGCAGATCGGTCAGCGAAGACTCGAATTCAGACTTGGAGAAGCTACGGGAAGACCAACCGAGGGCCAGGGCACAGATCGTCGGATTGCTGTTGGTATTGATAGCCTGCTTGAGGTAGGTATTCAGGTCCTGCACAGCTGCATCCTTTTGGGCGATGGCGCCCAGTTGAAGACTATCCGGCGCATTGGCCTGTTTGAGGCTGTCCAGGTCGGCCATGGTCCTTTCGACCTCATAATTCTTTTTGCCGAAGATGTTGACCAGGTCTTTCAGCTGATTGCTGGCCTCGGAACCACTTACCTCATAAAAATCATCCTTCTTTGCCAGGTCAACATTGACCTTTACCTCTGCCGCATCATTGATCAGGGGAACGGCGATCACGTTATTCCCGAATACCAATTCGAATATTTCCTGCGTCGGAGCAGAGCCTGTCAGGCTGAAGCTGCCATTCACAGCCGGTATTTTGGCCGAGTCCAGGATAACAGGCGGCTGGTCCTTGCCATACGTCACTTCCAGCAGATAGACCTTGGACACCGGTCCTTCGATAGCAGCGAGCTTATCTGCATTTTTAAATGTCCCGGATACCGAGAACGTTCCTTTCTTTTTTGGTTGGCAGGCTCCGATAAAGAGGATGCATGCGCCGGCGAGAACTATGCACAAAGATCTTTTTGTCATATTAATTTTCCAGTTTTTCGATGAGTAATTGATTGGTTAGCCGGGGATCGGCCTTCCCTTTGGACAGTTTTTTTACTTCCCCGACAAACAAGCCGATCAAACCTTTCTTGCCTTTTTTATATTCGGAGACTTTATCGGGCATACCGGCCAGCGCCTGGTCGATCCAGGCCGCTATTTCCGTTGTATCTGAGCTTTGCAGCAGATTGAGTGCGATGGCAATATCGAGCGGCTCACGGGAAGGCTGTTCCACGAGGACGGGAAAAATCCGCTCGGCTGCGATGGAAAAGCTCAGGCGACCTTCTTCTACCAGCTGCATGAGCCGGGCGAGGGCGGCGGGGGCTACGGGGAAATCCTTCCAGTCCTGCCCCTTTTCGTTAAGGCCGGATTTGACGGGCCCCAGCAACCAGTTGGCAGCCGCCTTGTAGTTCGTCGTATAGCCGATCAATTTTTCAAAGTAAGCGACAGTATCCTTGTCATCACAAATAACGCGGGCATCGTATTCCGGCAAATGCAGCGTAAGAAGGAATTTCTCCACTAGCTGTTCGGGCAGCGGCGGAAGGCTGGCCCGGATCTTTTCGAGGAAATCCTCCGTCACTTCGAATGGCGGCAGGTCAGGATCGGCAAAATACCTATAATCATTGGCCTCTTCCTTGGTCCGCAGGGCAAATGTTGTCCCCGCACCGGCATCGAAACTCCTTGTTTCCTGCCGGACAGCTATTCCCTGGTCGACCAATCCGATAAGGCGTCCCGCCTCGAATTCTATCGCCCGCCGGACGTTTCGGATGGAGTTAAGGTTTTTCACCTCGACCTTGGTGCCCAGTTCCGTCGCCCCTTTTAGCCGAACGGACACATTGGCGTCACACCGCATGGAACCCTCTTCCATGTTGCCATCACAGATCTCCAGGTAACGAAGGATTTTACGCAGCTCGGTGAGATAGGCATAGGCCTCATCACCACTATGGAGATCGGGTTCCGTCACGATCTCGATCAGGGGCACACCGGCCCTGTTGAGATCCACAGAAGTATAGTCGGGGTCCACGTCGTGCAGGCTCTTACCGGCGTCCTCTTCCAGGTGGATACGGTTGAGGCGGATCGTTCGCTGACCGTCGGGTACGCGGATAGTCACGAATCCGCCCTTACAGATAGGAGTCGTATGCTGAGAGATCTGGTATCCTTTAGGCAGATCGGGGTAGAAGTAATTTTTCCGGGCAAAATAATTGTGTCTTTCAATTTCGCTGTTACAGGCCAGGCCCATGCGGATGGCATACTCGACAGCTGTTCGGTTGAGCCTGGGTAACGTTCCGGGGTGACCGAGGGTAACAGGGCTGACATGTGTATTGGGTTCTCCGCCAAAAGCCGCACTGTCCCCGCAGAAAAGTTTCGTCCGGGTAAGTAATTGTGCGTGCACTTCTAAGCCCACTACTATTTCGTATGCATCATAATTAATCGCCATATAAATCGACCTTCTGCCGGGCGCGGCTGGGTCCTCATGCTGCAAATCTACCATATTCATGGCGCATTTCCCGGCCATAGGGAAAATGGTCATTATCGGAATGTATTAACTTTACAGACCCAATAAATGCTTTCTTATGAATAATCCTGAAGGTAGTCTTACTTCCCTGGGAGCGGCCGGGCTCCGTGCAGCGCATCAGCTGTTAGACGGAGAGCCTAAGTTGTTCTCCGATCCGGTGATCCTTCGGCTGTTAGACCCAGGACATATCGAAGAAATAAAGGCGAGGGCATCACAATTCCAGCATCCCGAGACCCTGCGACTGCGTTCGCGGATCGCATTGCGAAGCCGGTATGCGGAAGATCGCCTGATGCTGGCATATGCCCGGGGTGTCCGGCAATACCTGCTGCTGGGTGCGGGTCTGGACACTTTTGCCTGGCGGCAGCCCGAAGGTCTCGACGAACTGAAAATCTTTGAAGCCGATCATCCCGCTACCCAGGAACAAAAAAGGCAGCGCCTCTCCCGGGCTGGTCTCTCTGTTCCGGCTAATTGCCAGATCGTTGCCATCAACTTCGAAACAGAAACCCTGGAAGAGGCGTTGCGCAAAAGTTCGTTTGATTTTCATGCCCCCTGTTTTATTTCCTGGTTGGGGGTGACGGTCTATCTGAGCAAGGATGCAGTCGATACAGTATTCCGGTTTGTCAGTACCCTGCCCAAAGGCAGCGAACTGGTATTCACTTTTGCCCAGGAACGACTGGCAGGATCCATGAACTATACCGCCGCCCGTGCCGCCGGGGCGGGCGAGCCCTGGGTGACGTATTTCCGACCGGAAGATCTCTCCCGGCGGCTTTATGAGCTGGGCTTTTCTGCGGTGCATTTCCTGGAACCGGAAGAGGCCCGGAAAACATACTATATTAACCGGCATGATGGCCTGACAAGCCCTTCGCTGGCCAGCATCGCCAGCGCTATCGTCTGACATTGTCTACGCCATCATCTGCGTCTACCGCATATCCGGCCGTCGTACCTTACAGATCCGCCGTCCGTAATCTTTTCGGTACATGCACCTCGACCTCCTGCGTCTTGCCGTCCCGGATAAGGGTGACCTTTACGCTGGCTTTTTCTTTGGCTGCATGGGCCGCTTCGGTCAACGCGGTCGCGGTGTTAATCTCCTTGCCATCAAAACGGGTAATGATGTCTCCTTCTTTGATGCCAGCTTTTGCGGCCATAGATTCGTCGTCGACATCCAATACCTTTACGCCTTTACCATCTTCGGTGTCCTGCGCCCGGATACCAAATTTCATCGGATTGTTGAACGTCATATTAAATTCACGGGGCATGGGCATTTCCTGGAGTTGTTGGAGTTGCTGAAGCTGCCTGAGATCCGGCGCCCTATAGCCATAACCGTAGGCCTGGACGGTCCTGGTCTTACCAAGAACTACTGAGTCCTTCTGCACCTTGCCATCCCTGCTGAAGGTTATAGCGATCTTATCCCCAGGCTGGTGTTGCCTGACCGCATCTGTCAGGGATTGCGGGTCCGTTACGTCCACATCGTCTACTTTGGTGATCACATCACCGGACCGAAGACCGGACTTTTCAGCAGCGCTGCCCTTGCTGACCTGGATAACCCTGGCGCCTTCGCCGTCCGAAGGTTTCTCTGAGGTTACGCCCAGGAAAGACCTGCTCGAACGGGGCCGGACGTCATCGCCGCTATAGCTCCAGCCGCCGCCATTATGGAAAGGGGGAAAAGCGCCGGCCATGGCCTGCCCGTCCATAGTTCCCAGAGACAGCAAATCCGCGCCATCGGGCCCGCTGAAGGAAAAGTTTTCGCCGTCATCTGACATCCTCGTTTTGCGCCGGTGGATCGAAATCGTACTGTCCTCGAAATCGGAGACAGGCTTACCGTCCACCAACACCTGGCCGTCCTTGATTTCTACGGTTACCTTGGCGTCTTTATTGCCTTTATGTCGAATGATGATCTCGTCATATCTGCCCCCTTTGTCGGTGTCATTCTCTGTGCGGGCCTCCTCCTGGGCAAAGCCGGAGGTATGGAGCAGGAACATCAGGCATACCGATCCGGAGATCTTTAAAAGTGGTTGGTTCATCACTGCGGTTTTGATT
>Ga0302326_10013297_pt1 | contig 17460 bp, 10 predicted proteins | sample Palsa_T0_3_FD_202264 | JGI IMG/M metagenome (GOLD analysis project Ga0302326, IMG submission 202264) | Peat permafrost microbial communities from Stordalen Mire near Abisko, Sweden - Palsa_T0_3 | ecosystem: Environmental > Terrestrial > Soil > Palsa > Peat permafrost | place: Sweden: Abisko... | reverse complement strand
ATAGCTTGCGGGTCGATCTCGATGAAGCCCGCCACTTGGTTTTTGCTCGTGTCGAAAATCCCCACGCGATCGGTGCCGAAGGCCGCGATGTAGAGATATCGCCCCGTAGGTTCAAAAACGATCGCCGTGGGCATGGCCAGCGCCGTAGCCACCGCCTGGGGGTTGGGCAGTACCGAATAGTCTATCCCGGGATTCAGGTCCCAGATCGCCGTTTGCCCGGTCGTGGGATTCACCGAAGTAATCTGGTGGTTCACCACGTGCCCATTCAGCGCCGTCTCGAACATAGTCAGATTCAGCGCGTCTGTATTCGCCACATACAGGTTCCCCGACTGTGGATTCACGGTCAAACCCAGGTTGATCGTCCCCAAGTGCTGGAAGTAACCGGTCACCCTTTGGTTTTTTGTGTTGATGGCCGCCACGTCGTTATCCGGCATCGTGTACTTGATCACGCCGGGGTAATAGGCGGGATCCGAGGCATCCACAATAAGACCAACCTGCGGCGGCGGCGGTAACGCCGGATTCACCGGCGGCGGGGGCGGCGGCGCTTTCAAATACGGAACAATGGTGCTGTGATTGCCCGATAGCGCGAACGCCACGTAAACGGTGGATCCGTCCGGGCTCACGGCCAGCGCCCGCGGCTCTTCCCCTTCGAGCGGGATGAACTTGACCAACGTGTGCGTCGACGAAGTGCTGTAGACATTCACCAGATTGCTGCGCGCGATGCTCACAAATGCCAACCCGCTGCCGGCGAACACCACGTCGGACGGCTCAGCCTTGGCATAGATCGTATCGGTCACAATCCCCTGCGAAACCGAAACGACGCTGACGCTGTTCGAGATCTGATTCACGACCCAGGCTTCGTCGTCGACGATGGCGCTGGCGGGGTTGATGTGGACCGAAACCGGTTCAATGCCCACCGGAATTTCCGCGATCAATACCGGGCTGGCTGGCTGCGCAATGTTGAACACCGACAGTGTCCCGTTGGGAGTGTTCACGGCAAACAGCCGCGTGCCGTCGGCCGAAATCCGAATCGGATTGGTCTGCGCGCCCTCGAAATTGACGAATTCAGCCGGCGGAACCTGCGCCAACGTCGACGTGCCAAGCAACAACAGCCCCGCCACCGGAACCACAATCTTCGTCTTCATGCTTCAGGAGTATACCATTAGAAGCTGCGCCAAAATCCACCCTCGCCTCGTGGCGCAGGCACTCTGCCTGCCGCGCTGACACTCTTGTCAGCGCAGGCGAGCGAAGCTCGCCCCAGGTCCCGGCCGCGCCATGCGCGATCCCGATCCCGCCGGCACCCCCATGATGGTCAACGTATCCCCGCCCTGAATGAACGTGGTCAGTTGCGCCTGCGTGAACGGTCCCAGTCCGGCAATGCTGCTCTGGTAAACACCTGCGCCCGGCAGGTACAGCAGTCCCTGCACCTGTCCCTGAACGGTCCCGTTGGCGATCAGATCGATGTTTCCCAACAAAGCCTGGCTCTGCAGCGTACTCCAGTCGCTTTGGGCCGGTGCCGTGTTCACGGTGCCGGAGGTGAGCGTGCGCGAATAACCCACGGCCGGGAAGGTACCCGTGTCGAAGCACAACAAGAATGCCTCCACATTCGCCTTCAGTGTGTCGTCGTCTCTGAAATTAGGAAACGACGGACCGCCCAGAAAATCGAATAGCGTTTTGGTCCCGTCGTTACGGAAAGCGAAACCGTCTACGCTGGCCGCGCGCGGCTTGAAGTCGGCATTTGTCTTCTGGTATGTGTTGCGCAACTGGGGGCGCTTCATCGGCTGCGCGGTGTCCATCGTACCGCCGGGGTCTAGCAGTCCATCCGTGCCCGGCCCGGGATTGGAAGTGTGGCAAGTATTGCACGTGGCGGGGGCCTTGATGTTCACCGGCGTAGTCAGGAAAGCGGTCAGCCCGGCGGATGGGTCGCCTGGACTCGAGTAATCCGGCAGAGGCAAGGTGGCCGGGAACGATCCGTCCAGATTCAGATTGGGATTCGGCTGGTAGGCGATGGTGTTGATGAAGTTCGTGAATGCGGTCATATCCCCGTTCGAGAGTTCCGGCCCGCCCAGCAGGCTGGCGAACGCGACGTTGAACGCCGCGAAATCCGGCTTATCGCCTCTCCAGTGATACGGCTGCGTATCGGCCAAGCCGCGCAGGGTCAGCGTGGTCATGGGGCCTTTCATGGGGTGGAACGCAAGCTGTTTTCCGTTTTGCTCCAAGTAGGCCATGTCGCCGTCCGGATTGCCCAGGTTCCATGCCAGCAAATCCATTTCGGCGTCGATGTGACACGACGCGCAGGCCCCTGTTCCATTCCCCGACAGCTTGTGGTCGTATAAGAATCCGCGTCCGTTGCGGACCGCCGCCGGCGTCGGATCGAACGAGCCCGTGGGGATTTCAGCAGTCACGGTATTGCCGGAAAGATTCACAATGGAAATCGTGTTGGAGATCCGGTTCAGTACGTATAGCAGGTTAGCGGAGGCATTCAAAGCCAGGCCGCGCGGGCCGCGTTTGGTAGCCGGGTTGACCGTGGCGCCGGTAGCCTGCGGGTCGATTTCGATGAAGGTGGTTACCGTGCCTTGCGTAGTATCGAAAACCGCCACCCGGTCGGTACCGAACGCGGCAATGTAGAGATAGCGGCCAGTGGGTTCGAAAACCACGGCCGTGGGCATGGCCAGCGCGGTAGCCACCGCATTCGGGTTAGGCAATTGAGTATAGTCGATCCCAGGATTCAGGTCCCAGATCGTCGTCTGGCCCGTGGCGGGATTCACGAAAGTGATCTGATGGTTGACCACGTGCCCATTCAGGGCGGTCTCGAACATGATCAAATTGAGTGCGTCGGTATTGGCCACATACAGGCTCCCCGATTGGGGATTCACAGCCAAGCCCAGATTGATGGTGCCCAGATGCGGGAAGTACTTGGTCACAGTCAGGCTGCTGGTGCCGATGGCCGCCACGTCGTTATCCGGCATAGTGTACTTGAATAAGCTCGGGAAATAAGCGGGATCGGACGCATCCACAATCAGCGCTACTTGCGGCGGCGCCGGCAGCCCAGGATTGACGGGCGGCGGCGGGGGTGGCGCATCATGATCGGGAATGACGGTGGTGTGGTTGCCCGATAGCGCGAAAGCCGCGTAAACGGTGGATCCGTCCGGGCTCGCGGCCAAGGCCCTCGGCTCTTCCCCGGTCAGCGGGATGGACTTTACCAGCGCATGTGTCGAAGTGCTATAGACGTTTACCAGATTGCTGCGCGCCACGCTCACGAAGGCCAATCCGCTGCCCGCGAATACCACATCGGCCGGCTCCGCTTTGGCGTAAAGCGTGTCGGTGACGATCCCTTTCGAAACCGAAACGACACTCACGCTGTTTGAGATCTGATTGACCACCCAGGCTTCATCGTTTCCGGAGACATTAGGGTTGATGCTGACCGAAACCGGTTCGATGCCGACCGGAATCTCGGCGATCAGCGCCGGGTTGGATGGCTGTGTGAGGTCGAAGACCGACAGAGTTCCATTGGGGGTATTCACGGCAAACAGGCGCGTGGCGTCCGCGGAAATTCGGATCGGATTGGTCTGCGCGCCTTCAAAATTGACAAATTCCGTCGGCGGCACTTGCGCCGCCGCCTGTGAACCCAGCAGAACGATTACCGCAAACGGAATCCGCATGCAGACAAATATACCTTGGAAGCACCACTGGATCAAACAATATTTGTAGCTTGACCGGGTACTGTACTTATCGGGAAGCCGTAACTTCAGTTAAGACTGGTGGGCGGGCCTCCAGGCGTGTCAGGATGGGCCTGCGGCCCACGAATAGTGATGAAAACCGCTTTGGCGGGCGGGCTTTAGCCGGCGCGGAGCTTAAGCCCCGCTTGTAGCAGCACCTTCAAAAGGGGCGGGCGGGTTTTCGGGCCGTGCGCGGGTTCCAGAACAAGCACTCAGTGCCGGTCATCCCGCTTTTGCACCCGTCACCACCACCAATGGCGCGCGCCGGTGCGCCCTCACCTCTTCGAAACCCGCGCGCTTCGCATATGTGGTGAGCTCGCCGCTGGTCGAGGGCCTGGGCTCGTACGGCGCGCGTTCCAACTGCTGAGCTGCGCTGGCGCGCTCTGCGAACCTCTTCCAACCGGCATCCGACTCCAAATCGATATTATCGATGAGCAGCCGGCCACCAGGGCGCAGCACCCGGAACGCTTCCAGCACATACCGCCAGCGATCCATTTCGTCCAGGTGCGCAAAAACGTTGGTGCAATAGACCAGGTCGAACGAGTTCGTCGCGAGTTCTTCCAGGCCGGCGCCGCTCAACCGGACCAATCGGACATTGCGCAGACCCCGCAGCCGGCCTCGTGCGACGGCCAGCATGTTCTCCGAGATGTCCGCGCCCGTCCATGACCGGCAGCGGAGGGCCAGTCCAAGTCCAATCCGGCCCACGCCGCAACCGATCTCCAGGATGTCGTCCTCACCATGGATGCCGGCCAACTCCGCGAGCCGGTCGTGTACGGCCGCCGCGGAACGCCGCAACTCCGGCTCGTCCTGCTTCCCCGACGAAGCTGCTCTGGCATGGATTGGCGAGGCAGCCAATGCGTCCCACACCTCTGCGTACTGGTTGCGCTCAAGATGCCGCAGCATGGGCCATTCGACGCGGTTCAAAGCCCGGCTGGAATAGCCCCACAGGTACGACGTGAGCAATACGAATGCGGCCCCCAGCGCGGCCCATGCGTCCCGATGCCGGAGAATCGCCAGAGTAAGTCCGGCTGCGCTGGCTAGCGTGCCGGCGGCCGGTAGCCACCGGTGTTTGCGGATGAAAGCGGAAGCCCTGAATCGTAGTCGGCGCAATGGCGGACTTTCTTGCGCCATCGTATTAACGGCGCGCAAGGGAATCTGAGATAGTATATCCGAATTCGGGCGTGCGAAATCAACGCGGCCGTTGCAAACGCGGGCCGTTACCGAGCGGCGACCGTCAGGAAGCGGTTTCCCAAAAACGGTTCAGCGCCCAGAGCAACCTCTTGACTATCGTTCAATACCACGAACCACGCGACTGAATCCGAACCTAAGTTGACTTTGGAATTTTTGTACTGGTTATCATTCGGTAATTTCTGCCGCCAAAAGTCAATCGTTTCGACATAATACTTTAGAGATCGGAAAACTTCCGGCCCACATCCTTTGTCAGTCTTGCTTCGCGCTGCGCCTATACGGAAAATCAAGCCATGGGACTTTTACTTATCGGAGGATACGAATGTTAATCAAACGGCTTTTGACTTTGGGGACGATCGCCATGTTTCCTGCGGTGGCGCAGGTTGCGAGCGCCCCTGATTCGCGGGAAGAAGTAGCACCCCGGCAGCACGGGCCGGTCAAAGATCTCGTGGATCTCGGCAATGGCGCCAGCACCAGTTCCAACTGGAGCGGCTACGCGATACCGGGGACCTCTTTTACGTCGGCCAAAGCTTCCTGGACTGTGCCTGCGGCCAACTGCGCCTCCGGGCGCCAATACGCGGCGTTTTGGGTGGGCATGGACGGGTACACTTCCAGCACCGTCGAGCAGACCGGCACGGACTCCGATTGTACGGGAGGAAATCCGAGCTATTACGCTTGGTATCAGTTTTATCCGAATCCTTCCTACCAAATCGCCAGCCTGAAGATCGCGCCCGGCGATCGCATGGCCGCGAAAGTGGTCTACAGCGGCTCGCAATTCATCATCGCGATCGAGGATGTGACTACCGGTAAGTCGTACAGCACCAGTGCAACGGTTCCGGGCGCGGCCCGGTCGTCGGCCGAATGGGTTGCCGAGGCGCCATGCTGCACCGCCGATGGCGCCCTCCTGCCCCTGGCCGATTTCGGCTCCGTGCTTTTCGGCGAAGACAGCACCGCCATCGGCGGCACCAATTCCGCCGCGGATAGCGCCAACAGCGGCGTGATCGGCGTGTTTCCCGCCATCCAAGAAATCACGATGACGAACGGAAACGGCCTCCAGAGCGGCATCTTGAAGGCGTACCCGTCGGGGCTGAGCGACGGTACCAGCTTCTCGGTTACCTGGGGCTTTCCGATCACACAGTGACCCGTGGGGCAGGATGGCATCCTGCGGCCGATTGGCAATCGGCCCCCCACCCGTTCAGCCTGGTGTGGTGCATTTGTGAACCTGAGCGGGTCGGGAATGTGCCTTGCATGCCTCACCCGGCCAAAGCCGACGACGTCAGCACTTCCCGCAGCTTCCGCGCCAGCGCTTCCGGCAAAAACGGCTTTTGCAGAAACGGCGCCCCCGAATCCAATATTCCGTAGTGCGCGATGGCTCGTCCGTGTTGCACTCGTGCACGCTGCCAACCCTCCGCGCTCCCGGTATAGCCGGCGGCAGCGCTGTACTCCTGCCGGTCCCCAGGGTTTGTCACCGCTGGCCAAGGCTCGCTAAGGGCCGAATCCGAACGCGCGGAAGAAGCCGAAAGCCCAAGCGGCGCCCAACGCGAACAGCACCCCCACGCCGAACGCCACCCTGCTTAGAGTCGGGAGCCGTCCTTCGGGGTAAAAGCGCCGGTATTCCCTGAGAGTCCCGACATACTTCCCGCGGTACCCGAAGAAATATGTTCGCCGTCGGGAAGCTTGCGGTTGACCTCAGCAATCATGATCCATTGCAGATAACCAGCCAGGACAATGCACACCTGCGCGACGGCGAACAACGCTAGGGCAACGAGGATGTTTGTACTCATGGCACCTTTCTACTGATGGCAAGCCGCCTCGATCCCGGCGCGCGCCAACCCCTTCCCGCTGCTTCCCGGTCGGTCGCTGCGGATCCCTTTTCGGCCAAGCAGCCCGGCCCCGCATGTCGCGCGCGATTCCCTCGGCTCCCCTGTGGCCTGTCATCGTTTTGAGCACTCAGATCGGCACGATCGAGTGCCCCAAAGCTGATCGGCAAGCACGCTGTAGCCTCCTGCGGGGTCGGCCAAGAGGAACCCAATTTGCCCTGTCGGGAGCTAGCCGAAGAATCCAGCCCTCCAGACGAACGCAAGGCCCAGCGCCGCCGCGACCCCGAGGCAGCCGCGGTAATAGAACAGCAGCCGACCGCGGGGATAATGTTGCCGATAGAGCGCCGTCACCCTGTTGACTTTTCCAGGGTACCAAAGGAAATACTCTACCCGCTGGTCCTCTGGAACCTTGCGGTTAACCTCCCCTACAACCACGAACAACAAGAGGTTCGCCGTGGCGACAAAACTCACTGCGGCGCCGAACAGTGCCAGGGCGCCTGGGGAGAATGGGATCACGGCTGGCATAAGATTTGCCGTAGCGCAACGATTGGCATGTCGACTGGCTGCATGGCCCAAGAATTGCCGAGTTGGGTGGGGCGGCGTACAGTTTGTGAGGGAAAGTGTGCCGTCCCGCGCGTTAGAGGGTGAACCATCTTAGTCTTCTATGTATTCGGGTCGTGAGCTGTGATTTCTAACCCCAGTTATGCTGAATCTCAATCGGCTGTGCTCGTACTGTCCGCATATCATAGAAGTCAAACGAAGTATATTTCTTGGCCCTGCTAAACTGGCGCGCGAAAATAAACTACGCGCGGGGTGAAACCGATTGACAGTAAAATCACTATCACTTAATAGGTGCGTATTTAGCGACTACGCCCGCTTACCCCGCCGAAGCCGAAGACGCCAGTACTTCCCGCACCTTCCGCGCCAGCGCTTCCGGCAAAAACGGCTTCTGCAAGAACGGCGCGCCCGAATCCAGAATTCCGTGATGCATCATGGCTTCGTCCGTGTACCCCGACATGAACAGCACCTTCATATGCGGGTGCCGCGCCCGGATCTGCTCCAGCACCTGCGGCCCGCTCATCTCCGGCATCACCACGTCCGTCAGCAGCAGATGGATGCGCCCCGGCTGCTCCGCCGCCATGCGCACGGCCTCTTCGCCGCGCACCGCTTCCAGCACTTCGTATCCGCGCCCCGCCAGTACTTCGCACACCAGCTTGCGCACGCGCGCCTCGTCTTCCAGCACCAGGATCGTCTCGCTGCCCCGCAGCGCCGCCGCCGGCGCCATCTCCGCCGCATCCGCCGCCGTCTTGGCCTCCGCCGACGGCAGATAGATCTTGATCGTAGTTCCCCGCCCCGGCTCGCTATACACTGAAATGGCGCCGTCGCTCTGTTTCACGATGCCGTACGCCGTGGCCAGTCCCAGCCCCGTACCTTTGCCGGGACCCTTGGTGGTGAAGAACGGCTCGAACAAGTGCGTCAGCGTTTCCGGGTCCATGCCCATGCCCGTATCGCTGATCGCCAGCACCACGTAAGAACCGGGCTTCAGATCCACATTCGGTCCGTCATAAGTCTGATCCACTTGCGCATTGGCCGTCTCCAGGATCAGCTTGCCGCCGCCCGGCATGGCGTCGCGGGCGTTCACCACCATGTTCATCACCACCTGCTCAAGCTGCCCCGGATCGGTGCGCACGAGGGCCGGCTCGGCTCCCGCCACCGTGATCAACTCCACGTCTTCGCCGATCAGCCGCGAAAGCATCTTCTCCATGCGCATGATCAGCGTGTTCAACTGCACCGTGCGTGCAGCGAACTTCTGCCCCCGGCTGAACGCCAGCAGTTGATGCGTCAGCGCTCCGCCGCGCTCCGCCGCACGCTGGATCTCCTCAAGCGCAGTACGCCGCGATAGGTCCATCTCGCCGCGCGCCAGCAGCAACTCCGCATAGCCTGTGATCACAGTAAGCAGGTTGTTGAAGTCGTGCGCCACCCCGCCCGCCAGGCGGCCCACCGCTTCCATTTTCTGCGCCTGCCGGAATTGCTGCTCCAGGCGGCCGCGCTCCCGCCGCCCCTCCGCCTGGCTCATCTCTCTGGCCACCGTCACGCCCAGCCGCGACATATGGTTGCGCGTGATATAGTCCGCCGCGCCCGCCTTCAACACTTCCAGCACGGATTCCTCCGGCGCCCTTTCGGAGATGGCCACCAATCGCACATCCGCGCCGCTTTCGTGCAGGATCTCCAAAGCGGCCAGCGTGCCCAGCCGCGCGCTCTCGTCCGTCGCCAGGATCAGGTCCCAGCGATGCACCAGCGCTTCCCGCAACGCGGCCGCCGTCGCCACGCGTTCCGAGGTTGGAACGTAGTCGCTTTGGCGCAGCGCGTCGATAAGCTGCAGCGCATCCCCTTCCCGGTCCGAGACTATCAGCACCCGCAACGGTATCGGCATCTCAACCCTACCAGCCTAATGCCATTTCGATACGTCCGGCTGCTTCTATATGAACCGCGCTGTGTGATTCGGCACAAGCATCCTCCGCCAACGTGTATCATAACGGAAGATGCCGGTGATGCCGCTCGCGGAAATGGAGTCGCTTTGAAGCGCCTGCCTTGGGTGGCTTGGGCCTGGTTCGGCGCGCTCCTGCTATTGTCTTATGCGCCGGTGCTGTGGCGGCTCGTGGGGCAGTGGGATTCCGACCCGGACATGGGTCACGGCTTCTTCGTCCCCTTGGTGGTAGGCTTCATCGTCTGGCAGAAACGCGCGGAGCTGCTGGCATTGCAGCCTGCGCCCAACTGGTGGGGCTTGGCCGTGGTGCTTTACGCCGGGCTCCAACTGTGGATCGCCACCCTGGGCGCGGAGCTGTTTCTGGCGCGCACGGCTTTCGTCATATCGGTTATCGGCATCGTCTTATTGTTGGGTGGCACGGCCTGGGTGCGCGCGCTGGCCTTCCCGCTGTTCCTGCTGTTTTTCATGATTCCCATCCCCACCGTGGTATACAACAGCATCACTTTTCCGTTGCAGCTCTTGGCCAGCCGCGTTTCCACCGAAGCCCTGGACCTGATGCAAATCCCGGTCCTACGCGAGGGCAACGTGCTGGAGCTCGCCGAGCAGAAGCTTTCCGTGGTGGAGGCGTGCAGCGGCATCCGCTCGCTGCTGTCGCTCACCTTCCTGTCGCTGGTCTATGGATATTTTTTCGAAACCAAGGTATGGATGCGCGTGGTATTGTTCGCCGCTACCATTCCCATCGCCATCGTGGCCAACGCCAGCCGCGTCACGCTTACCGGCGTGTTGACCGAATACAAACCCGAGCTCGCCGAGGGCTTTTTCCATACGGCCTCGGGCTGGGTGATTTTTATGGTCGCGCTGGCCATCCTGATCTTGTTGCACCAAATTCTGAAGCGCGTGGCGCACGCACTCGTGCGTGCCGCGTCCCCACGCATGGGGACGCAAAGCTAATATGACCTGGTTAACCAATCGATACGCCGCCCTCCTTACCGTTGTGCTCCTCGTGCAGTCGACCCTCTTCTACGCCGCCTCCCGCGGCGAGAGAGTCCCCTCCGGCCCGCCGCTCGATCTGTTCCCGTCGCAACTCGGAACCTGGCATGAGACGCAGAACTTTCCCGTCGAGCAGGAAATCCGCGATCAGCTCAAAGCCGACGATCTGCTCAACCGGCTGTACGCCGACCCGCAATCGAACGTGGTCACGGGCCTGTTCGTCGCGTATTTCAAGACCCAGCGCACCGGCCAGTCGCCGCACTCACCCAAGAATTGCCTGCCCGGATCGGGATGGGAACCGGAGGCCACCGGGTTTCTCGATGTATCCCTCGCAGGCCAGCCGGAGCCTATCCGCATCAACCGCTACGTCGTGTCGCATGGCGGCGAGAAGAGTGTGGTGCTCTACTGGTATCAAAGCCAGCGCCGCGTGATCGCCAGCGAATTCTCGGCAAAATTCTGGTTGGTGATGGATTCCATCCGCTATCACCGCAGCGATACGGCGCTGGTGCGCGTAACCGTTCCAGTCTCTGGCGGCAATCAGGACGCCGCCACGCAAACCGGAGTCGAGTTTGTCCGCACCTTGTTCCCAGTGCTCAAAAGTTACCTCCCGGAGTAGGGCGGCGCCATGCGCCGCTCGCCCTCCAGCCAAGTATCTTGCTACTCTACCCATCGTGACTAGAAAAAAGCTCTATCCGGAAGTGCTGGCTCTGCTCGAAGCCATCGAGGCAGCGGGTGGGCCGGCCATCGAAACGCTCTCGCCCACGGACGCTCGCCAAGCGGCCATCGATGGCTTAAAAGCCGTCGCCAGCCCGCCCGAGGAGATCGGCCGCGTGGAGGATCTGGGAATTCCCCGCGCCGGACACTCCATCCCAATTCGTATTTATACTCCGGCGGGCGACGGCCCGTTTCCGTGCCTCGTTTACTTTCACGGCGGCGGCTGGGTGGTCTGCGATCTGAATACGCACGACGCCGTTTGCCGGGCTATCGCGCGCCGGGCCGCAGCCGTGGTGGTGGCCGTGGATTATCGGCTCGCGCCGGAATATAAGTTCCCGGCTGCCGTCGAGGATTGCTACGCCGCGACCCAGTGGATAGCCGCGAACGCCGCGCGACTGGCCGTGGATCCGCGCCGCATTGCGGTGGGCGGCGATAGCGCCGGCGGTACCCTCTCCACGGTCGTGTGCTTGAAGTCCCGCGACGAAGGCGGCCCCGCGATCGCCTTGCAGGTGCTGGTGTATCCCGTGACCAACCTGGCGTCCTTCGATACGCGGTCGTATCGGGAATTCGCCGAAGGCTACTATCTGACCCGCGCCGAGATGGAATGGTTTCGCGGCCACTACCTGGCGCGCATCGAGGACGCGCAAAACCCCTACGCGTCGCCGCTGCTGGCGCCGGACTTGCGCGGCCTGCCGCCAGCCCTGGTGATCACCGCCGAGTGCGACCCGCTGCGCGACGAAGGCGAAGCCTACGCGCGACGCCTCGCCGAGGCGGGAGTCGAAGTGACTTGCACCCGCTATGCCGGCATGATCCACCCGTTTTTTTCCCTGGCAGGAGTGTTCAGCCAGGGCCGCCGCGCCATCGAACAAGTGGCCGCGGCGGTGCGCAGCTCATAAGCTATTCGAGCTTGAACTCCACAGTCACGCTGTGCATCAACGATCCCGAGACGCCGTTGAAGGTGATCGTATAGTCTCCGGGCGGAGTGCCCTCGGGGACATTGAGTGTGAACTTCGCGTGGATCGTTCCGTCGACCAGGACCACGGGCCGCCCAGTCTCGCAAGTGGATCCAACGGGCCCTCCTTCGCAGCTCAGCCTCACCGCGGCATCAAAGCCGTTCACCGACTGGAGAGTCACCGCGAACTCCGGGTGGTCGCCGTGCCTGGCTTCTTTCCCGGGACGCGCGCTGATGGTAAAGTCACCGGCCGGCACCACCATAAAGCTCTGGTTCACCGGTTGCGCCGGCGCGTAGGTGCCATTACCGCCTTGCGTAGCCTGTATGGTGCAGGTTCCGGTATTGGTTAGGCTGGCGACATTACCCGATACGGTACATACCCCCGTAGTCAGCGAAGCGAAGCTGACCGTCAATCCGGAACTAGCCGTGGCGGACAGGGGGAGCTGTGTGCCTTGCGTCTGGTTGGCGATGGGGTTGAAGGTGATGGTCTGGGTGCCCAGCACGGTGAAGCTCTGGTTCACCGGCTGCGCCGCGGCATACGTGCCGTTACCGCCCTGGGTTGCTTGTATAGTGCAAGTTCCGGGGTTGGTCAGACTCGCGACGGTGCCCGACACCGTGCATACTCCGGTGGTCAATGAAGCGAAGCTGACCGTCAATCCGGAGCTCGCCGTGGCCACTAGATTGAGCTGCGTCCCCTGCGTCTGGTTGGCGATCGGGTTGAACGTGATGGTCTGGGTACCCAGCACCGTGAAGCTCTGGTTCACTGGCTGGGCCGCCGCGTAGGTGCCATTACCTCCTTGCGTAGCCTGTATGGTGCAGGTTCCGGGGTTCGTCAGGCTAGCGACAGTGCCCGATACCGTGCACACCCCCGTGGTCAGCGAAGCGAAGCTGACCGTCAATCCGGAGCTCGCCGTCGCGACCAGGTTGAGTTGCGTCCCCTGCGTCTGGTTGGCGATGGGGTTGAAGGTGATGGTCTGGGTGCCGAGTACGGTGAAGCTTTGGTTTACCGGCTGGGCCGCCGCATAGGTGCCGTTACCGGCTTGCGTAGCTTGGATGGTGCAAGTTCCAGGGTTAGTCAGCGACGCGGTAGTGCCCGACACGGTGCATATCCCCGTGGTCAGCGAAGCGAAGCTGACCGTCAGATTGGAACTGGCCGTGGCAGACAGCGGGAGTTGCGTCCCTTGGGTCTGGTTGGCGATGGGGTTGAAGGTGATAGTCTGGCTTTGCAGCACGGTGAAGCTTTGGTTCACCGGCTGGGCCGCAGCGTAGGTGCCGTTGCCGGCTTGGGTAGCCTGTATGGTGCAAGTTCCGGGGTTGGTCAACGAGGCAGTGGTGCCGGACACCGTGCAGACCCCGGTGGTCAGCGAAGCGAAGCTGACCGTCAAATTGGAACTGGCCGTGGCGGACAGGGGGAGCGTGGTTCCCTGGGCTTGGTTGGCAATGGGGTTGAAGGTTATCGTCTGGGTTTGCAGCACGGTGAAGCTTTGGTTCACTGGCTGGGCAGCCGAATAAGTGCCATTACCGCCCTGCGTGGCTTGGATAGTGCACGTTCCGGGGTTGGTCAACGACGCAGTGGTCCCCGATACCGTGCATACTCCGGTGGTCAGCGAAGCGAAGCCGACTGTCAGATTGGAAGTGGACGTAGCGGAAAGGGGGAGCTGGGTGCCTTGCGTCTGGTTGGCGATGGGGTTGAAAGTGATGGTCTGGGACAGCGCGAGATTGGTCAACCCGAAGAGGGCGGCCTGTGCGAGGCCGGAAACGCCGGCCCCGACGGTGTAGGAGCCCGAAGTCAAGTTGGCCGTAAACGACGGAGAGGTGGCCACGCCGGAGGCGTTGGTCGCCGCGGTGGCGGTCAGGAGAGCGCCGGGGAAAGTGCCGCTCTGCCCGGTAGCCGGAGCGCTGAATGTCACCGTTAAATTGTTGATCGGATTGTTTCCGCCGTCCAGCACGGTAGCCTGCAAGGGCTGGGCGAAGGTAGTGCCGACGTTGGTACTCTGCCCGGCGCCGCCCGAGGCCGCGATGGAGGCGGGTGTTTGCACCACCGGCACGTTGCTGTCCGTCCCCGAGGCGGCATTGCCTGAATTGGTATGAGTCAGATCCCCGCCGCCCCACGCCAGCGCGGTGTTGCTCACCGAGGTGGGAGAGTTGCCTGGCACATTCACGAACACTTCTATTAAGGGGAAACCGCTGCCGCCGGATACCGACAAAGTGGCGGTGCAAGTGACGGTGGTGGTGCCGCCGCAGGTCCAGGAGGACGAGGTCGTGCCGAAGTTGGCCACCGTGTAGCCCGAAGGCAGGGTATCTGAAACCGTCACCGTGCCGGAGGTGGCGCCGCCGGACGCAGTGTTACTTACGTTGATATCCCATTCGGCGGTCTGGCCCTGTGTGAAGGTGCCGGGATGGGTCTTCTGCACTGAAAGCTTGGGGGCCGGTACTATGGTCACCGTATCGGAGTTCGAACTGGTGGCGGTGACGCCTGCGCCGCCGGTGATATTAAACGCATTGGTCACCGGTCCGGGCGTGGCGCTGGCGGATACGTTCACGCTGAGCGTGAGCCCCGGATAGCTGGATCCCTGGGCAATCGCGCTGTCATTGGTGCAGGTCACGGTCTGGCCGCTCGCCCCGCAGGTCCAGCCGGTGCTGTCGGAGCTCACAAACGTGAAGGCTGAGTTCAGCGTATCGGTGACGGTCAACGGATTGCTGCCATTTGGGTCGCCGGTGGGACCGGTCCCGTTGTTCTTGACGTTCAACGTGAATTGCGCGCCCTGCTGCCCCTGCGTGACGCTGTCGATGCTTTCCGTGGTGGGGTCGACCGTCACCGGGTTCTCGGTGAAACTCAGGCACCACCCGTTGTACGGACCTTTCGTAGCGGAGTCGACCTGGTTGAAGTACAGGCTCCAGGTGCCGTTCGGGATGCTGTTCCCGAACACGCTCGCAAATGTCGACGAGCCCTTGGTCGGGGCGTAATTGAACGAGCCAGGCAACGTGTAGAAGTTACCGGGGTCCTGGAAGTACGTATCGGCGGAACTGACGTCGCTGGCCGCCTTATACGTGCCGGGCGCGACATTAGAAGTATTCAACGTGCTCCCGGCATCGGAGATAGTATAGTTGCCGGACGAGGCTTGCGCTGTGCCGCCGCTAACCGAGAAGAAGTCCAGCGCGGCGGTCGGACCCACCAGGAGGGATTCGACACTGTAGAGTTCGAGGTCCTGGCTGGGAATAATGAAATTGTCGAGCGTGACGGTTACGCCGCTGACGGTGCCCCAAAGATTCGAAACAAAGACATTCGACGGATTCGGGCTGAAGGCGCCGAGTGCCTCACTCGGATCGATGACGCCACCGGTGTTGCAGAACTGCGCCCCTGTGCTGTTCACGTACGTGACAATCGAAGCGTCGTCCACGCGCTGGTACAGGGAATTGGAGCTCGCGTCGTAGGTTCCCGACACCCCGCTATAGGTCGCCGTGATATTGTGGTCGCCTTCGATCAGCGAACTGGTGGCGAAAGTGGCCACGCCGCCGCTGCCGCCGGTCAGCGTCACCACGTTGTCGCCGCCCACCGTACCGGCCGGAACCAAACCGTTGTCCTCGAAGGTCACCGTGCCGGAGAGAGCCGGAAGCCCGCCGCTGAGGACCTGCGCGATGAACGTGACGGATTGTCCGGTAGTCGCCCGCTGCTGGCTGGAAATCAGGCTGGTAGTGGTCACGGCGCCGTTGTTGAGCGCGAAAGTGATGCACCAGCCGCCGTTCACGGTAAGGGCTTCGCTGGAAAAAGTGTACAAAGACCAGTTGCCATTCGCTGCGGCCCCGCTGAAGGCCTCCCCGAAGTTCACGATGCTCGTCCCGCCGCGCGGCTCCGCGTAATTGATGGCGCCCGGAACCTGCGGGACGCCCGAAACGACGTTCGGCGCAACCGATGTGGGGAACGTGTCCGTGGGGTTCGGATTGCCGTCGTATGCCACGTAATTGCCGCTGGTGGGGCCAAGGCCGGCCGGCGATTGGCCGGCGGTATCGTAAAACGTCAGGTTCACCGCGCTGGTGGCCCCGTCGGCGAAAAACGCTTCGTCCAGAAAGTCCAGGTTATGCGTCCCATCGGGCGCCACCAGCAGGAACTGGCCGGGAATTCCGTCTTGTTGCCCGGCCACGCCGGTCAACGCCACGGTCACATTAGCCACCGTATTGGAGTACCCGGAAACATTGATGATGGAAGGATAATCCAGCGGGGTCGCGGCGGACGGCGCCGAAAACGGGCCGCTATTGCACCATTGCGTCCCGGACGGGTTGGTGGCGTGCGCGGTCACCAGTTGATAGAGGTCGGTGCTGCTGCTGCCGGTGAAGCTGCCGCTTCCCGAGTAGGTCGCGGTGATTATGTTATTGCCTTGGCAAACGGTGGGCCACGCAGGCAGAGTCGCGGAAGTGCATTGCGAGGTGCTCCCCGCGGTAAGAGTCGTGCTGCAGGTTGCCTGGCCGCTGCCGTTCAGTGTTTGATTGCCGCCGGAGCAGGAGATGGGCGAAGCGCTGCCGTTGGCGTAGAACGCCACGGTGCCCCCCGCGGTCACCGGACTCCCGCCGCTAGTCACCGTGGCGGTGAACGTGACCGTATTGTTCGGGCTGGCGGTGTAAACTGGCTGGCTGCTCGAGGAGACCACGGTGAGGGTACCTTCCGCGGCCGCATTCACAGTCAGGATCAGCTTCCATCCGTTGACGGTCACGGGATCGCCGAAATTGTCGATCATCCAGAGATTCCAAGTGCCCGCCGCGGTCACGCCGCTGAAGATGCTGGTCAGGGTGGCGCTGCCGTCTGTTTGCGGCAAGTGCTGCACATCTCCCGGCCCTGGGCTCGGGAAAAATTCCCCGTAGCCTTGCTCGTACGCGGTCGGCTCATAGTCCTGAGTGCCGCTGGTCGGGAGGGCGGCGGGATTGCCGTTTGGCATGGGGTTGAAACCGGTGTTGTTGGCGATCAGCATGGTGAGGCCGGCCAAAGTTTCGCTGCCGTCTCCCGGGGCGCCCAGCAGTTCCAGTTGCGCGCCGGTAGGCGAGACCAGAAGGAGCTCCGTGCCCTGGACACTGAAGTAATTGCCAGTGCCGTTGGAATCCATGCTGGTGAGCTGGACTTCGACGCTGCCCGCGGCGCTGGCCACGGTGCCGGTCACGGAGTTGGGAACGGTGATGCAGGAAGGGTAGATCCCCGCGGTATAGAGGTTTCCGTTTCCGCCTTCGTCCGGCGTCTTGACCGTGTCCGTACTGGTGCACGTGGTGGTGCTGCCCGTGGTTGAACAGGAGGTCGAGCAGGTGCCCGCCCTGCCGGTCGACGCCGTGAGCGCAAACAAGGCGCCCATGCACAATAATCCAAATCCGCTGATCCGCATTCTTCTCTTCCTCCACCAGGCAAAAAACAGCTTCGACCGGCACAAACCCAATCGGTCAGTATGGGTTCCCCAGCCCGTACCGCCATGCGGCGCAGTTCGTACCGACACGCCTGGATCAGTGTATCACATCTTTTTTAGGTTTCCAGGGATTTTCAAGTTGTTTCGCGAAATATTAACTTCGCAATATGTGGCTGGTGCGGGAGGCAATGACCCCGATTGTCGT
>Ga0302326_10013296_pt1 | contig 17460 bp, 20 predicted proteins | sample Palsa_T0_3_FD_202264 | JGI IMG/M metagenome (GOLD analysis project Ga0302326, IMG submission 202264) | Peat permafrost microbial communities from Stordalen Mire near Abisko, Sweden - Palsa_T0_3 | ecosystem: Environmental > Terrestrial > Soil > Palsa > Peat permafrost | place: Sweden: Abisko... | reverse complement strand
TCCCCAAGGAACCTGCCGCATCGCTCCATCCGATTTCACAGAGCTCCGGTGGACAGGCTTTAGGATTAGCGCAAGAATTTCGGCAGGCGAAGCCGTTCGATTTCTCGCGACGAAATCGCCGCCACCCTGGCCGTTAAAGGAATGCGGCGAAGCGCCGCCCGAAGGGGGTTCGGGACGCACTGCGCCGGAAGGAACACCAACAGGAGTATTCGAATGAGTACAGTCACGGTCAAAGATGGCACTCAGATTTTTTACAAGGACTGGGGTACGGGACAGCCGATTGTGTTCAGCCATGGCTGGCCGCTAAGCGGTGACGACTGGGACGGGCAGATGTTGTTCTTCGGGCAGCATGGCTATCGCGTCATCGCACACGATCGGCGAGGGCACGGACGATCCGGCCAGACGTGGGACGGCAATGAGATGGACACCTATGCGGACGATCTGGCGGTGCTATTCGAAACGCTCGACCTTAACAACGCAGTGATGGTTGGACATTCGACCGGTGGTGGCGAAGTGGCTCGCTACCTGGCGCGCCATGGCAGCAAGCGGGTGGCCAAGGCGGTGCTGATAAGTTCCGTGCCACCGCTGATGCTCAAAACTGATAAGAACCCTGGTGGGCTACCGCTGGCGGTCTTCGACGATTTGCGGTCCCAGCTCGCGGCTAACCGGCCGCAGTTCTATAAGGACATCACGATGCCGTTTTATGGATACAATCGCCCGGGCGCGAAGATTTCGGAAGGCATCCGCGAGCATTGGTGGCTGCAGGGGATGATGGGAGGTGTGAAGGCGCACTATGACTGTATCAAGGCCTTTTCGGAAACCGACTTTACCGAAGATCTAAGGAAGATCGATATCCCCGTGCTGGTGATGCATGGCGACGACGATCAGATTGTGCCAATCGGCGCGGCCGGCCTGATGTCGGCGAAGTTGCTGAAGAAGGCGACGCTCAAGGTTTATCCGGGCTTTCCGCACGGGATGCCGGCGACTAACGCGGATCAGATCAACGCCGATCTGCTGGGGTTCATGAAGGGATAGCAATGAAGGTCGATAAGAGCGATACGGCAGTAGTGTTCATCGATCCGCAGAATGAAGTGTTGAGTGAGAAAGGGCTCGGGTGGGCGTCGGTGCACGAGAGCCTCAAGGAGCTCGATACCATCGCGAACATGGAGCGGATCTTCAAGGCGGCAAAGGCGCACGGCTACGAGGTGTTCATCTCGCCGCACTATTTCTATCCGATTGATAAAGGATGGAAATTCAATGGGCCGTTAGAAACGGACGAAGCCGTTAACGGATATTTCGCGCGCAAAGGGCCTTATACGATCGATGGCCTAGAAGGTTCGGGCGCCGACTGGCTGGAGCGCTTCAAGCCCTACATTGAGGACGGGAGAACCATTGTGGTAGCGCCGCATCGGGTGTGGGGACCGGAGACCAATGACCTGGTGCTGCAACTTCGCAAGCGCAAGATTAGTAAGATCATTCTCGGCGGCATGCTCGCCAACATGTGCGTCGAGTCTCATTTGCGCGAACTGCTGGAACAGGGGTTCGAGGTAGCTGTCGTGAAAGACGCGACGGCGGGACCAAGGCATCCGGAATGGGGCTACGGCTATACTGCCGCGCTCATCAACTACTCGTTCCTGGCGCACGCGGTGTGGGCGACGACCGAGGCCGTCAAGGCGATGGAGCACGGCTCCTAAGGCACTGGATCTACCGGCAGCTATCAGAAGGGAGACGGGTCAGTGCCTGACGTCGAAAGATACGAAATCCTGATTCTCGGCAGCGGAGAAGCAGGTAAGTACCTTGCGTGGACGATGGCTTCGGAGGGTTATCGGACCGCGTTGGTCGAGCGGCGCTGGCTAGGTGGTTCGTGCCCGAACGTCGCATGCCTGCCGAGTAAGAACTTCATCTATTCCGCCAAGGTCGCGTCGCTGGCGCGTCGAGGTACTGAATTCGGTCTTGAAATGAGTTCGCTCGCAATCGATATGGCGGGCGTCCAGCAGCGCAAGCGTTTGATGGTCGAGGGGCTACATCAAATGCATGCTGAGCGCACCGTTGCGAGTGGTGTCGAACTGATCATGGGCGAAGGCCGGTTCGTAGCTCCGCGAACAATCGACGTGGCTCTGGACGATGGCCGTACGAAACGGATCGCGGGCGAGCGGGTGTTCCTGGTGCTGGGTTCGCGCGGGGCGATACCGGACGTTCCGGGGCTGGCTGGGGCGCATCCGATGACTCATATCGAGGCGCTCGATCTCGACCGGCTACCCGCGCACCTAATAGTGATCGGCGGCGGCTACATTGGCCTGGAATTGGCGCAGGCGATGCGGCGGTTCGGATCGCAGGTCACGGTGATCGAGCACGGCCCGCAGCTCGCCAGTCGTGAAGATGCCGATGTCGGTGCGGCGCTACTTGAGCTATTTCATGACGAAGGAATTGAGGTGTTGCTGGGAACCGCGCTCGCGAAAGTCGAAGGACGATCGGGCGACAAGGTTCGGGTGCAGGTGAAGGATGCGCATTCGCAGCGCGTCCTAGAGGGAAGCGATCTACTTGTCGCGACTGGGCGTACGCCGAACACTGAAGCCGTAGGGCTCGAACTGGCTGGTGTGGAACTCAGCGAGCACGGCTACATCAAGGTTAACGACCGGCTGGAGACGACCGCGGCCAACGTGTGGGCGATGGGCGATTGTGCCGGTAGTCCACAATTCACACACGTCGCCTACAACGACTTCCGAGTGGTGCGTGATAACTTGAGGGGCGGCAACCGGACCACGAAGGATCGCCTCGTGCCGTTCTGCATGTTCACCGATCCGGAACTGGCGCGCGTCGGCCGCAACGAGACCGAGGCGAAGCGCGACGGAATCGAGTATCGGGTGGCCACGATGCCGATGGCAGGTGTGCTTCGTACGCGGACGATCTCAGAACCGCGCGGCTTCATGAAAGTGCTCATCGGCAAGGACAGTGACGAAATCATCGGGTTTACCGCGTTCGGAGCGGAGGCGAGCGAACTGATGGCGGCCGTTCAAACCGCGATGGTTGGCCGCATGCCGTTTACGGTGTTGCGCGATGCGATTTTCACTCACCCGACGATCTCCGAGGGGTTGGTATTTCTACTCGGACAAGTCGAGAGCCGCAAAGGTTGAAATACAAAAGCGCGGGACTTTGCCGTTGCTGTTTAGCCGCAATTAAGGAGAATCTTTTGTGACAACTGCTATCCCAGTCACCCATCATCGCACTGCAAAGGTCGATGGCGTGAGCATATTCTATCGTGAGGCCGGTCCGGCGGATGCGCCGGTTGTGCTACTACTGCATGGCTTTCCTACATCGTCGCATATGTTTCGCAACCTCATTCCCGCGCTGGCCGATCTCTACCATGTGATCGCGCCGGACTATCCGGGTTATGGCCAAAGCGATATGCCGGACCATACCAAGTTCGCCTATACCTTTGACCGCTTCGGCGAGTTGGTTGACGGCCTGCTCGATCAACTCAAAGTCACACGATACGCGATGTACGTGATGGATTATGGCGCACCGGTGGGATGGCGGCTGGCGTTGAAGCATCCCGATCGCGTAACCGCGCTCATCGTGCAGAACGGGAATGCCTATGAAGAGGGACTGAAGGAGTTCTGGGATCCGATTAGGGCTTACTGGAACGATCATTCGGAGGCCCATCGCAAGGCGCTGAATGTACTCGTTGCGCCGGAGACCACGAAGTTTCAGTACACCGACGGCGTTTCCGACTTAAGCCGCATCTCGCCTGACAACTGGGTTCACGATCAAGTGCTGCTCGATCGTCCCGGCAATGCCGATATCCAGCTTGACCTATTCTACGACTATCGGACCAACCTGCCGCTGTACCCAGCGGTGCAGGCCTACTTTCGCGATCGGCAGCCGCCGACGATAATCGTATGGGGTAAAAACGACAAGATTTTTCCCGCCGACGGGGCGCATCCGTATAAGCGCGACCTGCCTGAGGTGGAGTTTCACCTGATCGACACCGGGCATTTCGCGCTGGAGGACAAGGCCGATGAAATGGTTCCCCTGATCCGCGATTTTCTCGCCCGAAAGATCTCTCGCTAAGAGGAACGGACGGCCCGCGTCGGCGTCAGTGGTGCGCACGTCAGTCGCAGAGTCTAAAGTTGATGCGCATGTCGCAGAGTCTCAGATTCTTAATTATGCGCACGTCGCAGACTCCTTAGCTCGCTACGCCTACGGCTCCGCTAGTGTTAGCGATACTTACTTTTTGGCGGCGGGCGTGATTGCAACCGCCGCTTCTGCGGTCAGGAGCAGGAAGGTGAGCGTCTCGACGAAGTACAGGGACACGGTTTTATCGTTATGGCTCGAATAGCCAATCGAGATGTCCTGTCCGACATGCAGATCGAAGTCTCCGCCGCGGGTAGTGAGGATAAAGGCGCCAGCGATCGCCGGAGCAAAGATGATGTCCTCGTTAACGAGGCGCTGGATGTGCTGGATGATCGGATAGCCGTGATCGCTGGCTTCGCTCAGAGCCGTGTAGGCGTCGGCGCCCATCACCACCGAGTAAGGTCCGTTTACACCGACCAGGCGTAGCTGGCTGAGGGCCTCGGCGATGACGTCGGGATAATGAACTACGTCGGTCGGCAGCGTGATGATGGGATTGCTGGTGCCTTGGCGGATGCCTTCGATACCGGCTGCGTCGTACCCTTCAAAAATGGCGCGATCTTCCGCAAAGGCGATACATTTCGCCGCGTTTTTCAACGGCTGCCAATCGGAGTCGTTAGCGCCGCGATCGACGTCGTCGATGGCCTGGCGCTCAAGTTCGAAGGGCACCTTGAGCTCGACGAGCGGCTTAGACTCGCGCAGCCGTGCAATGATTCCGTCGCCGGGGGCTGCGACTTCGTGCAGATGACCTGTGCCGACGGCAGCCAGCATCGATCCGTCGGGGCCCTTGAGGTCCACTACCCGCCGTCCAGCGAGATAGCGCTTGAGCGTGCGCGACGCCTCCTCTTCGATTTGAGTCCATGCGCCATCGGAAATAGGAGCCAGTTCGCGATGCAGGTTATTCATGCCGGGATTTTCCTTTCAGTGAGCCGATGCCGAGTGAGCCGTCGCTGTTGCGCGGGGCAGCGGTTGATGGGCCGGTGTCCGAGGCGGCAACGTCAACGCTCACTGCCATAGGTGCGTCGGGAGTTACCGCGTCGAGGAAGGTTTGCGATGGAACGAAGAAGAGCGCGCCGGTGACCGCGCGGCTGAAATCGAGGATGCGATCGTAATTTCCCGGCGGCCGTCCGACGAACATGTTCTCGAGCATCAGTTCGGTGACTCGCGGGGTGCGCGAGTAGCCGATGAAGTAGGTGCCGAATTCGCCGTGGCCGGCTTGCCCGAAGGCCATGTTCTCGCGGAGGATTTTGAGCTCCTGGCCGTTCTCGACGATGGTCGTGAGGGCGTTATGTGCGGAGGTCGGCTTGACGGCGTCGTCCAACTCGACATCGGAGAGCTTGGTCCGCCCGATGATCCGTTCCTGGGCTTCAGTGGGCAGCGCGTTCCATTGCGTCAAATCGTGCAGATACTTTTGCACAATGACGTAGCTGCCGCCGGTGAAAGCCGGATCGTCGCTGCCGATGATTGCGAAGTCGATCGCCTCCTGGTCCACCGGATTTTCCGTCCCGTCAACAAAACCGAGTAGATCGCGGGCGTCGAAGTAGCGGAAGCCGTGGACCTCGTCCACGGGCGTAACCGCATTGCCCAGCTTCATCATGATCAGCGACGCAAGCTCGAAGCATAGGTCCTCGCGTTCGGCGCGGATATGAAAGAAAACATCGCCGGGCGTGGCGACGGCGTGGCGCGCACCGGCGCGAATCTCGCGAAACGGATGAAGCTCGGCGGGTCGCGGGTCGCCGAACAGCCGGTCCCAGATGACGGACCCGAAACCGATGACGCAAGACAGGTTTCCGGCGGGCTCGCGAAAGCCCACGGCGCGAACCAGCGCAGGCAGATCCGCGCATATCGACCGTATGGCGACGAGGCTTTCGTCGCCGGGTTTCGCGGTGAGGGTGAGAAAGATGGTGTCTCGCGTGAGCGGCACGACCACCGCCTGCGACGTAACGGATGAGGAAGCCGCGGGCGCTCCATTGGTCAGATCTGTAATCGGGTTGGCGTCAGGCATTGCGGAATCGTGCGCTCATCAGTTGGTTCATAGGCTACAAAGATCATCGGCAAAATTGAAGCGTCGCCGGGCCTCGATAGGCCTCAGGCGAAAGTTCAGGCTGCTCGCTGCGCGACATCGTGACACGAGCGCGATAGGGAATCCAAACCCCGGCGTGGCGAAATTTGCTAGTATGGGCGGTACGCGTTCGATTCAGAGGAGCGAATCATGCAAGAGAAAATCGAAGTGGGATTTCAAACGTTCGCGGCAGATGGCGGTGAGGAGTTCGGTGCGGTACGCGTGGTTCCGACGCATGGGCGCCCGGAGTTGGTGATCTATGTAGAGAATTCGGGGGATTTCACAGTGCCGCTCGACGCGGTGGAGGCGGTTCATTCGGGAAAGGTGATTTTGAATTGTGCGAAGCTCGATCGGCGGTTGCGACGGGCGATTGGGCACGCGCACGACGAGGAAAAGCCGGGCCTCTAACTCGAGGCGGGCGCTTCAGAACGCCCGTCTCGGCAACGAATGAGTCCAACCCAGAGTGTGGGCCGAACCGCTCGAGTGTTAGTTTCGGCGAGGCCAGTAATCAGCTAGTTCTGCGAGGTCGGCCAAGTCAGACGATTAGTGACCATTTGCACCCCGTCCACCGAGGCAACCTCGTTCTCCACATACTTCGCAGTCGTCGGAGAATCCACCGAACCGTCAAGGGTTACCTTGCCCTGATCGGACTCGACATGAATCGAATAAGGACGAACCTTCGAGTCCGAGAGGAGCTTCGATTTGACCTTGGTCGTGAGGGCCGCATCGCTCATCTCGTCGGCCGTGCCGTGATAGGCGTGTACCGCGGAATCAACGGTGTCGGAACCGGCGCCCTTGAGATCCTGGCCGCTCTGATGCATCTCCTGGCCGGCTGCGCTGTCCTGACAAAAAGCGCGCGTGGCGGGATACGCGCCAAGCGCGAGGGTAGTTCCCAACACCAGAATGAATCCGGCCTTCGACTTGATTGACTTCATTTTATTTCTCCGTTTAAGTTTATGCCTCGGTCCGATCTCAACAGAATCAAGCAGGATGTGAGTTGGCTAAATCAGGCGCGATGCGACTTTATTCGCATAGTCACTATCCGCTCGATGCCGCCCGGTAATCTCAGTTCGCGAATGCCCGTGTCAGCAACTTGAAGTTGACTATCACATGAGCCAACACGGGCATCCGCTACTCGATATTGGGTTTAGTATCCCTGCGACTTGAACCACTTCTGGATTGCTTCGCGCTGCTCGCCGCTCCGCTCCTGGATATTACCAACGAGCTTGTCGACGTTGCCCTCAGCCACCAACAAATCGTCGTCGGTGACCTTGCCCCACTTGCGCTTGATTTCACCTTTGAGCTGCGTCCATTTGCCCTTTACCGTATCTTCGTTCATTTCGGATCTCCCATTTTTTCGTTTTAGGCCTTGGTGGGCCGCAGTTATAACAAAGGCAAACGATGTGCCAGTGAAAATACCCAGTAGCTATTGAGGAAATCGGTGAGAGGCCCGGTAACTATTACGTATTGCCGGAAATTAACCGAAACGAAGCGGCGCTAGTGGAGCGGAGCGGAACGAGCTAACGAGTCTGCGAGGTGCGCATAAATTGGCGCTAGTTGGAGCGGAGCGGAACGAGACTAATGAGTCTGCAAGTGCGCACAAATTGGTAGTTGAATTGACTATTGACTATCGACGGTAGCCGGCTTCAACAAACGAATGAGTACTGCGGCCTTGCTCGCGAGACTATGCGCCGCGACATAATCCTGTTCCGCCAGCGAAGCTCGCGCGCTTTGCAGAAGCCTGCTGGCCTGGTCATAGCGCTCCGCATCCTGCGCGCTTAACTGACCGCGATTTACCTTGTTTAACGTCGAGGTCGAAGTGTCCGTCAACTGCGTAGCGTCCTCTTGCGTGGAATGCACCTGGGCGGCGTTGGCGGACGATACCAGGTCGGGTTCCGATGAAGTGATTGACGATACCGCAGGACTGGGATCCGCGGTGGGAGATGAGAGGGATGAGGCGGTGTCGGTCACTATCGCCGGCGCAGGTGAAGGCATGGCGGGCGTTGCGGCCGACTCAGTCGCATGCGCGAGGTTGTGCGCGGCCACGGTGATGGCGCCGCGCTTCGAGGGCTTCTTTCGATGCGCGGGCTTCGGCGGCGTCAGGCCCGCCGCCAGGTCGGCCTCCTCGGCCGCTCGCGCTGCTTCCTCGGAAGCCTGATCGGCAGCCTTGGATGCCGCTGCCGCCTTCTCCGCCGCAACGCGGGCCCTTGCGGCGGCTGCTGTCGCCCGCTGCGCTACTGCGATGGGAGAGTCACCCAAGTCGATTCCGGCGGCTGAAGGAGCCGGCGTCGGGGAGATCGTCGGCAATGGTACCGATTGCGCATCCTCATTCTCGCGTCCCCGGGTTCCCGAATCGGCCTGGAACTGACAGCCCCATAGCCCGGCGATCGACGCGTTGATCGCAATCATGCAAAGCCAAGTTGTGCCGACCGAGCTTCGCGACCGAGGCGGCGCTATTGCGGCCTCAAGATGGGAACTCGGATTATGCATGATGTTCCATTCGGCGGCTGCGATCGAAGTTCCATCGTGCCGCGATTCAGTTCAACGGCTCTTAACGCCAGCGGCAGCCCCAGTCCGGTTCCGCCGTTCTTGGTGGTAAAATACAGGTTGAAAATCCGATCGAGATGTTCCGGCGCGATTCCCTCGCCAGTGTCGGAAACGGTCATTTCCACTATCGCGCCCGACGCTCGCGATTTGAGACCAAGCGTGCCTCCAGCGGGCATCGCCTGTAACGCATTATCGACCACGTTCTTGAGCGCCTCGCTAAGCATGGAGCGATCGCCATGAACCATCGGCAGGCTCGGATCGAGTCCGAACTCTACTCTTACATCGTCGCGCCGTATATGCGTCGCCTGTTCAGTCATCAGGTCATTGATCGAGAAGTCGCTGAGTTCCAACGCCTGCGGGCGCATGAATCGCAACAAGGCCTCGACCGCTTCATCGAGGCGCTGCACTTCGCGCCGGAGTTTCGCGATATGCCGATCCGCGCCCGTCGTGCCACTGACTTCCTGCGCCAACAGCTCGAGCCGCAGGTTCATCCCCTGCAGCGGATTCCGCAGTTGATGCGCTACGCCGGAAATCAGGCCGCCGAGCCGCGCGAGTCGATTTGAATCTTCGACCGCGTTTTCCAATTCGCGCACCGGCTGCAGGTCCCTCAACATGATGAGCAGACCCGCCGCCTTGCGTTCATGGCCCAGCCTGAACATCGAGATGAGCAGCGAGGAAAGATCGCCGTTCGTTTCATTGGGAAGACGTATCGCAACGTCCCGAGCCTCAGTATTCCCTTCCAGCGCAGCCCCTGCCATCGCGATCAGCGGATGGGCCGGATCGAGCAGTGAGGACAGCGGTAAGCCCTCAATCGCGCCACGGTTGCTCAGTCCCAGCAGTGAACGAGCGGTGTCGTTGGCGAACAATACCGCGCCGCCGTCGTCCAGCAGCATCACGGCCTCATTGAGCGATTTGACCACGTCGAACAGCGGCGTTTGATTGGCGTCCCACTGCGATCGATCGACTCGCAGCCGCCGCGACAGCTGATTGAATTTCTGTGCGAGCGCACTCAGTTCGTCCTGTGGCGGAAGCGTCAACTCCACATCGGTTTGTCCGGCCGCGAGCCGTTCAACGCCAACCGCGATCGCATCGAGTTGCCGCATCAGCCGCTTGCTCAGCAGAAATACGCTCAGCACCGCGACCATCGATACCGCCACCATCAACGTCAGCGTGATCGCCACCTGTCGTTGAATCTGCGCGCGTATCAAGTCGGTGGTGACGCCGACCGAAATCGTTTCCAACAGCTTGCCGCCCGCAAACACCGGGCGCGTGATCTCGTAATTCGCCTCGCCGGATAGTAGCGGCACCATCGACAGCGGAAACCAGTGATCGACCCGTGATCTCAGTTCTGCGAAGGGCGGGTGATCGGGCTGATGCCGATTCTCCATGTCGCTGCTCGCGGCGACCAGGATGCGCCGGTCGGGCCCGACGATCCGGGCATACACGATCGCGGGCCCAAAGGCCTGAATCGATCGTAGCAGCGTTTCTATCGAAGGATCGTCTTTGAAGGCGGTCTCGGGCGACGCGCCTTTCTTCTGATCCAGCGCGATACGCATCTGCTCGAAGACCTGCCGGCTCATCAGGTCTGCCGAGGCCCCGAGATTGTCCACCATCAGAGCAACCGCGCGGTCGAGCGAGAACACGCTCAACGCGACGATCGGCGCCAACAGCAAGACGAAAAATGTGATGGTGAGTTTGGTTCTTAAAGGCATCGGCGGCTGACTTGATTAAGACCAGGCCGGCATCGACGGCACCCTGTCATTCTTTGTCGTAGCGCTCCAGCTTGTTGTACAAGGTTTTCGCGCTGATCCCCAGGATCTCTGCGGCGCGGGTTTTGTTGCCGCCGGCAAATTCAATCGTGCGCGTGATCAATTCGCGCTCCGCATCGTCGATCGTCGTACCCAGCCGAACGTTAACCTGCGCCGCCTCGTTGCCCGATGACCGGCGGAACTCAGCCGGCAGATCGTTCGGCGTGATCAACGGCCCCTTGGCTACTACCAGCGCCCGCTCGATCACATTTCGCAGTTGCCGCACATTCCCCGGCCATGGATGGCTCTTGAGCGCAGTGAGAGTCTCTTCACTCGCGCCGACGATCTGCTTGCGGTCGCGCTCGCTGTAGTAGCGAATGAATGATTCCGTCAACAGCGGCACGTCTTCGATACGGTCGCGCAGCGGCGGCATCGTAATCGAAAAAACACTCAGCCGATAGTATAGATCCTCGCGCAGCCGGCCTTCCTTTACCGCCCGCTCCATATCGCGGTTGGACGCCGCGAGCACCCGCACGTCCAGCGGAATTTCGGTCGTTCCTCCGACCCGCCGCAGCCGCTGCTCCTCGATTACGCGCAGCAGTTTCGCCTGCAGCTCGATCTTCATTTCGCCGAGTTCGTCGAGTAGCAGCGTGCCGCCATTGGCGAGCTCGAAACATCCTTCCTTGCGCCGATCCGCACCGGTAAAAGCGCCTCGCTCGTGCCCGAACAGCTCGCTCTCAATCAGCGTGTCCGGCATCGCCGCGCAATTAACCCCGATATACGGCGCGCTCCGCCGCGGCGACAAATCATGAATCGTGCGCGCCGCTAATTCCTTTCCGGTGCCGCTCTCGCCCGTGATCACCACCGACGCCGACGAATCCGCGAGCTGCTCGATCGACGCGATTACTCGCCGCATGGTGAGCGACTTGCCGAACATCAACCCCACCTGGCCGATTTCGCTCAATTGCCGGCGCAGCAGCCGGTTCTCCTCGCGCGTGTCGATATAGTCAGTAAGCGTCTTCAACAATTGCCGCAGATGCGGCGGATCGATCGGTTTGCGCATGTAATCCAGCGCGCCGAGCTTGATTGCCTCAACCGCTTCCGGAATGTCGCCGGCCCCGGAAATCACCAGCGTGACCAGGCGCAGGCCTAATTCCTTGATGTCGCGCAGGATCTGCAAGCCATCCCGATGCGGCATTTTAAGATCGGTCAGCAGGATATGCGGGTCGAAGGTCTTGATCAGGTCGAGGGCCTGGTTGCCGTCCTCGGCCACCATCACCTTGTAGCCCCACGCCTCCAAAAGTTCCCGCCACTCCTCGTGGGTTGCGGTATCGTCCTCGGCAACGAGTATGCGCTTTTCAACCGGCAACGAACTCTCCATTTTGACGGGCCCTCTGCAATTCACAGAGTCCGCTCTGCGGCGATCGGCCATTGGTATCTCCCAAGGCCTGTCCGCGCGCGAAAGTTTCAACTGATCGGGGTGCCCCAACTGAGCCGCCTGTTATGAGCACCCGCACCCATAGCTTTAACTCGTTTCTTGCAGCTCGTACATGCAGCGCGCGGCGCTAGACTCTGCCGACGAGAACCAGGAGAAGCCAGACCAGCAGAACCGTTCCCAGGATGCCGCTTGGAAAGTAACCCCAGTTGGCGCTGTAGGGATAAGTGGGCAGAGCGCCGAGGAGCATCAGAATCAGGATGACAAGTATAACTGTTCCAAGCATGTGTGTATTCTCCTCAATTACAGACTGCGTAACGTTTACTCACTTGAGCAAGCACTGTACCAGCAAAAACCCGCCGTTTTCGTTGAGTATTTGCAAAACGCACGATTGACGGACCGGTAATTTTTTCAGATATGAAAACGGCCCCGGGCCTTTCGCCCCGGAGCCGTGTCTAGTGAACCGGTGGCAGATCTGTCACTTGCCAGCGCGATCGTCTCTCTTACGATCCTTATCCGACGGAGTGAAAACCCGTTCGTGCTGGCTCTTTTGCTGATCGCTCTTCCGACCTTCCTCTCGTTCGCGATCAGACTGCGGATGCTGCTGATGCCCTGAATGCCGATCGGGCTCCGTCCGCGGCGCTTCTCGATTGTCCGGGTCGCCTTGGCGCGGCTGGTCGTCACGGTTCTGGCGGTTCGGTTGCTGCGGCTGGTTCTTGCTGTCCGCGGGCTTGTGCTCATACCGATCGCGCTCATTCTGACCGTCTTTGTGCTGATCCATATACTTCTCCTTTTTCAGTCTCCCAAATTGCCAAGTGCGTCGTTAGAGAACATCAAGGATTCCGCTAACGACCCCGATTGCGCTCGGCATATTGAGTCGGAGCAATGCCCGGACCAACCGTCTCGGCCACCACAGGAGAAGATTTCGGCTGACAGAATTACCAGGCAGTGGTAGTTTGTAAGTGTCTGGACTTATCCAGCGCTCTTTGTTCTTGGGCGTCATTTCTTCACGACTCTCGCTTTATGAAGAAGCCCAAGTTCGGAAAGACATCGTCCATTCCCCAATTTGCCAGCGCCGTCGTAGTGAATCCCTCTTTGGCGGCAATGGCAGCATCTTTGCATCGCCTCTAAAGCTGGTTAGCTAAGTGAGAATGGGCATCGAAAATTAATAGGCAACTCGACCATGGAGGATTTTAAAATGGCTTCAGACGCAATGCGCAACGCAACCGACAAGGCCAGTGACATGCTGAACAACGTTTCGGACCGGGCAACCGACGCCTATAACAAGGCCGCCGATCTCGGCAACGAGGCACTCGAAGAGGGCTATCAGGCCGCTCAAGAGTATGCGGACAAGGGGCTCGACTATGTCGGTGACCTTACCGATCGGGTCAGCGAGTTTGTCCGGCGCGACCCGTGGTTCGCCGTCGTTGGCGCCTTCGCTATCGGCTATGTCGCCGCGCACTTTTTCCGGCGCATGAAGTAGCGGATGCCGCTCTAGGTTTCAGGGCGTGAGATTCGCCAACTATGCCATCCGTTAAGTGCGGCGGGCGGTGGATATGTCCAACAGGATGGGTATTGAAACATGAAAAAAATGGCTGAAGGCGAAACCGTTTCGGCTCGTCTCCGCGCCCTTGAAGAATCCATCAAGGAGCAGCCCATCAAGGCCCTGGGCCTGGGCGCCTTGGCCGGATTCGTCATCGGAGGCGGCTATCGGAGCCGGCTCGGCCTTTCCGCGCTTTTGTTTATGGGCAAAGCCGCCATGCGCAACATGGCGGTTTCGGCGGTTGCGGGAGCTATAAATCAACATGACAGAAGTGGCAGCGATCGAGGACGATCTCGCTCTGGCGCGACAAGATCTTCACCAGACCCTCGGGCGGGTGAATCAAAAGGTCGCAGCAGTCGGAACTCGGTTCATCCGTCCTAGGAATCTCCTGCGTGCAAAGCCGGTCCTGACCATTGGTCTGGCCGCGGCCGCTGGCTTCGCGTTCGGGTCGTCCCGCAATCGTGGCGAGAAGTTCGGCGCCTTTGCGATTGGCCTGCTGTTTGGCGTCGCCTTTCGCGCTCGCCCGCTCCCTGAGGATGACGGCTGAGTGCCTGGCGGAGAGGACTATGGTCTTGGTGAATAACGAACTGCTGACCGTTTTGGAGAATCGTGATCGAGGAGCACTATTCACCCGTGGCTAAGGACAACAATCACGTCGCACCGCTCCGCGACCTTCGTCCATCGGAGAATTGGTCAACGCTGCTGTCGAAGCTGTTGGACGACCTCGTCCGCATCGTCCGCGGTGAAATACGACTCGCCGTCGCCAGTGTTACGCCCGCGGTCAATAGCGTCTTGGTTCGCATCCTCACTCTTCTAACGCTCGCGGTGGTTGGCTTGTTCGGCGCGGTTTGTCTGATAGCCGCGGGCGTTCTGCTCCTTCACAAGTTCCTGGAATGGTGGGCTGCCTTCGGTGCGATGGGCCTCGGCCTCCTCTTCATCGTTCTCCTCGGCTTCCTCTTCACCCGCAAATCCACGCCCTCCTGAATCAGCATTCCTTGCCTCGACTTTCCTAATGGACCCGAAGGGTCTGGAAGGGTTAGAGTCGAACTGGTGGCTAAGCGACTCGAAAGACGCCGGCGGTGGAGCCAATTCATAGACAGAACGATTTCTACGGCTGGCTTGCCGACCAAACGAAGCTGCTCCGTTCGCGACAGGCTGAACGCCTCGCTTGGAACGACCTAGCCGAGGAACTTGAAGCGATGGCGGCAAGCCAGCGGCGCGAGCTCAAGAATCGGCTACACGTCCTGTTGCTCCATCTACTTAAATGGCAAACACAGCCTATCGAGCGCACGTACGCGGCCGTGGATGGATATCGATCCGGGAAGAAGCGCGCCGCCAGATTGTGGATCTCATGAATTACTCGCCGTCGCTCAAGTGCTACCTGCCAGAGTTGGTGGCTGGCGCGTGGATGTGGGCCTGTGAAGATGCGGCCCACGACGCTCCAGACGTCAGTTTCTCCCAAGCATGCCCGTGGGACTACGAAACTTTCATGGAGCGCGCTTTTCTTCCGGCTGATCCGAAGATTTCCTGACACGGTTCGGGTGGCGGCTAGGATTTGCGCGCGATTGCGGCGTCGATTTGCTCGACGCTGATCGGTTTCGCGATGACCGCGGCCACTCCCGCCCGGCGCGGGTCGCTTTGGGGGATCTCATTGGCCCAGCCCGTCAGCATGTACACCCGCGTAGCCGGCGCGACCCTGGTTATTTCCTGCGCGACATCCCAGCCGTTCATGATCGGCATGCCGACGTCGCAGATGACCGAATCGAAATGCGGACTCACGCGCAACAGCTCGAGGCCTTTCTTCCCGTCCGGAGCGGTCTCGACTTCGTAACCCCGCATCTCCAGCGCTTCCTTCATCGCTTCCAGATTGTCCACGTCATCGTCGATAACCAGGATTCTCTGCTTCGCGGCTTCAGTCTGTTCCGATCCGTCGGGGTCAGCATGTTCAGATTTCACGTTCACCTCCACATCCGTGTAAACCGGAAAGTCGAGAGTGAAGATCGCTCCTCGCTCGGGCCGGTTGGCGGCGGCAATCGTGCCACCGAGTCGAGACATTATACCAAATGAGCCGGCCAGTCCGAGGCCACTGCCGAGCGTGACCTTGGTCGTGAAAAAGGGGTCGAAGATATTGGCCAGCCGGTCACTGCTGATCCCAGTGCCTTCGTCGGCCACGGTCACGATTACGCGGTCCAGACTCGCGTGCGCCTCAACCGTGATCGTTCCCCCGCGCGGCATCGCTTCCTGGGCGTTGCGCAACAGGGTACTGAGGACGTAGCGGACCTCGCCCGCATTGCCCCTTACTTTGGGCAAAGTCTCTGGCATGTTCAGGACTGCCTTAACCGCCGACGTTAGGGGTGGGAAGCTGTTGGCGTTGTTGAACGCGCGGACTTCCGCATCCAGCATCGCGCCCAGTTCGGTCGCCTCGGAAAAAGGCCGTTGCGCATTGGCGAACTCCTGCAGGCGCCGCACGCTCGCCGCGGCGCGCTCGACCAGATGCTCAATCCGCGCGGCGTTGGCCTCCTGTTCAGGGTCCAGGGTCTGCGTGGTGAAGAGCGACATCCGCAGCATCACCGCGTTCAGGGTATTGTTCAAATCGTGCCCGATAATCGATGAGAGCTCGATTATCGACTTGGTCGGTTCACCAGCGGACATATGATGGCGCATACTCGCGGCCTCGCGCACCGCGCGCGCGCCGTCGCTGATGTCGATCGCGATTCCACCGAGCAGTGTATGACCGTGCGCAGGAATCGAGAACCTGCTCGTCATCATATGACGGATGACGCTGCCCACCGGCATCCATTCGGTAGAGAACAACGATTGCCCGCTGGCGATCACCTGATGGTCGTTGCGGGTGAACTGATCGGCGGTTTCGACCGGAAAGATGTCGTAGTCTGATTTGCCCAGCCATTGCGCCAGCGGCCGGGAGTGAATCGACTCGGCCATACGGTTGACGAACTGATAAAGGCCGGCTTCATCCTTGATCCAGACGAGTCCGGGAAAGTTCGCCGCGAAAGCGCTGAATTTCTCGCTTTCGTTCGCGCCAGGAGCGGCCGAGCCTTGGCTGATCGATCGGGGATCACCGCGGCGACCCTCCGATCCACGACGAAAGCGCGCCTGCACCCATCCCCACGAGTGCCGCGCGAAACCCATCAGCCTGTTCTTGACCATCACTATTTTATCAAGCAGCCAATGCACATATCGCGAGAACCACTGCCTTCACAAGTGGAATGCCGCTGCGGCGATTAAGGGGATGGGAGCCCGGAGCAGGTTCGCGCAGCGACATTCTACGATTCTGTAAGCGGGCTCGAAGCGCCCCCGCGCTGGAGGCCCCGTCTTCCCAGGTTAGTCCTGAGGAACCACCGGGTTGACGGTCGTCGATTCGGAAGTGCTCTTATAAGTAGAAGAGCTCTCCTTGGTCGGCTCGGCAGAACCGGAACTCGAATCATAGGAACTCGTGCTCTGGCGGGTAACGCTCGTGGTCGAAGTCTCAGGCACGGCCGCCACCACCGGCGGCGGAGTCACGACAACCGGAGCGGGTTGAACTTCCACGACTCTCGGCGCAGTCGGAACGTACTCGGTAGTCTCCTTAGTCGTCGATGAACACGCGGCAATCAGGCTGATACTGCAAGCGGCGAGTACGGAAAGCACACCGGTCTTCAATATTTTCATTGTTTAAGTCTCCTCCTTAAGGGCGGTACGATGTCAGGGAGTGAACAGTGCAGGCTCTGTGCCATCAGTGTGACTTTGATGGATTCGGCAAAGATGAGGCGGCGTTATTGGATAAAATCGAAGAGCCCAAGGCGAGATTACCGCATTTGGCTAGTAGTCGAAGGAAGCTGACTCCGGTAATTCTTACAGTTCGCCGAGGGCGCCCTTTATCAAGAGAGCCGGTCGGAGCCGGCTGGATCGGGATCGGGTTTGCGACCCACCATGATGATCAGCGGCGACTGCACGCGCAACGGCCGGAAGCGGTAGTCGCCATATACCGTCTCGA
>Ga0302326_10013295_pt1 | contig 17461 bp, 9 predicted proteins | sample Palsa_T0_3_FD_202264 | JGI IMG/M metagenome (GOLD analysis project Ga0302326, IMG submission 202264) | Peat permafrost microbial communities from Stordalen Mire near Abisko, Sweden - Palsa_T0_3 | ecosystem: Environmental > Terrestrial > Soil > Palsa > Peat permafrost | place: Sweden: Abisko... | reverse complement strand
CGCCCCCGCCCGGACGATAACCGATGATCACGCCCATCACGAACGTCAGGCCGGCCGCGATCAGGTAACGCACCAGGTCCGCGACCATCGGGCCGGCCAGCGGGGCGATCCGGGCCATCGGCAGCGCCTTGAACCGGTCGAAGACCCCTTTCTCCATGTCCTCGCGCAGCTGCACGCCGGTGGACATGCAGGTGGTCAGCACGGTCTGGGCGACGATGCCGGGGATCAGCAGCGGCAGGTAGCTGTGCACGTTGCCGGAGATCGCGCCGCCGAAGATATAGGCGAACATCGCGGTGAACAGCAGTGGCTGCAGTGTGACGTCGAAGAATTGCTCCGGGTTGCGCCGCATCTTCTTCAGCGCGCGCCAGGCCATGATCAGCGTCTGGCTGATCGTCTCGGCACCGGTGGTGCGCGGGCGAGTGCGGGCAACGGCGGCGGCCGGGTCGACGGTGCGAAGCTGCGCGTTACCGGCGGGCGGCAAGCCCGCGGTCATGGTAGTCACTGGACCTCCAGAACGGTCTCGTGGCCGGCGTCGGCCTCGGACGTACCTGTTCCGGCCGGGTGCGGATCGTCTCCGTCTCCGGCGCCGGCGATGGCGCCGCGGCCAGTGATGGCGAAGAAGACCTCGTCGAGGGTCGGCTTGTCCACGTTCACCGAGGTGATTGCCACTCCCGCCTGCCGGAACCCGATCAGCACGTCGGCAGCCCGGTCGGCGGTGTCAAGCGGCACGTTCATCCGCCCCGACTCGGGCGTCAGGACGGGCTCGGCGCCTGCGATCTTCCGGACGACCTGCACGGCGAGTTCCTGATCGGCGCCCTCAGCCAGCTGCACCTGCAGCGTCGAGTTGCCGACCGACGCCTTCAGCTCGTCGGGTGTGCCCTCGGCCACCTTGCGGCCCCGGTCGATCACCGCGATCCGCCCGGCGAGCTGGTCCGCCTCGTCGAGGTACTGGGTGGTGAGCAGGACCGTGCAGCCCTCGGCCACCAGGCCGCGGATCGTGTCCCACATCTGCCCGCGGGTGCGCGGGTCAAGACCAGTGGTTGGCTCGTCCAGGAAAATCAGCGGCGGCCGGGTGATGAGGCTTGCCGCGAGGTCGAGCCGGCGGCGCATCCCGCCGGAGAACTGCGCGATCGGCTTGTCGGCCGCTTCCTCCAGGTCGAACTGTGCCAGCAGCCGCCGGGCGGCTGCGCGCGCGTCGGCCGACCGCAGGCCCTGGAGACGGCCGAACATCCACAGGTTCTCGGTGGCGGTCAGGTCCTCGTCCACCGAGGCGAACTGGCCGGTGACGCCGATCAGCTGGCGGACGCGGTGCGGTTCGCGGGCCACGTCCACGCCGAATATGCGGGCCTGCCCGGCATCGATGGGCAGTAGCGTGGCGAGCATCTGCAGGGCTGTCGTCTTCCCCGCGCCATTGGGCCCGAGGACCCCGAAGATCTCGCCCTGCTGTACCTGAAGGTCGATTCCGTCGACCGCGCGGAGCCGGCCGAAGGCCTTGACCAGGCCGACCGCGTCAACGGCTGTTATATCTGTCATACCGAGCACGCTAAGCGGCCACGGTTTCACCGCGGCTACACGGCGGTATCACCGGCTGTCATGGCCGCCGTTCGGTCGGTGACCCCTGATGAAGCGCGTGATCGCCTCGTCGACGAGGGCGTCGCCCTGAAGCCTCCGACGTTCGAGGTGGCGCCGAGCCGGCCGACTGTAGCCTCCCAGACCTTGAATGCGCCCGTCTGCGCCCTCGGCACCTCATCGCCCAGCGGATTCTCGGAGAGCTCTGGGACAGCCGTGACGGCAGCCTGAGTACCCAGGTCCTACACGAGTTCTACGCGGTCGCCACCCGCACGCTCACCCCCGCCATGCCCCGGCGCGTGGCCCGCGGGCTGGTCGCCGCCTACGGCGAGTGGTGCGACGTCGCGACCGAACCCCAGCTGATCGTGGCGGCCAGCCGCCTTGAAGAATCCCGCACCCTGGCCTTCCGGGATGCCCTCGTCGTGGCGGCTGCATTGCGTGCGGGCGCCGGCCTTTTCCTCTCGGAGGATCTGCAGGACGGCCGCCAATTCGGGCCGCTCTCGGTGGCGAACCCGTTCACCAGGGCTAGCGACCCGAATGGTCGCTAGGCGGGCCGGCCGGCCTGGGCTAGCATCGGAATATCCCGAATTATGACCCACCAGCCTTGCGGGAGCGCGCCGATGGACGATGACGTGTCCCGCCTGCTGTGCGGCACGCCCCAGCTCGCGCCCCGCAGCGTGGCGCTGACCTTCGACGACGGCCCCGGCCCCCGGTCTGCCGAGCTGTCCGAGCTACTGCGCGACGAGGGCGTGCCCGGGACGTTCTTCGTGCTGGGCGAGAGCCTTGCACGGCATGGCGACGTGCTGGACAGCTACCGGGACTGCGGCCACTCGATCGGCCTGCACGGCGACCGGCATCGCCCGTTCAGGTCGGCCGGGCACGCGGCCGGCGAGCTCAGCCGGTGCGCGGAGCGGCTCAGCGGCTACCTGGGCGCCGCGGCGTGGTTCCGACCGCCGTACGGCATGGGCGACTGGCCGGTTCCCGGCTTCGCCGGCCCGGTCGGCTGGCATGCGCACGGACGGGACTGGGACATCACCTACCGCCGCGGGCATACGGTGCACGCCTGCGTGGATGCCATCGCGCAGCGGCTCATCCAGCGCGACGGCGGCATCGTTCTGCTGCACGATTTCGCGCCGGCCTCGGAGTTCACCCCGGCCGGGCTGACCGAGGCAGATCTGGACCTGCGGATCCTCGAGATCACGGCGTTGCTGATCGAGCGGCTGCGCGGCGCGGGATTCTCCTTCACCGGGCTGCCGGAGCCCGCGCAGGCTGCCGAGCCGGAGCCGCCGGCCCGGGCCCCCGGCGGGACCGGCGAGCCTCGGCAGACCGGCGAGACCGGGGAGCATGCGCCGCCTGCTGCAGCGCAGCCGTCGGTCGCAGCGCACGGGGCGCCGGCCGCTGCGCGCGAGGCTGCGACAGCAGGGATGACCACGCCAGCGCGGGTCACCACGCCAGCGCGGGTCACCACGCCAGCGCGGGTCACCACGCCAGCGCGGGTCACCGCCCCCGCGGGGATGAGCACGCCAGCGGGGATGAGCACGCCAGCGGGCATGCCCGCGGCCGAAGATATGCAGTCCCTGAGGCTGCACCGCGCGACGGCCAGGGCCGCGGGCGGCATCCTCGACCTGGTCGTGCCGATGCGAGTCGGCGACGGCCCGGCGCTTTTCTGCGCGCATCCGGTGGTGGGCCTGAGCTGGTGCTATCTGGCCCTGCTCCCGCACGTCGATGCCAGCTACCCGCTGTATGGCCTGCAGGCCCGCGGCCTGCGACGGCCCGAGCCGCTGCCATCGAGCATGCAGGAGATGGCGCGGGACTACGCCGACCAGATCCGGATGACGCAGCCGTCCGGTCCCTACCACCTGCTCGGCTGGTCCCTGGGCGGGAACGTCGCCTTCGCGATCGCGGAGGAACTCGAACGCCGCGGCGAGCAGGTCGGGCTGCTCGTCATCCTGGACTCACGCCTGGACGACCCCGAGACGATGGCGCTGAGCAACGAGCCGTGGATGGTCTACAACCTCATCCTGGCGCAGTTCGGGTACGTGCCCGCACTGACCCCGGCCGAGCAGGCGCCCGAGGCCCGGATGCTGGAACTGGTGCGCCGCCGGCCGGGCCTGGGGCTTGACGAATGGCCGGACCAGCGGGTGCGCGCGCTGCAGCGCGTGATCAAGAACAACGTGGCGGTGGCGCAAGCCCACCAGCCCGGCCGCGTGCACTGCCGCCTGCTGTTCTTCTCCGCCACCCGCAATCCGCCCGGGCTGGCCGAGAAGCTAGAAAGCTGGCGGTCGTTCGTGGACGGCCCGATCGAGGCGGTCGAGCTGGACTGCGACCACCGGTACATGCTGCTGCCCGATCCGATCGCACGGATCGGGCCCGCGCTCACCGGCCAGCTGGCGCGCGCTGCCGCGGCCAGCGCAGCGGTCACCGGGTAACCAGGCTGCTCGCGGTCACCGGCCTGCCCGTCATGCGATATCCCGGGTGAACAGCCGTGACGACAACCCCACGGCCACCGCGGCCAGCCCGGCCAGGATGACGCCCGCCTCCCAGACGACCTGGGCGCCGACGTGGCCCAGGAAGAGCGTCCGCATGCCATTGGCAGCCCAGGCGAACGGGTTCCACAAGGCGACGTCCCGCACCCACAGCGGTGCGACCGAGAGCGGGATCAGCACCCCGGCCAGCAGCGAGAGCGGCTGGGCCACTCCGTTGGTCAGGTTGGCGAGCGCGTTCTCGTTGGGCACGAAGATCGCCAGCGCGTACGAGATCGAGACGCCCAGCAGGATCATCATCGCCAGCAGGATCAGCGACAGCAGGAAGTTGGCCGGCGCCATCCGCAGACCGAGCACCAGGGCCACCACGGTGATGACGACAGCCTGGAAGCCGATCAGCGCGACGTACATGAGCTCCCGGCCGAGCAGCAGGCCGACCCGGCTGAGCGGGGTGACCCGGAACCGGGTGATGACTCCCTCGCTCATTGCGCCGAGCAGGGTGAATCCGGAGAAAAGGCCGCCGAACAGGCCCATGGAGCAGAACAGCAGAGGCACGTAAATCCGAAAGGCAGCGCCGTAGCTGGAGACGTGCAGGACGGACTTAAGGAACGGGGTGAAGAAGAGCAGGTAGGTGACAGGCTGCAGCAGGGTGGCCGCGACGCCGACCGGGTTGTGAATCAGCTGCCCGGTTTCATACTGAAAGGTCAGCCACGTGTCGCGGGCGAGCTTCATGGCTGCCTTTCCTTCCTGATGTCTCCCGGACCCCGGTGCGCCGGCCTTTCCTGTCCCGGGTGCGCCGGACAGCATGCGCGGTTCATGCGATCTCGCGGGTGAACAGCCGTGACGACGCCAGGACGGCCACCGCGGCCAGCCCGGCCAGGATGGCGCCCGACTCCCAGACGACCTGGGCGCCGAGGTGGCCCAGGAAGATCGCCCGCATGCCATTGGCACCCCAGGCGAACGGGTTCCCCAAGGCGACGTCCCGCACCCACAGCGGTGCGACCGAGAGCGGGATCAGCACCCCGGCCAGCAGCGCGATCGGCTCTGTCACCCCGTTGGTCACGTTGATGAGCACGTTCACGTTGGGCACGAAGATCGCCAGGACGTAGGAGATCGAGACGCCGATGAGCACCATCATCGACAGCAGGACCAGGGTCAGCAGGATGTTGACCAGCGGTACCCGCAGCCCGAAGATGAGGGCCACCACGGTGATGACGACCGCCTGGAAGCCGACCAGCGCGACGTACATGAACTCCCGGCCGAGCAGCAGCCCGACGCGGCTGAGCGGGCTGACCCGGAACCGGGCGACGACTCCCTGGCGGATCGCGGCGATCAGCGCGAATCCGGCGAAAAGACCGCTGAACAGGCCCATGGCGCAGAACAGTGACGGCACGTAGATGCGGTACGCATCGCCATAGCTGGAAGCGTGCATGACCGGCTTGAGGAACGGGGTGAACAGCAGCAGGAAGGTAATGGGCTGCAGCAGCGAGATCGCGATGCTGATCGGGTTGTGAATCAGCTGCCCGGTTTCATACTGAAAGGTCAGCCAGGTATCGCGGGCGAGCTTCATGCCTGTTACCTTTCCGCCCTTTCCGGTCGCCGGCCGGTCAGCAGTCGCCGGTCAGTCGGCAAGAGTGCGGCCCGTCTTGGCCAGGAACACGTCATCGAGGCTCGGCCGCCGGAACTCGATCGCCCCTGGCTCGATCCCCTTGCTGCTCAGCGCCCTCATCACCTGCGGGGCGGCCGTGGCGGCGCTGCCGGTGTAGAGGCGCAGGGTGTGGTCGATGATCTCGCAGGAGTGCACATACGGCTGCTCGGTCAGGATCTTGGACGCCTCGAGCAGGACGGCCTGCTCCGGCGCCCCGGCCGTGTCCGGGGCGGCCAGATCCACGATGATGACGTCGCCGGAGATCTCCCGCTTGAGATCGGACGGGGTGCCCTCGGCCACGATCAGCCCGGCGTCGATGATCGAGATCCGGTCACAGAGCGCGTCGGCCTCGTCCAGGTAGTGCGTGGTCAGGAAGATCGTCATGCCGTTGTCCCGGAGCCTGCGCACCTCCTGCCACATGCGGGCCCGGCTCTGCGGGTCAAGCCCCGCGGTCGGCTCGTCCAGGAAGATGACCTGGGGCGCGTGGATGACGCCGAGCGCGACATCGAGGCGCCGCCGTTGCCCGCCGGAGTAGGTGCTGATCCGGCGGTCCGCGAACTCGTCGAGCTGGAAGGTCGTGATGGCGTCCGCAGCGAGGCTCTTCGCGGTGGATTTGGGCGAGCCGTACATGCGCGCCTGGTGGACGAGGTCACGCCGGGCGGTGGACTGACCGTAGGTGCCGCTGGCCTGCGCCACGAAGCCAATGCGCTCGCGCACCTGGGCGGGACCGCGCCGGAGGTCGACTCCGGCGATCGTGCCCTCGCCGCCGTCCGGCCGGATGAGCGTGGCCAGCATCCGCAGGGTAGTGGTCTTCCCGGCTCCGTTGGGACCGAGGAAGCCGAAGATCTCGCCGCGCTGCACGGCAAAGTCCACGCCGCGAACCGCGTCAACGCTGGTGACCTTGCGTTTGCGCCGGGACTGGTACGACTTGCGCAGACCGCTGACCTCTATGATCATCGACTCTTCCTGGTGCGCGAGCAGGCCGGGTCCGGCCGAAGGCACGGCTCAAGCCCGCGCCGGGGACGTAACGTAGCATTATCAGGCTAATCGGGCCAGCAGGGGTTACACAATGGGCGCCGGAATGGCGCGGCCGCCCGCGCGCTTCGCGCCGTGATGGCAGATCCCATTACGCGCCGTGGTGGCAGATGCCGTGGTGGCAGATAAGGCTACGCGCCGTGATGGTAGATGCCGAAGACGTTTCCGGCCGGGTCGCGGAACGCGCCGGTCGCCATGTCATCGACGAGCCCGTAGCGGGCGGCGCGCGCGGCGCTCTTCAGCTCGGGCACCCCTGAACCGGTGATGCGCGATCCGCCGAGCTTCTCGGCGCGGCGCAGGGTGTGGTCCACGTCGGCCACGCCCGCGTAGACGGTTGCCCAGCGGGCTTCCCCGCCGCCGCCGAGACCGCCCTGGATGCCCCGGCCGGTGCCGGTGTCCACCACCGCGTAGCCAGCGAGGCCCGAGTCGTCGACCGTCCAGCCGAACAGGTCCGCGTAGAACTGCTGGGTTCGCGCCGCGTCCGACCCCATGACCTCAAACCAGTCAACCGGCTCGCCCGCACCAGCCGACGGGGCAGGCTCGGCCCGCCGGGAAGGCCCGGCAGGTGCCCGCACCAGGCCGACCAGCAGGCCATCCGGGTCACTGAGCATGGCGATGGTCACCGCCCCGCCCACGTCAGTGACCGGCATGACCGTCGTGCCGCCGAGCGAACTCGCGGCGTCGAGCACCGCCTGCAGGTCGCCCGTCTCGACGTAGAACGCCGACCACTCCTTGCCGTTCTGGCTCTTGGCGATGCCGCCATTGATGCCGCGGCCGCCGCGGGTGTCAATCATCGTGTAACCGCCGCCGGAGAAGCCCTGCAGTCTCCAGCCGAACAGCTCCCCGTAGAACGCCACCAGCGGCCCGTCATCCGCGGCGCCGACCTCGAAATGCACGACAGCGTTGCCCATCGGGCGGCTCCTTCGTCGGAAAGTACTCGCGTCACCCTATGATTTCATCCGATCTTGCCTGGTATAGCCATTGTTTGTGCATCGCTGTCGTTCTAGCCTGTTCTGGGGTCCTGGAGAGATCAATGGCGGCACGAGCCGCGCGCACCGGCCCGGGCCGGGCCTGACACCGGCCCGGGCCGGCGCGCGCGGCAAGGGCAGGAGGCAGATCGGTGACTGCGAGCAACCTTCGGGCGGTCCTGGCCGCGGACCCCGAACTCGGCGCCGGCAACGTGCTGCTCAGGCTGGCCGAGCACGGCGCCGACATGGACCTGCCGCGGGTGACCTTCGACACCGAGGTCGATGCGATCGCGGCGTGGACGCCGCTGTCGCTGCGCACGCTGACGGAGCGGGTGGCCGCGCGGGCCGAATGGTTCCACCGCCGTGGCATCGGGCGGCGGGACCCGGTCGCGGTCTACGTGACGTCAGCGGCCGACGTCACCCTCAACTTCCTGGCGCTGACCTGGCTCGGGGCGATACCCGCGCTGATGAACGGGAGCATGCCGCCCGAGATCGCGGTCGAGTACATCAGGCGGCTGCGGGCCGCCGGGGTGCTCATCGACGCCGCCCACGCCGACATGGCCAGCCTCGACCTCGGGGCGCCGGTCATCGGCGACGCGGCCGAGACCGGCACGGGTGACCCGTCCGGCGGGCCGGCGCATTTCCGGCACGACCCCGGCGATCCGGTGGTCATCACGCACTCGTCGGGCACGACGCGCATGCCCGCCGCCGTGGTGCATTCCCACCACGGCCTGTTCGCCGCCGTGCGGGCGGTCCGGCTGACCGAGCCCCGCCAGCACGGCCCGGTGCGGGAGATGTCCGCGTTCCCGCCGGCCCACACCGCCGGGATCATCATCCTCAACGAGGCCCTGTGCAACGGGTACGAGCTGCTGTGCCTCTCGGAGCAGGGCGGCGCGTTCGCAGGGAGCGGCGAGGTGATCATCGACGCCATCGAGCGCTGGCGCCCGACCGCGGTCTACGGCTTCGCCGTCACCTGGTCCGAGCTGGCCCGCTACGACCTGGCAACCCGTGACGTCAGCTCGGTGCGATTCTGGTCCAACAGCGGCGACTGCGCGCACGAAGCGCACATCCGCCGCCTGATCGCCGTCGGCAGCCACCACGCGTACGGCAAGGACGGCGTCGTCAGCCTGCCCGGCTCCCGGTTCAACGACACGCTCGGCTCCACCGAGATGGGCTACGGCGGGTTCATGATGAGCCACCGCCCCGGCAGCGAGCGCTACAACCGCTGCGTGGGCAAGCCCGTCCCGTTCGCCGAGATCCTCCTGGTGAACCCGCAGACCGGCGAGGAGGTCCCGGCCGGCCAGGTGGGGATGGTCGCCATGAAGTCGCCGACGCTGGCCCTCGGATACTGGAACGACTCGGTCAGCACCTACCGCACCCGGCTGAACGGCTACTACCTGACCGGCGACCTGATGTACCGCGACGAGGACGGCTACTTCTACCACCTGGACCGGGTCAGCGACGCGCTCGACCTCGGCGACGGGAACTGGCTCTATACCGCGATGTCCGAGGAGCGCATCCTGCGCCGCTGCCCGGACGTCCGCGACTGCACCGTGCTGGCGGCCCGCGGGGACGACGGCACGCTCGTCATCGACGTCCTGCTGCTGCTGGCGCCGGACGCCGATCCCGCGCTCGACCGCGACAGCGAGGTCCGCGCCGCACTCGGCGAGGTGGCGGCGGCCGTGCCGCGGCGGATCGTGACCGTCCCCGACGACGAGATCGTGGTGGGACCGACCGGCAAGGTCCGCAAGTTCCTCATGCGCGAACGGCTGCTGGCCGCCGCGGGCGCGTCCTGACGCCGAGCGCCTGGACGCCGAGCGCCCTGATGCCGAACGCCTCGATGCCCAACGCCTCGGTGCCGAGCGCCCTGATGCCGAGCGCCCTGATGCCGAAATCCTGGATGCCGAACGCTTCGATGCCGAACGGAGTAGCTGATGGCTGATGCGCAGGAAACCCGGCCGCACGCGGTCGTGATCAATGACGAGGAGCAGTACTCGATCTGGCCAGCGGAACGGGACCTGCCGGCGGGCTGGCGCCGGGACGGCTTCACCGGTACCGAGGACGAGTGCCTGGCTTACATCGACGAGGTCTGGACCGACATGCGGCCGGCGTCGCTGCGTCGCTGGATGCGCGACCACGAGCAGGCGGGCGCCGGGTGACTCCGCGGCCGGCCGGAGCTGACGGCTTCGCTGCGTCGGGCACCGCAACGGCAGCAGCCGCATCGCCGGAGCGGAAGCCGCCCGGGGCGGCCTGACCACGGTGCCATGGACCGGCCCGCCACTAGCGAAGCGGCCACGAGCAAGGCGGCCACTAGCAAAGGACAGTGCGTGATGGTGCTCGATGACTTCCGGTCCCGCGTCGCGCAAGCGCCGGACGCGATCGCCGTGCGGGACGGCGGCACGTGCCTGACCTACGGGGAACTGGCCAGGCACGCCTCGGATCTGGCGGCCAGGCTGGCCCGGCGCGGGGCCGGGCCTGATGACGTGGTGGCCGTCTATGCCGACAGGTCCGCCGAGCTTGTCGTCGCCGAGCTTGCCGTGCTGCTGGCCGGCGCTGCCTACCTGCCGCTCGATCCGGCCCACCCGGCCGCCCGGACAGCCGAGCTGCTCGCGCTGTCGGGGGCAGTAGCCGTGGTCAGCACCGGGCCGCTGCTGTCCGCTGGCGCGCCGCTCGGCGACAATCCTGAAATCGTCGACCTGGCGCAGGTACCCGCGGAGCCCGCAGAGCCCCCGGAGCCCGCAGCGCCCGCGGCGTCGCCGGGCCGGCCGGACGACGCCGCGCTGGCCTACGTGATTTTCACCTCGGGCTCGACGGGCCGACCCAAGGCGGTCGGGGTCAGCCACGGCAGCCTCGCGAACCTGATGCGCTGGCGCACAGAGGCCTACCGGCTGGGCCCGCGCGACCGGACGACGCTGCTGTGCAGCCCCGGGTTCGACGTGGCGGTCTGGGACACCTGGCCCACACTGGCCGCCGGGGGGACACTGGTGGTGCCGCCCGCGCAGGTGCGCACGTCGCCCGCTGACCTGGTCGGCTGGCTGGCGGACGAGCAGATCACTGCGACGTTCCTGCCGACGCCGCTGGCCGAGGCGGTGCTCGACGAGCGGTGGCCGGCCCACACGGTGCTCAGGATGATGCACACCGGCGGCTCGGCGCTGCTGCGCGGAGTGCCGCCCGGGCTTCCGTTCATCCTGGTCAACCTCTACGGGCCGGCCGAGTGCACGGTGGGCGTGACCACCACCCCGGTGCTGCCGGGCGGCCCCGTGCCGCCGCCGATCGGGGTTCCGATCGACGGCGTTCGGTGCTACGTGCTCGACGGCCTGGAGCCGGTGCCCGATGGCGAGCCGGGCGAGATGTGCCTGGCCGGCGCATGCGTGGCGCGCGGCTACCTGGGCGACCCGGCGGCCACGGCCAGGTCCTTCGTGCCGGACATCACGGGCGGCGGGCAGCGGATGTACCGGACCGGCGACAAGGTCCGCCGCCGGGCCGACGGGTCGTTCGAGTACCTCGGCAGACTCGACGATCAGGTCAAGATCCGCGGGTTCCGGATCGAGCCGGGCGAGGTGGCCGCGGCGCTGCGGCAGCATCCGGCGGTCCGCGAGTGCTTCGTGGCCGCCGAGCGGTCCGGTCCCGCTGACCCGCGCCTGATTGGCTACGTTGCCGCCGACGCCACCCCCGCCGAGCTGCTTCAGTTCGCCGCGGCGCGGCTGCCCGGCTACATGGTGCCCGCTGCGATCGTCGTGCTGCCGGCGCTACCGATGACGCCCAACGGCAAGGTGGACCGCGCCGCGCTGCCCGCGCCCGGCCGGGCGGCGGCCGGCCTGGCCGAGGTGGCCGCGGCCGAGCGCACGCCCACGGAGGGCGTGCTGGCGCGGATCGTGGCCCGGCTGCTCGGGGGCCCCGCGGCCGGCGATGCAGCAGCCGGCGATGCAGCGGCCGGCGCAACCGTGGTCGGCGCCGAAGACGACTTCTTTGCCCTCGGCGGCACCTCGCTGCTGGTCGGGCGGCTGGCTGCCCAGATCGCCGCCGAGCTGCACGTCACGGTCAGCATGGCCGACCTGCTCCGGGCCCGCACGGTGGCCGCGATCGGTGCCATGGTCGACGAGCGGGCCGGCCAGCACGCCGCGGTGGCCAGCCCGGGGCCAGGCTCCTGGCCGGTCCCGCCAGCCAGGCCGCCGATCCGCCCGGGCCGCCGGGACCGGCCGATACCACTGTCGCTGGAACAGCAGCGGGTGTGGTTCTTCGAGCAGCTGTCACCGGGGAACCTGGCCTACAACTTCCAGGCCACGGTGTCCCTGCACGGCGAGGTGCGCACCGAGGCGCTGCGCGCGGCGCTCGACGAGATCGTGCGCAGGCACGAGATCCTGCGGACTGCGTTCGTCACGGTCGACGGGGTCGCCATGCAGCGGCCGGCCGCGTTCGCGAGAGCGCCGCTGCGGGTGCTCGACGTCCCCGCCGAGCACGCCGACGAGGTCATCGCCGCGGAACTGCGCCGGGGGTTCGACCTGACCAGGCCGCCGCTGGCGCGCTGGATGCTGCTGCGCCATGCAGGCGGCGAGAACACGTTCGTGCACATGGAGCACCACTTCGTGCACGACGGATGGTCGCTGGCCGTGCTGCTGTCCGAGCTGCGCGCGCTCTACCAGGCCTTCGCGGCCGGCCAGCCATCGCCGCTGCCCGATCTCGCCGTCCAGTACGCGGACTACGCGCTCTGGCAGCGGGAGTGGATGCGGGGCAAGGTGCTGCGGGCCCACGTGGACCACTGGACCGCCCTGCTGGCCGGCGCACCCGACATCCTGGAGCTGCCGGCCGACCGCCCCCGGCCGCCGGTCATGACCCTCCGCGGCGCGGCCCCGCGGATCAAGGTTCCGGCCGAGTTGTCCCGCGCGCTGCGCTCGTTCAGCCGGCAGCATCGGGTGTCGCTGTTCTCCACCATGTACGCCGGCTTCGCGGCACTGCTGTACCGCTACACCGGGCAGCAGGATCTGCTCGTGGGCACCGGCGCGGCGAACCGCAGCCTGCCCGAGCTCGAGCCGCTGGTCGGCATGATCGTCAACACCCTGGTGCTGCGGACTCAGGTGGCGGGCCAGATGTCGTTCACCGACCTGCTCGACCAGGTGCAGCGGACCGTCGTCGATGCGCTGGCCTGGTCAGAAACCCCCGTTGACGCCATCATCGACGCGATCGGCCCGGAGCGTGACCCGTCCCGCACCCCGCTGTTCCAGATCATGTTCAGCTTCCACGACTCCGCCGTGCCCGACCTGGACTTCGGCGGGCTCACCGGCGCTGTCACCGAGCGCGCGAACGGCTCGGCCAAGTCCGACCTCAACGTGATCGTGGTGCCGCGGGCCGCGCAGCGGCTTGGCCGCGAGGCCCGGCCCGAGGACGACGACCTGAGCCTAATCTGGGAGCATTCGACCGACCTATTCGACGAGGCCACCATGTCGCGGATGGTCACGCACTACCGGAACCTGCTCACCGATGCCGTGGCCAGGCCGACTGCCGGGATTGACGAGCTGCAGATGCTCACCGGCGCCGAGTCGCGGCTGATCGGCTCCTGGAGCCGGGGGCCGGGGGCTACCGATGCCGGGTCGGCCACCGATGCCGCCTACCCCGCGGACGCGACCATCCCCGCGTTGTTTGCGGCCCAGGTCGCCAGGGACCCGGACGCGACCGCACTCGTCACCGGCACCATCACAGGCACCGGCTCCGGCACAGTGACCTACGCCGAGCTGGACCGGCACAGCAACGCGCTGGCCTGGCTGCTGCGCCGCCGCGGCGTGGGCGCGGACATGCCGGTCGGGGTGGCGATCGAGCGCGGCGCGGACTGCGTCGCCGCGCTGCTGGCCGTGCTGAAGGCCGGCGGCGCCTACCTGCCGATCGACACCGGCAGCCCGGCGCCCCGGGTCGCCGCCATGATCGCGGCCGCGGGCGCCCGGCTCGTACTGGTCACGGCCGGGACCGCGGCCGCCATGCCCCAGCTGGCGGGCGTGGATCTGATCCGCGTCGACTCCGCGCCCGTCCTGGCCGCCGATGAGCGGGCGGCACCGCCGGACATCGCGCATCCGCTGAGCCTGGCCTACATCAGCTTCACCTCCGGCTCGACCGGCGTGCCGAAGGGCGTCGCCGTGCCGCAGCGTGCCGTCATCCGGCTGATCAGCGACCCGACGTTTGCCTCACTCGGCCCCGGCGAGCGGCTGCTGCACCTGTCCCCGGTCGCGTTCGATGCCTCCACGCTCGAAATCTGGGGCGCGCTGCTGACCGGCGCCGCGATCGTGGTCGCGCCGCCCGGGCCTCTCGGGCTGCCGGATGTCGCGGCGCTGCTGCGCGACGCCGGCGTGACGGTGGCCTGGCTCACCGCCGGGTTGTTCCACCAGCTGGCCGAGGCGGACATCGACGCGATCGCCGACGTCCCCGTCGTCCTGGCGGGCGGCGACGTGCTTAATCCCGACACGGTGCGCGCCGTGCTGACAGCGCGCCGCGGCCGTCCGCTGGTCAACGGGTACGGCCCGACCGAGAACACCACCTTCACCGCCTGCCATGTGATGACCGACCCGAGCCAGGTGGGGCCGACGGTGCCGATCGGCCGGCCGATCCAGCACACCACCGCGGCTGTCCTGGACCAGCGCGGGCAGCCCGCGCCGATCGGCGTGACCGGCGAGCTGTATGCCGGCGGGGACGGGCTGGCCCGCGGCTACGCCGGGAACGCCGCGGCGACGGCGCGGGCGTTCGTGCCCGATCCCTCCGGGCACGGCACGCGGCTGTACCGGACCGGGGACCTGGCTCGCTGGCGCGCGGACGGGGCGCTCGAATTCGTCGGCCGCGTGGACGATCAGATCAAGATCCGCGGGTTCCGGGTCGAGCCCGGCGAGGTCGAGGCGGTCCTCCGCGCGCATCCGGGAGTGCGGGAGGCGATCGTCCTGGCAGCGGGCGAGGGCGCGGAGCGGCACCTCGTCGGCTACGTGACGCCGAAGGACGGCGTGGATCCCGCTGCGCTGCGGCCGTCGCTGCTGCGTGAGTTCGTCGCGGGCCGGCTGCCGGATTACCTGGTGCCCACGGGGTTCAGGACCATCGCCCGGCTCCCGCTGAACGCCAACGGCAAGGTCGACCGTGCCGCGCTGCCCGCGCCCGAGCGGGAGGCCCGCAGGCAGGCCACCCCGCCGCGCGGCGCCACCGAGGAGCGGCTCGCCGACATCTGGCGGCTGCTGCTGCCGGCCGACAGTCCCCGCGGCGGCGATGTCGGCCGGGAGGACAGCTTCTTCGCGCTTGGCGGCAACTCGCTGTCCGCGGCGCGGCTGATGTTCCGGATCCGCGAGGTGTTCGACGTCGAGCTGCGGATGGCCGTGTTCTACGAGGCACCCACTCTCGCCGCCTGCGCCGCCGCGATCGACGCGGCCCGGCCGGCTGGGCGGGCCGCGGTTCATCCGCCGCTGCCGGCGGTGGCGCCGCCCGGCATCGGCCGCAGGGACCGGAGCGCCTACCGCGTGGCCGCCCGGCGCCCGGCGCCCGACCAGCGGCCGGCGCCCGACCAGCGGCCGGCGCCCGACCAGCGCTTCGCGCCGGACCAGCCGTCCGCGCAGGACCAGCCGTCCGCGCCAGCGCAGCATCTCGTGCCGCTGGCCGGCGACTGGGCACTGTGGCGAACGGTGTGCCTGCGCGGGGCGGGTTTCCCTATCCACTTGCTCGGCGCGCTGGGAGACGCCGGCCTTGCGCGCGCCGCGGACGCCGTCCTCGCCGCGGACACCGCCACCCCCGCGAACGGGCCCGCTCTCGGGGAGGCCGCTGCTCCCGGGGGAGCCGCCGCGGATCCGGCGGCGCGGGACCGGGCGGCCGCCGCCTACGCGGCCGAGTTCACCGCCGCGGTCCGGCGCCTGTCCGCCGCCCTGCACGAGGCGGCCGGCCTGCCGGCGCTGCGGGAGGCGGTCGCCTGGCAGAACCGGCACGCGCTGACGACCGGCATCGACGTGCTGGTCCGCCGCGGGCCTGAGCCAGGCACCCGCAACGCTCAGCGCAAGCAGCACCAGGCGCTGGTCGCGAGCTATCTGCAGCGGTACTGCGCGAAGAACGACACCATCGGCTTCTTCGGGCCGGTGGGCTGGTCGCAGATCGATGACGGCCCCGGCATCCGGATCACCCGCGCCGCACCGGGAGGCTCGCTGGCTGCCCGCGTCACCTACCTGGAGGGCTGGGCCGTGCGCGCGATCATGGCCGATCACGTCAGCGCGCTGCGTCCCTGGCTCGTGCCGCGGCGGATGCCGTTCGTGGATGTCGACGGCACGCTGCTGCGCCTGCCGCTGGCGCCGGTAGTGCCGCTGACGCCGGCCGAGGCGGCGGTCCTGCGAGCGGTCGACGGCAGCCGTGACGCCCGCGGCGTCGCGGCCGCCGTGCTGGCCGATCCCCGGGCCGGCGTCCGCGATGCCGCGGAGGTCTTCGCGCTGCTGGAGCGGCTCGCCGACAGCCACCGGCTGGCCTGGCAGGTCGACGTGGCCCCGCAGGACATCCGGCCCGAGCGCTCCCTGCGGGCGGTGCTGTCGCGGGTCACCGACGACGCCGTCCGCCGGCCGGCCGAAACAGCCCTCGACGAGCTGACCGCCGCCCGGGACGAACTGGCCGCCGCCGGCGGCGACGCGGAGCGGGTGGCCGGCGCCATGGCCGGCCTGGAGGCGACGTTCACCCGGCTGGCCGGCGTCCCGCCCACCCGGCGGGCGGGCGAGCTCTACGCCGGCCGGACGCTGGCCTATGAGGAATGCCTGCGCGGCGACACCGTGCGGCTCGGCGCGGACACCCTGGACGGCCTCCGCGAGCCGCTGGCGCTGGTGCTCGACAGCGCACGGTGGTTCATCACTACCGGCGGGGCGCTGTACGCGCAGTACTTCGAGGAGGCTTACCGGCAGCGAGCGGCGGCGCTCGGCACCGATGTCGTGCCGTTCGCCGATATCTGGCTGATCGTTAACGACGCGCTGTTCAGCCAGCCGCCGCCGCTCATCGAGCCTGCGGTGCGCGCGCTGCGGCAGCGCTGGTCGTCGATCCTGGATCTGCCGCCCGGCGCCCGGCGGGTCCAGCTCCGGGCCGCCGACCTGCGAGAGCGGGTGACATCGCAGTTCCCGGCCCAGCCGCTGCCCTGGCCGATGGCGGTGCACCACAGCCCCGACCTGATGATCGCGGGCGCGGACGCGGCCGCCGGCGGCCGGCTCACCTGGGTGCTCGGCGAGGTCCACCCCAGCGTCATCACCTCGCGTTACGCCACGTGGCTGGAGTTCCATGACGCGCAGGATGCCGTGCACGACGCCATCCGCCGTGACCTGCGCGGCGCCGCCGTGTGGCTCGCCGAGACCGCCGAGAAAGGCGGCACCTGCACGCGGCAGTCGAATGTGCTGCCGTCGCCCGGCGATCTCCGGCTCGTCTTCGCGCACGATTCCTGCGGCTATGACCCCGCTGCCACCCTGCCGGTCGGCGAGTGCGACCTGATCGGCTCCCCGGCCGGGCTGCGGGTGCGGCGCCGCGACGGGACCTTCGAGCGCGGCCTGCTGGAGGTCGTCGGAGACCTGATCAGCACTACCATCACCAACCGCTTCGACCTGGTGCCCCCGGGCGCGCACACGCCGCGGGTGACCATCGACGACCTGGTGGTGAGCCGCGAGCGGTGGACGCTCCCCGCCACCGAGCCCGCCTTCGCCGACACCGCCGAGGAGAGCGCCCGCTACCTGCAGGCCAGGGCGTGGGCGGCGCGGCACGGGCTGCCACGGCACGTGTTCCTGCGG
>Ga0302326_10013294_pt1 | contig 17461 bp, 15 predicted proteins | sample Palsa_T0_3_FD_202264 | JGI IMG/M metagenome (GOLD analysis project Ga0302326, IMG submission 202264) | Peat permafrost microbial communities from Stordalen Mire near Abisko, Sweden - Palsa_T0_3 | ecosystem: Environmental > Terrestrial > Soil > Palsa > Peat permafrost | place: Sweden: Abisko... | reverse complement strand
ACTGCGTGCATTGGAACATCACGCGCCCCCGCATAGGAGCACGGTTGCAAGTCGGTATGTGCGTCTGCAAAACTGGCGTGGGCGGACAACAATGGTGCTGCATTTTCTAATTCGGGGACGAGTGCAGGGTGTTGGCTTTCGGTGGTTCGTGCATCGGGAGGCCAGCGAGCTGGACCTGCGCGGCTGGGTGCGCAACACCGAGGATGGCGATGTGGAAGTGGTCGTTTCGGGCACAGCTGAAGATATTGCCGAGTTGCGCGCCAGCCTGAAGAAGGGTCCACGCGGGAGCCGTGTGGATCGCATAGTAGAGCACCATCTCGACGAGGGCGAGGCACGGGAGTTGCAGTCGTTCCGGATCGAGGGGGCGTGGTGAAACCAGGGAACAGGGATCAGGGAACAGCGAATAGAAAAGCGGTGGACTCACTGTGTCCAGGTCGCACGCGATGAGAGTTTTTTGAAACAGATCGAATTCTTTGGTGGTTTGAGTTTGAACTCTCTTCCCTATTCCCTGTTGCCTGTTCCCTGTCTTTTATAATCGATAGGGAAGACGAACCGCATATCCACCTGTTCCCTTCCCGAATATTTCTCTTTCAAGCCAGAGCTTGAAACACTTTTGAGGAGAGAGCAGACGCATGCCCGAGAAGATTAAGCCAATAAACATAGAAGCTTTGAAGCTATTGGTACGCACGGTACCCGATTTTCCCAAGCCGGGGATACTGTTTTACGACATTACTACGCTCTTAAAGGACAAGACAGGTTTTGCACAACTGATTGATGCGCTAGCGGCACACTACATCGAAGAGAGAATCGACCTGGTTCTCGGCATTGAGGCGCGGGGATTTATTTTTGGTCCAGCGCTCGCGTACCGGTTGAATGCAGGTTTTGTTCCGGTGCGCAAGCCGCGCAAACTGCCCGCTCCCGTTGCGCGCGTCACGTACGACCTGGAATACGGCTCGGACATGCTCGAGATCCACATGGACGCGATCAAGCCCGGGCAGCGTGTGGTGCTGGTGGATGATCTGCTGGCCACGGGCGGAACAATGGAAGCAACCGTAAAGCTGGTGAAGCAGTTGGGCGGCGAGATTGCGGGGCTGGGCTTCGCAGTGGAGCTGGATTTTCTAAAGGGGCGCGACCGCTTTTCGGAGTACGACGTCTTCAGCCTGCTGCACTATGACGAATAAGCTGATGCGAGCGGAGTCCGTCGACTCCGTTCGCTCAAGATGACAGCATTTACGAGGCGATTTTAGAGGCAGGACTATCATTTGCCGTTCACTCGACAATGCCTTTTAGAACGCCTTCGCCCTCTGCTTCGCTCGCTGCCGATTCAGAAGGCGTGCTTTCGCTGTTTTCGAGGAGCATCTGCGCATCGGCGAAGCGATAACCCACATAGACATCCGTGAGCAGGTAGATCGGATTGGAGGCATCGTCTTCAATTTTCTTGCGTAATTGCCGAACGAAGGTGCGTAGATACTCGACTTCTTCGCGACAATCTGCACCCCAGACTGCAGTGAGCAATCGCGAATAGGTGATTACCCGACCCGCACGGCTCATCAAGCAATAAAGAATGTCGTATTCCTTGCGCGTCAGATGAACAGGCTGGCCGCGCTTGGTGACGCCGCGGCGCGCCGGGGTGAGGCGGATTTCGCCGATTTCGATCGGAGCATCTTCGACGCGAGTCGGGGCGTGGACGCGGCGGTGGGCAGTGCGGATACGCGCGATAAGTTCACGTGTGCTGAAAGGCTTGGTGATGTAGTCGTCAGCGCCAAGCTCGAGCGCTTCAACTTTCTCCTCCTCCGCTTCGAGGACTGTCACCATGAGAACGGGCAAGCGCGGTGCGAAGGCGCGGATGCGTCGAAGCGTCTCGATGCCCCCGATGCCGGGCATGTTGATGTCGAGCAAGACCACGTCGACGGGAGAAGAATGGAGCAGTTGCAATGCTTCTTCTCCGCGAGAAGCTTCGTGAACTTGGAAGCCGAGTTCAGCAAGGGGAGGGCGCAGTGCGCGGCGGATGGCCGCTTCGTCGTCAACGATGAGAACACGAATGGCAGGCTGGTTCATTGGACTTTCCTTTTTTGCATCGGTGCGGGAATGGCGGCGTAAAACGTTGTGCCTTCCTCTTCGTCGCTGGCGACCCAGACATACCCACCATGGATCAGAGCGACGCGCTTGGCGACGGCGAGGCCGATACCGGTACCAGGGGCGCGGTTGGACGAAGTGGAAGAGCGGTAGTAACGATCGAAGATCCGCTCGCGATCGGACATGGGAATGACGGGGCCGAAGCTGTGCACTGAAAAGATCACTTCGGCTTTGGATTGAATCGCGCCAATCGTGATGGTAGTCCCGAAGATCGAATATTTACAGGCATTGTCGATGTATTGCGTGAGCAGCATGACCATCAGCTGGCGATCGCAGGTAAGAATGAGGCCTTCGTCGGGCAGGCTAACGGCGACTTTCATGCTCGCAAGACGGTCGCTCAGTCCTGCCACGACTTCTTCGATGAGAGAGCCGACATTGATCGGGAGCGCATCGATGGCGACATCGCCGGCATCGAGGCGAGCGGTCGTGAGGAGACGCGCGGTCAGCTCGTTGAGCTGTCCTGCCTGCTCGTCGATGAGGGAAACAAGTTCTGCCTGCGAAGGCGAAAGATGGCCCATTTCGCTAAGGCCGGTGCTGGCCGCGCGAATTGCGGTGAGGGGCGTCTTGTAGGCGTGAGCGAGACTGTCAAGAACGGTGGATCGGAGTTGTTCGGTGCGACGCTCGGTTTCGATGCGGCTTTCATTCGCGAAGGCGCGATAGCGGTCGAAGGTGATGGCGATGAGCGAAGCAATTGCGTTATTTGTTAGCGGGCTGGTGTCACCGCGAACGACCATGCTGCCGATGGGCACCGTGCCAAGGCGAACCACGCGGCGGCCAATGCCTGTCTCGGGATCGTCGTCCGATGTTTCGAAGTAATAGACATTTTGCGCCAGTTCCTGCGAGTCTTCCTTCCAGAAACCGGCCTGGTAGGTCTCGTGCAGGTCCGCATCAAAGACGACGACTGCCTCGAGCGAGAATATTTCGTGAACCAGCTCGGCCAGTTGCGGGCCTGGCTCTACGTGAAGATTCATCTGCAAAGTACGTCGAGTGAACTCATAGAGGTCGTGCATTTGACCGCCCCACGACTCGGATTCCTTTGCATGCTCAGTAACGCGCGCCGAGAGGCGGCTGACCAACAAGGCGGTGAGCACAAAGGCCAGAAGCGTGACGGAATTCGCCGGATCGGTGGCGGGATTGAACTCTGCCTGGCGGGCAGTGAGGTAGCTTTGCACGACTACGGCCGACAGCGAGACGAGGACGGCTTGCCAAAAGCCGCAGAGCAGGGCTGTTGGGACCACAATGAGCAGGCAAAGAAGAGCAGAGACAGGAAGCAGCCACTGGAACCAATGCGCGAGCAAGCCGACAAAGCAAATAGAAACTATTCCCAGGGCAGATTCGAGTGTAAACAAGAGCGCACGAGGGCCAGTGCCGCGACTGCGCCGGGCTCCTAGCGTGGTTCGCAAGGGGATGTATGCGCCAGACAACCGGTACGTCCTTTCCCTTCGGGCACTCGGAGTGGGTATTCCGCAAGCTTGGATTGAAATCGCGTCTGCGTGCGCGGCGCACGTCAGAGGATCGGAATTCCAGAACGAACAGACTCGCGGCCTGCCGCGGCACCGCTTTCGGCGATTGAGAATCGTCTCTGAATTTTATCAGTATTTCCATGCCATTCTTATGCGCCGCGGTGTAGTGGCGGGCAGATCTGGAAGCCCTGCGCATCGTGAAAACCGCGCCAGATAAGACGATGAGAGGTATAAAGATATCTTTTTGTATTCTTCATTTTTTCTTTATGTCTCGTTTGCATTACTAGTGTTAATCCGCTGCAACCAACCAGCACCCGAGGAGAAGCGCAAACGGCTCACGTCCCTCAACAAAGGGCCGATTAGGTCAAAGAACCCGAGCGTTATGCGCCTGCGACCGGAACCGAGTCCGCACGATACCACGTGCGACCTAGACCCATGCTGTCTCTGAATTCTTTCCGCGTCCTACACAAAATCCATCATTTACCGGAGGAATAGTGTCAATGCACCTGAACCTAAACCGCCTTCTGTTTTCGATCGCCGGCGCGGCCCTGACGGCTTCGCTGTCGGCCGTCGCACAGGCGCCCGCAACGCCCGCACCCGCGCCCGATCAAGCCCCGGCTTCAGCACCATCAGCACCCGCGCAAGCACCGGCTCCTCCTGCCGCGCCGGCAGCGGCGCCCACGTGGAGCGTCGGGCCAATGGATATCAGCGGTCTCATCGACGGGTATTACAGTTACAACGCCAATCGCCCGAGCGATGCGGCGAACGGGCAAATCAACGACCTGTACAACTTCAACGACAAGACTGACCAGTTCAATTTGAGCGAAGCTCGACTGACATTGAACCACGATCCGGACCCGGTGGGCGCGCACGTTGACGTCTTCTATGGCCGCACCAACACACTGGTCAACGGGGGTTCGCACGATCAGGGCGACTACATCGAACAAGCGTTCATCAGCCTTAAGCCGGCAAAGGCAAAGGGCCTGGAGTTGGATTTTGGAAAGTTTGTGACTTCGGCGGGAGCTGAGGTGATTGAGTCCAAGGACAACTGGAATTATTCGCGTTCGATCCTGTTCGCCTGGGCAATTCCTTATTACCATTTCGGTCTGCGCTCGTCGTTGCCTGTATCGAAAGTGGATACAATCGGCGTGCAGGTGGTGAACGGATGGAATAATGTAACCACCAACAATGGCGGCGTGACGATTGGCCTTACCAATGCGCTGGTAAAGCCCAAGTACACGTGGAATGTGAACTACTACACCGGCCCATCGAACGCTGAAACCGAGAAGGGTTACAGAAACCTGATCGACACGACGTTGCTGCTGACGCCGAACGCAAAGTTCAACGCGTACCTCAACTACGACTACGGCCAGAACCGCGATGCGCTTACGGGAAGCGGGACAACGGCGGTCGGCGACACCAATCTGAATCATTGGCAGGGAGTTGCAGGCGCGATCCACGAACAGTTGAACGGGACCTCTGCATTTGCAGCCCGTTTCGAGTACTTCAAAGATCCGCAGGGCTACTCCACCGGCGCGAATCAGGACTTGAAAGAGGGTACCGCTACCTACGAGTACAAGTGGGCTGAAGGCTTGCTGACCCGGATTGAGTATCGGCGTGACTGGTCGCAGGTACTCTTCTTCCACAAGGGCAATGACCAGTTGGTCAGCGCGCAGACGACGTTGACGATGGGATTCGTTGCATTTTTCGGTCCCAAGCGCTAGCCCCAGGAGGTCGCGGGTTCGACGGTCATCGCCGACGAAGCCGCGATTCTCGCAAACGGGTTTTAGGGCAGGAGTTGAGTTTCTTCATTTCATCTTTATAGAAGCGACTCTAGCCTTTCAGTTATCCAAAGAACCCGTCCTGCATCAGCCCGCGTAGGAAATTGGAGACGGGCGAGCCAATCGAAATGAGCGGGAATCCCTACCCCGAAGCAGACCCACGAATTTTCAAATTTCCAGGAGAATGCTCATGGCAGACCAAAAAGCACCGCAGATGCAGGCCACCCTAGGTCTTACCGGGCTGACCAGCAACGCAATGGCGCTCATCGCTCCCGGCGCCTTTTTATGGCTCACCTTCGCCATCCAAGCCGGTACAGGAGTCGCCGGCCAACCATCAACCGCGCCCGCCATGTGGCTTGGCATCTTTGCCGCCTTACTGCTGTGTCTGGCCACCGCCGTTGCCTATGCCGAGATTTCCAAGCTCTACCCCGGCACCGGTTCCAGCTACTACTACGCGGAGCAGGCCATGCTGTCGAAGGATAAGGCCTTCAAGTATGCCCGTATCGCAAAATTTATAGTCGGCTGGGGCTCGCACCTCTACTACTGGGTGTATCCCGGGGTGATGGTGGCGGTCACCGGCGTCTTCTGTGGCTACATCGTTGGCTTTCTCTATCCCAACGTCATGAGCGGGTCGAATCCGGGCCCGGTTTTCATGGGACTGGTTGCGGTTGTCTTTTCATTCTTCGTCGCGTGGATCGCCTCCAAGGGCGCCGGCGCCTCAACCGCAGTGAACCTGGCGATTAATATTGTGCAGATCTCGGCGCTGATTGTCTTCAGCGTGCTGGCGCTCGGCTATCGCGTTAACCATCCCGCGGGCTCACCTGCATTCAACTACGATGGGCAAACGCTCTCGACCTACACTTATCAGTTCGCCACAGCCAAGGACGGTTCAACGGTCCGTGACGCAAGCGGAAACCCACTCCCGCTGCTGGATAAAGCCGGCAAGCCCGTTCCGTTCACAATTGACTATACCGAGACAGACGCAAGCGGCAACTTCCTAGCGCATCCCAACGCTGCATCGGTCATTGCCCCGCACAAATTCAGTTACATGTTCATTCAGGCGACAGTCGCAATTCTGATCCTGGTCGGCTTTGAATCGGTAACCTCGATGGGAGGCGAGGCGAAAAACCCAACCAAACACATTCCAATTGCAGTCATTGCGTCGTTGTTGATCCAGGGGTTGGTCTGTTACCTGATCGAATACTTTGCGGCCAACTACTTCCTCAACTCCGGCTACACCATGGCAAGTGCGACAGGGTCCGCCGCTCCCATCGGTGACATGATGATCATGGTCGGCGATGCGCTGCTCGGTCAGGGGCACGGCAAGTACTTCATGCTTGCTGAAGCCGTCACTGTCTTCTTTGCACTGATCGGCACCACGCTCAGCTGCATGAACACCGGCGCCCGCGTGACTTACGCCATGGGCAAGGACGATGAAGCCCCCGAACACTTCGGCATTTTGCATGCCGGGTCTTTGTCGCCACGGAGGGCCATCTGGACGCTGGCCATTATCTCAGCGATCATCGGCGTTGTTGCTGTTTCGCTGGTTTTTGCCGATGCCACTGCGCCTACAGACGCCACCATCGCCGCTCTGCCGCATGGGCTGTTCTCAAACTTTGGGTATACAACGCACGATAAGTTAGCAGCACTGCCTAACTCGTTGTTGATGATCACGCTAACCTCGAACTTCGGAACTTTCATTCTTTACGCGTTAAGCTGTTTCTTGTGCATCGTGGCTTACCATAAGCGGCCGGACCACAACTTCCTGGTTCACACTCTCATCCCCGGTTTTGGCCTGCTGGCCAATCTGGTCTGCATGGGCTTCTACGTGGCGGGTCCGTTCTTTAACCTGGGCACTAAGATGGAACCGCTGGGAGCGCTGGCCATCTCGGGGATCTGGGGCTTGTATGGTGCGATTTACTTCTTGCGTTCGTCCAAGGCCAAAGGAAAAACGGTTCTGCTTGAATCAAAGAACGTTCTCAGCTAGCCGTTAAGTCGACCGGAAACCGCAACAGAAATACTGGGTGGCATCTTCGAGGACTGCTTTGGCAAAGGCGGTTGCGGAGTACCACCCAGTAGGTTCTTGAATGTATTTCGATTAAGGAACATTACATCTCCCCGCGAAATCGCGGAAGAACCTTCAGGCGGCGCCGCTCATGTTAGAGGTACAGTTCGGCCAGGCCAGCGATCCGGGCAAAGTCCGAACAAATAACGAAGACTCGATGGGATCGTTCATTCCCTCCTCGCGCCAGCAGGCTCGATCGCACGGCTACCTTTTTACCGTGGCAGACGGAGTAGGCGGATTGGATCTGGGCGAAGTTGCTTCGGCCACTGCCGTTTCCGTAATCACCGAGGAGTTTGCGAAAGCGCAATCGGGAGCGATGCTGATCAGTCTGCTGCCGAGACTAATCCACTTTGCCAATGCCGCGGTGCACGACCGCACGCTGACTCCGCAATATCGGGGCAAGAAGATGGCAACGACCGTGGTGGCGTGTGCGCTGCGGCACGACCAGGCCATCGTTTCGCATGTGGGCGATTCGCGATGCTATCTTGTGCGCAATGGCAAGGCAAAGCAAATTACTCAGGATCATACCTGGGTGAATGAACAAAGAAAGCTTGGCTTGATTTCAGCGAGCGATATCGCGGACTCGGACGCGCGGCATGTGTTAATTCGTTCTCTTGGGCCGGAGATGTTTGTATCGCCCGACACGACAGCATTGACGCTACAGCCGGGGGATTTGTTGGTGCTTTGCACCGATGGCCTGCACGACGAGATGAGCAGTGCGATGATTGCGGAGATTGTTTCGCAACAAAAAAACATCGATGAGCTCGCACGAGAGCTGGTGGCGCGGGCCGTCGAGATCGATGGCAACGATAACACGACGGCGCAAGTAATTCGCGTGCGATCTGTGGAGCAAGTGGGTATGTATCGCGGCCGGCCTTATCGTTTTTCACCTTGAATCGGTTCTTGCTGGACAAAACGTAGTCGGATTCGCGAAATGTGCGAGAAACGAAGCGGTGCCCGGGCGTATCAAAACCCGATAGGATTGATCAGCGGTAAGAGCACGCCGACGGCAGTCAAGAATGAAGTCCAGAGCGAAAAGAGCGTTCTCTTCTGGTGGAATCTTCAGGCAAGCGCCTGCGGTACTGCCTCTTCCCAACGCCCTTGTGCCTTCAAGATCAGTTCTACAACCTCGCGCGCGGCACCGTGTCCTCCAGGCCGGTGAGTTGTGAAATGGCATATCGCGGCCAACTCGGGCGCCCCATCGGCTACGCATACTGCCAATCCGGCTCGTCGCGCCAGGGCAATGTCCGGGAGGTCGTCGCCCAGATAGGCGACCTCTTCTTCTGTCACGCCCGCCTTTTGCATGCACTCCTGGAATGCATCGGTCTTCTTCGCTTGTCCCAAATATACGAAAGTGACTTTGAGTTCTGCCGCACGTCTGGCTACGGCTGGCGAAGATCGACCTGTGATGAAGCCTGTTTGAATTCCCATAGTGTGGGCGAGCGAGAGCCCCTGCCCATCGTGCGCGTTGAATACCTTCATTTCGGAGACAGCCGAGTTACCAGATCCGTCAGCAGCAGTCGTTGAGATTAAACAGACGCCACCATCGGTCAACGTTCCATCCACATCCATGAGGAACAGTTTGATCTTGCGAGCACGGGCAAACACATCAGGGGAAGCAAGGGCGATGTTGGACATGCGCGACGTTCCTATCCTCTCTTGATAATGAACACGGTTTTGTCATCGATGCGGTCGGGCTCACCAATCCGTCTCAAGTGATCGTCTTTCAGCAGTGCATAGTCCAGAATAGCGTCGCAGATTTCCTTCGCCGGTTTCTGCTTGTGTTCCCCGATAATCTTTTCGATCTCTTGTCTTTCCCCCTCATCTTCACCGTCGTAGACTCCATCCGTATAAAGGAAGATGATGTCGCCTCTATTCATCAAAGTGATTTCATCCAAATCATTGGAAGTCATCTGACTCCGGCGAAGCATGATGGAGACATACCTGTTCCGGTCAGGATGGTCCTCGGGAATCTCGAGCCCGAGGGAAGGGAATTGCACCATACTGGCCCTTCCAATCTCCATGAACTTCCCGTATTCCGCGGAGAACACAAGCGGCGGCGGATGACCGAAGTTCACAAACCGAAAGACTCCGTCCGGACGCACTTCCCCATATACCATGGTCGCGATCTCGCGAGAACTGTCCTCCATGTCGATGCCCAGTGCGTTTCTGGCGGTAACGGATTGTGCAAGCCTGAGATTGATTATTTCGAAGACCTTCGCCGTCGTTTTTCCGTTCAAGTCGAGCTCGCAAAGCATAGCTGTATGAAAGGTGTCATGCACCGTAGACGCAATCTTGGCTGCAATACTCCCATGCCCCTGGGCATCGACCAACAGCACCCCCGCAGTCGTATAAAGTTCGTGAAGGTTCTCAGCAATCCGCAGCTGTTCTGAGCTCTTGGCCTTCCGGTATTGGTTGGCGTCGTTCGGTGTGTACTCCGGTCTTGATTTCAACCACTGCAGATGGACATCGACTAGGTTCTGCGGAGCTGAGCCCTCTGAAAGTGGTTCCAGGTACTTCTTCGAGAGTTCCTTTGCGCGTTCTATGCGAGCGTCGATGTTATAGCGCTGCTGAAAGTTGATGTACTCGAAGAGATCCCCGTCCGCATTGGCCGCCGGAATGGAGTTTCCGTACATTTCGACTCCAGCCAGATGAGGGATAGCCCCTTCTACGGGCTTCAGTCTCTTCCGGAGATACTCGTCAAGAGTTGAAGACACGACCGCAGACTTTCCGTTCGCATCCATGGCGAGTTCCTCACTTGCAATAAAGTATACGTGGCAAACTTACCCACTCCGAACAGCTGGATAGGCGGACAAAGAGACCGCCCATAGCTTTCTGACCCTCGAAACCATACCATCGTCTCGGCCGGGGCAGATATCCATTCGAAATTCATTTGTATATATTGATAAGAGGCCCCTCTCAATACCGGCCACGAGGCCACTGGTCCCCTCTCACTTCTGCGCACCGAGAGAAAAAGTGCTTTCAACGCAAGGGATTTCGCCGGTAGAGAATAGCGATCGAGTGAGACTGCCAAACATCTCCAAACAACCCAAATTCCGAGTCTTTGTGGTGTCTGGCCTCGCCGGCATGCCAATTCCCGAATTGCCGGTGGAGCAGGCGATCGACCGAATATGCGCAGAAGAACGAAATCAACCCCGCAAACAGGATTCGCCTGTGCGGCAAAGGCGGCGGTCTATATCCTGCGATGTCTCCCACGGCTAGCACTATTGGCACCGAGATCACCAGGACGGTCCCAGGCGGAAGGATTAATCCTGAGTGGTGAAGATGTGCAATACCTATCGTCGCGAAGGCCGCAACCGTGCAATAGATCCCAATCAGCCATCGAACTGAATCACGCCATCCTCGTCCATAGAAATCTTCAAAGAGCAAGAGCCCGGGAACAACTGTGGACAGAGCGATGATATGGTCAATTGGCAAGTCCGATCGTTTGTGGCTGTCTAAAGCCCATGCGAAAGGCAGAAGTCCTGACAATAAGAACGATTGCATAGAGTATCGAGAACAGGCCAAACCAGAGCAAGAACTTCTCGCGGTCCCGCCGCCGAAATCCGTAGAGAATGACAGCAGCAACTCCGAGTGTCGCTATCATTTCGCTGATTAGTAAGAGAAGGATGGCGCTACGCACAATAGTATCCCTCGATCGCTCTATCTATATTCGTCGTCACTGCAGCAAAGCCTTCGGTAGATTACTCGCGACTTTGACTGACGGCGCAAAAAAGGAAATAGCTTCGGTTCTGAATCGATGGCGAAGACAACAGCAGCGAGCCAAATTGCATTGGCTAACATATTGTGCCGGCATTTGGATTCGGGAAGGTGTCTTCGTTGTCTTCTTCGCTTCGATCGAGACAAGCGAAATCCTTTTCAATCAGGAGCCCGAGTGACCCGAAGTTTCCTAAGCTTATATTCTCTGCGATCCCGACCTGATCAGTAACACCCCAGGCAATCGCTTGATCTGCCGGCATTAGCATCACGACCTTGTTCTCCGTATAAAGAACGGTCGGCCGACTCAACGACGTCTCCTGTCGCAATGCATAGGTAAACTTTGCGCTGGTCTCTGGCGCAAAGTAAATTGTCTCCTCCAGACAGTCGCCCGCGAGAAGTCTTGTAACCTCCGAGCGCGATACCCTAACCCGCAAGGAATTTCCCTTAATTCTCAGCTTCATCCCCAACCCCCATCGATGTCGGTGTATATCCCGCGATGCGCTCACTGCCGTGATAGATATTGAAGTGGTCCTCTCGCAGGAAACCTACAAGGGTGATATCGAACTCCTTGGCAACCTGCACCGCAAGGCTCGATGGCGCCCCAACAGCTACCACCATCGGAAGTCCACCCATCAGGGCTTTCTGCAGAAGCTCAAAGCTGGCTCGTCCAGACAACAAAAGCAATCGATCCCGCAAAGGTGTTCTGTCCGCAAGGAACTCCGAGCCGATCAGCTTATCCACTGCATTGTGGCGGCCTACATCCTCGCGAAGTGCTGATAGATTCCCTGCCGAATCGAAGAGCCCTGCAGCGTGCAATCCGCCTGTACGATCAAACACTCCCTGCGAGGCGCGGAGGCGTCCCGGAAGATCGTAGAGCAGTTGCGCATCCACTCTAAAATCGTTCTTTGCCCGTGGCGGGCAGACCGTGCGCAAGGCAAGAAGAGATGCTTTGCCACAGATACCGCAACTTGAGGTCGTATAGAAGTTGCGTTGAAGACTCCCGACATTCACCGCGACTTCCGCTGCCAGATCCACTCGAACGGTATTCTGTTTGGAGCCGAGCTTAAGCATATCCATGACCTGAGGGGACTGTGTGCCTTCACTGAAAAACTCTCCTGCGTATGCAATTTGCTCGATGTCGTTTGCGTCCTGGATGACTCCTTCAGTCATGAGAAAGCCGGCCGCAAGGTCGAAGTCATTGCCTGGAGTACGCATTGTGACGGAGATCGATCGCGTCTGGCGAGCGTCGGATGGCCCATAGGTGAGTTGGATTTCGAGAGGCTCTTCAATCGCAAGACAATCCAGGACCTGACGCGATGTCTGACCCGTCACTCTTTCGACAGGCGTTTGCAACATGGGGTCGTCAGTCGTGTGCCGGTGTTCGCTAGAAGTGGGTTCATTCATGATGGATGATGTTCTCCTTTCCAGCGCTTGGTGCGATCTCTTCGCTTGTCAGATGCTGCGCAGCATTTGAGCTCTTCACGCTTAGGACTCAGATCTCTTACTTGAAGAGAATCTTGGCCATCATGCCTTTGTCCTCATGGCTCAGCAGATGGCAGTGGAAGAGTGACATGCCCCTGATGATCGGGTCTGTGAAATCCATCATCAAATCAACATTCCCTTCAACGGGAACATTTACTGTATCCAGCCACTCCGGTCGCTTGAGTCGAACGCCGTTCTGGGCGTAGACAAGGAAGTGTACCTGATGGATGTGGAAGGGGTGCACTTCTTTGGTTTGGTTCGTGACCCGCCAGTGATGAAAGGCGCCGATGGATACTGTTGTCATGGGTGGATCTGACGGACGAAATTTCCTGCTATTGATGTAGAAGCCCTTTTTGTCCTCGGTGAAATTGACGAAAAAGTCCGGCGAGCTACTTTCTACCCGCTCGATCAAAGCTGGCGACAAAGGTTTGGAAATCGGTAGTCGGGCGTCGACCGGCGTAGGCGGAGGTATGGAACCTGGTTGCAAAACGTTGACCATGTCTGTCAGCACCATTGCCGGATTCGGGTCTCCATCGCTTCCTGTGTCAAAGCAACGTGTTCGCAATGTCGCTTGGGCTCCAGGCTTGGGACCGGTGATGATTGCTTCCACCCTTCCTGCCGGAGGAAGGAGAACATGGGTCGCAAATTCAACGGGGTGCCCTGGATTGTGAAAGGCCAGAGGCATTCCATCGAGAGCAACGATCTCAAGTTGTTCTCCGTCTACCTGCAAGTCAGCGTAGAGGTCGGGCGAGGCATTCACAATTCGCCAGAACTGTTGCTCGCCAGTGGTGACGGCGATCTGCGGTCGTAAGGCGCCGTTCACTGTGAAAATTCGTTCCGGTTGTTCGGTGGAACTACTGCAGGTCCTCGTCGAGAGTTCAATCTTACGCATCAATTCTTGAGAAGCTGGATCGTCCTTGCCGATTACCTGGTCCCGCAGCACTAGTATCCGCTCACGCATATGCTGAACTTCGGGAACGTATCGTTCAATGCCATCAATCACAATGGCCCCCGACAGACCGTCGAGATCTTGTTGATAGCTCTCTCCATGGGGATGCGTGTGATACCAGTAGAGACCGGGTGGCTGATCTAAAGGAATATTCACAACGTAGTGCAGTGACTGCCCCGGCATCGCCATCATGGTGATCACGTCATCCTGGGGAGCATCCGGCGACACATGAAGTCCGTGGAAATGCAAGTTCGTCATGTTCATGCATGGCCGTCGATGCACCGTTCATGAGACTCCGTGGACATTGCATTTACGTAGGTTAGCCGGATGTCTTCTCCGGGTTTCGCTCGAATGACGGGCGGGTCTTCACGCCCATTGAACGAGAACGCCGCCTTTCCAGTGTTCGGATCGTTGATCGCCGTCAGGTCGATAGGAGAACGGGTATCCGGCGGATTCGAAAGAAGCGGCGAGATGGAAGTCTGGGGCGAGTCTGTAGAAACTTGTGCGGTCATCTGCATATTGCCGAGGATGGCAATGCACATCGCACACGCGAAGGAAATCATGCGCCTTAGTGAGGTTCGAGTCGAGATCATACCGTGCCCCCTCCAGCTCCATCCGCATGTCTAAGTATTTATTAGCACGAGGCATGCCATTTGATTTCTCCTTTCGAAAAGCAGGCTGTCAGGGGCAGCAGGATTTCGGTTCATCCAAATCTCCGTCGGACCGCTGACGTCTGTCGGAGCGCTGACATCGGGTGACGTGGCGAGATCGGATACAGAAGCACAATCCGTTGGCACGGGCCTCGACCAACCGTGGCGCATCTGGTGTCGAAGGTTGTCGCCTTCTGTCGAGATTCCGACGGCCGCGCGAAATGCCCGACAAAGCAGTGTGCAGGCTAACTCAAAAGAACCCCTACCCATTCAACTACATTGCGGGATCTATCCGTCTTCAGCGGGTTTGGCATTGCAAATGCCCTAAGACTTGCAAGGCCGTAGAAGCGCAGGTTCAAACTTCGATGCCTTTGGGAGGACTGATCTATGTCAGCACACGTGCAGATAGCAGACGGGACTGTCACAAAATGTTCGACTACTACCGATTGCTACAGGTTCTTCGCTGAGGAAATGGACAGCCTATATCGGCTGGCCTTCCTTTTAACGGCAGACAACAACACGGCTGAACAGTGTTTTGTCGGTGGGTTAGGGGAATGTGTCGATCAGACCCACGTGTCCGCGGAGCGTGCCCGGTCGTGGGCTCGGCGCGCGATTGTCGATGACGCCATCCGGATCATCAGGCCAGTTCCGGAGAAAAGTGCGAACGAGTGCTTCGTCGAAGCAAAATCGCCGACAACCTTTGGTACGAGAAATCCCTTTGCGTTTGTTATTTCCCTTCGCGCCTTCGAACGGTTTGTCTTCGTGCTGTCAGTTCTCGAAGGTCATTCAGACGAAGATTGCCAAAGTCTTCTCAGATGCACGCGGCAGGAATTCGTGATGGCCCTCAAGAGCGCCTTAAGGCTATTTGCAGAAGCCAATCTTGGTGACGAACGCAATCAGGAAGCGATCTCTATTTGGCCGAAGCTCTTGAATTGACGATCAATGCTGGTAAAACCAGGTATGCTACCTCGTCTGAGGTGATGAGGGACAAGTCCGAAAGGAAGGCGTGCCAGCAGCTTTACCGATCAACTGACTCATCGCGAAGCCGAGACACCGAAGAATCTACACTTATTGCGGCTGCGGCATCAAACCCGAAATCTGCGCTGCCAATTCGGTTATGTCAACGTCGCGATCGAGAGACGGTCGGAAGATCCCATGCCTCTGCATCTTGTAGATCAGCGTAGTCCGCTTCAGGCCAAGTCTAGCGGCAGCTCCATCTCGTCCACCGATTACCCAGGAAGCCGCTTCAAGCGTGCGTAGAATCAGCGCGCGTTCGGAATCCATCAAAGTGGTAGGCGAGGGGGAAACGCCGATACGCTGTGTTCCGGCGTTCATCAACGGATTTGGAAGCACACCATCTTCAGAGAGGATCAAGGCGCGCTCGATCAAATTCTGCAGCTCACGGATGTTGCCGGGCCAGTCGTACGAGCAGAGGTCCAACATTGTTTCCTTGGGAATATTGTCGATTTGCCGGCCCAAACGCCGGCCAAGAAACTCGACAAAGTGCGCTACCAGGGCCGGGATGTCTTCACGGCGCTCTCGCAGTGGCGGCAACTGGACAGGAAATACATTGAGGCGAAAGTAGAGGTCACTGCGAAATTCGCCATTTCTCACCATCCCCGCCAAGTCGCGATGCGTTGCAGCCACGAGCCGAACATCCACTTGGTGAGTTCGGCTGCTGCCCAGACGTTCGAATTCCTGTTCCTGCAATATGCGCAGCAGTTTGGGCTGCAGCTGCGGCGGAATGTCGCCGACCTCGTCAAGGAAGAGGGTACCTTTATCGGCCAACTCGAACCGGCCAAGCTTTTGTGCGATTGCTCCAGTAAATGCACCTTTTTCGTGGCCGAACAATTCGCTTTCCAGAAGATCAAGCGGGATCGCGGCACAGTTCAGCTTGATGAATGGGCGTCCGCACCGCGGGCTGATATTGTGAATCGCGCGGGCGATCAGTTCCTTGCCCGTGCCGGTTTCACCTTGAATCAATACCGTGGAACTCGTTGGCGCTACTCGTCTGACACCATCGAGGACCGCATCCAATGCAGGACTGTCGCCAATGAGTTGCTCGAACTTGCGCGGGCGAGAACCTCGATCGCTGCTGTGATCCCCGCATTCACAATCTTCGGACGGCCGCACGGGATAACTGGTGCTCATCGTGTACCTTCCTTCTCGACTCAACGGTCGAGAGCTGCCCGGACGCTTTCAATCAAAATTTCATCGTCAAAGGGTTTCGGCAGGAACTCCACGGCACCTGCTCTCAGTGCCTGGAACCGCATCTCTTCGTCTCCGTGTGCGGTAATAAAGATGGTCGGAATCCTGCAACGTTCGGCATTCAGCCTTGCCTGCAACTCCAGCCCGGACATTCCCGGCATGCGAATATCCGTAATCAAACATGCCGTCTCTTGCTGATTGCCCGACGTGAGAAATGCTTCCGCCGAATCGAATCCTCGCGAAGGGAATCCAGCAGATCTCAGCAGCTCTTGCAGCGTGCCGCGTACCGAGTCATCATCGTCGACGATCGCTACGAGTTTGGTTTCCTTCTTGCAACTCATGAAACCAACTATGCGCTCATGGTCAAAGCGATGCAATCATACGTTCGTATGAGCATCCGATGGCTTTGAGCGTTGTTCCGGCACCCCGCTCGGGATGGGAAGGGTAAATGAGAAGCATGCGCCGTGCGGCGAGTTGTTGGCTGCCCACAGGCGGCCACCGTGCGATTCAACGATGGAACGGCTTATCCGAAGCCCCATGCCCAGGCCATGAGGCTTGGTGGTAAAGAAGGCATCAAATATCTGTTTTTCCTGTTCAGCGGGCAAGCCCATGCCGGAATCAGTGACCGAAATCATTAGGCACTTATCTTCTTCCCTCCGCGATCGGATGGCGAGTTCGCGTGTTTGATTGACCTCCTTCATCGCATCGATGCTGTTCATGATGAGATTCATCATGACTTGCTGAACCTGCACAGAGTCGGCCATGACCTTGGGAAGTTCTGTGTCAAGGTCGGTGCGGATGGAAATGGAATATCTATTCGCTTCGTTTCGCAGCAGAGCGATCATTTCTCCAATAAGGTCATTCGCATCGACCAGCTGCTGCTTCGATTCGCCCTTTTTCGAAATAGATCGGACGCGGTTGATGATCTCTGCGGCTCGCTTTGCATTTCGAATAACTCCAGATGCAGCCTCGCGCGCTTCTCCCAAATCAGGATCGTCTCGCGTAAG
>Ga0302326_10013290_pt1 | contig 17464 bp, 18 predicted proteins | sample Palsa_T0_3_FD_202264 | JGI IMG/M metagenome (GOLD analysis project Ga0302326, IMG submission 202264) | Peat permafrost microbial communities from Stordalen Mire near Abisko, Sweden - Palsa_T0_3 | ecosystem: Environmental > Terrestrial > Soil > Palsa > Peat permafrost | place: Sweden: Abisko... | reverse complement strand
CGTAACCGCCGAAGCCGGCTCACACCCAATCCCTTCAGCCCCAATCTCCGCCTTGGCCAGCGCAATCTCGCGCTCATTCACCTGCTCGCACCATCCGCCGGATGTGGCAATCACGCGAGCCGCCTTCTTCCAACTGGCAGGATTGCCAATGCGAATCGCGCTGGCCCGCGTCTCCGCGACCACCGGCTCAAGTTGGCCTTCGCCGCCATTCTGCAGCCAGCGATACAGCGGGTTCGCTCCCTCGGCCTGGATCACACTCATCTTCGGCACGCGCCGGATAAAGCCGAGCTGCTTCATCTCCGCAAATCCTTTGCCCAGCGCCGAGACGTTGGCAAGATTTCCTCCAGGCACAATCACATGATGCGGCACCTGCCACTCCATCTGCTCCAGCAGTTCGAACGCCGGCGTCTTCTGTCCCTCCAGACGGTATGGGTTCACAGAATTCAGCAAATACACCGGAGCGCGTTCCACGATCTCCGCCAGCACTCGCACGCAGCCATCGAAATCCGTGCGCAGTTGCACTGTCGTTGAACCATAATCCATCGCCTGCGAGAGCTTGCCCCATGCAATCTGCCCTTCAGGGATCAGCACCAGGCTACGCAGACCTGCTCGTGCCGCATAAGCCGCCATTGCCGCGCTGGTGTTTCCCGTAGATGCGCAAGCTACCCACTCGAATCCCGCGGCCACAGCCACGCTCAGGGCAGCGGTCATGCCCGTGTCCTTGAAGCTGCCGGTAGGATTCATCCCCTGGTGCTTGGCCAGCAGCCAGTTCATCCCCAGGGCTTCGGCCGCACGCGGCATCTCATATAGCGGCGTATTGCCTTCGCGCAGAGTCACTATCTTTTCATCGGCCACGATCGGAAGCAGGTCGCGGAAGCGCCACACCCCGCTCTGGTCGATAGAAAGTGTTGAGGTCTTCCGCTCCTGCCACAAGTATCGCAACGCACCAGGATTCGGCCTGTTCTTCGCTACCGGCCGGCTTGCGGAATAAGGCTCTTGTACCTCACTCTCCGCTCCTTCACTCCACGGGTATTCCACCTCAAACAGGTCCGCGCATGTACGGCAGCGGAAATTGCTCCGCGCCTCACCGGGCTTGATGCGCTCACCGCATCCGGTGCATCTTAGTAGATGTGTCAATACGCTCATTGGTGCCTCTAGTCTACCGTGCCGCGCGCGTGAACCTTTTTTGCACAGCACCGCTTGTTGCAGTAGTGTTATTGGCCTCAAGCACCCTTTCTCCGGCGCAAAACCCACCTGTTATGACACCGAAGGTCCTGCACATAGCCGCCGCCGCCGACCTGCAACCGGTGATGCCCACGCTCACTGAAGCCTATGAGCGCGAATCCGGTATTAAGCTCATCGTCAGCTTCGGCTCCTCTGCCACGCTTACTCAGCAAATCACCAATGGCGACCCGCAGGATGTCTTCCTCTCCGCGGACATGGCCCACCCGCAGATGCTTGCGGATGCAAAGCTCACTGACGGCACTCCAGTCTCCTACGCCACCGGCAAGCTTGTTCTGTGGGCGCGCAATGACTCACCCGCGCAGCCGCTCTCCATCGCCTCGCTCACCAACGCGCGAGTCATGCGCATTGCCGTCGCCAATGACGCCCACGCGCCTTATGGTCTCGCTGCCACTCAGGTTCTGACCAGCCTCGGCATCCTCGCCAAGGTCAAAGCGAAGCTTGTCGTTGGCGAAAACATCGCCCAGACCTCGCAGCTTGCGGAATCCGGCAATGCCCAGGCCGGTCTCATCTCTCTCACTCTCGCCAATTCAGCGCACTTCCGCTCTCTGGGCAGCTTTATCCCTATTCCAGACACCGCCTACAACCCGCTGCACCAGGGCGCCGTCGTGCTGCGGTCCAGCTCCCAAAAGCAGCTGGCGCACGACTTCCTGCGCTGGCTCACCAGCGAGCCTGTCCAGAACGGCCTGCATAACCTCGGCCTCGAACCGGCAAAGTAAAGTTATCCTTTCCTCCATGGACTTCGCAGCCCTCGGCCTCACGCTGCGTCTCGCGATGCTGACCACGCTCTGCCTGCTGGTCCTGGCTACGCCGCTGGCTGCCTTCATCGCGCGCCGCGACGCGCTCGTGGCCCGACTGCTGCAAGCCACCGTGGCTCTGCCGCTGGTGCTTCCGCCCACAGTGCTGGGCTTCTATCTTCTGGTCACACTCGGCCCGGCCACACTCTTCGGACGCGCTCTGATCCACTTGCTCGGCCATCCGCTGGCCTTCACCTTCACTGGCCTCGTCGTCGGCTCCATCGTCTTCAGCCTGCCGTTTGCTGTGCTGCCCTTGCTTCTCGGCTTTCAGTCCGTCGATCCCGTGCTCACTGGCACTGCCGCCGTCCTCGGCGCTTCGCCTCTCACCGTCTTCCACCGCATCACGCTGCCGCTGGCTCGCACCAGCTTCCTCACCGCCGCTGTTCTCACCTTCGCGCACACTGTCGGCGAATTCGGCGTCGTTCTCATGATCGGCGGCGACATACCCGGCATCACTCGCACTCTTTCCATCTCCATCTTTGACCAGGTGCAGGAGCTCAACTACGCTGCCGCCAACCGCACTTCGCTGCTGCTGATCGCCGGCTCGTTTCTAGCTTTGCTGGCCCTCTATGCTCGCCGCTCCAGCCGGAGGAACTCCGATGCCTGACATTCTTCTGCCGCATCACGAACTCACTGCCGAAGCCACTCTCGGCCCGTTGCATCTGCATGCCAGCCTCACCCTGAGCGCTCCGTGGACGGTCATTTTCGGCCCCTCTGGCAGCGGTAAAAGCTCATTGTTATTAGCTGCTTGTGGACTTATCCCTGAAGCAAAGGTTGATTTCCTGGGTTTCTCGACAGATGGTTCACACACCCAACTTGAGAAGCTAGCCACTCACCGCCGCGCTCTGGGCTATGCGCCGCAGCATGCCGCGCTCTTTCCGCACCTAAGTGCCGAGGACAACATCCGCTTTCCCTCGCAAGTCTGCGAGTCCCCATCCAAAAATTCAGACATGATAAAAAACGTGCTCGCGCTTTTCAATCTAGGCGGTCTCGCCGACCGCATGCCGGCCAGGCTCTCCGGAGGCGAGCGCCGTCGCGTCGCTCTGGCCCGCGCCTTCACCGTTCCTAACTGCCGCCTGATGCTTTTGGACGAACCCTTCACCGGCCTTGACCGCAAACTCCGGGACGATCTTCTTCCCGCGATGCAGGCCTGGCTCGCCGTGCGCAAGATCCCAGTGCTCTCCGTCACGCATGATGTGGATGAAGCTCTTCTACTCGGCGCCGATGTCATCCGCATCGAAGATGGCCGCGTACTCGCGCAAGGTCCAGCAGCAGAAGTTCTGGCCACCGAACGCGAGCGCCTGCTCCAAACTCTGAGCTAATACTTGCGCTAGCGCATCACTACCGGCTCTCGCTCCAGTCGCACACGGAACATCTCCCACACCCGCTCATCAATCGTGCTTTTCACGCGCAGCACGTCAGCAAACGTCGCGCCGCCACGGTTTATCAACGCCAGCGTGTGCCGCGAGGAGATACCCACTGGCCCCTTGCCCCATCCCTTCACAAATCCCGCGCGCTCTAGCAGCCACGCCGCCGGCAGCTTGATTCTGCCTTCTCCTGCCGGCCAGTTTGGGACTTCAGCCTCCGCAACGCTGGCCGCCGCAGCAATCTTCGATAGCTGCTCTGCCGCAACAATCGGGTTCTTGAAGAACGAGCCTACCGTGCGATTCTCCGCATCACCCTCCACCAGCAGCATCCCTTTGCCGCGCCGAATCTCGCGCACCGTCGCGGCCACTTCGGTCAGGCTCGGACATGCATCCGCACCGAAGCGCTTCTGCAGCTCCGCATACTTCAGCGTTGCCGCTCCATCCTTGCGCAACCGGAATCGCACATGCGACACGATGAACCGCCCCGGCTCCTCGGTATTGAAGCGACTCTCGCGGTATTTGAACCGGCATGACTTCCTGGGGATATCCACGAACATCCCAGCCTCACGGTCGTAGGCACGCACGCTCTCAATCGTTTCGGAAACTTCCTGCCCATACGCTCCCACGTTCTGCACCGGTGTTCCGCCCACGCTTCCCGGAATTCCCGCCATGCACTCGATGCCCGCATATCCCGCAGTCACCATGTGCTCGACAAATCCATCCCAGCTTTCGCCCGCGCCTACGTCAAATATTCCATCTCCACAATCAACAACGCCGCTAATCCCCATCCGCAGCACCAGGCCATCGAACCCGTGATCGCGCACCAGCAGGTTGCTTCCGCCGCCCAGCACAAACAGCGGCAGGCCGCGTTCACCGGCCCACTCCACCGCCTTCACCACATCGGCTTCACTCTTAGCAAGGGCAAAGAACTTCGCCGCGCCGCCCACCCCAAAGGTAGTCAGCGGCGCCAGCGCAACCTCTTCCCGAATCTCCATCGCTGCCTTCAGCACAGCTAAGAGATTACGCGAATCTCAGTCCGAGTTGCCCGTTTATGTCTGCCTGAAATCTGCTGTTTGAGTACATCAGTAACTACGGCTCAAAGCTGGTGAATCGGACCCCCGCGCCGTACAATCAAAGAGACAAAGAATTACGAAGGAGAACCCTAAAAAAATGTACCCAGAGATGATGTTGATCCCCATGCGTGAAGAGCTGACCCAGGCCGGCATCGCTGAAGCCCGCACCTCCGCCGAAGTTGACGCCGCCATTGCCCAGCCGGGCACCACCATGCTGGTGGTCAATTCCATCTGCGGCTGCGCCGCCGGCAAGATGCGCCCCGGCGTTCGCCTCGCCCTGCAGCACGGCACCAAGCCGGACCATGCGGTCACCGTCTTCGCCGGTCAGGATTCCCAGGCTACGCAGCGCGCCCGCGGCTACTTTCAGGGCCATCCTCCCACCTCGCCTGCTATCGCCATCCTGCGCGACGGCCAACTCGTCTACCTGATGCAACGCTCGGCAATCGAGAGCTCCACCGCTCCCGCCATCGCCCAGGCGCTGACCAAGGCCTTCGACACCTACTGCGTGAAGTCGGCTGTCTAAGTTTTCCCTAATCAGTTTTCTGATAACTAACACCTAAACTGTCGCGCTCATCCGCCGATAAGGCGTGTATGAACTCGCGCCTTCTATCCTTCTCCGCTCACACTGTACCAATCCAGGGTCCGGCAGATACGCGTTGGCTGCTCGGCCCCAGCCCGGCAGCTGCACAGCTCTGGCTGCAGATTCGCCGTGTTGCTCCTCTCTTCCGCACTGCCTTGCTGCTGGGCGAGCCCGGCAGCGGCGCTGAATATGCCGCTCGCCTTTTGCACGATCTTTCACACGCCGCACATCAGCCTTTCGTAATGCTTTCGGCCGCTGAGGCCGAAACTCACTTCCGCTCCCATCCCCAACCCTCGACCGAAGGCGTTATCTTCCTTCCTGAGCTCGAAAGCCTATCGCCCGCGGCACAGAATGGTCTGCTCTATTTGCTGCGCCGTCGGACCAGCCGCTCGCCGCGAGTCATCGTTGCATCCAGCCGCAACCTGCGCACGCTAGTCGCCGCCAATCGCTTCAATCCAGAACTCGCCGTGGCGCTCGGTGCCATCCAGATTGCATTGCCTGCGCTCCGCGACCGCAGCGAAGACATTGCTTCACTCGCCTACAACGCTCTGCAACTGTGCGCCTCAGGGCACAACCTTACTGCACCCAACCTCTCACCTTGTCTTCTGGAGGCCGCGAGCAGCTTCTCCTGGCCGGGTAACATCGACCAGCTCCGTGCCGTCTTCGATTGGCTCATGGAAACCCACGGCAACGAGCCCGTCCTCTATGCCCGCGATCTGCAGTCTGCTCTCACAGTTCTCTCCCAATCCGCATCAGACTCGAATACCGCGCCTCAATCTGCCGAGCCTCGCCTCGTCCGCCTTGACCTCGTCGTGCGGGAGCATGTTCACTCCGTGCTCAGAGCCTGCCAGGGCAACAAGCTTCGCGCCGCAGAGGTGCTCGGCATCAGCCGCTCTACCCTCTATCGCATGCTGGACCAGGACGCGCCCGCCCCCGAAGCCGGCGCTGATTTCGCCATCGCCGTCTGATAGCCTTGCAGCATGACCTTGAGTCGCACAAAGGAGACCCCTGCAACCGCTTCCCTGCGCGTCGCCGTACTTGGCGCCGGCAAGATGGGCGGAATCCTGCTGCAGGCCTTCCTCAAGAGCGACCTCTTCCCCGCTGACCTGATCGTGGCCACGGTTGCACATGAAGTTCGCGCCCAGTCGCTCGCCCAACAGCTCGGCATCTCCGTCACTACCGACAACCTCGCTGCCGCTAAATCCGCGGACATCATTCTGCTCGGCGTAAAGCCGTTACAGGTTGCCGATGTAGTTCGCGAGATCGCTCCCGCGCTGACTCCCGACAAGCTCCTCATCTCTTTTGCCGCATCTGTCGGAACTGCCGCCATCGAAGCCGCAGCAGGCCGCAATGTAGCCGTCATCCGCGCCATGCCAAATACACCCGCAGCGCAGGGCGCCGGCATCACCGCAATCTGCCGCGGCAAACACGTCTCGGATGAGCAACTCGCGCTCGCACAGCATCTCTTCGCGACTGTCGGCCGTACGGTGGTCGTCGACGAAAAACACATGGACGCCGTCACCGGCCTCTCCGGCTCGGGCCCTGCCTTCCTCTACATCATCATTGAGGCGCTCGCTGAAGCCGGCGTCAACGTCGGCCTTCCCCGCGACGTTGCTACATTGCTCGCCGCGCAGACCACCTATGGCGCAGCCAAGATGGTGCTCGAAACCGGCTCGCACCCTGCGCTGCTCAAGGATGAAGTGACCACGCCCGCAGGTTGCACCGTCGACGGCATCCTTGAGCTCGAAAAAGGCGGCCTGCGAGTCACGCTCATCAAAGCCGTCAAGCGCGCCACCGAGCGTGCCCGCGAACTCGCCAACAACTAGAACTACAATCGACTCATGAGTCGAATCATCAGCGCCATTCGCAACGGCCGCGGTCTGCCTGCTTACACGGCCTTCGTCGTCGCCTTCATGGTGCTCGTCATTTTGGAAGGAGCTGTTGTTCGCGCCACCGGCTCTGGCGCCGGCTGCGGAGCCCACTGGCCGCTCTGCAACGGCGAAATTCTGCCCCACCATCCCCGTCTCGCCACAATCATCGAATTCACTCACCGCTCGCTCACCGGCATCTGCACCACGCTGGTAGCTGTATTGATTGCATGGACGTTTCTCGCTCGCACGCGCGGTGATCGTGGGCGCAAAGCCACCGTCGCAACGGGCATCCTTCTGATTACCGAAGGCGCGCTCGGAGCACTGCTTGTCCTGGGCCGCTACGTCGAGAACAATGCCTCAACGGCGCGGGTGATCGTGCAATGCGTCCACTTCTCGAACACCATGTTTTTGCTCGCGGCGATGACCCTGACGTGGTGGTGGCTCCGCCCGCGAGAAGTCACTCCGCTCTGCCCTACCGGCCGCATCGCGGCCATCCTTGCCCTGCTCGCAACGCTCCTCACCGGAGCCACAGGTTCAGTGGCAGCTCTGGCGGACACGCTCTTCCCATCGCCTTCACTGCGTGCCGCTCTCGCGCAGGACTTCAACGCCAATGCCCCGCTGCTGATTCACATGCGTTGGATCCATCCCGCCGCTGCTCTGCTTGCCTTCGCCGCGTCTCTGTGGCTGCTGCCGCAACTACGCTCTCTCCCGCGTATTTGGCTGGCAGTACTTATTTTCGCTCAGATAGCGCTTGGGGTAGCGGATGTTCTTCTGCTCGCGCCGCTTTACATGCAGGTGCTTCACCTGCTCTTCGCAGATCTCTACTGGATCGCGCTCGTCGCTGCATGCTCCGGCTTGCTCATGCCGGCAAGCGCAGCAGACAAGCAGATTGCTTGATTTTTATTTGATGATGGCGTTGTAGCCGTCGCCCTGCAGCCGCTGCCGCATGGCTTCGGCGTCTTTGCGGTACGCAAAGGGGCCAATCTGGATGTGTATCAGCTTGTCTTGTGGCTCCGCACGAGCGCTTACGGCATACCCGCGGCCTTTCAGCGAGCCTAGCAGCAGATCGGCGTCTTCCTGGTGCGACACGGCTGCCACCTGCACAATGAAGCTGCCCGTCGCCATGGGGGTTGGCCCTGGCCCTCCACCTGGCTGTGTGGTCACCGGCACCGCCACCACTGTGCTCCCGGTTGCTCCGGAATGACCAGCAGCAGCCGGCGGCGGTGGCAACCGCACAATAGGCGCGGCACCCGGCGCGGCATTCGGAGCGCCGTTTGGCTGTGTCGGGACTGTAGCAGCTACGGCTGTATTCGCAGGTGTGGCCGCATGTGTATTTGAGGCGGACGCATTCGCCGCATTCCCAGCGGTCGTCGCCACCCCAGGCAAAGTACTGTCCGGCGCAAGCACGACCACCGGCTTGCTGCCTGCAGGCGATCCAGCCGCCGGTTTGAAATTATTGAACGCAGGGTTCGTGCCGTTCTCCGCATCGGGATCAACATTGGCTGCCGCGCTGATCTGCCGCCCGCGCATGTTGTAGCCCAGGCCGAAGAACAGGCCGCAAATCAAGACCAGCCCGAAGAAAATACCCAGGATGGCGCTCATGCTGAGCGTCAGTTCGCGCTCTTTGCGCGGCAGGCCGTCTTCTTCACGCGTGTAATCCATGGCAGACAACGCAGATAGTTAGAAATTCAAAATCCAGTTAGAACCTGAAGTAAAATCCCAGGCCAGGCTCAAACGTGCTGGTGTGCTTCAAAATCGTCAGGTAATTGTCGCCGAAATCCGGTGCCAGGAAAAATGTCTGCCGGAATGATGCGCGCAGGCCGAACTTCCCGCTGGCGAATTCCTGCTGCAGGCCCACACTGTAGTAATAAACCATGCGATATTGCTGGCGTTCTCCCTGCCCGCCATGCGAGGTCGGCATGAACTTCATCGTTCCTGCACCGGCGGAGGCGAACGGCTGCATCCCGAAGATCTGATGCCCAGGCGTTACCACATAGCCCAGCGACTCCTCGTCCACGTTCGTCTGCACGTTATACGGCGAACTCACAAAAGCCGAAGTTCCCGAACCGGAGTAGGCCTCTGTATATCGCGCATAGCTGTAGTTGCCCTCAAAGCCCAGCAACGGCTTGGCAATATAACGCACTGTGACCAGCGCTCCCAGGGTATTCGAACCCTGGGCCTGAACGGTCTGCCCCACGTTCGGCCCGGTGGCAGTAATTGGCCCTGACACCGACGAATTGAAGATGCCCTCGCCCTGCACGCCGATATCAATGCGTGCCAGCTGCTTATCAAACGGAGTAACCGTGGGAGATGCCTGTGCGGCGGCGCTCAAACTGCCCATCAAAAGTACGCCTGCAAATAGGTACAAAGCTTTCTGGATCAAGAGGTAAAGGCTCCGGGCGCAAAACGGCGCTGTGCGCTTAGTTTACAGCTTTTGCCATGTTGGTTACAGCTTTTGGAGTAACCTCTGCGGCTCAGGCTGCTGAGCCTTGCAGCCATCAGGTTAGCGAGCTTTACCGGATCGGCTCAATTTGTTGGCTTTCGCCCGTCGCGCCACGCGAGTCAGCAGCGCTGTCGTCCCACCCAGTCCTACACCGCACAAAATGCAGATCATCCACCCCAACGCCGGGGCGGTCAGCTCGCGGAATCCCAGCACCAGCCCTAGCGCCGCCGCCAATGCCACAGCCCAATGCGTAGCTCGCACCAGTTCCACCACCAGCAACGCTGCCGCCGTGGCCAGTAGTACCAGCGCCGCTGGCCGCGGATGCGCCGCCCCGAGCCGCGCACACGCCAGTAGCGCCAGCAGAAGACCTACCGCCCCTGGGATCACCCTCCCCGGCCGGTTCAGCTCCACATAGATCAGCAAAAGCCCCACTGCAAACAACGCCAGCGCAGCATCCACCGGCAGCCGCGCCAGCAGGCTGGGCAAACTGCTCATGGAATAGCTTGGCCATGCTGTATCAGCAACTGCCGCAGCGCCAGCGCTCCCGGGTTCGTCGGCTCCAGTTGCAGCGCCTGAATCACGTCACCCGAGCTCAGGCTGAGCGAGTTTGCCGTGTAATCCAGCCTGCCCAGCACCACCCATGCCGCTGCATTCGGCTGTATCTGCAGGGACAGGCGCGCCTCTTTCCGCGCCGCGTCCGCCTGCCCGCTCAGCTCTCTCACCTGCGCCAGCCCGGCATGCGCCGCTGCCGATCTTGGGTCTACCGCCAGCGCCGCGCTGAACTGCCCTTCTGCCTCCGGCAACAAGCCCTGCCCAAGGTAGTCGCGCCCTAACTGCACATTCTGCGCGAGGCGCTCTGCTGGCGGAAGCGAGGCTAGCCGCTCCGCGCGCATCTGGTCCATCTCGAACGCCGCCTGCCGATAGCTAGCCTCCGTATACACGCGCTCGATTCGCTCCACCGGAGCAAAGCTGCTGTCGGCATTCGGCGTAAGCCGTGTGCCCGCTGTTACCGTAGCCAGCCGCACGCGCAGGTCGATCGCATCTTTGTCCTCGGGCTTGAGCTTCAGCGCCGCTTCGACTTCATGCGAAGCATTGACCGTATCGCCCCGGCGAAACAGCGCCAGTGCCAGGTTGTAGTGATAATCCTCATTGGAAAAGTCGGCCTGCGATGCGCGCTGGAACTGCGCCACGGCATCTTTACCCTGCCGGCTCATCGCTACGCCCTGGTCGTTGACCACCTCCGGCAGCGGCAGACGCCCGGCAACAAAGCCGAACGCCTCCTCAGCGCCGGCATAGTTCGCGTTGTTGAACCACGCTAGCCCCAGGTAGAAATTGGTTTCTAGTGCTACCCGGTCACCCGGAGACACCTTTGCCAGCGTCGCTGCCGCGGAAGTAAAGTCGCGCTCCGCATACTGCTCTTTGCCCAGCGCCAGCAGCGCCGCCGCATAATCAGGCGCCAGCGCCACGGCAGCCTTCAGCCGTTGCAGCCGCTCTTCCGGCGTCGCCGCATTGGCTCCGCGGATGTAGTCCTCAAACGCCGGCAGCACCACTGCGCCAGGCACCGCCAGGAATGTCTGCTCCGCGATATTGAAGTGTGGGTCCAGCGCGTGCGCGATCTTCCACGCAATCGAGTTCTCTGCATCGAATAGATGATCCAGGTTTGCGCCACCCTGAACCGGCGCGGAAAGCGTCAGGTCGTCGACTGACAGCACCTGCGCCTGGATCGTAATGCTCTCGTTAGCTGTCGCAGCTGCCGTAGTCGTTCCATCCGCCGTTGTGCCTGCAGGCTGCGTCACATTGAAACTGCCGATAATGATGAAGTTTGCATCCAGCTGCTGCGCAATTTTGATCGCCGTAGCCCGCGACGGCTTGAAACCCTCCGGCAAGCCCAGGTGTTCATACGCAAACACGCGGTCATCCCGCGAGAGCGTCAGAAACCCGACTGAAGTCAGCCGCTTGTCCAGTGTGTCTGGAAACGAGTCCCCGATCCAGCTCAAGGACGGATTTCCGGAGCGGTTCTCGAATGGCAGCACCAGCACAACGCGCCCGCCGCTCTCCTGCGCCCGCGCTGCCGCACCTGCCAACAGGCCCAATACCCCCAACATCACCGCGAACAACTTCAGCACAAACCGCATAAGAAGATTATAGGCGGCGGCAACGACCTTCTGCTGCCACCCGGCTCTAGCGCCGGCCGAACACTTCTCCCATGCGCCGCACCTGCGCCCCCACTCCGCGCAGCTTCTCTTCCATCCGCTCGTATCCACGGTCCATGTGGTACACGCGGTCCAGGATGCTTTCGCCATCCGCCACCAGCGCGCCCAGCACCAGCGCTGCGCTCGCGCGCAGGTCACTGCACATCACCGCCGCCGATTGTAGCTTGGTCTTCCCCTTCACCGTAGCCGAACGCCCCGAAACCGCAATGTTCGCGCCCATGCGGTTCAGCTCGCTCACATGCATAAAGCGGTTCTCAAAAATATTTTCCGTCACCGTCGACGTTCCCTCAGCCTGCGTCAGCAGCGCCATGAACTGCGCCTGCATGTCCGTCGGAAACCCCGGATACTCCTCCGTCGTAATGTCCACCGCACGCAACGACCCGCCCGAATGCACGCGCACATGCTCCTTGCCGATATCCAGTTTCACGCCGCTTTGCTCGAGCTTGCCCAGCAGTGCGCCCAGATGCTCCGGATTGCACCCATCCACATTCAGGTCGCCTCCGGTGATCGCGCCTGCAATCAGAAACGTTCCCGCCTCAATGCGGTCGGGATTGATGCGATGCCGTGCTCCGTGCAGCTTGGCTACACCCTTAACGCGGATCTCTGAAGTTCCTGCCCCCTCAATCTTCGCGCCCATCGCATTTAGCAATGCGGCCAGGTCGCTCACCTCCGGCTCGCGCGCACAGTTCTCGAACAGACTTTCGCCTTCAGCCATCGCCGCAGCCATCAGCAGGTCTTCCGTGCCGGTCACCGTAATTTTGTCGAAGACAATGTGTGCGCCCTTCAGCCGGTTCGCTCGCGCCTCAAGATATCCGTGGGCCTGGGTGATCGTCGCGCCCATCGCCTCCAACCCTTTGATGTGCAGATCGATAGGCCGGCCGCCGATGGCGCATCCTCCCGGCATCGCCACGCGCGCCATGCCGGTGCGCGCCACCAGCGGCCCCAGTACCAGCGAGCTCGCGCGCATCGTCTTCACAATTTCGTATTTCGCCACCGGGTCACTCAGCACCGCGCACTGAATGCTCGTGCGGTGCTGCGCGCGCCCGTACCCCAGCTCCACCTTCGCGCCCATCGATTCCAGTAGCTTGCGCTCCGTCTCAATGTCCTGCACCTGCGGAATGTTTTCCAGCACCACCTCATCCTCGGTCAAAATAGCCGCAGCCATGCACGGCAGCGCCGAGTTCTTTGCCCCCGATATCTTGACCGTCCCCAACAGCGGGTTTCCCCCGCGAATCACAAACTTGTCCATACCCTGAGTTTAGTGGCCTCCGCCGCTAGGAAAACCTGCGGGAAAATCTGGCGTACCTGAGCGTGCACGGCGAGCCTCTACACCCATAACCTCGCGCACAAGAAAAATTGCCACCACCGTTATCCGGTTTACCCGGTCGCGGTGCGGCAATTTGTCTCTATAGCGGTCTGCTTACGCCTGCGGGGGCGGCCCATGATGCTGCCAATGGTCGCCACGTTCACCGCGCCCATGGTGTATCGACTTCAACTGCTCCAGTTGCTGCGGAGTGAGCACCGTCGCCAGCTGCTGGTTCGTGCTCTGCTGGATCGCATGCATCTGCTGGCGGAAGTCCTGCGGCTGGCCGTTCTGATGGCTCTGGAATAGCGCCTTCATCTGTTCGTCGCGGCTGGCAAAAATCGGTGCCAGCTTCGCCGTCGTCTCCGGCGTCAGGTTCAGCTCCTTGCCGATGTGATTGGCCTGGCGCTGCGGATTGGGCTGGTGGTGCCCATGGCGAAAATGCTTTTGACCGTCCTGCGATGGCGTCGTCGGATTCTGCGCAACGGCCACGCTGGCGGCAAGGGCTAAGGCTAGGGCTGCTGGGACAAATATTCGCTTCATCGAGTTCTCCTTCAGCGGCTGGGGAAGATCTCCGCTACTCAGTAAAAACACACCGGCCCGAAAAGGTTGTTGCGTCTTACTTCCCCACGTCTGCGTCTAAATTTACTCCCCAGCCTGGTTTTTTGCCAGTGCAATTTCCATCTCCGTCCGCACCGCATCCATTAATTCTTCGCGCCCCTCAAAATGCTCCGGCCACATCACCGGCAGAAACTGCACAACCGCCTCGCCGGGATAGATCTTGAAGCTCCCTTTCCGCATCATCCCAGCTGTCCCCCGGATGATGACAGGGACCATAGGCGCTCCGGTCTCCGCGGCCAGAAAAAACCCGCCCTTCTTGAACGGCAGCAGATTCCCGTCCGGCGACCGTGTTCCCTCCGGAAACAGCACAATATTCCGCCCACCGCGCAGCACCTCTGCCGCATACTCCACGCTCTTCTGCGCCTCTTCCCTTGAGTGCCCTCGCGACACCGGAATGTACTTGCCCATGCGCATCGCCATCCCCAGAATAGGAATCCCCATTAGTTTTTGCTTGATGAAGACACTCGACATACCCGGCAACGACGGCAGCAGCACCGGCGCATCCATATTTGAAACGTGATTGCTCACAAAAATGCATGGTTGCCCAGGCAGGTTCTCCGTGCCCTCAACGCGCACCCGAACCCCCGCCGCCCTCACCCCCAGCCAGACAATCCCCATCCCCCAGCGGTACATCAGCCTGAAGTCATTTCGCATCGTGGCCCATGGAATAGCCACCATCGCCGCCGGCACGCCCAACCCAATCCATACCGTCAACAATTTCAGCGCAGCAAACATACAGCCCCAGCATACAGTGACAGTTCACAACTCTTGTGAATCCCCCTGGACGCATACCCGTTTCTCCACGATCATCTCTCTATGCCGTCAGCCTGTCCTTATCGAATCCGCGTCGCCACACCTGCTGACGTCCCCGCACTGCGCTCGCTGATTGAACAATCAGTTCGCTCGCTGCAGAAACACGACTACACTCCCGCGCAGATCGAAGGTGCGCTCGACCACGCTCTCGGCCTCGATACCCAGCTCATCGAAGACCGTACCTACTTTGTCGCCGAGCTCCTCGATTCATCCGATATTGCCGGCTGCGGCGGCTGGAGCTATCGAAGAACCCTCTTCGGCAGCGACCACGGCCCCGGCCGTGAAGCAGCCTTCCTCGATCCCAATACTGACGCTGCAAAGATCCGCGCCATCTTCGTCCATCCTGAGCACGCCCGCCGCGGCCTCGGCACTCTCATCCTCGAGTACTGTGAGCAGCAAGCACGCTTCGCCCATTTCACTCATTTCGAAATGGGTTCAACCCTCACCGGTGTCCCACTCTACAAGCTACGCGGCTACACTCTTCGCGAAACCATCAACGTCCCGCTTCCCAACGGTGAAGTCCTTTCCATTGTTCGCATGATGAAATGAATTACATCCGAGCCCGCAGCGCAGCCGGCAACTTTTCGTAGATCCCGCCAAACCCTCCATTCGATAGGATCGCCACCACATCGCCACTCTTCAGCCGCGGCGATATCTCCTCCACAATCGCGTCAGCATTCGCGCACAGCACTGCTGGAATCCCCCATGCCTTGAGACCGCAAATTACGCCCTCCGGCTCCAGCCGCTCATTCACCGGGATCGCCTCGCTCTTGAACACCTGCCCCAGCACCACCGCATCGGCCAGTGCCAGGCTCTCCACCAGCTCCCGCTCAAACACATTGCGGCGCAGGGTATTCGATCGCGGCTCCAGCACCGCCCACAATCTTCGCCCCGCATATGCCGCACGCAACGCGCGCAACGTCTCGCGTATCGCCGTCGGATGGTGCGCGAAGTCGTCAATCACCGTCACGCCCGCAATCTCCGCGCGCACCTCCAGCCGCCGCTTCACGCTCTTGAACGTCGCCAGCGCTTCCACAATCGCTGCCACCGAAACACGCTGCCCCCCAGCCAGCGCCGCTGCCGCAGTAGCGTTCAGCGCATTATGCTCGCCAGCCATTGGCAGCCTCAGCCGCGCGAACTCCACACCCTCGCGCTCCAATGTCCAGCTCGTCAAACTCCCTTGCTGATGCAAATTCGTCACGCGCCAGTGAGAATTTTTCTCAAACCCGTACCTCTCCACCTTGCAGAACGCCTTTGCGCAACACTCGGTTACATTCTCACTACCGTCAAACGCCACCAGCCGGCCCCGCTGCGGAATCAAATTCACCATACGCTTGAACGCCGTCTTCACCGCCGCCAGGTCCGCGTAAATGTCCGCATGATCAAACTCCACATGCGTCAGGATGGCCGCATCGGGAAAGTAGTGCAGAAACTTCGGCCCCTTGTCGAAGAAAGCAGTGTCATACTCGTCGCCTTCGAGTATGAACGGCCCCGTCCTACCCTCGACATGAAAGCTCGTCCCAAAATTCTCCGCCACACCACCAATCAAAAACGACGGCTTCCATTTCGCATCTTTTCTGTTCGCTGTCTCATAGATCCACGCCAGCATGCTCGTCGTTGTCGTCTTGCCGTGCGTTCCGCATACCACCAGCGATTCCCGTCCCGGCAAAAACTCATCATGGATCATCGCTGCCAGGCTGGTCATCGCTATGCGCTCATCGAGCACACGCTCCAGTTCCACATTCCCGCGCGAGATCGCATTGCCCACCACCACCAGGTCCGGGTGCGGCTCCAGATTCGCCGCGCTGTATGGCTCCATGATCGCAATTCCCATCGCCAGCAACTGATCGCTCATCGGCGGATACGCCGCCGTATCCGACCCCGTTACGCGATACCCACGCGTCAGCAGCATTCCCGCCAGCGAAGCCATCGCCGTCCCACACACTCCAATCAAATGCACATGCTTTCCACTCACTGCTTCAGCTCCGCTCCGCTCATCTTCACCCAGCTCCCCAGCGGCATGGAGCAGTTCCCCCGCTGCACGTGTCCGCAGCGCAGCCCCATCGCCACCGGACCGTTGAAGCCTTCCAGTGCATGCAGGCATGCCGCCTCTAGCAGGTTCATCTCCCTCGGCTCCACGTTCGAACTCATGTCGCCCAGCACGATGCCGCGCACGTGGTCCAGCATCCCCGCAACGCGTAGGTGCTGGATCATACGGTCCCACTGGAACGGCTTTACGCCGATGTCCTCAAGAAACAGGATGCATGGTTCGTCGATCTTCAGTGCCCACCGTGTTCCCAGCGCCGCCTGTAGCATGGCGAGACATCCGCCCAATAGTCGGCCTTCCGCGTTGCCCTCTCGCAGCGCGTACATGTCTTCCTCCGCGCCAACACTCCACTCGCCCTCACCTTCTACCACCGCGCGCCACGTGCGCAGGTCAATACCGCCTTCCTTCGACCAGTCCGCCGCCACCATCGGCCCATACACCGTCGGCAACCTGCACTCGTTCCAGAACCAGGTGTGAAGCGTGGTCTGGTCGCTGTATCCCACAAACACCTTTGGGTTTGCGCGAATCAATTTTCGGTTCAGCAGTGCCAACAACTCCGCCGACCCCCACCCGCCACGCGTGCAGATAATACCGTCGATGGATTTGTCTGCAAACGCCGCGTGAAGATCGCCAACACGCTCTACCGCTGTGCCTGCGAAATACAACGGCCCGCGGTCGAGCGCGTGCGGCATTACCACCGGCTCATATCCAAACGCCTGCAGCCGCTCCACGCCCGCAGCCACCAGCTCTGCCTTCGCCGCACTCGCAGGAGACACCACCGCCACGCGGCTTCCGCGCTTCAACCGCGGCCTGGAGCTTTCACTCAAAAATTCACCCTCGCATCGCCCGTACACACAATTTCAGCTGACCCCGTCAGCATCATCTCCGCAGCCGTCTCCGGCCAGCTGACCTCCTGCGCTCCACCCTCGGCCACCGCCGTTAGGCTTCGCGCCGCACCCTTCAGCGTGATCGCCGCAGCGGCCGATGCGCACGTTCCTGTCCCGCTGGAGGTCGTCGGCCCACATCCACGCTCATAAATCCGGAACTCGATCTTGTCCTTCCCTATCACCCGCACAAACTCCACGTTCGTTCCA
>Ga0302326_10013289_pt1 | contig 17464 bp, 10 predicted proteins | sample Palsa_T0_3_FD_202264 | JGI IMG/M metagenome (GOLD analysis project Ga0302326, IMG submission 202264) | Peat permafrost microbial communities from Stordalen Mire near Abisko, Sweden - Palsa_T0_3 | ecosystem: Environmental > Terrestrial > Soil > Palsa > Peat permafrost | place: Sweden: Abisko... | reverse complement strand
CCAAAGTGAACGTGAACAAGGCCACGGCCATGGATCTGCAATCGCAGCTCGAGCTTACTCCGAAGGATTCCGAAGCCATCGTCAAGTATCGTACCGACCACGGCGACTTCAAGGATTGGGACTCGCTGGCCAAAGTCCCTGGCATCGACACGGCAAAGCTGACGTCTAAGAAGGACAGCATCGCCTTTACCGAATGACCCGGCGCAACGCTCTGAAGGCCGGTGCCGCGGCAGCTCTGATTCCAATGAGCGTCCGCGCAGCCGCTTCAGCAGGCCGCTTGAAACAGTCGCTCGCGCGTTGGTGTTACGGCAAAATCGAAATTGACGACTTGTGCCGGGCCGCGGCCGGCATGGGAATCACCGGCATGGACCTGGTGGCGCCCGCCGATTGGCCGGTGCTCCGTAAGTACGGCATCACACCGTGTATGGTTCAGGGCGTCGGGACGTTCAACGATGCCTGGAACAATAAGGCGCTTCACGACAAGCTGGAAGAACAGGCACGTACCAGCATTGTCCGGGCCGCCGAAGCGAAGGTTCCGAATGTCATCACATTGTTTGGCGCGCGGCGGGGAATGAGCGATCAGGAAGGCATCGACAACTGCATCACCGGCCTCAATCGCGTGAAGAAATTCGCCGAAGATCATGACGTTACGTTGTGCGTTGAGCTGCTAAACAGCAAAGTCGATCATAAGGACTATCAGGGCGACCACACCAGCTTCGGCGTGGCGGTGGTGAAGGCCGTGGATTCGCCGCGCGTGAAGCTGCTTTACGATGCCTATCACATGCAGATCATGGAAGGCGATTTGATCCGCACCATACGCGACAATATTCAGTACATCGCCCATTTTCACGTCGCCGGAGTTCCGGGCCGCCATGAGATCGACGATACGCAGGAAGTGCAATGGCGCACGGTGGCGAAGGCCATCGCCGATCTGAATTTCACCGGCTACATCGCCCAAGAGTTCGTCCCGACCCGCGATCCGCTAACATCCTTGAAGCAGGCTGTCGAAACCCTAACGGTCTAACGTGGCGCACGCACTCCTGCGTGCCGCATTCACACTCGTGTGAATGCCTGGCCTATTTCAACGCCATCGTCCGCCATCCCGCCGCATACTCTTCGCGCGCGGTTTTGGCATACGGCACGGGGCTGACCACGGCGCGAATTTCCGCCTGCTTGTGGCGTTCCACGGTGGCCTTCTTGGTGCCGCCGCCTTCTTCGCCCCAGACCAGCGTCACTTCGGTGCCGATTTCGACGTCGTGCTCCACAATCCCCAGCGAAAGCATCGAGCCTTCGTTGTAGCTGTAGCCGCTGAACATCGAGAGACCCGCCAGTTTGCCGCCGATCAATACCTTGTCGTAGGAAGCCGAGGCGTAATTCGATAACGGCAGGTCGATGTACTTGTAGCGCTCTTCAATAGGCCCAAGCATGGACCGTTGCACTTTCGCGACATCCTCGGCATTCCAGGCAAACGTCACTTTCTTGCGCTGCGGCTGCTTGGAGATTTTTTCCAGCGCCTCGCGCCCGATGAAATCATGATCGAACTTGACGAAAGGTCCATAGCCCATCTCGTAAGGCGTCACGTAATAATCTTCGATGTTTTTCGAAACAAAGCTGCCGCCTAATGAGCCGGTGCCCTCGTAGCTATTGGCCGGCAGCCACTCCCGATAAGCTTTCATCTTGTCGCCTGTGTAGACTGCGGGTAGCGGCGAAGGGATCCAACCCGACTCCAGCGTGTTAGTAGCGTATGCACGGGCGCCGACCTGCGCTAGCCCGAACTCTTTTCCTGCTTCAACAATCGCCGCTCGGATTTCCTCGCGTTCCTCGTACGGGCCCCATATTTCGAGCCCCGGAGCTCCGGCCATGCCGTGCCGCAGGGCCCGGACCTTTCGTCCCCCAATGTTGATGTAGCCCATGTCGAAAAACTTGATTTCGGGCGGCGGGCCGCCATTCAATTTCTCGATGACTTTCCAGGCGTTCGGCCCCTGGATCTGATAGCGGTAGCAGGTGCGGGTCACTGCTTTTCCGCCGGGATTGGAGGGCGACCGGTCGTCCTTCTGAGTGGTTACGTTGAACCCGCCGGTTTCGGCCTGGAACTGAATCCAACTGGCCGCCGGAGCCCGTCCCACAAACACCAGCTTGTTAGGCTCCAGATGAAACAGAATTCCGTCGCCAATCACATAGCCGTCGTAGCTGCAGGGAGCCAGTTGCTTGGCCCGGTCCACCGGGAACTTTGCGAAACTATTGAATCCCAGGTAAGATGCCAGCTTGACCGCATCCGGCCCTTCCATATACACGTTGGCCATGTGATGGGATTGATCGAAAAGCACGCAGGTCTCTCGCCAGGCACGCTGTTCATCCCTCCAGTTCGTATATTCGCCGGGCACCACGGGATAGACATAAGCGCCTATCTGCGAATTACGCAAGAGGTCAACGGGGTTCTTGGTCTTTAGCAAATCTTCCAGGTTTTGGCTCACGGCGTGATAATTCCTTTCAAATGAGGAGGCTTTTTCGCCACCTCTTCAAGCGCAAACCGGTAGTTTATCACACGGCTAGAAGCCGTCGAAGCCGCGCCTTATTTGATGGAGTGGGCCGGAGTGAACTCGGGAACAATGATCAGAAAATCGTATCCGTAAATGACCCGCTGCATGTCTGGATCAAACTTGCCAAAATTCTGAAAACGCAGCCTGCGAAGATCGTAAAGGGTCCATCCGTTTGCCACCTGATTATCCACCGCGGGCTTCAGCCAGTGGTAATCGTTGTCATCCACCATGACGAACGGTTCCAGCTTCATGGGCCGATTGTACCCGCCGTAGCCCGCGTGGGTGCCCTTAGCGCCAAGAATGCAGATGTGGAGCGAGGACTCGCCTTGCCCGTCGGCCATTTCGGCGATGTAGTTGCCGAGATCTCGCTGGTGAAGAGGGTTGAAGCCTTTGTACAGATGCCACTCGCCAAATTTGAAAAGCACCCTCTGGGGTTTAGCGTCCGAGGCGGCGGCGTCGAAGTCGCGGCGAAAATGTTGTTTCAGCAATTGGGCCCTCTGGCTATTCGAATCCGGCGAACCTTGCATGTTCTTCAGATAGATTTCGTGGCTTTCGACGAACTCATGAAAAAGTTCATTCGCAGCGGCACTCCCTTCGCGTTTCAGGGCCGCGGAGCCCTCGGAAAGTTGTGCATCGGACGCGGCAAACAAGAACACCTTGGAAGGATCGCCGCTTTCGTTGGCGACGGCAGCATCCTTCTGTTCCTCGGCCTTCATGCGATTTAGAACAGCCGTAGCCGCGGGACCTGGATGAGTTGCCAGAATCTCGTCAATCAACCATCCCGCCGAACCCATTAACTCCTGATCCAGACCCCACAAGTGGAATTTAGGATTGCGCGAAGCTTCGGCACAGTGTTCTACCAGATCGTTTTCTTCACGCACATTCAGGAATGCGACACTATCCGGATAGCGATCGGTGAGTGCAGACATGCGGGCCAGCCGGTCGGTCTTGCCCAATGAAGCGCCGACCATTTTCGCCGCTTGCGGTCCGGCTTCCACTGCCATCGCCGTTAGCCCTTGCGCAGCCATCACGTCGCACACCGCGCTTGCAAACTGAGGAATTTCGTGTGTGATGTGATCCTCTCCAATCAGGACGTATTGCGCGCCCGATATCGCTGTCTCCAGTACTGAAGCAGCGCTCCCGGTTAGCTTTCCGCCATCGATCCGTAGGTCGTAGCGCGCGTCCCGGAGCTTCTCGTCGAAGCTCGGCTGCGGAGCTGAGGCCGCCCCGGTTTGCGCCGTCTGCGGCGCCGCGGGAAGCGCCAGGCATAGCGAAAAGAGCAGGCTGCGGATCATAAACATCGAACTACTATACGACGGCGACCGCGCGCGCGTTCGATATAATAACGCTGCCAATGAAGATCGATCTGTTTAATCATTTCTTCCCGCCTCGTTATGCGCATGACGTCATTGAAGCCGGCTTGGCCGGCAAAGATATGGGTAAGCGGGTGAGAAACGTGCCAACCATCGCGGACCTCGACGCGCGCTTCCGCGTAATGGACGAGTTCGGAGAATATTGCCAGTTTCTCACTCTGCCGGCCCCTCCGATGGAAACAATGGCTCCGCCTGACAAGTCCCCTGAGTTTGCGCGCATCGCCAACGACGGGCTGGCCGAGCTAGTCGACCGATACCCCGATCGCTTCATCGGGTTCGCAGCCTCTTTGCCGCTGAACAACGTGGATGCGTCGCTGAGAGAAATCGACCGGGCAGTTTCAGAACTGAATGCCCGCGGGTTCCAGATTTACACCAATGTCGCGGGCAAACCGCTGGACTCGCCGGAGTTCGCGCCCATATTCGAGGACGCCGCCCGCCGCGATCTCACGATCTGGATGCACCCTGCGCGCGGCGCCGACTTCCCCGACTATAAAAACGAAGCCAAATCCAAATATGAAATTTGGTGGACCTTCGGATGGCCTTATGAAACCAGCGCCGCTATGTCACGCATCGTCTTTTCCGGCATGTTCGACCGGCATCCGAATCTTCGGATCGTCACCCACCATATGGGCGGCATGATCCCGTACTTCGAGGGACGCGTCGGTTATGGTTGGGATGTGCTTGGCTCGCGCACGTCAGATGAGGACTACGTCTCGTTGCGCAAATCCATGAAAAAGCGGCCCATCGACTATTTCCGCAATTTCTACGCCGATACCGCGCTATTCGGCGGTCAGGCGGCAACCAAGTGCGGACTCGATTTCTTCGGCGTGGACCACTCGGTGTTTGCTTCTGACGTACCCTTTGAACCGAAGCCGGGCCTATACATTCGCGAGACCATCCGGTGCATTGAAGGCCTGGATATAACCGCCGCCCAGAAAGAGCAGATTTACTCCGGCAACGCTCGCCGCCTTTTGAAGCTTTAGAGCTACTTTGCTTTCTTCTGTTTCTGTTGGCCGACGCGGATCTTGAACGTCTGCGCCTTGGCTTCCTGAAACGCCTTGTGATCGTGACGCGATACCGCATCCGTGAGATAGGTATCGACGTTAGCGTCCTTGGGCAGAACCGCCATGATAGTAAAGGGCTCGTTGCAGGTGGGGCAGAACGGCCGAAACCGTTTTACATTTGGAATTGCCATACCTGCCCAGAATATCACATCATTATGTTTTCAATCGCAGTCACAGATAACGCCAAGCAGTCCGTAAAAACAGCGATTGCCGGCGTGGCTGCCATGTATGTCACCCAGCTCTTCCATCTGCCGCAAGGATATTGGGCGGCGATTAGTGCGCTCATCGTCATGCAATCAAACGTCGGCGCCACTCTCAGCGCCTCTCGGACCCGGCTGGCTGGAACCGCTGTGGGCGCCCTTGTCGGGGGCGCCTTTACGGCTCTCCTAGGTGATAACCTCCTCGATTTCGCGCTGGCGGTCGCGCTTGCGTTCTTCTTGTGCTTTGTTTTGCGGCTTCCGGACAGCCAACGGCTGGCAACCGTGACGGTAGCGATCATCATGCTCATCGGGCGGTCGGCATCCGCATGGGTAGTCGCATTGCATCGCTTCGCCGAGGTTTCGATCGGGATTCTAGTCGCGCTGGTGATTTCATTAATACTGTGGCCGAATCACGCGCGCCGAAGTCTGCGTAACGGACTTGCCGATGCGTTGTCGAAGCTGGGCGCCCTTTATCAAACCGCGATGGGCGCCACCCGGGCCGAAGCTGTCGGCTCGATCGAGACGTTGAACGCGCAGGTCTCGGACGTGTTTCGCAAGAATGCCGTTTTGCTTGAAAACGCTCTCCAGGAAGCCTTTGGGTCGATGCGCGAACGCGAATCTCTGGCCTTGCTGGGCGCTCAAGTGGAGCGGATTCGGCGAGCGGTGGAGGCGATCGAAATTGCTCTGCAGGATGGTGCGGCGGACACCTATTCCCTCAGGTTCGCGCAGTGGGATCACATCCGTACCGACGCTGCGGCGGCCTTCGGATCGCTCGCAAACAGCATCCGGACCGGCAAGCTGGAAGCACCGTGGCCGGATTTGATGGCGCCAATCTCCGAGTTGGATGAAAAGGCGGCTGTGGCGCGGGCTTCAGGCGAGACGGCCCGTTATCCGCTCGATGAAGTTTTACGTTTCTACTCGCAGCTGCTCGGCTCAGGGACCCTGGCTCAAGAATTGGAACTGGCGCGCGCTCTGGTCGCCTCGCGCTTTGTACCCAAATAGCCGGTTTGAACGGGAGATTTTCTTTTCTCCATTCACACGTAAACTAGATGACCAGTCTAGCCCTAAGAGGCGCCGGCCGAAGGCTTCTCCCCGTCGGGATCGCGATCTTGAGTCAGGCCGGGTGGCTTACTTCGGCCGGTGACGGCCGCCTAGTCCGGGAAAGCATCGCGACCGCTCCCATATTCGAACAGGAGACGCACCCCGGATCCGCGCAGCTGTACACCTGGCTCGGCGGAAAAAACGAAGCCAAATTAGCGCTACAAGGAGATATCTCATTTAGAATCAGCGGCCAGAGTGGATTGAGAATAAGCTTCCCCGGCGCCAGACACGGGGCGGAGCCGCAAGGGGAGGCAGCATCATACCCAGTTTCTTACTATTTGGGTTCTCCCAGAAACTGGCATTCCGGTCTTCGTTGGGAACGCGTCCGGTATCGCGACATCTATCCAGGAATCGACCTCGTTCTGCGTACCAATGCCGGTAAACTGGAGTTCGTTTTTGAAGTACTGCCCGGAGCCGATCCCGGCAAAATCAAGATTCGATACCACGGTGCCGCTGTCCAATTGAACGAACAGGGAGATCTGCTGATCGGCATGGGCCGCGAACAAATCCGTCAGCCTCGCGCGGTAGCTTTTCAGCAAGATGGCGTCGCCGTGCGATGCAGCTACTCTCTGCAGCAAGATGTCACGTTGCGTTTGGGGACGTACGATTCGAGGCGCGCGTTGACTATCGATCCAGTCTTGAACTTCAGCACATATATTGGAGGGCCGGGCTACGACGCGATCAACGCCCTGGCAGTTGACGGGGCGAGAAATATTTATGTCACCGGCGTGACTTCCTCAAGCAGCCTCAGTCCGGGGAGCACCCAGACTGTCCGTGCCACCCGTGAAGTATGGGTCGCTAAACTCAACAACTCCGGAACCCAACTGCTCTACCTGGTCTACATTGGCGGCAGCGGCAACGATTCGGGGATGGGGATTGCTGTCGATCTATCGGGGTCTGCCTACGTAACTGGAACGACCACCTCTGCGGATTTTCCGACCACCATCGGCGCTTTCTCCACTCATAGCACCGGGTCGCAAGAGGCGTTCGTGGTCAAGTTGGGCCCCATTGGTCAAATTGAGTACTCGACGTATCTGGGAGGAGGTTCAGACGCCGGTTTCGCAATTGCTGTTGATCACACGGGCTCGGTTTATGTGACCGGCCAGACCGAGTCCGCGGCTTTTCCCACCACAGCGGGAACGATCCAGCCTTACTATGAGGGCGGCCTCTCGGACTGCTTTGTTTCCAAGCTGGCGGCTGGGGGAAATTCGCTTGCTTATTCCACTTTCTTCGGCGGCAGTGCGCTGGATCTATGTACCGGAATCGCCATCGACGCCGCCAGCGATGCCTATGTCACCGGAACCACTTACTCCACGAATTTCCCGATCTTCCGGGCGGTGCAAAGCAATCTCAAAGGAACCGCGAGCGCCTTTGTGGCCGAGATCAATCCAATCGGATCGGGCCTGTTGTACTCCACCTATTTGGGCGGCTCAGTCGTGGACAACGGGAACGCAATCGCCGTGGATGAGTTCGGCTCTGCTTATGTCGCTGGAAGTACAAGCTCGCCTGATTTTCCAACTACCGCGGGCGCTGCGCAAACAGTGCTGGCTGGCACTTACAACGCTTTTGTTTCCGAACTGACGCCGGGCGGAACGGGTCTCAGTTATTCCACTTTAATCGGTGGGTCTGGCAACGACAGCGCCGCCGCTATCTCACTCGATACATTGGGCCAGGCTGTTATCGGCGGGTTTACAACCTCCGCCAACTTTCCAATAGCCAACGCATTCCAACCCGCGTTTCAGGTAACTCGGGATGCCTTTGCAACAGTGGTAAGCCCGGGTGGGTCCAATTTTGTTTTTTCTAGCTACTTTGCGGGAGCCGGCGATAATCGGGGTCTCGCGATTGGAATTTTGCCGCCCAACAATCTCGCACTGGCTGGGATGACTAACTCCGCAAATTTCCCCACTTCAGCCCCCCTGCAGAGTTCTTTCGGTGGAGTTTACGATGGGTTCGTTCTCAGCGCGCTCTACCAGGGAGCGCAACCTGTCGGTCTGGCATTTTTTACGGTACCGCCCTGCAGGATCGCCGACACGCGGGCTGGCAGCGGTTTCAGCGGTGCTTTTGGCGCGCCGTTCCTGGCGGGAGGAGACACACGCAGTTTCCCGGTTCTTGCGAGCTCTTGCCCCGTGCCGGCTACCGCGGAAGCATACTCGCTGAACCTCACCGTCGCCCCTCACGGGCCTTTGGCGTATTTGAGCGTGTGGCCCACGGGACAGAGCATGCCTGTGGTGTCGACTCTGAACGATCGCGCGGGCCAGCCCATGGCCAATGCAGCGATTGTGCCGGCGGGAACCGGTGGCGCCATCAGTCTGTTTGCCACCAATGATACTGATGTGATCATCGACATCGACGGATATTTTGCGCCACCGGGAGCACCCCCGGCTCTGGCGTTCTATCCGGTGACTCCGTGCCGTGTCGTCGATACCCGTTCGAGCAGCAGCGGCCTAGGCGAGGCCTTCGGTCCGCCGCAGATGACGGCAGGTTCGACGCGGAGTTTTCCCATCCCCGCCACAGCCTGCAACATACCGCCTTCGGCGGAGGCGTACTCGTTCAACATTACAGTAGTGCCGCCCGGGATCTTACATTACCTATCCATATGGCCTGCCGGACAAACCATGCCGACCGTTTCGACGTTGAACGACTCGAGCGGAGCCGTTCGTGCCAATGCCGCCATCGTGGCCGCGGGAACGAATGGTGCAGTGGACGTCTTCGTGTCGGATGCCACGGATGTGATTATCGACAACAATGGCTACTTCGCTCCGCCGGGGAACCCGGGCGCGCTGTATTTCTATCCTCTGAAACCGTGCCGGGTGGCAGATACCCGTGCGGCGGGCGGCAGCGGTTTGACCGGGCTTTTTGGCCCACCGCAAATGACAGCCGGCTCGACACGGAGTTTTCCGATCCCCTCCAGTTCATGCGGGGTTCCCGCCACAGCGCAAGCGTATTCTTTTAACTTTACGGTGGCGCCCCCTGGGCCACTGAACTATATATCCACCTGGCCGACGGGGCTTGCGATGCCGCTGGTATCCACGCTAAACGATATCAGCGGCGCAGTGGTGGCCAACGCCGCGATTGTGCCGGCAGGCAGCAATGGAGCCATCAGCGTATTCGCCTTAAAGGCAACGGATCTCATAATCGATATCGACGGCTATTTTGCACCGTAGCCGGCGGCCGGAGGATAAACTGCTTACGGTAAATTCAGGTGAGCGGCTAACCAGCGCAGCGGTTTGGTCAAACGCCAGGAGTAAGAATAGCGCAGGGCCGCCATTTGCTGCGTCTGTGTACTCAGTGTCTGGTGCTCCAACTCCAGTTCGCGCTCCATTTTAGATAGCGCATTCCGAAGATCCGAAATCTCCCGCTGCGAGACATTGAGGAGTTGCCTGGTGGAATAGAGCTTATCCTGGGCAGACGAGAGTTCGCTGCTAACGATTTGACTCAGTTTCGGCAGCGCGAGCATGTTGGAATTGGGCCATCCGATCAGGCTGCTTATTTCCGTATCAGCCTTAAGTGAAATCTCAACGCGAAGTGGTTGATCGGATTGTTCGCGGGGCAGATCGGGCAGAATAAGCTGTGGGTCGAAACCAAAACTGAAACAGTGCAGGCGATTGTCCGCTACCCGCATCACGACGTCTCCGGCCGGCTGTACGTCTGCAAATCCACCGGTCTCGCCGGCGCGCCAAAGAAGAGTGTCGTCAATAGTCCGGCGAACCTGAATCTCCGCTATTTCGATAAAGGCCGGCTTTTGCACTGGATCCACTCGAATAGGCCCTTGGCTGCCATGCTGCAGGTGAAAAGTCAGGCGTTCCCATTGACCGCTGCGCAGGGGCGTTCGGATCGCGTCGAGTTCACCATAGCCGGGCGGAGAACAAGGATAAACAGTTACCCATAGCTCACTGCGCAAACCTTGGCGCACGGCGACGCGCGCGAAATATTCCAATTCTTCGGACAAGGCTCTGTAATAGCGCAGAACTTTTTCTTGAGGACGCTCTCGCTCGAACAGATCGCGGAAGAATTGATGGTCCGGCAAAGGCGGACCGGGCACGCGCAGTACTCCCAAGCCGGAACTATGATGGAACTCAAAGCTCTGGAACCTGGCCGATACCTCCTCCCAAAACTTCCACACGCCAAAATCGTTGCCGCGCGCCATAATGTCGTGGAGCAGGATAATGCCGCCCGGCCTGACTTTGGGTAACCAATGCTGGAACTCCTGCGAAATGGCCTCATAAGTGTGAAGGCCGTCAATGTGAAGCAGATCAATGCTCAGGTCGGCGAAACCAGGAAGCGCCTCCTCAAAGGTGCAGCGAAGCAGCGTGGAAAAAGAGGAGTAATGCGCTCGATTGTAGGCCTCGACTTCGTCAAAAACCTCCTCTCCATAAAATTCGGAGTGCTGGTCGCCCTTCCAAGTGTCTACGGCGACGCAGGCGCATGGAACCTCATTTTCGAGAACGGCCTGACAGAAACCGAAATAGGATTCGCCAAAATGCATTCCGAGTTCAACGAATCGAGCCGGTCGTTGAAATGCGATGAGATCGTATGCAAACGGAAGGTGTCCAGACCAATTGCTTATCCCGCCTGGAGCAAGTCGCCGGGGAATAAACCGAGCGGAAGGAGTTTGGGGAGAAGTCGAAGAATCAAGTCCCACGATAGAGCGGCACGGCAGCGCTGAAAGCGGGTGCCTCTGATACCCTAAACAATATAGCAGGGCTGCGCCGTTCTAGCGAAGGAACCGCCGGCCCCTATAGCCTGAGAGCTCAGCTTGGCCCTTCACTATCGCGGGTAGTTTGGTCGCGGTTTTTTGGAAGCATTAGCCCTGTTGGGGCGGAGGTTCTTCGCGCGCCACTCCATAATCGGCTTAGCCATGGTTCTGATAGGTGCCGTCAACCTCCAGGATATAGAGCGGCGCAGCTCCTGAATTTCACGATGAAGTTCGCGGTTCGCCAACTGAAGGTCGAGGTTTGGCCTAGGCGCATCAAGGGGAGCACGTTGCAAAATCTCGCCAAGCTCGCCGACGCTAATCGGCTTCTCCAAAACGCAGGACTCCAGTGCCGGAGCCCAAGATTCCCCGACGACTTTGTCGATATGGCGTTCCTGCCGGATGAATCCGGTTTGTTCCCCTATCAGCCGCCAGCCTTCCTGATATTGAAACTCCAGCGCCTGCATCCAAGCGGTATAGGTGTTCTCCACCACCGATTCGGCATTTTGCAGACCGGAGTCAGTGTAAGGAGGCGCGGAACTGTAAACGGCTGGATGGCCGTAACCGCCGAACAGAAGAATTCTGAGATCGGACTTGCCGGCAACGAAGTCCAGCGTTTCCTGATCCGCTGAAGTTTCCAAAGGAGCAATGCCGATACTGGTGGGCGCGGTTTCGAGAAAGCGCAGGTTCTCGGCGAAATCCATTGTTCCCTGCAGCATTTGATGAGTGAACTTCGGAGCCTCCAAAACGTTCTTTCCGATCAGGATTAGCGGCAAGCGATACTTACAGGAAAAGTCCTCGACGGCCTGAACCACCGCTTTCCGGCTGTCGCTCAGGGCGGCGATATCGCTTTGAAACAAGATCAGTTGAGAAGGCCGTTGCGATGGGCGCGTCGCGGGAGGAAATGGCAGAGCATCCGGCGTTATGAAGGACCGGCCAGCTAGCTCTAATCCCGTATATCTCTCCAGCAGCCGGAGCAACCGGGGATTTGGCACCGTTAAAACGGTGGCGCGCGCGAGCCCCTCGACTACCGCAATTTCAACGGGGCCGGTACGATAAACCGCGTTGCCTAGCACGTTGTCGTCGACATCCAGCCAAAATGGAATACCGGCCGTGGAAAGCGCGCGGTAGAGGGACTGGGGAACGCTTCCCTGCACGATGATAGCGTCCGCCCGAAGGTTGTTTTCCGGCAGTGTTTCAAAGAACGGAAGGGTATTGACGAAGGTGGAAATTCGATTGGAGCGCTGCAGCGATAATAAGGGATTTCCAACCCTCAATTCGGGCAGTGGGCCAGCGGCGGGGGTTATAACTAACACGTTGCCGATCGGCTGGCCCGCGCTAACGCCGCTTTTCCGAACGCCGGCGCCGGACGGAGCCGCGCTCGACCGCTTGCGCGGACCCTCTCCGCATAAATCGACAAGCGCACGCATCGAGGCATTCGGCGCGAACTCTTCGTCGGCAAGACGGCGGGCGTTGAGAGCAAGTTTCCGCACCAGCGCGTGACCACCCGCGACGAGCTCATTCACCACGCCGGTCAGAGCGGAAGCATTATCGAAAGGTATGGTCCAGCCGGCACCATACTGGCGAATCAGCCCGGACAGCGAGGAGTAATCGTTATAAATTACCGGGGTGCCGGTCGACAGGAAATGAACGGTACTTCCCGTAATCGCCAGCTCACGCTCGAGGGTTTGCTCCATCAGCTCAAATCCACACCAGGCCGTGGCCAGAACCGCGGATAGTTCTTCGGCCGCAGCATAGCCGTGGTATTTCACGAAGGGGTGAGATTGGAGATCGTCAATGAGGCGCAGGGCCTCGTTCGCGTTCGTCACCCCCTTGTGGGGCGTTCCAAAGATATGCAACACAGCGCCTTCTATCCGGTCCAATATGCCGGCCAGCGAGAGTAACGCGATGCGAGAATTCTGCCACGGGTAAAAGCCGCTGGAGAAAACGATACTTAGTTTCGGCGAAGGACTGCGCTCTTTCACGGGTATATCAAAAGAGCAGGGGCAAATCAGCACATTTATATCGTCGAGGCTGAAGCCGGCCAACGAGCAATAAGCGGACCAGAAATATTTTTGGCGGTCGGAGACGGTCACCACGTGGTCAATAAAGCGCAGCTTCTCAGTCACTGCGCGACAGTTCGCCTCGAGATGATTTCCGTCGCGAATGGCCATTTCAATGTTGTTGGTCTGCAATAACAGGGATTCAAATTGTATCGGCCCGCATAGATCGACGATATGGACAATCTCTCGAGCAAAGCGTCGCACAGGGCGGATTAAATTGATGTTGCAATAGACGACAATGTCGGGCTGCAACCGGTTCAGGACGATGTCGGGATCAAAAAAATGCTCGCAACACCAACGCTCTTCCGATGTCAAACCGCTGATAATCTGTGCTCCGTACGATTTGGCAGCATGGGTGGTTAGGGGAAAACTAAAGGTAACTTGATGCCCCGCCTCTTGCAGCGCAGAGATTATTTGACGGCTTCGATTTCCTCCAGCGGTGCGTGGCAGTCCGGGATAGGCGAGAAAATCGGAAGCGAAGACATGGATCGATCGTTTCATATCGGTCTCGTTTCGAAAGCGCTAACGCCGGCCGGAGCGGCGCCGCCATTCCATAATGGGCTTAGCAGCGGTTCGGATCGGCGCAGTTAGTCTCCAGGACATGGAGTTGCGCAATTCCCGGATCTCTCGATAAAGCTTACGGTTGGCTTGGTGCAGGTCGGAATTCATGCGAGCTACGGTGCTGCCGCCTTGGGGCTGAGACTGGCCTGGGCCTTCATGGATAGCGAGTTCGACGAGCTTGTGGAACTCAGCCAGGTGAATAGGCTTCCCCAAAACGCAGGCCTCCAGCGCGGGCGCCCAGGACTCGAGCGCGACCTTGTCAATATGCCGCTGCTCCCGAATGCTGCGTGAGCGGTCCCCCATAAGCCGCCAGCCCTCGCAGTACTGAAACTCCAGCGCCTCCATCCAGGCGCTATGGGTATTCGCCACCAACGATCCAGCTTGTAGAGCGGAGTCAGTGTATGGAGGTGCGGCACTGTAAACCGCCGGATGGCCATAGCCGCCGAATAGGAGCATTTTCATGTCCGACTTGCCGGCAACAAAGTCGAGCGTTTCCTGGTCTCCCGCGGTCTCGAGCGGGGCAATGCCAATGCTGGTGGGCTCCGTTCTTAGAAACTCGAGCAGTGCCGCGAAACCAATTTGCCCCAGCATCACTTGATGAGTGAACTTCGGCTCCCTCAAAACGTTCTTGCCGATCAAGATCAGCGGCAAGCGATACTTACACGAGAAATCCTCGACGGCCTGGACCACGGCGTCGCGGCTGTCACTCAGGGCGGCAATATCACTTTGAATCCAGATCAGCTGAGAAGGCTTTTGGGGAAGCGGGGGCGCGGCAGGAAAGGGTAATGCATTTGGTGTTATGTAAGACCTGTGAGCCAATTTTAACCCCGAATATTTCTCCAGCTGAAGGGCGAGCCGGGGATTTGGAGTTGTGACTACCGCGGAGTGGCCCAGTCCCTCGATAACTGCAGTTTCGAGCCGTTCGGAACGATAGGCAGGCTGGGCGAGCAAGTTATCATCCATATCCTGCAGAAATGGAATGGCGGCCGTCGAGAGCGCGCGGTAGATGTAGTCGGGAACGCTACGCTGCACCACGATTGCGTCCACGAGCGTATTGTCCTCCGACAGTTCCTCATAGAGCGGGTTGTAGTGGACGAAGTTAGAAACCCGGGAAGCGCGCTGGAGTGATCCAAATGGGCCGTTAATCCTAACGTCGAGCAATGCGCCAATATCCTGCGAGATAGTTAGTACGTTGGCGATGGGCGCGGGGGCGATGCCGTTATTTTTGCGAATTCCGGCATTGGAAGCGGCTGGCGCGATCGAACGCTTGCGCAGAGGTTCTCGCAGTAACTCCACAAGCCCGCTCATGGAGCCCTGCGCTGAAAATTGTTCGTCGGCAAGACGGCAGGCATTGCGAGAAAGTTCGTTAACCAGGTTCTGACCGCCGTTGATTAATTCAGCCAGCGCATTGCGCAGGGCGCAAGAATCGTCGGAAGGTATAGTCCAGCCGGCCCCATACTTTCGTATGAGACCGGACAGAGACGAATAATCGTTATAAATGACGGGTGTTCCCGTGGACAGGAAATGAACGGTACTTCCTGTAATTGCCAACTCCCGCTCGATGGTTTGCTCCATCAGCTCAATTCCGCACCAGGCCGTTGCGAGCACCTCGGATAGTTCCTCGGCTGATGCATAGCCGTGATACCTCACGCATTGGTGGGATCGAAGATCGTCGATAAGGCGCAGCGCTTCATCGGCGTTCGGCACACCCGCGTGGGGTGCACCGAAAATGTGCAATACGGCGCCCTCGATCCGGTCCAAAATCTCGACCAGAGATAGCAACGCACGGCGAGGATTTTGCCAGGGATAAAAGCCACTGGAGTAAACCATGGAGAGGTGTGGCGAGGGATCACGGTCAACTGACGGTATATCAAAGGAGCACGGGCAAACCAGGACGTCGACATCACGCAGAGCAAAGCCGGCCACGCAGCAAAACGCGGACCAGAAATATTTTTGCCGTTCGGAGACGGTAATAACGTAATCGGCGAAGTGGAGCTTCTCGGCCATCTCGCGAGAATTGGCTTCCAGACCTTCGCCGTCGCGCATGGCTGTTTCGTAATCGCTGGACTGCACCAGGAACGATTCGAACTGGACGGGCCCGCACAGATCGACGATATGGACAATCTCTCGGGCAAAGCGGCGCACGGTCCGAAAGACGTTGACATTGCAATAGACTGCAATATCGGGCTGCACCCGGTTCAAAACAATCTCAGGATCAAAGAACTTTTCGCAAAGCCAGCGCTCTTCGGCTGTGAAACCCGCGATAATCGCCTGGCCGTACTCCCTGCATAGATGCGTTGTGAGTGGAAAGCTGAAGGTTACCTGATGTCCAGCCTTCTGCAAGGCGGAGATGACTTGCCGGCTCCGATTTCCTCCGGCCGTGCGCGGCAATCCAGGATATGCGAGAAAATCGGACGCGAAAACATGGACTGAGCGCACGATATCACTGCGCATGAGCCAGGTATTTGAGCCAACTGGGAGGCATGCACTTTTCCACTTCAATTTGCGAGAAAGGCTCAAGCGGCCGGATATCCACGCGCGACGCCCAGGCGGCCATACGCGCGAGTCCGTTTACGAGGCTGGTTTCGCCCTCCAGTTGGAACACGCAGCGGGCTTTTGAGTGGTCGCTATAGGCGTGCATAACTTCGTTTCGAGCCGGCAGGTGTTGCCTGGGATGATTGGGCTTACCCAGGGCTTGGGCAACCGCATGCGCGAGCGCATTGACGGTGTACGGTTGGTCGGCGCCGATGTTGAAGATCTCGTTCCGGGCGCGATCCACGAAAGGCGAGCGGGCGATCGCGGGTGCAACATCGCCGATATAGCTAAAGGCGCGCTGCTGTTCACCGTCGCCGAAAATCGTCATAGGTTGATTTTGGCGAATTTGTTTTATAAAAATACCGATCACGTTTCGATAGGGGTCGGATAAATTCTGATATTCGCCGTAAACATTGTGGGGGCGAAAGATTACGTAATTCAGACCAAACATTTCATGCGCCGCGCGCAGATCCATTTCGACGGCGAACTTCGCGATGCCATACGGATCTTCCGGCTGTGGAAAGGTCTGCTCGGTCATGGGCGCCGGCTGCGAGCCGTACACCGCGATTGAGCTGGTGAAAACAAAACATTCCGCCGAGACTTTGACGGCTTCGTTGATCAGATTGACGCTGCCGATCAGGTTGTTGGTGTAATTGAACCGCCGGATGAAGTGCGACAGACCTTCCGCGGCATAGGCAGCCAAATGATAAATATATTTGAATTTGTACTTCTGGAAAAGATCCTGAAGCAGCGCGGCATCCGTAATGCTGGCGCGCACGAATTCGACCGTTTCCGGCAGGTTTTCCCGGAAACCTCCGGACAGATCATCCAGCGCAACAACCGAACATCGCCCTTCCTCTAACAGGTGGCGGGTAACGTGAGAGCCCAGGAATCCTGCGGCGCCCGTGACGAGAGCATGGGGCTTCGAACTGCGCGACATAGAAAGAAACAAACCAGGTCTCAATCATAACATTCGCCCCCTAGCGTTGGTCTCCGCGAAGCGCGCGGCCTCCGCCTGGAAGCGATCGAGCATGTCCCTGGTCTCAAGGTTTCCTTTCCGTTCGTTCTCGAGGATAGTATTGTGCCCGTGGATCCGGTAGCCGGTCAAGAAGCGCCGAATGTATGCCGGACGGCCGAGCAGCATGGCCCGCAGCGCGAAATCCCAATCGTGAACGTAACGGTAAGCACGAAAGCCGCCTATGCGGGCATGCAGGCTCTTGCGAAACACCATATTACTGGTTGTGATCAAGTAGTTCTGCTCATACAAAAGATCCAGGAAGCGACGCTCCGCGAGCATCCTCAGCAACTCCCGGGACGGCCGGAAAGGCGTCCAG